>Ga0302314_10019470_pt1 | contig 11272 bp, 9 predicted proteins | sample III_Palsa_N2_3_FD_200533 | JGI IMG/M metagenome (GOLD analysis project Ga0302314, IMG submission 200533) | Peat permafrost microbial communities from Stordalen Mire near Abisko, Sweden - III_Palsa_N2_3 | ecosystem: Environmental > Terrestrial > Soil > Palsa > Peat permafrost | place: Sweden... | reverse complement strand
ATGAACTTATTGAACGGCGCACTCACCTGCACGCCCTGCACCGCACTACGAACACCCGCCAGCATCTCCCGCGCAATCTTCAACCCTTCGGCCAGCGCGTCTTCTTTGCTCGCCGCCGCACCCATCCGCGCAAAAATTTCATCCGGCACGCTCAGTTTCAGATCGTTCCTCATAAACTCCGCGTTGCGCAGGCTGGTCAGCGGCCAGATCCCCGCAATCACAGGAATCCGAAACCCTTCAATCCGCCGCAGAAACTGCTCCAGCAGCCGCTGGTCGAACACCGGCTGCGTAATGCAGAACTCCGCTCCCGCCGCCACCTTGTACTCAAACCGCCGCACCTCGTTATCGATATCGGCCACACCCGGGTTCGCCGCCACCGAGATCGTAAACCCGGTCGATCCACCGATCGGGTTTCCTCCAATATCCAACCCGTGATTCAGCTCCCGCACAATCTTCGTCAGCCCAATCGCATCCACGTCGAACACCGCCGTCGCGTTCGGATAGTTCCCCATCTTCGGCGGATCGCCCGTCAGGCAAAGAATATTCTTCAGCCCAATCGACGCAGCTCCCAGCAGGTCGCTCTGGATACTCAGCAAATTACGGTCGCGGCACGTGTAATGCAGAATCGTCTCAATCCCAACCTGCTGCTGTATCTGCACACACAGGCTCTGGTTGCTCATACGCGCACTTGCCCGCGGCGAGTCCGGCACATTGATCGCATGTACGCCATACTGCTTCAACAGCGCAGCTCCGGCCACTTCCTTCGCGCAATCAAAGCCCTTCGGCGGAACAATCTCCACCATCGTCACAAACTCGCCGTCGGCAATCATCCGGCCAATATGCGAACGCTCCCGCACAGGCTTCGGCTCCAACCGATGCTCGCTCACAACCTCGACAACCGGCGCAGTCTCCTTCGCCGTAGCTTCCGCCGCAGCCTGCGCATCCATCGCCCGCAACGCTCCACGCATCGACCGAATATGAGCCGGCGTCGTCCCGCAGCAACCGCCAATCCAGTTCGCTCCGGCGCGCACAAACTTCCGCGCAAAGCTCGCCATGTACTCGGGCGACGTCAGATAGATGTTCCGCCCCTCAATACTCGTCGGCAAGCCAGCATTCGGCATCGCCACCAACGGCAGCTTCGTCGCCGCCCGCATCCGTTCGATCACGCGCAGCACAATCGCCGGCCCCGAGCTGCAGTTGCAACCCACCGCATCCGCGCCAATCGCCGTCAACCGCTGCGCAGCAACCTCAGGAGTAGTCCCATCCAGGCAGTTGCCATCCTCATTCACCGTCATCATCACGGCAATCTTGAGCTGCGGCGCAACTTCGCGAGCAGCCAGCACTGCCTGCTCCGCTTCGTCAATCGACATCATCGTCTCGCCGATCAGCAGGTCGACCCCACCCTCAGCCAGCGCAGCAATCTGCTCCGCAAACGCCGCCCGCGCCTCTTCCAGGCTCACCTTACCCACCGGCGCCAGCCGTACGCCCAGCGAACCCACAGCCCCGGCGACAAACGCATCCGTCGCCTGCTTCTCGCGCATCGCCTCCACCGTCTGCCGCGCAATCGAGACCCCGGCCAGGTTGAACTCCCGCACCTTATCCCGCAGGCTAAAGTGCTCCAGCCGGAACGCGTTGGCCCCAAACGTATTGGTTTCAATCACCTCGGCGCCGGCCTGCAGGTACTGCTCATGCACCGCCCGCACCGTTTCCGGCTGCGACACGTTCAGTTCGTCGTAGCAGCGATTAATAAACACACCGCTGCCGTAAAGCATGGTTCCCATGGCTCCGTCACACAAAACCGTGCCACCGGCAAAAAGCATATCGATTCCTACCGCCATCCGTCTCCCGCTTCCCTGCATTCTCGTCCCCTATCGTATAACGCTGCCCCTATACCACCCCTAACCCGGCCTCACATCTGGCACTCTCCCAACCACGCCCTTTGCTATACTCGAAAATGACAATTGCAGCGTTTTTTGCTGTGGTCGCGCGCCGGTTTGGAGTGGTTCACGTTGAAGAATAGAAGTCTCCCTGCCCAGCTTTTTGCGGGCTTGCTCTTGGCCGCTACGGCACTGTCGCTGACGGCTTGCGGAAATATCATTTACAGAGAGCCGTCCTCGAACTATGCCGGGCGCCCCATCCCTCCCAGCGGATTGCTGCAACGCGTCATGGCCGCTTACACCGCCAACGGTTCGCAGGGTGGTTTGGAAATTCTCGACGGCCTGCGTGACCTTCGCAGCAACGTCCAGAACACCATCCCCTCGTTCAGCATCAAGGGATTCTCTTCCGCGGACCCGGTCAGCATCATTAACCTCCCCGAGCAGACCACCGGCTACGTGCTTTCCTACACCGACGGTTCCCTGGTCGATGTGAACTACAGCACGGAAGCTTCCGTGGGCGCCGCCGCCAGTTTCGGGGCAGACGTACCCTCGGTAGCCGCTGCAACTGATGGCTCCCGCTTCGCTGGTGCCGTGGAGCAGCAAGGCGCGCTTATCGTCACCTACAACGGCAGCAGCATCCCGCTCAATCTGCCCAATGTGGACAAGGTCGTCATCAACCGTGGCAACACGGTCATCCTCGCGATGGTGCGCAACTCGAACCAGCTCTACCGTGTCATCAAGTTGCCGGCATCCAGCAACCCGGTATCCACCATTCCCGCAGGTTCCATCGACTGCGAGCCACTCCTTCTTCCCGTCTATTGCGTCGTCCCCGTCGCCAACCCTACCGGCTCGGGCACAACCGCTCTCTTTGATCGCCCCGTCGATGCCTACTTCTCGCTCGATGGCAGCACCGCTTACATCCTCAACTGCGGTGCCGAGTGTGGTGGAACGACCTCCAGCATCACTGCCCTGCAGGAAGGCGCGTTGGTCGTTACCAACTTCGTCACTCCCGCAACCGCTGGCGCTACCTCACCGCTACAGGCTTTGCCCTCCGGAGTCGCCAATCCGATCCTTGTTCCCGGAGGCGTGACAGCCGCACTCTCGGATGGAACGACCTTGTATGTCTCAGGACAACAACTCCAGTCGAGCGGCCTCTTCGCCGGCTACCTCTCTACCATCAATCTCACCAGCTACGCCATCACCGGCCAGTACTCTATCTCCGACGGCACGCACAACAAGATGCTCTTTGCCGACGACAGCACTCTGTGGATCGGTTCCCAGCAATGCGCCAGTGGCACACGTGCTGCGCTTGCTGCTACGCAGATTGCCGCAAATACGACGACAACGCAGGCCGCCAACTATAACTGCCTCACCATGGTGAAGCTCCCGTCCTCGACGCAGGCCACCATCACCACGCAGATTATTCCTTCTGTGACCCAGGTCCCGGCTTCCGCCAATGGCACCGGCTCCGTCACCGTTCCTTATCCCAACTCCAATCTCAACCCCTACTACTATGGCAACCTCTCCGGCCTGTGCTGGGTGCAGAACTACCATAAGGTCTACACCGCGTACGGCGGCCAGATCCACGCATTCAACACCACCGATGGTTCCGAGATCAACAACTTCAACATCACCATCCAGGGCACTGTCCTCGACGTAGCCTATATGGATGCGGAAACCAACGAAGCCAACTAAAGCCACATCCTTTCGCTTCACACATCGCCCGTAGACGCCGCCAACAAGCAGACGTCTACGGGCGATCTTCTTGCTATCACCACGCATCGCAACGACATTCAGCAAACAATGCGGAGGCATACTTCCGCTCCAGCACCCACTCGTCACGGTGGTCCTCACGCTAAGTTCGCTATTCCGAACTTAGTGTGAGGGCGCCCGCGCTGGCGATTTGACAACACCACCAATCCCGCTATGTCGTCAATACGACAAATCTATTTGCAATGTCGTCAATCCAACCTATGACTACCCACGTACTTCCAACGTACAGAAGATAAGCCAGAGCCCTTCCACAAGCGTGAAGCCTTCGGTTTATCGCACGAGCACGCTTAAATCTTTCAGCACGACAGGCATCAGGTTTCGCTCCCGCGAAGCCAACGACCCTGTACGGCCCAAAGCTAACCGCAAACCAGGAGACGTAACGTGGACAACAAGCTCAACTCACTTATCGATAAGGCACTCTCTCGGCGAACCTTTCTCGCCGGTGCGGGCAGTGTCGCTGCTGCATCAGTCATCACAGGCTGCAGCGATAACGGCACCGCAACGTCATCTACCCCCAAGGGCAGCTATACCGACGCCGACGTCCTCAACTTCGCGCTCAACCTCGAATACCTCGAAGCACAGTTCTATCTCTACGCCGCCACCGGTAAGGGTCTGTCCGCTGCCGATACAGCAGCTCCTTCTGGATATACCGGTTCCTACACAATGGGCACCGTCACCACCAACAGCACGGTAGCTCAGGTTGCAGGCGGAATCACGGTTCCCCAACAGCAGATCATCAACGAGATCGCCTTTGAAGAGCAGGAGCATGTTCGCTTCCTGCGCGCCGCGCTCGGATCTGCAGCCGTCCCCATGCCCTCCATCGATCTCACCTTCTTCGCTCCGCTCGCTGCTCTCGCAACAACCGGTTCCACGGCACCACCGCTGGTTGGCTTCAGCCCCTTCGCGAACTTCAATGCCTTCCTCGTTGGCGCCTTCATCTTTGAAGACGTAGGCGTTACGGCCTACGCTGGCGCCGCTCCGCTCATCTCCGCGGCAGGCGTTACCTCCGGCTACCTCACCGCAGCCGCCGGCATCCTCGCCGTCGAAGCCTACCACGCAGCCTACATCCGCACGGCCATCACTGCTTCTGCCATCCAGGCTGGCTCTGCAACGGCTTATCCCTACATCACCTACGCCAACAACGTCGCCACGCTGCGCAACTCGCTCACCGTCGGCAACAACTCCGCGGCGCCTGGTATGGGTACAGGAAACACCGGCGCAGCAGGCTCAAGCACCTCGGTCGAAGTTCCCCTGGTGCTCCCAACAGGCCTCACCACACCAAGCTCGATCGTCGCCGCAGACTCCTCGCACGCCATCGGCTTCGCACGCACGGTCAACCAGGTTCACCACATCGTGTATGGTTCGGCCACAGTCGGCGCTAAGAGTGGCGGCTTCTTCCCCAACGGCACCAACAGCATCTTCGCAACCACCACAGCCTAAGCGGCTCGGAAAAGGACGGATACTTCCATGGCAAATTTAGAGACTCAAATTTTGGATGACATCATCGTCAAGGGTCGCCGCAAGATGCTGACTCTTGGGAGCGCGGCTCTCGCGGGCCTCGTCTTCAGCAGCGCAAAAACGGCTCAAGCCGCTGTAGCGTACACCGATGCGGACATCCTCAACTTCGCCCTCAACCTCGAGTACCTTGAGGCCAACTTCTACTACCTCTCTGCATTCGGTTGCACCATCGACAAGCCCAACGCAGCAGCTATTGCTGCAGGTGCCCCGTCGGCTGGTATCCCCATCACCGGCTCCGTCGGCACAGCTGGCACCGTCACCGGAGGCAGCAAAATCCCCTTCGCCACCACACAGGTCGCTTCCTACGCGATTGAAACGGCGATCGAAGAGGGCAAGCACGTGCTCTTCCTTCAGAGCGCTCTCAGCACCGCTGCTGTCGCACAACCGTCCATCAACCTCGGCACCTCTTGGCAGATGCTCGGCAGTGCGCTCACGCCATCGGCTCCTACCTTCACCCCATACACCAGCGAAGGCAACTTCCTCCTCGGCGCTTATGTCTTTGAAGACGTCGGCGTCACCGCTTACCACGGTGCTGCTTCCCTGCTGACAGTCTCCGGCAATCTCTCCGCCGCCGCTGGCATCCTCGGAGTAGAGGCCTACCACGCCGGTCTCGTCCGTACGACGATCAACGCGCTGGATCCAACCGCCACCTCGCTCGTCCCGGTCACCAACAGCATCTCCGCCCTTCGTGCCGCGCTCGCGCTGCAGGTCACCGCAGCCAGCACCTACGATCCCAACCCCGACGACTACGGCCTCGCAACCTTCCAGGTTTCGCTCGCCGGTGCCGCCAACGTCACAGCAACCCGCATCGTCGATGCTGCTGCTGACAACACCAGCAACTTCGCTGTCGCCGCAGCACGCAACACGTCACAGGTACTGAACATCGTCACCGGTGGCGGCGCCTACAACACAACCACGAAGACGGCCATCAGCCCAGCAACGGGAGTCTTCTTCCCTGTAGGCATGAACGCCGGTCCCAACGGCTTCAAATAAACCGCACTTCCCCTCCCAGGGACCTGTACAGCAAGGGTGCATCGGAACTCCGATGCACCCTTGCTGTTTAACTTGCCGTTTAGCTTTGCCGCTTAATTTTGCGGTTTACCCCATCTGCGTTCTATTCAGAATCTCTGCCACGCGCCTGACCTTCTGAATCACGGCATCCCTACGCGCCCCCCCTCTCCGCTTGCCGCTTCCAGACGCTCCCTGCGGAAGGATCGCCTGCAGCAATCCCACCACCCCTCGCATCAGCGGCGCGCCCAGGCGCAACACCTGCGCCAACGCCGCGTGCCTCACCATCAGCAGGTCCGTACAACTCTCTTCTCGAAACCCCAGGTACATGGGGTGCGGTGTGCCGCCCAGGAAATGCAGTTCGCTCTGCCCCAGCAGGCTTTCATGCTCCACCAGATACGAACGCATCACCGTCGATAGCGAGTACCGTTGCATCTCGCTACGGTTGCACTGCCAGTCGATCGTGGTGCGTCCTCCTACCCGCCATCCGCTCAGCCAACTCAACCATCGGCCATCCCCACCGCGCACCGCCATGCAGAACGCCTGCGGATCGCGCGACACCTGTGCAATCCTGTTCTTCGCAATCCCCGGCCGCACCGGATCATCCGTAAAGCACTGCAACTCCACAAGCGCTTTGCGCAACTCCTGCCCTTCCAGCATAGGCAGAAAGGAACATTGCAGCTCACGCTCCGACCGCCGCCGGTAGTACCGCAGATTCCTCCGCGTATGCGCTCCCAGTTTCGACACGCTCTCATCAAACGTCTGCCCCAACTGAAACGTGTCATGAACAATGCGCTCCGCAAAGCCAACCGTCCGCGACCATGCTCTGTGCTCCCCACGCTGGACTTCGCCGCTTACTCTCGCCACACTCTTCCGTTTGAACACCATGCCCAGCAGGCCGGTCTGCATCATGGCATCCGCACACGCCTGCACCAGCTTCTCTTTCTCTTGCTCTGTCTCACCGGGAACCGCAAAAAAACCGCGTTCTCCCGTCACATTGCCGCAAACCCCAAGCCGCATTCGACAACCACCCAGCATCAACTCCGATCCCAGAGCCGCAGCCGCCAGCTTGTCCTCCCGATAGAGCAACACAACAACCGGTATGCCATCCTGCGCCACAACATCCTCAAGCCACACCTTGGCATTGCCCCAAATCCCGGAGCCTCCACAAGACTCGATGAAGCTATCAAGGAAGTCGGCACAGCGAAGAATCTCGCGTTTCCCCCGCATCGTCTCCGCGCTAAACCCACCCTCCAACTTCAGCCGCGGCCACACCTCCACAACCGCATCCGTAAGGACACCGTTGCCAACACCCGCTAGTACGCGCGCAGCCGTTGTGTGCAAGAAAACCCTGGGGCGGTCAAGAGACCGAATGGTTCAATTGTGCAAAAAGTTATCAGTATGAAACTGGTTCAATTCTAGCGTCCCATTATGGGAGTCCAACAAAAAATCCTACCCCAACGATCACCATTTTCGCCCCGGCTGTTATATCGCCGAACTCACTTGCGTGCCACCAAAGAGTTCGCCAGAAGCCGCTCCGCCACAAACGCCACCAGCTCCTCACTGCAATACACCGGCGGCTTCAACCAGAACTTCCTCTTCGCCTCCACCACCCGCTGCGACACCCCATCCCACGCCGCATCCATCCCCGCACCCTCCGGCATCACCAGCGCATCCACACGATCCAGATATCGCATAGCCGAAGCCTTAAAATCACTCACCGAAGGATCAAGCACGCTCAACGAAACATCCGGCTGCAAAAACCGCAGCACGCTGTTGGACTCCAGAATCACGTTCCCACTCTTCGCAATCAGCTCACGAACCCGCGGCATCGCTTCGTTCAACTGCCCCTGCCGCGTCCTCACCCAGTAAGCCTTCGCCGCTCCCGCCGCCAGATATCGCGAAGAGTCCGTCCCACTGTCCCGCAGCCGCTCTTCGCTGATCGCAATCGTATGATCGGCCGTCTCGCAGTCGCACGGCTCCCCATTGGCCGAGCAAACCCCATGCCCAAACTGCGTAATCTTGATCGCCGTCCACTGCCGCTCCGGCATCGCGGCAATCAACCCCGCAACCACGCTGGTCTTCCCGATATTCCGAGTATGCCCGCCAACCACAACAATACTCACGTCGACTCCAAATCTACTCCCTATTCCCTGCTTTATTTCAGCCGCCGCACCCGAGCAATCGACTTCAGATAATCCTTCAGCGGCTCCGCCGGCACACCCATAAACATCTGCCCCGGCCCCTCCAGCCGCTTACCAGGAAACACACCCGAAGCCCCACCCAGAATCACTCCCGGCCCAATCGTCACATGATCGCCCAGCCCCACCTGCCCAGCCATCACCACACCATCGCCCACCACGCACGACCCAGAAATCCCCACCTGCGCTGCAATCACAACATTCTTCCCAATCGCGCAGTTGTGCCCAATATGCACTTGATTGTCGATCTTCGTCCCACGGCCAATCCGCGTCTCACCCAGCGCTCCACGATCGATCGTCGTATTCGCCCCAATCTCAACATCGTCCTCTACAACCAGCCGTCCCTGTTGCGGAAACAAAAGATACTCGCCCGTCTCGCGGCTCCTCACATACCCAAACCCCGTAGACCCCAACACCGCACCCGACTGCACCACCACGCGATCCCCCAGCGTAGCTCCCGCACAGATCGTCACCCGGCTCCCAATCACGCAGTCCTTACCGATCACAGCGTCCGCTTCAATCACCGCACCCGCACCCACCCGAGTCCCCGCCCCCAGCGTCGCCGCCCCATCCACACTAGCCGCAGCATGTATCAAGTCTCCCGCAGCCACATCCATCATCGCCCGCGCGCACAAAGCAAACGCATACTTCGGATCACGCACCCGCAACACCCGTACATCGGCCCCCGCAGCGTCGTCGCCCGCCGCATCCTCACGCGCCAACACCAGCCCAGCCTTCGATCCCAACGCAACCGCCAGCGTAGCCTCATCCAGCGCAAACACCACGGCATCCGCACCCGCATCCTCAATCCCAGACACACGCAGCAACACCGCGTCCAAAGCAGTCACCGCGCCCAGCATCTCTGCAATCTCTCTGGCCGTCTTCGCACTCACGAGTAGATCCTCTCTTCACCCTCTGGCCGGGTCTTCCACCGACGATGCACCCACAGCCACTGCTCCGGATACCGCCGAATATAGTCCTCCGTCGTCTTCGCAAACAAAGCCGTATTCGCCAGGATGTCCTCCTGCGCGTTTCCTGTCCGCACCAGCTCCAGCTCTTCGCCAAACCGCAACACGTACCGCCTCTCGCTCTCTTCCCACAGCAGAAACCCCGGCAACACCGCTGCGCCCGTCCGCAACGCCACACGCGCCAACCCAGAGGCCGTACAAGCATCCACCCCAAAGAAAGGCACAAACACTCCCTGCGGCGGCGTCATGTTCGTGTCCATCAAAATCCCAACTGTCTCGCCGTTGTGCATCGCCGTCAGCAACCCACGCGCAAAGTCATCCTTGTGGATCACGCGATTCCCATGCAGACATCGAATCCCGTTCACATACGCATCCACCAGCGGATTATCCAACCGTCGAATCACCAGCGACATCGGCATCCCACGCAGCGAGTGGTAAAAGCTCGACAACTCCCAAGCTCCCAGGTGCCCCGTCAACACCAGCACACCCTTACCCTTGTCGCGGGCCTTCACATAATTCTCCAACCCGTCATACCGTATAAACCGTGACGCGCTTTCAAGCGTGTACCCACTCATCTTGCAGAACTCCGCAATCTGCCAGCCCAGCGTCCGATACAGCGTCCGCAAAATCCGCCGCCGCTCTTCCACCGTCTTCTCCGGAAACGCCAACTCCAGGTTACGCAGCCCCACGTTACGCAGCCGCCCCAGCAGCGTCCAGATCACTGCGCCAATACCCGCACCCATCGCGCGCGCAGCACGTCGCGGCAGTACGCCCACCGCAGCCATCATCAGCCGCAGCGCCCAGTACTCCAGCCTTTGCCGAAGCGAAGTTCGCTTCTCGGCTACGTTCTCACTCACGTTATCCAAGCAAGTGTCAGTTTACGCAACTTAGTTCATCGGCGTGTCGTTTTACCACTAACCCGAAAACACAAAAAGAAAGGGACGGCCGAAGCCGTCCCTTTCTCAACATCAAGCTGCTCTTGCAAGCAGCCCGGTTTCTAGTGATTGTCCGAAGCCACTACAAAGTAGCGAGCCACTGTATGTACAAAGTGCTTCGCATTCTCGGGCACCGGCTGCATACCATGCAGTACATGCTCAAAGGGAACATCCGCGCCATACTCTGTACGCGTGTCATCCGCATTCTGAGAAAGTACCGTGCCATCCAGATCGAGACCCGCAAACAGACCCTTGCTACGCGAGTACGTCAAGAACTCAGCATTGAGTCTCCAATCCGTTCCAGCCTGAGCATTGCGACCCACGGGACCGGCAGAAGCAGCAGCATCGCCACCGATCTTGAACTTCGACTTCAACATATCCTGCAGACCATGCTGATTCATCGCGACCAGTACGAGATCCGTCGATTGGCCACCGATCTGCCAACCAAAGCTACCGCCAGTCAACTGAACGAAGACCGGAGCAGACCATCCACGAGGCGTACGGCAGGTCGCAACACCCTGTCCATACTGCGCGCCCACGATGAAGGCACCCTTCTTATACTTGGGAATCACGACAACGCAAGATGCCCCTGCCAGGATCGACTGAGGAATGCCCTTGTCTGGTGTGGCCATAACTTCCTGAATTACCGCAGCTGCATCATCCAGTCGGTCGCTCAACTTCGCGTCCTGCGCACGTGCGGGAACCATTCCGGCGGACATCGCCAGAGCACAAAGTACACCAATTGCTTTTTTCACGGTATTGCCTCTCAGACCTGAATTCTGGCGGCCTATTCATGCCTCGCCATACAAGAGAGTCAGATGGAAACCACCCGTTAGGGGTTGCACCTCAAAAAAAATGGGGGTTACGAACAACACTGTCACCAGCATTGTCGTAACCCCGCTTCTCCCAGGTCTGTGATACCCCTTTACTTTCATCCAGCATCTAAATCTCCTCAAGAGAACGGAGGAATGTAGACCTTTGGGTTACCTTCC
>Ga0302314_10019469_pt1 | contig 11272 bp, 8 predicted proteins | sample III_Palsa_N2_3_FD_200533 | JGI IMG/M metagenome (GOLD analysis project Ga0302314, IMG submission 200533) | Peat permafrost microbial communities from Stordalen Mire near Abisko, Sweden - III_Palsa_N2_3 | ecosystem: Environmental > Terrestrial > Soil > Palsa > Peat permafrost | place: Sweden... | reverse complement strand
CTTGCACGTCTTGCAATGTTATTCTGATACTCAATAGGACGAGGCTAAAGTGTCGACCGGAGCGCTTGCCGCAACTCAACCCGATGACGGCGGGGCGAAGGACCGGGCGCACGCAACACGGGCGCTAAATGCGCTCAACTTCTTCATGGCCGACATGCAGGCGGGGATCGGGCCGTTCCTTGGCGTGTTCCTGCTCGCACACCATTGGCACAACGCGACGATCGGGACGATGATGACGCTGGGCGGGCTCGCCGGGATGGCGGCGACCGTGCCAGCCGGAGCTATCCAGATGCCTTGCGAGATTAGCAGCATGAGGGAACCGCAGATGGTGCAGACCCCCAAGACCGCAACGAGCAGCCGCTTGCGCCTGGTTTCGTCGCGCATATCCTGAATGGCACGGGGCGTGTGAATGCAGGTCAAGGGGCGGTGATGACCGTTCAGGGAATTGGGGCTTCGCTCAGCCCTGCTCTAGGCGGCGCCATCGCGGATCGGCTGGGCTATTCCAGCACGTTCCTCATTCTCGGTTGTATGGCGCTGGCATCGATCGCGATCTGGATCGCTGGCCGCCAACTGGTGCGGCAAGCGAACACAGCGTGATTTCATGAGCGGGCATGTTGTCATCTGGGTCGTCTCGGCGCTGGCGATCGCAGGGGTGATCTTGCGTCCAGGTGGGCTGCCGGAGGCGGTCTGGGCAGTCGGGGGCGCTTTGTTGCTGGTCATTCTGGGTCTCATCACGCCCGCCACGGCGTTGCACGGGGTAGCGCGCGGCGCCGATGTGTATCTCTTCCTGACCGGGATGATGCTGCTCGCCGAAGTCGCTCGCACGCGCGGCCTGTTTGACTGGCTGGCGGCGCTAGCAGCCCAACGCGCGCGCGGCTCAACGGCGCGATTGTTCGCGCTAATCTACGGGGTTGGGATTGTCGTGACCGCCTTCCTGTCCAACGACGCGACGGCGGTTGTACTAACCCCGGCGGTGGCGGCAGCGGCACGGGCGGCAAAAATTCGTGACCCGGTGCCGTATCTCCTGGCCTGCGCCTTCATCGCCAATGCCGCGTCATTTATTCTACCGATCTCCAACCCGGCCAATCTGGTGGTCTATCACAGCGCAATGCCGCCGCTGCTGGCCTGGCTGGCGCGCTACACGCTGCCATCGCTGACCGCGATCGTGGTGACCTTTGTCGTTCTGCGCTGGGCTGAGCGGCATGCTTTGACGGGCGATCTCGAGGCTCGGGTAGAGCTGCCGGAGCTGAAACCAGGCGGGCACCTGGCAGCCTGGGGCATCGGCGCTACCGGGATCTTGCTGCTGGCCGCATCCGCGTTCGGCCAACAGCTAGGACTCCCAACCGCCGCGGCCGGGGTGTTGACCGCGGTGGTTGTTCTGATGCGCGAGCGCGCCTCGCCATGGCCGCTGCTCAAGCACATTTCCTGGGGGGTGCTGGTGCTCGTCGCGGGGCTATTCGTGCTGGTAGGGGCGCTACAACAGAGCGGGCTGATCGCGATACTATCCTCACTACTGCGCCAGCAGGCGGCTGGAGACGCCGCGGTGGCGGCATGGGGTGCCGGGACCGCGGTCGCGATCGCGAGCAATCTCATGAATAATTTGCCAGTGGGGCTGATCGCCGGCAGCGCGATCGAGGCCGGGCATATCAACCCGCACGTCACCCGGGCATTGCTGATCGGAGTCGATCTCGGGCCGAATCTATCCGTGACAGGCTCGCTTGCAACCATTCTCTGGCTGACGGCGCTCCGACGCGAGGAGATTGAAGTCAGCGCCTGGCGATTCCTAAGAATCGGCTTTCTGGTTATGCCCGCAGCCCTGATCGCCTCACTGCCGCTGGTGATCTGGCTTTAGCCAAGCGCAGGCTCGGCAACAATGAGAGTATGGAACGATATCGTAATGGTATCAGACCGATTTCATTTAGGGATTCTCGGATACAATGGGACGAACTTGAACTCCAGCCCAGCCTCCGCAAGCAGCTCACCCGTGATCTCCCTGGCCGCAATCCCGCTAAACAATGTTAGCATTTCCAACCAACATATGTTATAACCCGCCGTTTTCCCCACCCCGGCCCGACGTCCCATGCCCGCAGCTTGCACATTACGCGCACCTAAAAAGGAGGGCCGAGTTCCCGGGGCGTCCTGCCCGAGACCGGCCCCGAGTCCGGCAACGTCTCCAGCGTCGTCCAGGCCTGCAACCTGCAGCACAGCGGCAGCGTGCGCAAACACCCCGATCTGCCGTAGTGGAGCGCCCCCGTCCCCAGCCGGCGCACCCCACCGGAACAAGTTTCTTGCTTCTTTTTTTCAAAAAAGATGCTTCCTACTCTCCCTCCTCTTCCGGCGTGCAAGTAATCCGCACCTGCCTAGCCCCAGCCGTTTCAAGCAATTCCAGCATATCCCAAAACGCCGCCACCGGGGCGGTTCCGAAGTCGATATTCGCCACCCCGTCTTCCAGCAGCAGCGCGTGGATGGTCTCGGCGAAGCGTGCCTCGGGATCGTAGCGCGCGTCATCCGGGTCGAACCAGAACTCGAACCACTCCTCGATCTGTTCGCCGGGCAGTGACTTCAGGTCGTGATAAATCGCGACGTCATCCCACCGAAGTTGTTCGATCGACACTTCCATGGCGCCGTAGGTCCCGGTAGTCGGCTCGAATTCGAGGTAAAACGCCGGCTGGAAATCCACCACGCCATCCGGTTCCTCCGCTTCGTCATCTTCCGCGTCCTCGTCCTCGTCGAGCGTGGCCTTTATGAAATCCACGCAGTAGAGCCGCTCAAAGTATTCGCTGGGTTCGCTCAGCTCCAGTTTCACCTCGGGGCTGCCAAGTTTAGATTCGGACTGTTGGCGTTCGACAAAGGCGCCGAACTGCTCGACAAAATGGTCCCGCACTTTGGCAACCAGCTCTATAACTTCCATGGTACAAACCTGCTCCATTGAGCGCGATGGTGCAATGCCGAAACCAATTTGCTACACGGCGCGGTCATTGGCTGCCATGCAACTGGCCGCGAAGTCGTCTCCGATGCAGGGTGGTCGTTTGTATAGTCCCGCCAGCCATGCGGCGAGCATGCAGAGTTCGTCGAGTTTCAACACTTCGTCCAGGGTGCCCCCGGGGAAGCGAAGTTCGAACGAGGCGGCGACGTAATCGAGCACTTGTTCGACTTGTTCGATCGACAATCCGAGGTCGGTTTCCAGCGAAGCGGTCCGCACCAGGCGGGACTCGTCGATATGGTATTCGTCACGGATCAGTTTAACGATCCAGCGAAAGAGGTGCATCCAGTTTTTGACATCGGCCGTCGAGGGGGACATTTATCGCTATCGATCCGAAATTACTGGCACTCCGCCCCATCAACCCCGAAAAGAGCAAACGATCTGCTAACAAGCGCCAAGAATCTTGATCACTCCCCAATTGACAAAAGTTTTTTGGTTCTTTTTTTCAAAAAAGAACACTTCCTATCTTTCTATGCCGAAGGAGCTCCGTCATTTCCCCAAAGCCATGGTCCAGGTTCATCTGGCTAGGTCCCGACGCCGCGCCGCTAGGGGGGTTCGCCTGTCCGGCCTGCGGCGATCCTGGTTCCAAGCCGCCGGTATTCGGGGTCGCCTGGTGGTCGCAGCATCAGGCGAACACGCCGCTCCCCTACGAGGAGATGTACAGTTGCAACGCGTGCGGCGCACGGTTTCTGCGTGCCCTTGACCGCACCTCTTCCGGCGAGTTCGAACGAAACCCGCCGTATCGTCTATTATTCTACGTTCACCAGACCGCCGGCCTAGAGACCATGACCAGGCTGGTCGGCCGTCTGCCGGCCCGTCCCGGCGCGCGTTATCTCGACGTCGGCTGCAACTACGGTTTCACCCTGGATTTCGCCCGCGCCGCTAAGGGTTGGGTAGTCCGCGGGATCGATCCATCAACCAACGCCGCCATCGGTGCCCAGGCGCTTGGGGTTACCATCGAGTGCCGTCTGCTGGACCCGGCGGACGCCGCCCGCGTCGCCTCCGGCGAGGCCAAACCCTACGATTTCGTCTCGGTCGTAGATGTGATCGAGCACATCGGAGATCAACAAAGCTTCGTAGCACTACTGCGAGGAATGCTAGCACCCGGCGGTGTTCTGGCGCTTTCCACCCCCAACGGTAGCCGATTGACCCCCAACACCAACGAGATCGAGATCGCCGTCCTCCTAGCCAGTGGCAACCATGTAGTCGTCCACACCGCACAAAGTCTGGCGCATATCCTACGTGCGGCCGGCTTCGCCCACGTATCGGTCGAAGCCGAGGGGATGGGTCTCTCCGCCTACGCCAGCGACGCCCCTCTCCCGTTGGAACGCAATCCGTCAAAATTACGCCGCGCCTACCGCGATTGGCTCGAAGCCGCGGTGGACCGCACCGACCTCGCGTCCGATCCCTACCTCGGTTTGGCTGGCCGAGCCCTGGTCGAAGCCGCGAACGACGGCGACGCCCCGGCTGCCGCCCACGCCTGGTCAAAGCTCCACCCAGCGATCAAGGCGCGTTACGGCTTCGACCCCAATGGCGAGCTACCCCCCCTCCCCGCCGACGCCACCGCCCTAGCAGCGGTCGCTCCCTTCAATCTAGGCGTCATGGTTTATGCCGAGGCCCTAAGCCAGGCAATCGCCGGCGCCGACCGCCGGCACCTGGCGCAGCGCTTCCACCAAGCGGCGCGTCTCTGCGCCGAATCCCAAGCCGCGCTCGCCGCCGGAGGCTTCCCCGGCGCCGACGCCCAATCCCATGATCTCGGCTGGGTAGCCGCCGCCGAAGCCCTGGTCTGCGACGTAGCGCGCAACGACGCCCTGGTAATTGAGCGACTGCGGGCGCTCCCCCCGGCGCCAGACGGCAATCCGGCCCGTCGCGCCGCATTGGTGGCGCGCCTGTTCATCGACGCCGCCAACCTCGGCCACCTCGACCTGGCCCGCGCGCTTCGGGCTTTGGGCGTGCCGATAATCACCGATCCGAGCTTGGCGGAGACATACAGGGTCGCAGCGACGAAGGTTTAGGGGAAGGAAGCATCTTTTTTGAAAAAAAAGAAGCAAAAAACTTTTGTTGATTCGAATCGGAGCACCGCCCGCCGATCGGTAGCTCCGAATTCCTAATTGACAAAGTTTTTTTGCTTCTTTTTGTTCACAAAAAGAAGACTTCTACTTCTTCTGCCTGACTAATTCTAATCCCTCCCTGATAGCGACGCTTCCCCCTATGACCGGCCGCAAGTCCGGGCTAAAGCTTCGGTCTCGAGGAGAACTGAATGACCGACGACGCCCGCCATCTCACTGCGATCAGCGACCTGCTAGGGGAAAGCGGTCTACTGACCGAGCCCTCCGACACTGCCCCCTACGCGCAGGACTGGCGCGGGCTCTACCACGGTCACGCCCTCGCGGTAGCGCGTCCGGCCACTGCCCAGGAACTCGCGGCATTGGTGCGCTACTGCGCGGAGCACGGCATCGCCATGGTCCCACAGGGCGGCAACACCGGTATGTGCGGTGGCGCCACCCCGTCCGCGAGCGGCCACCAGCTGGTGATATCGACCTCGCGCATGACCAAAGTGCGGTCGATCGACCGGCTCGACCGGACGATCACGATCGAAGCCGGCGTTCCGCTCAAGACCGCCCAGGACATCGCGCGTGACGCCGGCTGCTGGCTGCCGCTGTCGATCTCGGCCGAGGGCACCGCGCAGATCGGTGGCGTGCTCTCCACCAACGCCGGCGGCAACAACACGGTCCGCTTCGGCAACGCGCGCGATCTGGTGCTGGGGCTCGAGGTCGTTCTCCCCGACGGCGAGATCTGGAACGGGCTGCGCCGGCTGCGCAAGGACAACACCGGCTACTGCCTGCGCCACTTGTTCATCGGCGCCGAGGGCACGCTCGGCATCATCACCGCCGCGGTGCTGAAACTGGTGCCGGCGCCGCGCCAGACCGAAGTCGCCCTGTGCGCCCTGCCCTCGGTCGAGGCGGCATTGACGCTGTTCGAACGCTTCCAAGCCGAGGACTCGGGCTCACTCGTGGCGTTCGAATACATGTCCGGCGCCGGTATGGACCTGGTGCTCCGCTTCATCCCCGCCACAACCCTGCCGCTGGCCGAGCGCGCCGCCCACTACGCGCTGGTCGAGCTTTCCACCTCGCGCGCCGACGGCACCCTCCGCACGACCCTGGAGCGAGTGCTCGAAGCCGCGCTCGCAGACGAAATCGTGCTCGATGCCGCGCTTGCCGAAAGCGAAACCCAGCGCCTGGCAATCTGGAAACTGCGCGAGGAGCACTCCGAAGCGCAAAAGCGCGCCGGCGCCAACGTCAAGAACGACGTATCGGTGCCGGTATCCAGCACTCCCGCCTTCATCGCCGAGGCCGAAGCCGCGTGCACCGCCCTGATCCCCGGCATTCGCGTCGCCCCGTTCGGCCATCTCGGCGACGGCAATACTCACTTTAATTTAATCCAACCCGAAGACGCCGACAGCGCCGCATTCCTCGCGCGATCTCACGAAATGATGGATGCGGTAAACCAGGTGGTGCGGAAATATGATGGCAGCTTCTCTGCCGAACACGGCATCGGACAATTGAAATCGGACATGCTGGAGGATTGGCGCGGCGGTGCCGAACTAGACCTCATGCAAAAGATCAAACACGCCATCGATCCCGCATGCCTGATGAATCCGGGCAAGCTTCTACCCGCGCGCGATCAAGGCTAACATCGCGACATGCGCATTCTTCCCGGTTCCCTGCTCCATCGCTACGTGCTGCGACAATTGATCTGGGGGCTGCTCGCCACCACCGTTGCACTGGTGGCCCTGATGTGGCTGGTGCAGTCGCTGCGCTTCGTCGAACTGGTAGTGAACCGCGGCCTGTCGCTGTGGGTGTTTCTCAACCTCACCGGGCTACTGGTGCCCCAACTGGTAGCCTTCGTACTGCCCGTCACCACCTTCGCGGTGGTCCAGGCGGTCTATCAGCGCATGGCGACCGACCGCGAGCTCACCGTGATGCGCGGCACCGGCCTGTCGCCTTTCTCGCTCGCCATTCCCGGGATCGTGCTAGGCCTCGGCGCACTGGTATTGAGCGCCGTGCTCAGCAATTGGCTGGTGCCGCTCTCTTACGGCAAATTCCGCGAGGACCAATTCGAGATCCGCAACCGCATGGCCGCCTACCTGCTGCAAGATGGCGTATTTACCCAAATGTCGCCCGGCCTTACGGTGTTCGTGCGCCGCCGCGATACCGACGGCGAACTCCACGGCGTGCTGATCGACGATGCGCGCAACCCGGTTTCGGAAGCCACCATTTTCGCCGAGCGCGGCGTAATCGCCGACGGCACCGACGGCCCGCGTGTGCTGCTTCTCCACGGCAGCCGCCAGCAGATCGATCACAAATCCGGCCGGCTCGACGTGCTCAGCTTCGAGCAGGACCTGATCGATCTAGGGGAAGGTCCCAAAGCCGACGAGACCCGTGCCCGCGACCCCGACGAGCTATCGATGTCCGAGCTGCTCAACCCGGCTCCGGGCGGTGTCGCGCCCCAGGCGGTGCCAAAACTTCTGGTCGAGGCCCACCGCCGGCTGGCCTCGCCGTTTTCGGCGCTGTCGTTTGCCCTGGTAGCGTTGGCATCGGTATTGACCGGCGCGTTTTCGCGCCATGCAAATTATCTGCGCCCGACCATCGCGATCCTGGCCGTGGTGGGAGTACTCGCGATCCAGTTCGCAGCGCAAGACATTGCGGGACATAACCCGGGTTGGTTGCTGCTGGTGTGGGTTGCCGCGATCGTCCCCGGCCTGATCGCCGGCGTTATCCTGTTCGCGCCGCATCCGTCGCTGGGCCGGTCCTACTCGTCGCGCCGCGTGCCACTGAGAGTCCATCCCGAATGATCATGGGTAGAATCAGTAGGTCGAAGCGCAAGAAGAATCTTCTTTTTGTGAACAGAAAGAAGCAAAGAAACTTTGCCCATTGGAGCGTGCCGGCCGTGACCGTTGCATGCCAAAGTGTACAAAAGTTTTTTGCTTCTTTTTTTCAAAAAAGATGCTTCCTTCCAAAAGCCGAAGGGCGTCTCTGATGTCCACCACCCTTGCGATCTACATCACCCGGCGTTTCGCGCTCGAAATAATGGCGATGCTGGCGGCGCTCTCCGTTTTGTTCGTATTGTTCGATTTCATCGAATTGCTGCGCCGCGCGGTGAGCCAGCCGAGTGCCACTTTCCGCGTGCTGGCCGAGATCACAGCGCTGCACGTACCCTATTTTGCTCTGCAATTGTTGCCCTTCGCGGTGCTGCTGGGCGGGATCTCCTGTTTCTGGCGCCTGAATCGCACCTCCGAGCTGGTGGTAATCCGCGCCACCGGGCTTTCCGCCTGGCAATTCCTGGCAGCCCCGGTGGCCGCGGCGGTGCTAATGGGCGGCATCGCCACCTCCGCGGTAAGCCCGATTTCCTCGGCCTGCTACAACCTGGCGGAGCGGCTCGATGATCGCTACATCCGTGGCACGCCCCAAGGACCGATCAGCCTCGACAGCGGCGAAATCTGGTTGCGCCAGGACGATGCCGGCCTGCTACCGGGCGGTTCCGCGATCTTGCACGGGCACGACGTCGGTTTGATCGACGGCCGGCTGGTCGCGGGCAATGTGAGTCTGTTCCGGCTCGATGCCGAGGACCGGGTGATCGAACGGGTGGAAGCGACCAATTCAGTACTTTACCAGGGCTACTGGGATCTGGTGAACGCCCACGAGATCAAACCCGACCGATTGCCCGGCCCGCTCATCGGGCATTTGCCGGTACGCACCGATCTCACTCTGGCGCGGGTTCAGCAAAGTCTGGCCTCGCCCGACACACTCTCGGTATGGGCATTGCCCGGCTTCATCAAGCTGATGGAGCAGGCAGGATTCTCTTCCGTGCGGCACCGTCTGCATTTCCAGACGCTGCTGGCGCTGCCGTTGCTCGCCGGCACCATGGCCTTGGTTGCGGCCGGCTTTTCGATGCGTCCGACGCGGCGCGGCGGGGTCGCGCGCATGCTCAGCGGCGGTGTCGCGGCCGGTTTCGCGCTCTACGCGTTTTCCAATTTCGCCGCCAAATTCGGTGAGTCCGGCGCGCTGCCGGCGCTGCTCGCCGCCTGGGCACCCGCCGCCGCCGGCATGTTGCTGGCGGTCACGTTACTGCTCCATCTCGAGGACGGATGATGTCGCACCGGCGCCGCCCACGCATCAATAGAAGCATCAGCCTCTCCCTGCTTGCTGCCTCGGCGATCTGCTGGCTCGGCGCGGCGCACGGCCAAGAATCCCTGAACGCCCTGCGGAACTCGGCCAAATCCCCCCCCCGCAAACCGGCCGCGACCACGCACGCGCGCGCCCCCCAGGACAGGAACAGCCCGGTCGGATTTATCGCAGACAAGGTCGATTACGACCGCGACAACAACATCGTGGTCGCGCGCGGTCACGTACAAGCGTGGCAAGGCGATCAGATCGTGCTCGCCGACACCATCACCTTCTACCGCGCCACCGACCAGGCAGTGGCGCGCGGCCACGTGGTGATGGTGCAACCCGGCGGCCAGGTGATGTTCGCCGACTACGCCGAACTGTCGCAAAACATGCAGAACGGCATCTTTACCAAGGTTTCCGCGCGCCTCGCCGACAACGGCAAGCTGGTCGCCAACGCCGGCCAACGGATCAACGGCAAGCTCAACGAGCTATCACGCGCCGTCTATACCGCCTGCAACCTGTGCAAAACCGATCCTTCCTGGCCGCCGGAGTGGCAGATCAGGTCAGTCGACGCGGTGCAGGATCTCGAGCACAAGGAAGTCGAATACTGGAACGGCACGATCGACATGTTTGGCGTGCCGGTGTTGTGGTTCCCCTATCTGTCGCACCCCGATCCTTCGGTGAAGCGCCAAAGCGGTTTTCTAGTACCCAGCTACGGCTTCGATTCGGAATATCTCGGCAGCTACATCCGGATACCCTATTACTGGGTGATCAACGGGGATTCCGATCTCACCGTCACGCCCACTATCGCCAGCGGATCGGGGCCCGACCTCGATCTCACCTATCGCGAGCGCTTCAACAACGGCACTCTCAACGTCGATGCGATGGGCGGCCGCGATCTCGGGTCACCGCAAGGACTGCTCAACGCCACCGGCCTCTTCGCTCTCAACAACAGCTGGCGCTACGGGTTTTCGGCCGACACCGTCACGGCCGTAACCTATCTGCGGGACACCGACCAGGCGGTGCCGGCCTACATGGAGAGCAATGCCTACGTCGAAGGCTTCGGCCTCGGCTCGTGGGCCAGGGTCAACGTCACCGCCTATCAGTCCACCACCACCACCACGTCCCAGAGCACGCTGCCCTACGTCATGCCGCGGGCCCAATACAGCTACTTCAACGTAACCGACCCGCTCGGCGGACGCCTTTCGATGGATACCGGCTTTATCAACGTACTGCGCGCCACTGGCACCAACACCGATCGTGCCAATCTCAACATCAACTGGCAGCGTCAGTTCTACGATCCTCTCGGCGGCGTGTGGAATTTCCGCGTAAACGACACCAACGCCTATTATTCGGCCTTCTCCCTAAACGAAACCCCGAGTTGGTCATCATTGCGCCAGGCTCAGACGTATCGCAGCGTGCCGGCCGCGGCTCTGATGTGGAGATTTCCCATGCTGCGGGCCGACACCAAGGGAACCGGCTCGGAACTGATCGAACCGATCGTGCAGTTGGTCGCCGAACCGAGGGAGGGCGATTGGCGCAACCCGGCGGTACCCAACGAGGATAGCCTCGACCTGGACTATTCGGATGCCAATCTGTTCTCATTCAACCGCTACGACGGGATCGACCGCCAGGACGGCGGCAGCCGGCTGGATGCAGCATTCCACGCGGCCTGGTACGGCGCCAGCAACGGCGCCGATTTCCTGTTCGGCCAATCCTTCCGGGCGATCAACGACACCCTCGCGGTACTCCCCGGTAGCGGAGTTGGCGGCTACCGTTCGGACTATGTCGGCCACGTCAATTTCAATTGGGGCGACCTCGCCACTCTCAGCTATCGCGCCAGGTATGACCCCAAGAGCTTCACCCCGCAGATGCAGGACGTTGGCTTCACCGTCGGCAAGGGATTGTTCGCGCTGAACGGCGGCTATTTCTTCTCCAACACCGACCCCTACAATCTCTACGACAGCGCGACCCTGCCGAGCAATTACTACACCCACCGCAACGAAATCTACCTGGGGGCGTCAAGCCACTGGGAAGACTGGAGCATTTCCGGCGACGCGCGGCGCGATCTGCACTCCAACATGATGGACAGCACGGACTTGCACCTCACCTACGACGA
>Ga0302314_10019464_pt1 | contig 11273 bp, 9 predicted proteins | sample III_Palsa_N2_3_FD_200533 | JGI IMG/M metagenome (GOLD analysis project Ga0302314, IMG submission 200533) | Peat permafrost microbial communities from Stordalen Mire near Abisko, Sweden - III_Palsa_N2_3 | ecosystem: Environmental > Terrestrial > Soil > Palsa > Peat permafrost | place: Sweden... | reverse complement strand
CGTCGACTTCAACCAGAACGCCCGCGACCACACGATCGCTTCGGCCTACTCGGTCAGAGGCGTGCCCAACGCGCGGGTGTCCACCCCATTCGCGTGGGACGAGCTCGACGCGATCTACCCGTCCGATTTCACGATCGCCACCGTGCCCCAGCGCTTTGCCGAACTCGGCGATCTGCACGCCACGATCGACGACTCGAGCTTCGACATCTCGCCACTGATCGAGTGGGCAGATCGCGACGGCCTGGAGGAGCCTCCGGACGTGTGACGAACCGCTAGCTTTCCCGCACCAGATCCAGATCCAGATCGAGGGAGCACTATGTCGTACGCCGTGGACTTTGTGAACGTGTCGACGGTCGGCCTGGAATCGAGCCCGGTCGCCGAGGCGCTCGCAGGCCTGCGCGCCAATGAGGCGCGCTATTGGAAGAACAAATACGACCACGTATTCACGGTCAGCCCTGCCTCAGAAGCGCCGGAGGCGGTCGAGCGCATGAGCCACATCCTGGCCACCGAGCGTGACCTCCACATCGCCTCCAAGCCGTTGGAGGCGACCGACTTCGAGGTCGGCGGCCTGCACATGACCTTCGTGATCTACGAGTCCGGTCTGTTGATCAACGTCATGTACGGCGTCGAGGAGGGCGGCAAGCGTGCCGTCGGCTTCAAGCTCTCCCAGGGCATGGAGGTTCCGGAGGAGCTCGCCGCGGCCGGCTTCAAGTTCGCGCGCCAGCGTTCGAAGCTGGCTGGTGAGATCCGCGGCTCGTACTTCGTGATCAAGGGCGAGTACTAGCCGAGAACGGGGGTGGCCATGTGTGACCACTTCGTGTCGCTGTGTGTCGTAACTGTGGCCTGACTGCAACGTCTTAGTGCCAATCCGGCCGCTCTTGCTCGGAAGACACGTGCGGGCTCCAAGCTGCTCTACATGAGCACGAGGTCTGCATACGAGCCATCACGTGTGCCCGTGACCGCCAGCGGGCGAGGCACCCGCGGATCATCATCATGCATCACAGGTGGTACGAGTTGCCGCGGCTGAACGGCCGTGCTGTGATCGATGCCGAGACCGGTAGGGAAGTCTGGGTTGGACGCTTCGAGGACGCGGAGCGCGCGAGCCTGTCCGGATCGCCTGCCGTTCCTGACACCGCGTCGGACCCCGACCTTGACATCCCGTTCTGATGGCCCATGCTTCGTACATGCGGGTGTTGGCACTGGACTCAACGCTGCCGGAGATCGAGGCGCTGCTCGAGTCGCGCCGAATCTCGGGCAAGGATCGGTCCGACGAGATGTGGGATGGGGTGCTGCACTTGAGCCCGCACTCGAACTTTCGTCATGCGCGCCTCTCACAGCAGCTCGCGGAAATCTTCGGGCCGCTTGCGCGCAGCGCCGGACTGATACCTGCCGTCGCAGAGTTCAACCTCGGAGACTCCGACCAGGACTTCCGGGTTCCCGATGGCGGGCTCGTCCGTGACCGCATCGATCACCTTTATGTGCCCAGTGCGGCCCTCGTGATCGAGATCCGCTCGCCCAACGACGAGAGCTGGGAGAAGCTTCCGTTCTACGCCTGCCACGGCGTAGATGAGGTACTGATCCTCGATCCTGAGGACCGCGCGGTCCACTGGCTTCGGCGTCAGGACGGTGGGTATGTGGCAACCGAGCGAAGCGCGCTGATCAACCTTTCAGCCGCCCAGCTCACGGCCGCGGTCGTTTGGGATTGAGCCTGCCCTCACCAGTCGTGCATCGTCCCGTCTTGTAACCGATTGACCGGCAGGTAGGCAGGCTGATACGTGAAGCCCGCCGCCGCCTGCTCGTCGAGCTCGACCCCCAGGCCGGGGCTCTCACCGGGGTGCAGGTAGCCGTCGCTGAAGCTCATGCTCTGAAGGAAGACGGCGTTGGTCGACTCGCTGTGCTCCATGTACTCCTGGATGCCGAAGTTGTGGATCGCGAGGCCGACGTGCAGCTGGGCCGCGAGTCCCACAGGCGACACGTCGGTGGGGCCGTGGAAGCCGGAGCGGATCTGGTACTGGGCCGCCAAGTCCATCACCTTGCGCAGCGGCGTGACCCCGCCGAAGTGGGTCGCCGACGCACGGACGTAGTCGATCAGCTGCTCTGAGATCAGCGTCTGGAAGTCCCAGACGGTGTTGAAGACCTCGCCGATCGCGAGCGGCGTCGTGGTGTGCTGGCGCACGAGCCGCAACGCCTGCTGGTTCTCGGCCGGAGTGCAGTCCTCGAGCCAGAAGAGGTCGTAGGGCTCGAGGCTCTTGCCGAGCTTTGCCGCCTCGATCGGGCGCAGGCGGTGGTGGACGTCGTGCAACAGCGGCAGCTCGGGGCCGAATTCCCGGCGCACGTGCTCGAAGACCTTGGGCACATGGCGCAGGTAGGCGGCGCTGTCCCAGTCCTCCTCCTCCGGGCGCAGGCCGCGACCGGCGGGCTCGTAGTCGTAGCGCTCGCCGGAGGACTGCGGTTGTGCCGCGACGCCGTAAACAGCGCGGATGCCCGGGATCGCCGTCTGCACGCGGATCGCCTTGAAACCGCGCTCGAGATGCTCGTGGACCGACTCCGACAGCGACTCGAAGCTGATCCCCGAGGCATGGCCGTAGGCGAGCAGCCCCGACCGCGAGGCGCCACCCAGCAGCTGGTAGAGCGGCAGCCCCGCAACCTTGCCCTTGATGTCCCACAGCGCCATGTCGACAGCGGCGATCGCCGCCATCGTCACCGGCCCGCGCCGCCAGTAGGCGCCGCGGTAGAGGTACTGCCAGGTGTCCTCGATGCGGTGCGCGTCGCGGTCGATCAGCAGTGGTACGACGTGCTCGCTGAGGTACGTGGCGACGGCCAGTTCGCGCCCGTTCAGCGTCGCGTCACCAAGCCCGACGACGCCATCGTCGGTCGTCAGCTTGAGCGTGACGAAGTTCCGGCTCGGACTCGTTAGGACAACGTCGGCCGATGCGATGTTCATTGAATCTCCAGTAGCTCGAGCAATCCGTGCATCGTGTCATCTCCGCCGCCCGATCCGAGCACCCGCCCCAGCAGCTCGCTGTTCTGGTCGGTGGCCGCTCGACCCGGATCGTCGATCAGCCACTGCGCCCACGCGCGCACGACACGCACTGCCGGTCCGGCGTCGTCGCCGGCGTCGAGTGCTGCCCGGATCACGGGCACGACGCGCTGGCGCAGCTTGTCGAGCCCGTCGCCGGCGATCTGCGTGAGCGGATAACCGATGCGGGCGTTGGCAAAGCGAGTATGCGTCTGCTCACGGTAGTTGTCGAGATCGAGCTCGGCGGCATTCAGCAGGTGGCGCGCCGCCAGATCCCAGAACTCCCGCATCGCGAGCACGAGCTCCGGATCGCCGACCGCATCGGCGACGGTCTGGTGTCCGCGCAGCAGCCCGAGGAAGGCGAGCAGCGAATGCGCTCCGTTCAGGATCCAGAGCTTGCGCAGTTCCCAGGGCTCGATGTCGCCGACGAAGCGCGCGCCTCCCAGCTCCCACTCAGGTCGCCCGGCCGGGAACTCGCCGCTCAGGATCCAATCGCTGAACGGCTCCGTGACAACGGGCGCTGCGTCCTCGAAGCCGAGCTCGCGCGCGACCAGGGCACGGTCCTCATCGGTGATGCGCGGCGTGATCCGATCGACCGATGTGTTGACGAAGCTGACGACGGAGTCGATCCAGCCGACCGCCTGCTCGTCGATCCGCTCCGCCTCAGTGATCACCCGCTCACGCAGGACCGTGCCATTCGCGTGGAGGTTGTCGCAGCTGACGATCGCCAGCGGCCCGGCGTGGCGGCGGTGGCGCTCGACCAGTGCCGCGGCCAAGCGACCGGGGGGAGTCAGCTGCGCAGCGTCTGCGCCGGCGGCGGCGCGCTCTGCCGCCGCCGGCGGCCGGTACCCGGCCTCGGTGATCGTCAGCGTCACGAGCGCGGTCTGTGGCGCGGCAACGGCCGCCGTGAAGCCGTCGAGGTCGGATCCGGGCCGCACCTCGCTCACGACCTCAATCACGCTCAGGCTGTCAGCCGAGGTGCCGCGCTCGATCAGTGTGTAAAGGCCCTGCTGCGGTCCGAGCGCCTGCGCCGCGTCGGGACGGCGCCCGGTGAAGGCACAGATCCCCCACTCGCCATCGGTGTCGGCGGCCATCGTGTACCAGGCCTGGTGGGCGCGTGCGAAGTTGCCGATGCCGATGTGCACGATCCGCACCGGCCGCGCGGGGGCGGGCCAGCTCGAGCGATCAAGGCGCGGGACTGTCATAGCGGCTCGTATTCTCCGACGTTTGGTTAGCCTGAGGCGGTGCGTCCTCATCCTGACCGACTGTTGGGTATCGACGCGTCGGTTCGAGCGCTGGCGCGCGAGCTCTATGAGAGCGTCGCCGACGCGCCGATCATCTCACCGCACGGGCACATCAGCCCGGAGCTGCTTGCCAGCAACACGCCGTTTCCCGATCCGGCGGCCCTGTTCGTCACGCCCGACCACTACGTCACGCGACTACTGCACAGCACGGGCGTCCCGCTCGAGCGGCTTGGGGTACCAGCTCTAGCAGGCCAGCGGCCTCCGAACTTGGACGCCGCCGGCCCGGTCGCCCCCCGAGAGATCTGGAGGACGCTGTGTGAGAACTGGTATCTCTTTGCCGGCACGCCGGTGCGCTACTGGTTCGAGGACTCGCTCGCGCGGGTCTTCGAGCTCGAGCGGACGCCGTCTGCGGAGAACGCCGATGAGCTCTATGACCATCTGGCGGAGCGCCTCGCGCAGCCGCAGTACCGCCCACGCGAGCTGCTGACGCGCTTCGGCGTCGAGGTGCTGGCGACGACCGACGACCCGGCCGACTCGCTCGAGCACCATGCGGCGCTCGCCGCCATGCCCGAATTCTCGGTGCGGGTGCTCCCGACCTTCCGTGCCGACGCCTACATGTCACCGGACCGAAGCGGGTGGTCCGAGCGCCTCGAAAGGCTGGCCGCGGTGAGCGGCGTCGACTGCGGCAGCTACCGGGGGCTGCTCGACGCGCTGCGCGACCGCCGCGAGTACTTCAAGGCCCACGGCGCGACCGCGACCGACGCCGGCGTCGACGATGCCTGGGCGACGTCGCTGAGCGACGCCGAGGCCGAGCGGCTCCACCGCCGCGGGCTCGAGGGTCAGATCACCACCGAGGAGTCGATCGCCTACCGCCGCAACCTGCTCTTCCAGTTCGGCCTGATGTCGGCCGAGGACGGCCTCGTGATGCAGTTGCACCCGGGCGTGACGCGCAACCATCACGCGGCCAGCGCCGCCCGCTTCGGGCCCGACACCGGGCACGACATCCCCGCGGTGACGAGCTTCGCCGAGCCGCTGCGCGAGCTGCTCGGCGCCGTCGGCACCAGCCCGGACTTCCGGATCGTGCTGTTCACGACCGACGAGACCGGCTTCTCACGGGAGATCGCGCCGCTCGCCGGCTTCTACCCGAGCGTGTTCATCGGCGCGCCGTGGTGGTTCCTCGACGCGCCCGCCGCGGTGCGGCGCTTCCGTTCGGCGGTGACGGAGACCGCCGGCTTCTACAAGACATCGGGGTTCATCGACGACACCCGCGCGCTGTGCTCGATCCCGACCCGCCACGACATGAGCAGGCGGCTCGATGCGAACTACCTGGCCGAGCTCGTGCTCGACCACCAGCTCGCCGCGGACGAGGCGCACACGATCGCCCGTGCGCTGGTCGGCGAGATCCCGCGCGCGGTATTCCGGCTTTAGCGCCGGGCGCCAGACCACGCCGCCAGACCTCACCGCAAACACACCAGGTAGCCCCACCCCCACACGCCCGAGCGCCTCATTGGCGTGGCAGCGGCGCGCGACGACCCTTCCTCGAGATGGCGGTAAGTCAACGAGAGGAAGGCAAGATGAACATCGCATACCGCGCCGGCCGGTGGAGTGCGGCGCACTGGAAGACGGCAACCATGCTGTGGTTGTTGGTGGTGATCGGAGCTGTGATCGGCGGCAATCTCGCCGGGACCGTGAACCTCACCGACTCCGAGCAGGGCAGCGGCCAGTCGGCACTCGCCGGCCAGATGCTGAAGAACCACGGCTTCCCCGACCACGCCGGCGAGACCGTGCTGGTGCAGAACAACACGCTGAGCGCCTCCAGCCCGCGCTTCCACAGTGAGCTCGAGACGGTCGTCGGGCGCCTGCAGGCAATGCCGCAGGTCGACGCGTTGCGCTCACCGCTCAGCGCCGGCAATGCCGGGCAGTTCTCAAAGGACGGTCATGCGGCCGAGATCACCTTCAACATGCGCGGTAACCCCGACACCGCCCAGAACCGCGTGCAACCGCTGCTCAACACGGTCGCGTCGCTGCAACGTTCGAGTCACGGCTTCACCGTCGCCGAGTTCGGCGACGCCAGTGGTTCGCTCGCGTCACAGAATTCGGTCAACAGCGGAATCGCGAAGGCCGAAGAACTGTCGCTGCCGATCACCTTCCTGATCCTGCTGATCGGGTTTGGTGCCGTGGTCGCGGCCGGAATCCCGGTGCTGCTGGCGTTCTCGTCGGTGCTCGGCGCGGGTGGACTCGCATCGGTCGCGAGCCACCTGGTGCACGCCTCCGGGTCGACCAGCTCGGTGATGCTGCTGATGGGCATGGCCGTCGGCGTCGACTATTCGCTGTTCTATCTCAAGCGCGAGCGCGAGGAGCGGCGCGCCGGCTACGGCCACACTGAAGCGCTGGAACGCGCGGCAGCAACCTCCGGTCAGGCGGTGCTCACATCGGGCATCACGGTGCTGATCGCGATGGCGGGCATGCTGCTGACCGGCAGCAAGATCTTCGACTCGCTCGGCGTCGGCGCGATGCTCGTCGTGTTCATGGCGATGGTCGGATCACTCACTGTGCTGCCGGCACTGCTCGGTCGCCTCGGCGACAAGGTCGACAAGGGCCGGGTGCGCCGTCCGCAGTCGCAGTCACGCGTCTGGAACATGATCCTGCGCCCGGTGCTGCGCTGGCCGCTGCTCGCAGCCGCTGCCGCGACGGCGCTGCTTGTGCTGTTGGCGCTGCCGACCCTCGGCCTGCACACGACGTTGCTGGGACCGGGCGACCTGCCAAAAAGCGTCCCGCTGATCAACAACTACGACAAGATCCAGAAGGCTTTCCCGGGAACGCAGACCCCGGCGGTGGTGGCCGTGCGAGGCACCGATCTCGACTCGACCGCCGCGCGTGCGGCATTCGCCGACTTCAAGCGCGTGTCACTCGCCAGCGGCGCAATCAAACAACCGATCGAGGTCACGCTCAACCGCCAACACACGACCGCACAGATCGTGGCGCCGCTTGCCGGCAGCGGCAGCGACACTAGGTCGATGACCGCGCTTCAGACGCTGCGCAACCGGCTGCTTCCCGAGAGCATCGGCAAGCTGCCGCACAGCATCTTCGCGGTCACCGGCCAGACGGCCGGCACCTACGACTTCAACACGCTGATGAAGGACCACTTCCTGCTCGTGTTCGGATTCGTGCTCGGTCTCGCGTTCCTGCTGCTGCTGGTGACGTTCCGCTCGCTGGTGATCCCGCTGACCTCGATCGTGCTGAACCTGCTGTCGGTCGGCGCGGCCTACGGAGTCCTCGTCTGGATCTTCCAGAAGGGCCATCTGCAGGGATTGCTCGGCTTCCACTCCAACGGAGCCGTTGTCACCTGGCTGCCACTGTTCCTGTTCACGGTGCTGTTCGGGCTCTCGATGGATTACCACGTGTTCATCGTCAGCCGCATCAAGGAGTTCCACGACGGGGGAATGTCGACATCCGACGCCGTCTCCAAGGGCATCAGCTCGACAGCCGGCACGGTCACGGCGGCGGCCGCGGTGATGGTCGCGGTGTTTGCGATTTTCGCATCGCTGCCGATGCTCGACATCAAGCAGATGGGCGTCGGCCTCTCGGTCGCCGTTTTGCTCGACGCCACGGTGATTCGTGGGATCCTGCTGCCGGCGACTATGAAGATCCTCGGTGACTGGAACTGGTACCTGCCCCACGGCCTGTCGTGGTTGCCGCAGCGACGGGCGGGCCGCACGGCAACGCGTGAGCCGGCGATCATCGGACGGACGGAGACAGTCTGATGACCACGCTCGTGCGCACGCTCGCCGACGGCGTGACATACCGCCGCCTGGGTTACCTGCTGCTCGAGGTGCCCCTGGGGACGATCTGGTTCACGATCCTGGTCACGCTCTGGAGCTTGACGATCGGTGAGATCGTCACGCCGCTCGTGATCCCAGCCGCGCTCGCGCTCGCCTACACCACCCGCTGGTGCACGTCGGTGGAGGCCGAGCTGACGCGCTCGCTGCTCGGCGTCGACGCCCACCGCCCCGCGATCTCGATCGCGGGGCGGGGCTGGCGCGAGCGGATGCACAACCTGTTCGGTCCCGGTTTCTGGCGGGCCCAGGGCTACCTCTGGACGAGGTGGTTCCTGGGCTTCCCAGCCGGCGTGCTGATACTCGGACTGATCGGCCTCTCGATCAGCATGATCGTCGAGCCGCTGTGGGTGCCGTTCGTGCATGGCGGCGCGAACCTGTACGGCGTCCACATCCACGGCTTCCTACAGTCGCTGGCATTCGTACCGGTGGGGCTGGTGCTGCTGCCGCTGAGCGTCGCGTTCGCGCATCCGCTCGGCGGCGCCCTCATACCGCTGACGAGCAGGCTGCTGCGCGAGGGCAATGAACCCTGGGCGGCGGGCGCCGGCGGGGCGAGCTTCGATGCTGCGGGTTCCGCTGGGGCCGGCCTTGCTTTGGCCGGCCCCACGCGCCGCGGGCTCGTGGCTCACGCCGTCGTCGAGGGCGTCCTCACCACCGTCATGGTGGTGATCTGGGCGGCAACATCGCGCAGTTACTTCTGGCCGATCTGGCCGATGCTGCCGTTCGCGACGACGCTGGGGATGCATGCGTGGCTGTACGAGGTCAGGCGCCGTCCCGGGCTGGCGCGCCGATTCCGCGGCAGCACCTCGCTGGCGGGTAGCACCGGCGTGCTCTCGATCTTCTGGCTGTTCACGGTCGCGATCTGGGCGGTCTCGGGCCACGGCTACTTCTGGCCGATCTGGCCACTGCTCGGCCTCGCGATCGTGGTCGCGGTGCACGCCGCGGTAGTCCTGCTGGCCGCGCCGCGGCAGCTGGTGGCGCGGATCGAGTCGCTGACCGAGAGCCGCGCCGGCGCGGTCAACGTCCAGGAGAGCGATCTGCGACGGATCGAGCGCGACCTCCACGACGGCGCGCAGGCTCGCCTGGTGGCACTGGGGATGAGCCTCGGCATGGCCGAGCAGAAGCTCGCCGAGGATCCGCAGCGCGCGGGTGAATTGCTGGCCGAGGCGCGCGCCGGTGCCGAGGCGGCACTGCGTGAGCTCCGCGATCTCGCACGCGGGATCCATCCGCCGGTGCTGACAGATCGCGGCCTCGAGGCCGCAATCCAGGCGCTCGCCAGCGCGACGCATATGCACGTCGCGCTATCGGTCGACGTCCCGCAGCGCCCGCCGTCGACGGTCGAGAGCGCCGCCTACTTCGTGGTCGCCGAGGCGCTGGCCAATGCCGCCAAGCACTCGGGCTCGGATTGGCTCGATATCCGCATCGCCACCGTTGCACGCCACCTCGAGCTCGAGATCAAGGACGACGGCATGGGTGGCGCGAATCCCAACGGCAGCGGCCTGGTCGGGCTGCGTCACCGCGTCGAGGCGCTCGACGGCACGCTCGAAATCACGAGCCCGCCCGGCGGCCCGACGACGGTCTACGCTGAGCTGCCGTGCGTGTAGTCATTGCCGAGGACCTCGCGCTGTTGCGTGACGGCCTCACGCGACTGCTGCGCGACAACGAGATCGAGGTGGTCGCGGCCGTCGCCGACGGCGAGTCACTCGTGCGTGAGGTCGTGGCGCTGCGGCCGGACCTCGCCGTGGTCGATGTGCGACTGCCACCCGGGTATCGCGATGAGGGCCTGCGCGCCGCGCTCGAGGTCCGCCGGCAGCTGCCGGGTACGGCGGTGCTGGTGATCTCCCAGTACGTCGAGCCAACCTACGCCGAGGAGCTGCTTGCGGACCGCGCCGGCGGCGTTGGCTACCTGCTCAAGGACCGGGTCATGCACGTCACCGAGTTCATCGAGGCGGTCCGGCGCGTGGCCGACGGCGGCACCGCGCTCGATCCCGAGGTGGTCGCACAGCTGTTCTCACGCCGACGACACGATGAGCCGCTCGCGCGGCTCACGCCCCGCGAGCGCGAGGTGCTGGCGATGATGGCCGAGGGCAGATCGAACGCCGGAATCGCAGCGGCGTTGGTGCTGACGGTCGGCGCCGTCGAGAAGCACGTGCAGAGCATCCTGTCGAAGCTCGACCTGCCGCAGAGCTCAAGCGACCATCGACGCGTTCTGGCCGTCCTCGCCTATCTCCAATCCGGAGATTGAGCCGGCCCGCGAACCAGGGTGGTCGTCGACCACCGTGCGATCGCGGCCGCGTGACTTTGCGGTGTAGAGCGCAGTGTCTGCACGCTTGAGCACAAACTCGATGTTCTCGGGGGCGACGGCGGCGCTCGCGCCGGCGCTGACGGTGACAGCGGAGATTCCCGGATCCGCGGGCTGCCGCAGCGCCTCGCGCACGCGCTCGGTGTAGTCGCGCGTCTGCTCGAGGTCGGCGTCCGGCAGCAGTGCGACGAACTCCTCGCCGCCCATGCGTGCTGCCATGTCGGTGGCGCGCAGGTTGCTGCGCAGGCACTCGGCGAAGCGCTGCAGCACGCGGTCTCCGGCCTCGTGCCCGAACTCATCGTTGACGCGCTTGAAGAAGTCGATGTCGAACAGAGCGATACCTATCGAGGTGTGGTCGCGCGCGGCGCGGACGAGCTCGCGGGCGGCGCCCTCGTCAAAGCCGCGGCGGTTGAGAAGTTGGGTGAGCTCATCGACACGCGCCTCGGCGGAGATCCGCTCGAGCAGCCTGCGGTTGCGGGCCGAGAGCACTTCGACCACAGCGCCGACCACCGACACGGCGCTCATCACATCGATCCAGCGATCGAGGTCGCCGTGTGCGATCGCCGTCAGCGCGATGCCGTGTGCGACGCCGACGCTGGCGATGATCAGCACCGTGCCTCTTCGCCCGAAGAAGTGCGACTGCCAGAGCACGGGCCACATGTAGAGCACGGCGCCGTCGCCGGGGGTGGTGGTCGTCGCCAGTGCCACTGCGATCAGCGCGACACCCAGCGGCCCGAGCGCGCCCAGCAGCTTGCGGGGCAGGCGCATGCCGAAGGTGATCAGCAGCGTGCCGAAGATCACCGAGCCGACACCGGGCAGCAGCGAGAAGGCCTGCCCGCCGGGGACGAGGCTCTCGATCAGGTCGATCAGCG
>Ga0302314_10019463_pt1 | contig 11274 bp, 12 predicted proteins | sample III_Palsa_N2_3_FD_200533 | JGI IMG/M metagenome (GOLD analysis project Ga0302314, IMG submission 200533) | Peat permafrost microbial communities from Stordalen Mire near Abisko, Sweden - III_Palsa_N2_3 | ecosystem: Environmental > Terrestrial > Soil > Palsa > Peat permafrost | place: Sweden... | reverse complement strand
GCCACACGATTCGCGGCGTGCCGTTTGTGAAGGATCAGGGGGTGCTGGATTTGTGGGCGCCGCTGGCCGACCTGCCGCGCCGCTTCCGCCGGACGGTGGCCGACTATCCGGTCCGCGATCGTTATCTGACGGTCGATGAGGACCGGGTGGCGCACTGGCGCGGGGTGTTGGCCGAATTGCCAGGCCCCAAGGTCGGCATTCTGTGGAAGAGCCTGAAGCTGGACGGGGCGCGCCTGCGCCAGTTCTCGCCGTTCGAGCGCTGGCGGCCGGTGCTGGAGACCAAGGGCGTGACCTTCGTCAACATGCAGTATGGCGAGTGCGAGGCGGAGCTGACCCAGGCCCGCGAAACGCTTGGCCTGGACATCTGGACCCCGCCGGGGATCGACCTGAAGAACGATCTGGACGATGTGGGCGCCTTGTCCTGCGCCCTGGACCTGACCATCGGCCCGGCCAACGCCACCACCAATATCGCCGCGGCCTGTGGCGGCGACGTTTGGCTGATCTCGACCCTGTCGGCCTGGCCCCGGTTCGGGACCGATGGCTATCCCTGGTACTGGAACGCCCGCGTCTTCAGTCCCAAGACCGTCGGGGGTTGGGACGGGGTGATGGCCGAGCTGGCCGCGGCGCTGGCGGCGCGGGTTGCGGCTCAAGCATAACCCGCTCATCAGACGGCCAAATTCAGGCCGCCCCCGCGCCCATTGCCGCGCTTGCGTGAATCAGACTTGCAACGCGGCCCCCTCCCCTTAGTGTGAGAAACAAGTCGAACAGTTGTTAGAGGCGCGCGAAGAGCGTCGGAGGGAACGGATGAGCCAGCGTTTCGAAGGCACCACGGACTACGTGGCCACCGAGGATCTGAAGGTTGCGGTCAACGCGGCCATCGCGCTCGAGCGGCCGCTGCTGATCAAGGGCGAGCCCGGCACCGGCAAGACCGTGCTGGCCTATGAGGTGGCCAAGGCGCTGAACGCACCGCTGCTGACCTGGCACATCAAGTCGACCACCCAGGCCCAGCAGGGCCTCTATGAATATGACGCCGTCACCCGCCTGCGGGACAGCCAGCTTGGCGACGAGCGGGTCAAGGACGTGAAGAACTACATCAAGCACGGCAAGATGTGGGAGGCGTTCGACGCCCCCGAACGGCCAGTGCTGCTGATCGACGAGATCGACAAGGCCGATATCGAGTTCCCGAACGACCTGCTGCAAGAGCTCGATCGGATGGAATTCTACGTCTACGAAACCAATGAGACCATCAAGGCCAAGGTCCGGCCGGTGGTGATCATCACCTCCAACAACGAGAAGGAACTGCCGGACGCCTTCCTGCGCCGCTGCTTCTTCCACTACATCCGCTTCCCGGAAGCCGAGACGATGAACGCCATCGTCGACGTCCACTTCCCCGGGATCAAGAAGAAGCTGGTCGCCGAGGCGCTGCGGATTTTCTACGACATGCGCAAGGTGCCGGGCCTGAAGAAGAAGCCGTCCACGTCGGAACTGCTGGACTGGCTGAAGCTGCTGATGATCGAGGATATCGACGAGGCGGCCCTGCGCGAACGCGACCCCACCAAGCTGATCCCGCCCCTGCACGGCGCCCTGCTGAAGAACGAACAGGACGTGCACCTGTTCGAGCGTCTGGCCTTCCTGGCGCGGCGCGAAGGTGCGCAACGGCCGGGGCAGTAGGGGTTCGCAGGCCGCGTTCTTGAAAATTCGCTCGGATGATATTAGCTTAGCCAGGCTTAGCTAAGGAACATCCATGCGCACGGTCAACATGCTTGAGGCGAAGTCATCGCTCTCTCGGCTGGTCGACGCTGTCGAGTCTGGCCAGGAGAGCGAGATCGTCATCGCTCGCAATGGAAAGCCGGCTGTCCGGATCGTCGCCTTGAAAGCGAGGTCGACTGGCCAGCGCCTCGGCGTGGCGCAGGGTCAATTCGTACCTCCAGAACCATCAGATGAGCTCGATCAGGAAATCGCAAAGCTGTTCAACGGCGCATGAGGCTTCTGCTCGATACCCACACGGCGATCTGGGCCCTCACAACACCGTCGAGACTGCCGCCACGCATCCAGTTGCTGATCTCGGACGCCGCCAATGATGTCGTGGTAAGCACGGCCAGCATCTGGGAGGTGGCCATCAAGCATTCCTTGAAGCGAGGCGACCCGAGCGACATGCCGATATCGGGGTTGGAGGCCCTGCGGTTCTTCAGTGCGGCCGGCTATCAAATCCTCCCGATCACCGCGGCGCATGCTGTTGCGGTCGATAATCTGCCCCCTCTACACACTGATCCTTTCGACAGAATCCTGATCGCTCAGGCGCTTACTGAGCCGCTACGGCTGGTGACGCATGACGCACGCTTGACCAGCTATTCCGAAACCATAATCAGTTTCTGAGGTGCGCCCTCAAACCTGATTGACCGTATTACCTGACATGACCGGCTTGGCATTGTCGGCGATGTCGACGCGGGCGCCAGCGCCGGCGAGGCGTGCACGACCGTTCGATTTTGAGATTGTTGATGATCCCGGTCCGCCCGTTCTGGGCGTCCGGGACCAAGCCGCCTTACGCCCTAGTAGTGGCCGCTGCTCTTGCAGGCGACGACGAGGATGGCGAGGCCGAACATGGCGATGGTCGTGAGCGTCTTTCTCATGGGTAGTCCCTCTTGTTGCGGTCAATGAAGCTCGCACCGGAGTCGCTGCGCGATTTCCGTGGCCAAGCGAGGGTATTACGCTGGCGCCAACCTTGGCGGTTACGGTGAGGCTGGGTGGTTTGGAGACGCCTCGACGTCACACCTGATTGACGGTGTTCCCCTTCATCACCGGCACGCCGTTGTCGGCGATGTCGACGCGGGTGCCGGCGAGGCGGACGGGGCCGTTCAGGGCGCGGTTGACGGCGTCGATGCCGGCGACTGAGCCGGGCTTGCGGGCGAACAGGTAGCGCAGGGAAATCCGCTCGTGATCGGCCGCGTCGGGCTGGGTGCCGTGCAGGGTGCAGGCGTGCCAGACGGCGGTGAAGCCGGTTTCGCCGGTCAGGACACGCTGGCTGACCTCGGTCTCGCCGCCCTTTCGGTTGCTGTAGCGCCAGGTTTCATCGCTCACGCGGGTCAGGTCGTGCGGGAAGACGGTGGCGCCGAGCCGGTGGCTGCCGTCGAGAAGGAACAGCGGCGCGTCGGCCCGCGTCACCGGGTGCAGGTAGCAGTAGAGGGTAACGAAGTCGGCGTCGCGGTCCTTGAAGTCGATCAGGTCCTGGTGGAAGTCGATGCCGTAGAAATAGGTGATGTCGCGGTACTGCGGCTTCACGAAGGCGCCGAGGTTGTTGACCGGGTTGCCTTCGATCAGGGTCTTGACCCACTGTGGCATGACGCTGTCCGGCACGCCGCAGACGATCTTCTTGCCGACGATCTCATAGTCCGAGCCCAGCAGGTCGATCAGGGCCTGGACGATCATCGGCGAGCGTTCGATGAAGCCGAGCTGGTCCTCGAACGTTTCCAGCAGGTTTCGGCCCGGACGCGGATTGACGCCGATGTGGTGGGGATTGGCGAGGAAGTCGGCCTCGTCCTGGAACAGGCTGGCGTCGAACTGGCGGTCAGCGTGGATGGCGGCGAGCAGCGCGGTCGCGGCGGCCTGGTCCACGGGCTGGTCGAAGAGGTGACGGCCGAAGTCGGTGAAGTCTTTCAGCACTGCCGGCGCTTCAACCTCGACGGGGCCAAAATCCATGACGGGTCCTCGCTGCGCACAACCCATGGCGCAGGCGCCAGCCTCGTCCGGGTTGGTTAAGGAGCGGTGAAACGCCTTGTCAGTTGCGGGCGGCATGGTCGGGAAGCAGGCTGGATCCGCGGGCCCTTCGGTCCGGTCGACGAGATTGGTCGGTGTTCGGACGAAACCCTGACCCTACCCGGTTTCCTCCGGAGGCCTACCCTACGCGGCGCCCCTTCCTACCCCAAAACGACCCCAGCGTGGGTAGAAAGCCGTCTAGTTTCGGTGCAGCCAAGGGGCTGTTGAGGGAACTGCGATGACCAAACCACTTATACCGCTTGCGCAACAATCAGCGATCGCGGCAGATGGATTCGATGCAGCCACGGCGAGGCGGAAAACCTGGACCGCGCCCTTGGTCATCGCCGCCAGCAGCCCGAGTAGAGCCGCGAAGTCGGACATGAAAAGCGTCGAGGATCATTTCGGCGATTCCTTTGCCTACTCGTCCTGAACCACAGGCCGTTCATCGGCGGCTGGCGACTGGCTAAGCCGGCTGAACATCCGTCACCTTGTAGGTCAGCAGCCGCCCGTCCTCATCAGTGATGCTGACATATTCGCCGAGTGCGAACCGGTGCTGACCTAGCCTGTAGAGCGGCTCGTCCGCGTCGGCCTGGTCGCCATAGTCGAAGAACCAGCGATCGCCGCGTTTGTTCAGGCGGCCTTCGTAGGCGTCCTCGTCCGGCGCGAAGTGGCGCACGGTGCAGGCCTGCGGGCTTTTGCGATATTCCCCGTCATCGATCATGCCGTCGTCCGTCAACGGGGCGATCAGGGCGTAGCCGCGATGGTCATCGCCGTCGGCGAACTCGGTGCCAGGATTGCGGGCAAGGCGCATGATGATGCGATTGAGGCTCATGGAACTGGACTCGCTCAGTGGGACAGGAACAGAGACGGCGCGTTGGCCGCATTGAGAAAGGTGCGGGTGGCGCCACCGAAGATAAACTCCTGCAGGCGCGGGTGGCCAAAGGCGCCGACCACCAGGATATTGGCCATGACGGTCTTGGCGGCGGCCAGCAACAGCGGCGCCGGCTCGCCGGTTTCGCTGATGGTGTACAGTTCGGCCTTGATCTCCCGATCGGCCAGGAAGGCCTGCAGGCGCGCCGGGTCGAAATACCGGGCCGACGAGGCCGGCGCGGCGAGGATGACCACCTTCGAGGCCTTCTGCAGCAGCGGCAGGGCGGTGCGCATGGCGCGGCTGGCCTCCTTGCCGCCATCCCAGGCCACGGCGACGCAGCCGTCCAGCTTAAGGCCCGGGCGCGCCACCAGGGTTGGGCGCTGTTCGTCGGCGACGATCTGCTGGAAGGTCTCGGCCAACGGGCCGCGGCCCTTGGCGGTGGCGTCGTCGAACACCACCACATCGGACAGGCGACCCTCCATGGCCAGAGCCGACCAGACCGGCGACGTCAGTGGCGTGAAAGTCTTGCGGGCGTAGGGGTTGGCGTCGAACAGGGTCCGCGCGGCCCTTTCGCCCTCGGCGGCCGCGTCCTTCAGGCTCTGTACGGCAGTGACCTGCACCCCGCCCATGAAGCCCTCGCCCATCCAGGGCATGAGGTCGGCCACATCGGCAGGGGCGTAGACTCCCGCCAGTTCAGCGCCGAAGGGCGCGGCCAAAATTGAGGCGGCCTCCAGCACGCCGGCGTCCACGTCGCCGCCGGCCAGGGGGGCCATGATCCTTGCCCAGGTGGTGCTCAAGCTCGTCATCCTTCGCCTCCCTTGCGAATTTCTCATCCGCATTCAGATTGCCGGTACGATAAGCCCAACGCTTGATCCTAGGAAGGAACGGCCAGGTGGCCATTGAGATGCGTCAAACTCAAAAAGCTTTGCCGCCCCGCGCCTGGCAGCGGATGCTGTCGGGCCGGCGCCTGGACCTGCTGGACCCCTCGCCGCTGGACATCGAAATCGGGGACATCGCCCATGGCCTGGCGCGGGTGGCGCGGTGGAACGGCCAGACCATAGGCGACCACGGTTTTTCCGTCGCCCAGCATTCGGTGGTGGTGGAAGAGATCGCCGTGCACATCAAGCCGAACCTGGACCCGAAATGGCGGTTGGCGGCGCTGCTGCATGACGCGCCGGAGTTTGTCATCGGCGACATGATCTCGCCGTTCAAGGCGGCCCTGGGCTTCAGCTATCGCGCCTTTGAGGATCGGCTGGAGGCGGCGATCCATATGCGGTTCGGCCTGCCGGCCAAGGTTCCGGCGCCGATCAAGACCCTGATCAAACAGGCCGATCGGGCCTGCGCCTTCTTCGAGGCGACCCAGCTGGCCGGGTTCACCGTGCCGGAATCCTTGAGTTTCTTCGGCAAGCCGCCGAAGGACTACACCCTGACGATCCAGCCCCTGCCCACCGCCGAGGCGCAGGCGCAATATCTGCACCGCTTCCACCTGCTGGCGCACGCGACGGGGTATGAGACCGGGGATGACGCCTTTGATACGGAATAGGCCATGACCGATATCGTCATCGGCCTCTCGGCTGTCGTGGTCGCCGTGCGCGACGACGAGGCCGTGGTGCTGACCGTGCGGCCGCACGACGCCCGCACCCACCAGGCCTCGGCCCTGGCCGGCCTGCCGTTTGGCCCGTTCGATCCGGACGGCCACCGCACCTTCGAGCTGGCCCTGCGCGCCTTTGTGACCGAACAGACCCGGTTCGAGGTGGGTTATGTGGAGCAGCTCTACACCTTTGGCGACAAGGGCCGCGATGCGCCGCGAGCCGATGTGGGCGCCGGCGGGGCCCGGGTGATCTCGGTGGGCTATCTGGGACTGACGCCGAAGACCGAGGCGGCGCTGGGACCGGACACGGTCTGGACGCCCTTCACCCGCTTCTTTCCGTGGGAGGATTGGCGGAGCGGCCGCCCGGCCCTGATCGACGACGCCATCGCTCCGGCGCTGCGGTCGTGGGCCAACACGCCGGAGCGGGAGTCCCGGGTGCGGATGCTGTTCGCCCAGGAGGGGGCCCCGTGGAACGAGGAGCGGGTGCTGGACCGCTATGAGCTGCTGTACGAGGCGGGCTTGGCGCCGGAGTCCGGCCGCGACCGGGAGCTGGCGCGGGGGCGGCAGGCCGAGGAGCCGCGCGCGCTGTCGCCAGCCCTGGGCGAGCCGATGCTGTCCGACCACCGGCGCATTCTGGCCACCGGGCTGGGGCGGCTGCGGGGCAAGCTGAAATACCGCCCGGTGGCGTTCGAGCTGACGCCGCCGGAGTTTACCCTCTCAGGCCTGCAGCGGACCGTGGAGGCCATCGCCGGGGTGTCGCTGCACAAGCAGAACTTCCGCCGGGGGCTGGAGCGCACCGACCTGGTGGAGGGACTGGGCCGTCTGCACGCCGAGACCGGAGGCCGGCCCGCGGAGCTGTTCCGCTTCCGCCGCGACCTGGTCAGGGCCGGCCCGGCGCCGGGGTTGCCGCTGCCGATGCTGCGAGATTAGCGGCTGCTAGAGCGTGTTGGGTTTTGATTGGGCAGCCGTTCAAGCATCGTCATCCCAGGCGACCCGGGACCCAGGGGACTGGGTGCGCAGCCCTGGGTCCCGGCTCTCCGCTACGCTGCGGCCGGGAAGAGGAGTGAAATGGATCAATCAAAAACCAACACGCTCTAAGCGCCTAGCACGCCAATGACCGTCGCCATGACCTCGGCGATCAGTGCATCGTCGAGTTGGCCGACCGGTTCGGCGTCGCGGGCTTCCACGGTGGTCACCTTGGCGCTACGAACCACCGACGGGATCGGCAATCCCGCGTTTGCAAAGTCGACGATGAGGTGGTCACCCGGCCAGCGCCGGTTCTCCGCGCTGGTGATCATGGTCACCCAAACCAAGCTTTCGCCGTCGCCGATCGCGCCATTGGAAATGACCAATGCCGGCCTGTGCTGACGGGTGTTTCGGTCCGTGTAGGGGAATGGGACGCGAACGATTTGGCCCTGCCTAAAAGTCGGCATAGCCCTTCCGATCCGCTTCCGAGGCCCATTCGCTGAAGGTCGCGAAGGGGTCGTCCACGCCGGCTTCAGCCCGAACTTTTGAGAGGACCACGCGATCGCCTTCGATCTGATAGGCGACCTCATCACCCTCGCGCAGACGCAGAGCGAGCCGCACCGGCTGGGGAATCGTCGTCTGGGCCTTGCTGGTAATGCGGCTTTTGATCATGGCCGTCCTGGGTAAGGATATTCCTTACCGTACCACCGGCTCTTTAAGTGTCAATGCGCCGCGCTAGTGTCGACCTCACGGCTTGGGCGCGGAGTTAGCCAGACCAGGGCGGCGGCGATGGCAAAGACGATCGAACAGGCGACAAAGAGCTGGTTGGTGGCCAGCATCACCGACTGAGAATCCACCAGATTGCTGACCACGGCCATGGCCCCGCCATCGCCCATCGCCGGCTTCAGGCTGTCGATGGTGGCCTGGGCGTGCGGCATGGCGCCGGCCAGTTCATTGTGATTGCGCACCGCATTGTTCTCCCAGACCGTGTTGATGATCGAGGTGGCCACGGCGCCGGCCATGGTGCGCAGGAAGTTCAGCAGGCCGGAGGCGTCGGCGGTCTCCGCAGGATCCACCGCGCCCAGGGCCACGGTGGTGACCGGCAGGAAGAACATGGGCATGGCGGCGCCGGACACGAACAGCCAGATGCCGATCTGGCCAAAGCTCATCTGCGAGGCGCCAAGGCTGCGCATATAGGTGGTGAAGGCCAGCCAGGCGACGCCGGCGAACAGGATGCGGCGGGGATCCATCCGGGTCATCGCCTGGGCGGTGATCGGGGCGGCGACGATGGCGAGCACGCCGATCATGCCGGTGATGTAGCCGGCCCAGGTGGCGGTGTAGCCCATGTTGTTCTGCAGCCAGAGCGGCGTCAGGACATTGGTGGCGAAGAAGCCCCCCATCACCAGGGTCAGGGTGATCATCGAGGTGCTGAAGCCCCGATGTCGGAAGACCCGCAGGCTGACGATGGGGTTCTTGTCCGTCAGCTCCCAGATCATGAAGGCGGCGAAGCCTATGGCCGCGACGAGGCCCAGCGCCACGATCAGCGGCGATTCAAACCAGTCCCGGTCCTTGCCCAGGTCGAGCAGGATCTGCAGGGCGGCGATCCAGACGATCAGCAGGCCCAGGCCCACGCCGTCGAACGGGGCTTTGCGGATTTCGCCCTCATAGCGGGAGAGGGTGCGCAGGACCATGACGCCGGCCAGGATGGCCACCGGCACATTGACCAGGAAGATCGAGCCCCAGCCAAAGGCGTCGCACAGAACCCCGCCAAGGATCGGGCCGCCGACGGGCGCCACCAGGGTGGTGACGGCCCAAAGGCCCATGGCCGCCGCCTGCTGCTTCGGCGGAAAGATCTGCATCAGCAGGGTCTGGGACAGGGCCATCAGCGGTCCGCCGCACAGGCCCTGGACCACGCGGAAGACCACCAGCAGGCCTAGTGACGGCGCCAGGCCGCAGAGGGCCGAGGCGATCCCGAAGCCGATCAGCGCGAAGCCGAAGGTGCGGACCGGCCCGAATCGCCCGGCCAGCCAGCCGGTGAGCGGCACGGTGATCGCCTCGGCCACCGCATAGGAGGTGATGATCCAGGTCCCCTGGCTGGTGGACGCCGCGAGGGCGCCGGAGATGTTGGGGACCGAGACGTTGGCGACGCTGAGATCGAGCACAGCCACGAAGTTGGCGAGGGCCAGCAGGATGCCGGCGGCCCACAGCGCGCCGCCCGTCAGGGGTTGGGCGCGACCATTGGCGACAGTTGGAGCGGACAGGAGATTAGGCACGGTTGGGCAACCTGCGCTGAAGGAGCGGGGACGTTCATTTGTGGGGTGAGTACGGCGGGGCAGCTTCCGCCTCGCATTATTAGAACCGTACTGTACGGTGCGAATTTGCGCCGACCGCCGCGCTTGCGTCAAGGGAAAATCATACGATACAGTACGATTTATGAACCAGGGTCTCGCCCAGAGCATCCGCGATCAGCGCCGCGAGCGAATCCTGGAGATCGCGCGCGAGGTCTTCTTCGAGGAGGGCTACAGCGCCGCCACCATGTCGACGATCGCGGCGCGGCTGGGGGGCTCCAAGGGCACCCTCTACGCCTATTTCAAGAACAAGGAGGATTTGTTCGACGCGATCATCGGCGACCAGTGCGCCGTCATCCAGGAAACCCTCGCCCAGGCCGAAGAAGGCGCCGACCTTCGCGAGACCCTGACGGTGTTCGGGCGTGAACTGGTCACCGCCATGAGTTCCGACTGGGCCGTGCGAACCTTTCAGCTGGTGACCGAGGAGGCGATCCGCAACCCCGAGTTGGCCAGGCGATTCGATGCGGCCGGCCCGCAACAGGGCATTGCCGCCACCGCCCAATTCCTGCGCGCCGCCCAGGCGGCGGGGCAGATCCACGCGCCGGACCCGGAGCACGCCGCCGGGGTGCTCTGCGCCCTGTTCCGGGGCGAGTTGCATCTGCGCCGGATGATGGGGATAGAGCCGGAGCCGACGCCCGAGCGGGTCGAGCGGGAGGTCGAGATCGCAGTGAATGTGTTTATGGCGGCCTATGCGCCGAGGGGGGCGTAGAGCTTAGCCGAGGCCTTTGCGCCTGCGCTGGCCCCCACCGTCGCTTCGCGCCATCTCCCCCTCTCTTCGCTTCGCTCGGGGGTGAGGAGAAGGACTGCGTTGAACATTCCTCCTGCCCCGCGAGCGAAGCGAGACAGGGGGAGGTGGCGCGGCGCTGAAGCGCAGCGGAAGCGACGTAACGGAGGGGGCCAGCGCCGCAGGGACGATTGAGCGTTGACTCAACCGTCCGTCTCCGCCCCTGCCCGCTCCCGCCATGCGCGGCGTAAAACCTCCGACGTCGTCCCCGTCCCATCCGGCCGCCAGCCTGGCGGGCCGAAGACGTAACCCCAGACATCCCCTACCGACCGCGCCGTCATCAAGTCCCGGCCAATGCCGATCCATTCGTGGAAGGCGACGCGGACGATGTTGAAATCGCCCAGGTTCTTGACGATGCCGTAGCGGGGCGGCTCCTCGTCGAGCTCCGGCTCAAAGGTGCCGAACATCCGGTCCCAGATGATCAGGATGCCGGCGTAGTTGCGGTCGAGGTAGCGCGGGTTGCGGGCGTGGTGGACCCGGTGGTGCGAGGGGGTGTTGAACACCGCCTCGACGGGCGCAGGCAGGCGCCGAACCGCCTCGGTGTGGATCCAGAACTGATAGACCAGGCTGATCCCCTTCTCGATGGCGATCATCCCTGGCGGAAAACCGAGGAAGGCCAGGGGCAGCCACAACAGCCAGGTTCCGTTGATCCCGCCGGTCCAGGTCTGCCGCAGCGCTGTCGACAGATTGTAGTGCTGGGACGAGTGGTGGTTGACGTGCGCCGCCCACCAGAACCGGCGCTCATGGCTGAGGCGATGGAACCAGTAGTAGGTCAGGTCTTCCAGGAAGAAGATCGCCACCCAGGCCCAGATGGCAGTCATGGGGATGGTGAAGACGCGGTGAGACCAGGCCCACAGGGTCGCGCCCGCCACCAGACCGCCGATCAGCAGGCCGGCTATGGTGCTGCCCAGGCCCATGGCCAGGGAGGTGGCGGTGTCGCGGGCCTCATAGTTGGTGCGGG
>Ga0302314_10019460_pt1 | contig 11276 bp, 7 predicted proteins | sample III_Palsa_N2_3_FD_200533 | JGI IMG/M metagenome (GOLD analysis project Ga0302314, IMG submission 200533) | Peat permafrost microbial communities from Stordalen Mire near Abisko, Sweden - III_Palsa_N2_3 | ecosystem: Environmental > Terrestrial > Soil > Palsa > Peat permafrost | place: Sweden... | reverse complement strand
GGGCATGGTGTTCTTTTTGTGGCTCTCACGGTTGTGCAGATTAAAAAATATATTTAAAATAATTTAATTTAAAATTTAATTTAATTTAATTTTTAAAAATTAAAAATTTACGACAGCTTTCGAATAATGCAAACAAAGTCATGTTGGCGGCCGCGACTGGCTTTGGATTCGTGCCCTTCGAGGCGTCGGACAACGCCGCAAACGATTCGACTGGCGATTTGCTCAAAGTGATCCCTTTGAATCTGTACCGCATTGTCGCTCAACCCGTGCTTGCCTCGCACGACGGCGTGGCCTTGTTTATCGACTCGTTTCTCACTCATCGCGAGCGACGCGGCTCTGCGGCGCTGGAATCGCTCGACTTGGCCGTGTTTGCCGCCGTGCAAGCCGCGCCCTTGTTGCTCGGCAGCAGTCGGCGTCTCGTCGACTTTGCCGCGCTGTACCACCCCCCGGGCGTGACGAGCAGCGACCACGTATGCACGCGCGTATTCTTGGCCGCGCTCACACCTGCGCTGGAACGCGACTTGCAACGCTCATTCGAAACATTTGCGTCCACGCCCGGACCGCTGGGGATGCGCCGGGCGGCTGGAATGCGCGGCGTGCTTGAAATGTGCCCTTCCGCTCTGGTGCGGCCGCTCGCTTCGAGCCTGCGCGGGCTTCGGGGCTCGCCGTTGGACGCTCTGCGCAATGTGGCGCGCTGGTTTGCTGGCTCGTCGGGACCGAGCGAGGCCGCGCACGTGCGTTTCCTCGCGCGCGTGGCTCTCGAGCAGCTCTTCTTCAACGACGCCGAGGCGCCAGTGCTGCTCAGCCTGCTCCTCGCCGAGGACGCCGAGGACAACAACAACGACGGCGTGAAACGGCTCCTCGCCGACGCGCGGATTCGCACACTGATAAAAGACTTGCACCGGCGAGTTGCTTCGGTGGACGAGGCGCAGTGCGCGTTCGCGGCGGGCGTGCTGGAGCACGCGCCCGAGAGCGCTTGCGCGGAGGAAGACGTGCCCGCGGCGACCACCGCGTCGGCGAGCGCGCCGGCGACGACCGCGTCGGCGAACGCGCTGCGGGAAATTGCGCCCCAACTGAGCGACGACGAGTGCGCCGCCCTGCTTGCCGCGTTTGACGGCGACGTGGAGCGCGCCGCAGCCAGCGTGCTCGACGCGCCTCGCGCTGCAGCGGCGGCGCCCCCGGCAGCGTTGCCCGCGCCGTCTCCAGCGCTGCAGGTGCGCATCGACAAGGTGCGGCCGCCCGCTGCGCTGGACGAGTACGACGACGAGTACGACGACGCGCTCGACGGCCGCGCGTTCAAGCCCGCGGCGGCTAGCGACGCCGAGGATGAAGGCGACGACGTCGAGGACGACGACGGCAAGGGCGTGCGCGTGGTGGACGCGAACGAGTTTGCGCGCGCTGCTGTGGACGTCGACGGCCAGCGGCGCGACGCCCGCGGCCGCGTGCTCGTGGAGGACGCGCTGGCGAGGCCGAACCGCAACCGCGACGCGGCCGCGCCGGCGTCGACGCAGCGCCGGCCGGCCGAGCAGCGCAAGCCGGTGGCCGACGAGGAGCGCGTGCGGCGCGAGCGCGAGCGCAAGACCAAGCAGGGCAGCCGCCAGCGCGCGCGCGGTGCGGACCGCAAGCAGGGCGTGTGAGGGTTGATGACACACGGTGTAAAACTAGACGCCCATCCACACGGGCGAGAAGGTCTGCACGGCGAGATGGAGCGCGGGCGCCTTGGAGGTGACCGACTGGCCGCCCGAGGTGGACAGCGCCGTGCTGGGCCGGACGCGCACGCGGTAGAAGGGGCCGAAGACTTGGTTGTCAACGGCGATGAGAAAGGGCAGCCGCGAGGACACGGCCGTGCGCACGTCGAGCACGCCCACGTAGTGGCAGCGCGCCTCGCTCTTGAGCGCCTCGCGGATGGCCTCGAGGTCCTTGGGCTTCTTGTCCTTCTTTCGCAGCGCCTCGAGCAGCGCCGGGCGCGCGGCCACCGTCTGCACCTCCAGCCAGGGAAAGCCGGGGTTGGCCGACGTGCTCGTGGGCTCGAACGACTCCACCGCCACCGAATTGCGCGCCGACGACAGCGGCAACGTGTACCGCGGCACCGAGGCGACGTTGAACGACGCGTAGCTGGCGTCGGCTAGCTCGATGGCGTCGCGCGGCGAGTCGCGCAGCTGCCCGTCGACGTCCATGGGCGCCATGAGCACGCTCAGCTCGGGCGTCACCAGCTTTACCTCGGGCGCCGCCCCGCCCACCGCCTTGACAAAGCCCTTGTCGCACAGCACCTCGTCCAGCGAGTAGTCCGGCCCCAGGCCCTCCGCCGTCGCCTCGCCGATAAAGCCCTGCTGGAAGTCGTCCTTGCTCGTGTAGTCGGCGAGCGCGGCGCCCAGCCCCAGCTCCACGCGCTCGCAGAAGGGAATCGTGAGGTCTGGCCCGCGGTCGAGCTCCACCGAGTCGGGCGACTCCCAGCATTCGCAGTCGTACACGAAGACGTTGAAGACAAACTCAGCCCCGCGCACGTAGTCGGCCAGCAGGTAGCGCAGCAGCTTGGCCGGCGCCGCGTCCAGGTGGTGGCCGCGCTCGCGGTCCGCCGAGGGCTCCTCGCCGTTGGCGTTGCCGCCCGCGGTGGCAAAGCCGTCGTCGTCGTCGCCCATGCGCGGTCCGTCAAACGCGCTCGCGTCCTCAATGCCGCCGCCGATAAAGTCGCCCAGCGACGTGCGGCGGTTGCCCGCCATGGCGGGCGTGGATGGCGCCGTGGCGGGCACGTTGACGGGCGACTCGCGGTCGTCGGCGTCCTGCGCGCCCGTCTTGATCTGCGGCACCATCAGCAGCGGCGCGTGGAAGGCCACGTAGACGTGCTTGCGGTACCAGCCGTCGCGCTGCGAGATGAAGGCGGCGAGGTCGTTGCGGCCCACGGGCACGAGGAAGAAGCGGAAGTCGATTTGCGCGCACAAGTCGGGCTCCATCGCGCGCAGCGCAACGTACGTGGCCAGCACGCGGTGCAGCACGTCGTGGCCGCCGAAGATGACGCGCTTGAGAAGGAAGCGGCTGTTGCTCGCGTGCGCCTCGCTCGCCGCGCGCACGCGCTCGAGCGGGTCGCCCTCCGTCTGGTCCGGCGGCAGCACCGCGCGCGCGTCGCGCAGCAGCTCCTCGTAGTCGGCGGGGTAGCGCAGGTACTTTTGCGGGCAGTGGTGCTGGTCCTCGCGGCCCTCGCCCGCAGCGGCGAAGACGGGGTTGAGCGCGTCCAGCATGTACACGCTCTTCTTCGAGCGCGTCGCGCCGCCCTTGCGCACGTCCGCCTTGGACGCGTGCCGCGACAGCGACTGCTCCGTCTCCAGGCGCCCGCGCCGCCCCGACGTGGCGCTCTCCACGAGGCTGGTCATTTCCAGAAAGTCAAAGGAGAGGTGGGGAACGCGCGGTACCGTGTGCGACCACGCCGGCGCTGCCTCGAGCGCGCGCACGACGTCGTCCTTGGTCGCCGCCTGCCGGCTGCCCAGGTTGCTCGTTTTTTGGCCTGGCTTGTGCTGCAGCTGAGCCTGGCTCAGCTGCGACGCGCGCGGCGACGCGCGCTTGTCTTCTTTCACGACGAAGACGTCGTCGGCGCCGAACTCGTCCTCGCCCTGCGCGTTGTCGTCGTCGTCGTCGTCCTCGTCAAACTTGCGCCGGCGCGCAAACGTGCGCAGCTTGGCGCCCTCGCCGAGCGGGGCAGAAATGGCCTTGGCGGCCTGCAAGAGCGCGGTGCCGTCGACGCGGCCATCGACGGCCTTGCTGACGGCCTCGAACCACTCGATGATGTCCGCCGGGTGCTTGTTGTGCAGCGCGCCCACCACGGCAAAGTGCCACGCCGCCTGGCCGGCGTCCTTGGTCAGCAGCGTCTCCAAAGTGCACGCCAGCAGCTCCTCGCGCACGCGGCTCATCTCCATGGAGAATGCCTGCCCTTTGGCCAGCGGCTTGGCCACCAGCGCGCGCACCACCTGCGCTCTGGGGATGTTCGGGTTGAACACCACTGACACGGAGCGCCGCCCTCGCGCCCAGTCTGTGCCCTGCATGCCGTACTTCTCAGACTGCTCGCTGCCAAAGGGCGTGAGCAGGGGGTTCTCCTCGAAAAGCCGTTGCCGCAGCGCAGTGCCAGGAAGCTCCATTTCCCCTCGAATGAGCTGCGCCAGAAGCCCCGCGTATTTGCCGTACGGCATGGGCCAGGCCTCGAGCACCTCCACGGTCGACAGCGCGTGCTTGAGCACGCCCTTGTCCGCCACGGGAAAGACGAAGAGCGCCTCGCGCAACATGTGCAGCAGCGCAATCACATTGCCCAGCGTTGAGTTTGTGAGCGCAGGCTGCGCGCGGATCACCGCCGGCATGGACTGCAGCTGCTTGATAATCTCCACCACTACTGACTTGGCGCTCTCGCCCCCGGCCAGCACGCGCGCAACGAGGCGCAAATGAATAAACGGATTGTCGCGCAGCACGGTGAAAGTTGGGTCGCGCTGCCCCGAGTTTTGCAGCAGCGCGTTCTCCACCGAGTTGACAAAGGCGCACTCGATGACGAGCGCGTTTGTCGTGTCGGCCTTGTCCAGGTTGCTCCGCGCCACGGTGCGAATGACCTGGTCGGCCTCCAACTGAGTGCTCGTGGTCGCGGGCATTTCCGAGCGCATGACGTCGTAGGCGCGCAAGGCCTTGCGCAGCACGGCCTGATCCGACTCGATGACAAAAAAGAGATCGAGAAACCGGATCGTGTTCAGAATGCACGTAAGCACGCGGTCCAGGTCCTTGCCCGACTTTTCGTACTTTTTGGCCTGACGCTCCAGCTCGACGTACTTGCCCAGCAGCTCGATGAGCATCTTGGTGGCGCCATAGCGCGTCGCTTGCAGCGATGTCCAAAAGCTCACGTAGTCGGCGCTGTTGAGCGAGTTGGTGTTGAGCACCTGCTTGACCACCTGCGCAGGCGTCAACCCCGCGCGCCCGAGGCCGCGCAGCGTTGAGGCCATTGCGCTCGCCTCCGCGCGTCTCTACTACACGAGTTGCCGTTGCGCCAGGAGCCGAGTTGCCGCCCGCGTGGTCGGTCCTCGAGACAGCGCTGCGGCGATGAGCGGCGGAAACGCACACGCACATACCTTTAAAAACATTTTACGCACGGCGCACGCACGCACGCACGCACACAGAGCTTTGCCGCGAGCAAAACGACTAGCTGCCAAACCGCGCCATGCGACGTAGCCTGAGCTCCTCCGCCGATAGCTCAGCCGGCACAAACGGCCGATCAGGCGACAACGGCGGCGGCGGCGCTGGCCGGTGGTGCTGCGCAGTCGGACCAAACGCGGCGGGCGGCGGCGCGGCGCGCACGTGCACGGGCGGCGGCGCCTGGCCGGTTTCCCCGCGGCCGTGGAAGCGCGCCACGGTGGGTCTGCGCGCCAGCGCGGGCAGCAGCACGTGCTTGATGACGAGACCGGCCACAATGCCGCACAGGTGGCCGAGAAAGCTCGAGCCCGGGGAGAGAAAGTGCGCGAGGACGAGCTCGACCCAAACGACCTGGTCCCACGGCAAGTTGAGGCCAAGCACCTGCGCCAGCCCGAGCTGGTTGCCCTCGGCCACGCCGTTGCCGTTGACAAGGACTTTGAGCGCGAAGATGACACCGGACCAGCCCACAGTGCGCACGTACGGGGCGTCGTGGAAGCCCAGCGCGGGCGCAACGTACAGGCTGGCGGCGAGGAAGAGGCCTTGCGAGAGAATGAGCGCGGCGACCACCAAGCCGGCAAAGGGCTCGGAACCCATGGCGGCCTCGAGCACGACGCCCTTGTACAAGAAGGATGTGAGATTGTAGTAAAGATGCGTGTGCCCTGCGTGCAGGAGCGCCGAGATCCACAGCCGGTGCCATTCGCCCGCGTGCACAATGGCCTCGGGCCAAAACGCGCTGTGGTCCAGCGACGCCAGCACGCCAAACTCGCGTGGCAGGAAGTGCAACGCGGCCATGACGGCCATCAAAGCGAGCGTGACGGGCGGTTTGTACGGCAGGTTTTGAATGCGCTGCACGAGACCCATGAACATCATGAGCATGAAGACGTCGTTGTGACCGCCGCCGCCGCCGCCATAGTGCCGGCGTGGGCGGAAGAACATTTGCGCGCGTGCGCTTGTGCCGCTGCGTGTGTGCCGCAGGCTTGCCGCTGCTGCGCAAGCGAAGGGAACCCGCTTTTTTTTTCAAACACGCGCTCGCTCAAGAAAAACGCGAGGCCAATGCACGGCGACGTTGCAGATGGCGGCTTCCCGCGCGCGCTATACCGTGCCGTCAACGATGACACGCGCGTGTTCCGAGGATGCCTGGCGTGGGCCGACGCCGAGGGCACGTGTTTTCGCGTGGTCAATTTGAGCCTGTTCACCGACAAGCTCGCAGCGCACCACGCCAAACTGGAGTTGCGCAGCGGCAGCTACTTTTTCTTCCTCGCCTCGCTAGCGCACTATGGGTTTTCGCAGATTCGCCCGCGCGACGGCGGCCTCGATCGCGTGTTTGCGCACAAGCACTTTGCGCGGCAGCGCCCGGACGACGTGTGGCTGGTTGAGTTCCAGCACTCCATGCGCGCCGCTTCGCCCGCCGTGGCCAGCCCCGGCACCGCCTTTCCCGCGCACGCGCTCGCGCTCGTTGCCGCCATGCTGACTGCTAGGGAGCTCGTCGCCGTGAGCTCCACGTGTACCGCGCTCTCGCACGTAGACGACGCGTGGACGGTGCTTGTGCGCAGAGACTTTCCCTCCTTCCCGCCTTGGCAGCTGGCCGCGACTTCGCTCGCGCGGTACCAAACGGCGCACCGCGCGATGCTAAACTGGGGGCAGGGCGTGTGCAGCCGCGCGTTCACAAGCCACTGCGGCGTAGTCGTCGTGAGCCGCACGGACGAGCGCTACTCTGCCGTGTTTAGCGACGACGGCTTTGTGGACATTTTCGAGAGCCAGAGCCACAAACTGGGGCGCTCCGAGGTGCGCGTGCAGCGCGCGCACGGCCTGTCGGCGCCGCTGGACGTCAAGATGACCGGCAGGGACGCCTTCTTCATCGGCGGCGTGCACGGCGCCTCCCTGGAGCGCGCCAACGGCCAACCGCCCGTGCCCGTGGGCGACAGGCGCACCGTGTCTCACGTGTGCCATGTCGCCGAGGACCGCCTTGCCACCGCCGAACAGCTGTCCAGGGCGCCCGTGCTGGTGTTCGACGCCGCCAGGCCGGAAACCGCCCTTGTGGAGGACACTGGCTTGGTCGACTCAAGCGTGGCCCCGCAGCACATCCTCGCCCTCGCCAGCAGCCGTGGGCGCGTCGTGGCCGTCACCGCCGACGGCCACGTGCTCGCGAGGGACCCGCGCTGCGCGCACGCCGAGCTGCATTGCGTGGCCGATTTCAGCGCCTTTGTAGACGGCGTGGGCCGCGCCGACGTGCGCGGGCGGCACGTGCGCTGCGCCGACGCGAGCGACGCGCACGTGGCGCCTTGTCTGGCGCTGCACGGCGGCAGCGCCAGCGTAGTTGCCGTTTTCGACTGGCGGCGATTGCGCGCCCCCGTGAGCGTCATGGCGTGCGCGGGCAGCGCTGCCTGCGTGCTGGTCAACGCGCACGCCGTCATTGTAGGCGGCGTGGGCGGGCCCCAGGGGCCCTTGGCCGCGGCGCACCTGAGGGACGATTGCCTCAAGCCCGTCGCGCTCGCCGCTGCGTCGCACTACGCCGCGCGCAAGCTGGACGCCAACGCGTCGCGGCTGGGCGTGTCCTGCTCGGACGGCACGCGCCTCTTTAGCTTTGCCCCATCACCGACCACGGCAGCCGCAGTGTGAAAACGCCTGCGTGCTTGTGTGTAAATATTTACACGACGGAGAGCGACGACGAGGCCGGGTGCAGCACGACGCACCATTCGACGCGCTTGGAGCTGAGGAACGACTTGGAGTTGTCCACCACCACGCGCAGCGTCGCGCCCTCGGCGCCCGCGCTCGCAGCGCCGCGCGGGAACGCGTGCGCGTCCACTCGAGCCAACGCAAACAGCGGCGCCGTCCTCGGCTGCGGCGCCGTCGTGCGCAGCTCCACCGACAGCGTGCAGTCCTTCGCGGGCACGAGGACGCCCCACAGCGCGTGCGAGCGCGGGGGCACCGCCACGTCGGCCCACCGCTTCTCCCCCGCCGGCGCGTCCAGCACGCCCGCGTGCACCTGCGTGGCAGCGGGCCGCGCCATGAGCCGCGCCGTCTCCGCGGGCGGGCACGAGCCGCCGAGCTCTCGCGGCACGGCGGTCGCGGGAATGCCGCCCAGTCGCACGAGCGTGTCGGTGACGTTGGACGTTCCCACCACGATGATTTTCCTCAGCGTGCGCGCGGGCACGACGCGCTTGGCGACTGCCCAGAGCGCACTGAGCCAGCCGGGCACGTTAACAGCCACAATGCGCAGCGCGCTCTCGGGGAAGGCCACGGCGGCGCGCGCGTCGTAGTCGCCGAAGAAGGCCTTGACCGACGGCACCTGCCACGACGAGTACAGCGCGTAGCTAAAGCCCTTCAGGTCCCAAATGTACACGCACTTGACAAGGCGCTGGCGCTTTCGGGAAAGCGCGTCGAGCAAAAGCTCGAGGTTGATGTGGCGCGCGGTGCGGAAGACTTCGTACTCCTCACGCGACACGGCCGTGAGCAGCCCGGGCACGTTGTCGATCAAGTGGTTGGAGGTGATCATGATGGGGTTGCCCGCATTGTCGCGCCGGTGGAAGAAGCGCTCGGGGTAGACTGCGCCGATCTTGTCCCAGTGCGGCAGGCGCGACAAGTCCGCGTAGCGCGCAAAGAGCGTTTCTTCATCCAGGTCGTCGTCGTCCCGCAGCCTGAGCGATGCGCGCATGGCCACGGCGCCGTTGGCCGAGCGCCACGCCAGGCCTGACAGGAACGCAAAGCAGGCGTCGTGCAGGTTGCCCTGGTAGCCGCGAATGAACCTGAGCATGCCAATGTCGCTGGACAGCTCGGGCACAGCGGCTGGCGTGCTGAGCGCATCGTCGCCCAGGCGCTGCCTCAGCAGCTGGATGAGCTGCTTTTCGTCCGACGACGCGAGCGTCTGGTCGAACACGTCGCCCACCTGCAGCGGCGGCTGCGATGACGATGTCTTGCGCAACATCGCCGTGCCCTTGTGTGCCGTTTGTGCCTTGTACTCGCGCACAACTTCGAGCCAGGCGTTTTTGGATACTATACGCGCGTTCCAGCGGGAACAACGTAGACGAGCAACTGAAGTACGTTCACACACATGCACACACAACGGATGGCACACCACACACGGCGACGCGGCGACGCGCCGACGGATCAGAAAAAGTCGACATGCAGCCGCTGACCGAACAGCGGCAAGGCGCGCAAGTCGTCGGCGACGCGGCGCGCGACGAGACTGCGCTCGGCGGAGGAGCGCACGCGCTGGCGCAGTGGCGCGAGCGCGTCCACGCCAAGCACGAGCGTGCCAAGCACGGAAGGCACGACGACGCCAATGAGCGTGCGCTCGCGAAAGCACGGACCGCCGTGGAGCCGCGCGCGCTGCGGCAAGTCGAGCACGTAGCGGTAGTTGGCGCCGACCCAGTCGCGCGCAATCACCGTGGCGATGACCACGTCCTCGCCGGCTACAATGTACACGACGTCGCCCACGTGCGCAACGCCCACGTCGTCCACGCCGCACAGCGCGGCGATGTCGGCAAACGCGTCGTCGAGCGCGGCTTCGATCATTCCGGGCATGCCATCGTCCACGTGCAAGCGCACGCTCGAAGGAAGCCGCAGCGCATCGCCGTGCGCGCTTCGCAGCTGCAAAATGTTGGGGTCGCGATGTTTCAGCACCTCGGGAGTGGTCACTGTTCGCTCTCTCTCGCGCGCGCGTGCGCGTTGTGGGCGTGTCAGTCTCGTTGATCCTGACGAGCGCCCTCGCACCCAAATGCCGTGGACCGACGCGGAAGCACAGAGCGACGATTTCATTGTGCGGCGCGGCCTCGAACGGGTGCACGCTGGCGAGCACCAGCACGGGCGGCGGCAGTGCGCTGCTCAATGCCATTCGCTCTCGCATCATCCGGCGCTCTGCTCGTCGCCGTCTTTTCTCGAAAAAAAGAGCTTCGGGAAGTCCCCATGCCCCGAGCGCTCGAAAAAATACTACTCTGGGTCCACCTAACGGCGCGAAACCTTGCCATGGACAACAACACCTCACACCTAAACACACGACCTTTTATACGACACACACTACTAACTTTCCGTAAGCGCCTTCATCATCGCTTCCAACACATTTCTGGCGTGCTCGCCAAACGCCTCGTCCTCGGCGTCGGCTTCCAGGCAGGCCCTCAGCGTGGGAACAAAGCTCGGCGCCATAGGCTTTGCGGTCACCGGTGCCCTGGCGACGAGGTACTCGAGCAAAAACGCCGCCTTGCGTCTAGCCGGCAGGCCGTCCTTGTCGGTATGCGTTTCCAGCACGGCGTGGAGCAACTTGAAGCCGTGCAGCTTGTTCACAAACTCTACGTAGCCCATGTCGTTGTGCCGCACCATGGACGAAATGGCGAAAATCGCCTTGGCTTTTTCCTTCGTGGTTGCGTCGGCGTCGGCAAGCACGGCGCACACGGCGGGCAGCGCGCCCAACTGCAAAGCCACTTGCTGCGGTTCCGGGTTGTTGGCCGTTGTTGACCCGAGCACGTCGCACGCGGCAGCACGCACGTGCGAGTCGGCGCCGGCGCGCACGAGACGGACCACTGGCTCGAGCCCACCAATCTTGTGCAGGTCGCGCGCCAGGTCAACGTGCTCGACGAATCCAATGAGGTTCTGCAGAGCTTCCAACACCTCGTCGGGCGAGCGCTGTGCGTCGTCTTTGATGACGGCCACGAGCTTTTTCATTTCGTCCACGGGGTTCTTGCTCAGCTCGGCCATGGCGGCCGCCAGCCACGCCTGGTCGTCTTTGGACATGGGCTTGACTTCGGCTGCAAGCGGTTGCGCCGCATCGGCGGCTTCCGTCTGCGCGGCGATGCTCATGCGGAGCAGCGGGAGCAGCGATGCCGAGGACATGGTGTTCTTGTGTTCTTGTTGTTGTGTGACTGGTGGCGTGTTGTTGCGTGTGTTGTGTTCGCGAACTTCCATCTCGCTCGGGAGCCGCGACGTCTCGCAGCGATGGATGGTACTAAAAAGATATTTTTATTCTCATCTTCATACTCGGATCACGGCGTGCTCCTCCTGATGGAACGCCGCTTCTTGCACATGCGCGGGAGGGCGATTTTTTTTAAATCCGTCTGATGGTTGAGCGCTTGATCTCCAAAAAATGCCGTACAGAGCACACAAGCACACAAACGCAAGAACGATGC
>Ga0302314_10019458_pt1 | contig 11276 bp, 13 predicted proteins | sample III_Palsa_N2_3_FD_200533 | JGI IMG/M metagenome (GOLD analysis project Ga0302314, IMG submission 200533) | Peat permafrost microbial communities from Stordalen Mire near Abisko, Sweden - III_Palsa_N2_3 | ecosystem: Environmental > Terrestrial > Soil > Palsa > Peat permafrost | place: Sweden... | reverse complement strand
AGAAGAGCGAAGACGATATGCAAAGGGCCCCAATTGGGGCCCTTTGCATATCGTCAGGCCATCATCGTCACTGGCCTGCTTTTACTCCGCCCCCATGGCCTGGAATTGGTCCGCCGTTGACATAGCCGGGACCGAGCTAAGTGTCTGATTATGTTGTGAGAAAATGGTGGACGCACTTGGGCTCGAACCAAGGACCCGCTGATTAAGAGGCCGTTTTACTAACAATAATATCTCTGTATATCAATAATCTAGATGCATCCGTGTTCAAGACGACCTAGTATCAGCTACACTCTTGTCGCATTCCCTCTCGTGCCGTACGTCACAAATTCACCTACATCGGATGCCGGCTCCAGACGCCCGTCTACCCCAGTCGAGAGACTGAGCCTCCACAGGTTCTTCTTTGGATCTCCGTGAGCCTAACATCCGCCCAAGCAAAGACCGACTTTGGGACAAACCCGTCATTCATCAGGAACAAGGCGAACGCCTGCTTTTGTCAGAACCAGACCTTCCGCGTCTGGTCCAGCGCCGCGCTCGCCAAGCGTGCGAGCCTCGCGCGACGTAAACGACTGGAAATCCGTTATGAACCGATCTGCTCTGCGAATGTTTTTACGTTCACCAACATCAACGGGTCCGTAAAGCATGCCGATCGCACAGACCGAATTGCTCGACGTTGCTTATGCCGACGCAGGCCCCGCCGATGGGCCGGTCGTGCTACTGCTCCACGGCTGGCCCGACGATGCGACGACCTGGGACGCAGTTGCGGGGCGGTTGAACGCCGCCGGGTTGCGGACGATCACGCCTTGCCTACGTGGCTTTGGCGATACCCGCTTCCGGTCAATGGACACGCCGCGCACCGGTAATAGCGGCAGGCTCGCGATCGACGCGATCGAGCTGATGGATGTGCTCGGTATTGAGCGTTTCGGTGTCGCCGGGCACGACTGGGGCTCGAACATGGCCGAGGCGCTTGCGGTGGGTTGGCCCGACCGTGTCGAGCGGATCGCGATGTTGTCGACGCCGCCTCGGCTGGGCGGCATGCCGACCCCGCCGTTCTGGCACGCGCAGCGCCAATGGTATCACTGGTTCCAGGCGACCGAACGCGGCGCGCAGGCGGTGCGCGACGACCGCAAGGGGTTCGCGCACATCATGTGGGAGAATTGGGCACCTAAAGGATGGTTCGAGGAGGCGACGTTCGACGCGGTCGCTCGCTCGTTCGAGAACCCCGATTGGGCCGACGTGACGCTGCACAGCTACCGCTCACGCTGGGGCGAGGCCGAGCCCGATCCGAGCAGCGTCTGGCTCGAGGACAAGGTCAAGGCAATCAGGACGCTGTCGGTGCCCGCGCTGTTCTTCCAGGGCGAGGTCGATGGGGTCAATCCGCCGCAGGTCAGCGAGTCCGTTGCCGACAAGTTCACCGGGCCGTTCGAGCGCATTCTGCTGCCCGGCGTCGGCCACTTTCCGACGCGAGAGGCACCCGACGCCGTCGCCGAACGCCTCATCATGCACTTCACCGGCTGACCACCGGAACGACATCCGAATAACAGGAGAGACGGAATGCCATCACGCCGACTGATTGCCGCTCACGCGGTGCTTGCCACCCTGCTGAGCTCGGGCGCCGCGATCGCGGCCCCTACCGGACCGCTCAAGCAGGTCGCGCAGTTCGATCATCAGGTGACCGGCGTGTCGGTCGCCGCCGACGGCCGCCGCTTCGTCAACTTCCCGCGCTGGACCGACGATGCGCCGATCTCGGTCGCAGAGGTGATGAAGGACGGGTCGCTGCGCGCCTATCCTGATGCTGAATGGAACAGCTGGCGCAACGTGACCGCCAACCAGCTGTCCGTCGCCGACCATTTCGTCTGCGTGCAGTCGATCGTCGCGGACGGCCACGGTCATCTCTGGGTGGTCGATCCCGGCGCGCCGGGCAATGAGAAGATCCTGCCCGGCGCGCCCAAGCTGGTGAAGATCGATCTCGCCAACAACCGCGTCGCGAAGGTGATCCCGGTACCCGGCGACGTCGCCCTGCAGGGCACTTATCTCAACGACATCCGCTTCTCGCCCGATGGCCGGACCGGCTACATCACCGACAGCGGCACGCGGGGTGCGATCATCGTCGTCGATCTCGACAGCGACAAGAGCTGGCGCGCACTCGACGGCCAGCGCAGCACGCAGACGGAGAAGGACGTGACCGTCACGCTCGACGGCCGGCCGCTGCGCCGCCCCGACGGCCGGCAGCCCGCTTTCGCCGCCGACGGCATCGCGATCTCCAATGATGGCAAGACGCTCTACTGGCAGGCGCTGACCGGGCGCACGCTCTATGCGATCGACACCGCCAAGCTGCGAGACGGGGTGAGCGAAACCGATCGCGCCGCCGCGGTGCGCAAGGTCGCCACCACCAACGTCGCCGATGGGCTGTGGATCAGCCGCAAGGGCGTGCTCTACATCACCTCGCCAACCGACTATTCGGTCAAGCGACTTGCCGGCCAGGGCACCGAGACGGTGCTGACCGATCGCCGCCTGCGTTGGCCCGACACGATGTCGGAGGGCCCGGACGGGACGATCTACCTAACCGCTAGCCACATCCAGGACACCAGCTGGTTCACCCCCGGCGCGCCAGCCACAATCCCGACGCAGCTCTTCTCCTTCAAGCCAGGAACCTCTCAATGACCTATCTGCGCTACAGCTTCGATAGGTCTTTTAACGCGGGGGTTAGTTCGTGAAGATCAAGTCTCCCGCAGGTCCATATACGATGGCCGATCATCGAGTATCAGGTCCCAGCTTAATCTTCGACGTGTATGAATATGGTCTCGAGGGACGATCTCTTCTGGCTCATCCAGGCTAGCGATCGTCACATCGACCTGCATCGGGTACTTATCATTGCAATAGGTTAAACTGGTTCCACAGCGAGGACAATGGCTCCGCATAACGCCAAGGCTTGAGCTAAAAGATGTCGGTTCACCGTTCGTGAAACGAAACGCTGAGGCCGCTACAGTAAACCACGCATTGACTGGCGCACCGACCAATCTCCTGCAGTCACCACAATGGCAGAAACTTGGATTGCAGATTTCTCCCTCCGCACAATAACGGATGTTCCCGCAGTAACATCCGCCTTGTTTAGACACGGTGAGCCTGCTCCTCGCTGTCTCTGTCACGGCTTCACGAAGCGGTAAGCGAAGCGATCGGTTTTGCCCTTGATAGAAGGGTCGAACACTTTGACCGAATGGGGATCGCCCGTGTCCGAGAGGATGCTGCTTTCCGCGTCCAGTACGAAGCCGGCCGCCGCCACCTCCGCGCGGACCGACGCGGGATCGATCCGGTGCAGCGACGGGGTATTACTCGTGCCGGTCCCGTTAGCGGCGGCGTGGTCGACGATGATATAAGAGCCGCCGGGCTTCAGCCGCTCGAAGACCACCCGGTTGAACTCGGCCGCCGTCGCGCCTCTGGCCTGGATGAGCTTGGTGTGAAGATCGTGGTAGAACAGGTGCATCCACAGGACGTCCGCAGGTTCCGCATTAGGCAGCGCCACTAGGTCAGTTGAAACGACCGAGACGTTCTCCCGACCTGGCTCGTCCGCGAGCGCCTGCGCCTGATCGACAGCATCGTTCTTTACCTGAAGGATCTCGGCCGGCACGAAGCTGTAGACCCGTCCGTCGGCCCCGACCGCATCCGAAAAGAGACGCGTCCAGTCGCCATCGCCCGGATAGACGTCGATGACGGTGGAGCCCGGCTCGACGCGCGCGAACCGGACCAACTCGGAAAGTGTGGCTTGATCGTACATCGAAATCTCCCATTGCTGTTGCGGCATGGAATGAGCGTACCCGTTCGGGATCAAGGAACGCACACATCACTCAGCCCGCGGACGGATTACCTTACTTTCAGGCCTCTGATGGCGTAGAAGCCTTCGCCAGAGCCTGTGTGTCGATATACTCCTGGATACGCGCCACCTTGCCGTCGCGAACGGCGATGTCGAAGACCCATTCGTCCGTGAACGCCTTGTTCGTCGCCTTGATCGTCCCGGTCGCGATGCCGATGACGAAAACGCGATCACCCTGCACCACGAACTCGGGCGGCTCGGGGTAGGTCATCTCGATCTCGTCGGACGCCTTCTGAAGCACGGCCGCCAGTTCCGCTTGCCCGCGATGCGTGCCGGCGAGCGGCCAGCCCTTGCCGGGAATGATCCATTCGATATCGTCGGCCGCCAGCGCCAGCAGATCCTCCTTCTTGGCGCTGCCCATGGCGGCGAAGAAGGCCTTTACGGTCTGAAGACTCTTGTCGTTGCTCATCGTGTCTCTCCATATTCTGGTGTCGGATGAGGATGATTTCGTCAGGCGTTCAGGCCTCAATCGAACTTGACCAGGTCTTTGAAGATCAGTTGGCCCCACGTGTCACCGCGCCCCTGGACGAGCAGTCCGCCTTCCGACAGCCCGCCTAGTGTGATCGGCGAAAAGCCCAAGCGTTCCGCCAGCACGCCGATCTCCGACGCGGCGGCATCGTCGTCGCTCGAGAGGAACACGACCCTGCGGCCACCATGCACTGCCGGATCTTGTGCGAGGACGCTGGCGCCGAGGTGATTGAAGCCCTTCACCAATCGGCCGCCGCTGAAGGCCTGCGCGACGACCTTGGCGGAAGATGGTCCGCCGAGCTTCTCGACCGGCACGCCATAGGCGTTGGTCACGTCGACGATGGTCTTGCCCTGCCAATCGGGCAGCGCTTTGGCAACGTTCCGATACGCCTCGAACCGGACGGCCAGGAAGATGACATCCGCCTTGACGGCGTCCACCAGCGTCGTGGGAATGACCTCGGGCCCGACCGCGGCGGCGGCGGCGGCGAAGCTTGCCGGGTCGCGTGTCGTCGCGACGGACACGTCGATGCCCTTGCGCGCAAATGCCTTGGCCAGCGCTTGGCCGATCTGACCGAAGCCGATGATTGCGTAGTTCATATCGTTTCTCCGAAATTGGGATTGCCGGTTTCAGACCTGAGCCAGGCCGCCATCGACGGCGAGATCCACGCCGGTGACGAAGGAGCTCTCGTCGGAAGCGAGGAACAGGACCGCTGCTGCGATCTCATCGGCCTCGCCTCTGCGGCCCATCGGGATTTGCGAGGCGAACTGCGCGGCAGCCTCCTCGGCCTGCTCGGCAGTGAGACCCGTCGTTGTCGCCAGGGCCGGCGTATCGATGGGCCCCGGGCTCATCGCGTTCACGCGGATGTTGCGGTTCTTCAGCTCAAGAGTCCAGGAACGCGCGAAGCTGCGAACCGCCGCCTTGCTCGCGGCATAGGCGCTGAACCCGGGCAGCCCCATGATGTTGGAGACCGACGATGTCAGGACGATCGACCCGCCATCTTTGATCAGCGGAAGCGCCTTCTGGACGGTGAAGAACAGCCCCTTCACGTTGACGTCGAAGGTCTGGTCGAAATGCGCTTCGGTCGCCGCGGCAAGCGGTGCGACCGTCCCGGCCCCGGCGTTCGCGAACAGGATGTCGATCTGGCCGTGGGTCTCCTTCACCTGAGCATACAGCCGGTCCAGATCCTCCAGACGCGAAACGTCGCCTACGACCGTCGTGACGTTTCTCGCGATGGACGCCGCGGCCTCTTTCAATTCGTTCTCGCGTCGCCCGGTGATGATGACGTGCGCGCCTTCCTCGACGAAGCGCTTGGCTGTGGCCAAGCCGATCCCACTGCTGCCGCCAGTGACGACGGCGATCTTGCCCTCAAGCTTTCCCATGGTCCTGATCCTTCAGAGCTGTGCCAGGCCGCCGTCGACGGCAACTTCGCTGGCGGTCATGAAACTGCTGTCCGACGAGGCGAGGAAGGCCGCTACCGCGCCGATCTCGGACGGATCGGCCATGCGCTGGAGCGGGGTCATCGATGCGAAGACCTTTTGGCCCTCTTCGCCGAGCGAGGCCTTCGCCAAGTCGGTCGCGGTCGCCCCGGGCGACAGCACGTTGACCCGGATACCCGTCCCCTTCAGGTCTTCCGCCCATGTCCGCGCGAGGTTGCGCACCGCCGCCTTGCTGGCGCTGTACGCCGTCATTCCAGGGGCGCCCGTGGTCCCGGCACTTGAGCCGGTCAGGATGATCGAGCCGCCCTCGCGCATCAGCGGGAGTGCCTTCTGGACGGTGAAGATCGTACCCTTCACATTGGTGCCGAAGGTGTCGTCGATGTGCTCGGCAGTGATCTCGCCGAGCTTGGCCATGCTTCCTGTTCCCGCATTGGCGAAGACGATGTCGAGTGTTCCGCGCTCGGCCCTCACCATCTCATAGAGGCGATCGAGGTCGGCCTCGTCGGACACCGAGCCCTTCACCGCGCGCGCGTTGGAGCCGATCTCGGCAACAGCCGCGTCGAGCGCATCCTGACGGCGGCCGAAGATGAAGACGGTGGCGCCTTCCTCGACGAAGCGCTTCGCCGCGGCGAGTCCGATACCGGTGGCGCCGCCGGTGATGACGGCGGTCTTGCCTTCAAGCTTTCCCATGATGCGTTCCTTTCAATGTCCGGCCCTCGTTGGTCCGGTGATCCGTAGGCACCGGATGTGCGATCACGTGCGCCGAGTGTTGAGTCCGGAAGCGCGCACATCGGTGGTGAGAAAATGAACCGGTTCGTTGTGCCGGTTTTTGCATGTTTGCTTCGCCCGTGCTGGAATACAGTGCTAGTCGGGCACCCGATGTGGTTCGATAGTATCGGCCTAGGATCCCGCCGAGAGTTGCGGCGCGGCTCGGAGACGCACCATGATCGATTGGGATGACGTTCGTTACCTGCTGGCGGTCGGGCGCGAGGGCTCGGTGCGCGCCGCGGCGAACCGGCTCGGAGTGAATCATGCCACCGTGTTGCGGCGCGTCGCGCAGCTCGAGGATAGGCTCGGGGCGCGGATGTTCGAAAGGCTGCCGTCGGGTTATCGGCCAACCCTGGCGGGCGAGGAAGTGCTCGAGCTCGCCAGCCAGATGGAGCTGTTGTCGCACCAACTGGAGACGCGCGTCCTCGGACGTGACGAGAGCGTGCGCGGTCTGCTGCGAGTGACGATGTCGCCACCGGTCGCTACGCATCTGCTGATGCCGCATCTCGCTGAGTTCGCGCGCCGATATCCCGAGATCGAGATGGACATTCTGTCGTCGGGCGAACTCGCGAACCTGACCAACCGCGAAGCCGATGTCGCGACCCGCGTCGTTTACGATCGCAAGACGCTGCCGCTCAATCTTCACGGCCGGAAAGGACCGGAGCTGTTCGGCGGCGTGTATATTGCGCGCGATCGGCTCGCCGCGTGGCGCGCAAACCCATCGACCCCCGTCCGCTGGATCGTCATCAGCATGCACGGCATCCCGGACTGGGCCGGCGCAGGCGAGCTTGCTACTATCGACAGCCCGTTCAGGGTCACGGACAATGAGGCGCAGCTCGCTGCCGTGAGACAGGGCATCGGTCTCACGACGCTGCCATGTTTCGTCGGCGACGCGGATCCGTTGCTGGTGCGGGTGCCCGGCACCGGTATCCATCTATATGGGACGGTGTGGCTCCTCTCGCAGGGGGAGACGCGCAAGACCAAGCGCGTGCGGCTGTTCACCGAATTCCTGGCCGGCAGGCTTGCCGAGCACGCCCAGCTACTGGCGGGAGCCTCTCCGCAAGATTGAGCCGCGGGATACTGGTGGCTCTCCCGCTTCAACGCTGGCGCCGATAATCATACCGGTGCGCGAGCCATCGTACGCCCGACCCGTCGGCCAGGATGAAATATTGGTCCTTGGTTTCGTGATCGGGGCCATCGCGGGTGATGACCTCCTCCATGCGCAGCATCCGCCCCGCCCAACCCGGCGCAATCGCTGGCGCGGCGAATGGGTCGAAGCGCAACGTGATGTGCTCGGGCGCGTCACGGGTGAAGCTGGCGGCCGGCATCGGCGCGACCGGGATGCGCGCCTCGACGGATACATAGCGCCATTGACCAGCAATCGCGTCGTAGCCGAGATAGTCGATCCGAAGCGGCTTGGTCGAGCCATCGCTATGCAGCGTTTCCTCGAGGAAGCTGCCGACCATCCGCCGATCAGCGACTAGCCCTGTGCTTACCTGTGGAGCCGCGTCCGGCGTTATCCGGAAGGTGTCGGTCACGGCCCAACTGCCTTCTTGCGAGACCAACGCCGCGGTCTCCGGCCCTTCGCCACCTACGGACGATACGGCTGACGCTGGCCAGCACGCGGCAGCGGTCGCTAGAAGCACGGCCGTCACTTTCGAACAGAACAGCGCCTCGCGCCTCACGCTGCAAGCCCGAGCAACGGTCCCACTTTGGAGAGCCATGCCGCCTCCTCGCCAGGCTCCGGCAAGATATGCCCGCCTTCCATCGCGTTGCTGGCCTTCACATCTCCGATCGATACGGTGAGGTCCTTGGGCGAGATGTTGCTCACCCGCATAGCCAGTGCCGAAATGGCTTCCAGCATGGCAGTCTTGATCGTTTGGTCTCGACCGGCCCGGATACTTCCCCCGATGACCATTGGTGTGCCGACGACACCCGCGTTGTATCCGCAACCTGCAGGGTAGTGCTGGAACACGACATTGACGAACTGGCGGAGGCCGCCCGCCAGATCGAGATGAATGCCGGTTATCCCCTGCGCCATCTGATCGCGCTGAGCATCGCTGAGGGAACCCTCTTGAGCCAAGACTTGATACAAGGGCATACCGATCTCCCGCGCTCTATGGTGATCGCCATACTATGGCGACCACCATAGTATCGTCAAGTAGGGTATGTTATGAGTTGGATATGCCACTGAAGACCGACGCGCGTGCGAGCGCCATCAACGCTGCCGAGCGGCTATTTCGCATTCAAGGCTATGCCGCGACGGGATTGAACCAGATCATTGAAGAAAGCGGCTCGCCCAAAGGGTCGTTCTATTTTCATTTTCCGCGCGGCAAGACACAGTTGGCGGAGGAAGCCGTCGACCAGTACATCATGGGAAGAGCCGCTGCCTTGCGTTACGTCTCGGCAAACACTCAAGGGGACGCTCAGGATTTCGTAAGGCAGCTTTTCGATACGGTCGCGGCCGAGATGGTCGCCACCGATTTCCGGTATGGTTGCCTCATGCAAAACCTGGCGAATGAACTGTCCGCTCTGGACAGCGAACTAGCGCAACGGATTGCACGCGGATTTGTAGCTCTAACGGAGATGGTTGCGGAACATCTGCGGGGGTGCGGCATTCCTCCGGCGCGCGCCGCTTCTGCGGCCGCGTCTCTTGCGGCCGCGTTCGAGGGCGCGCGAACGATCGCGCGCCTGCAGCGGACGACGGCTGTCTATGACGCGCTGGCGGAAATCTCGATATGCGCGGTTAGCGCCTTCGCCAGTCCGACCTCTTGCGAGAACACTGCGTCGGCAATGCCGTAACGTCCGAGCCTGAAGGACGGCGCGCGCAACACCGATACTCTGCTGGCTTGGACACACATCGGCAGCCGCCGTCTCGACCAGTTTGGCTACCCTACAAAATAGGTCGCGAAGTGGAGTTAGCGCCTCAAGCCGTTCAAGCGATAGAACTCGGCCAGAGCTCTCGTCGAATTGATCTGCACCTTAGGGAGTCCGATGTGTCCGAACATCTGTCGATAACGTTCACGGTTGGCGCGGGTGGCAAAGGTGAAGTGGTGAATCATATCCCATTTCACGCGGTCGCGACCGCCTTCGAGTCCGCCACGCCGATCCCGGTCAGACCAGCAGCGCCGGAAATAACGATACAGGCTGACCGTCGTGGGAACATCGAGAAGGATGAACCCCGTCGCCTGATCCAGTCTCTGCGGGAGCAGCCCGGAGTAATTACCCTCAATAACCCACCGTGAGCCCATGATCTGTTCATCGTGAAGTGCGGCAAACTCGTCTGCCGGTCGAGGCGTCCAGTCGGTATGCGGCAAATGGTGAAGCTGATCGAGATGGACGACCTCCAGCTCCTGGGCGCGCGCTATCGCATGCGCCAGCGTGGATTTGCCGCTATTGGACGGCCCCATGATGCAGATCCGCGCGCCAAAGTCATCAAGCGTCATAGGCGTCGTCTACGTCCGCAGACAATAACGCCGCAAGCGTTGGTGTGCGACCGATATTGGGTTGCAAGCCGTCAACCGGCTTCGCGGCCGCGACGACCCAATCCCGACCGCTCGCGGCCTCTTTTCTTCTCCCCAGCTTCGGCCATTCGTTCATCTCGCCTGAGGCCGGCCGGTTGCAGCTGATCTGCGCGGACAATGACGCAGCTTGGGACAAAGGGGCCATTCCCGCCGGGCGGATCGAACGGCCGCACCTGCCGAATGCGGTCGTTCGCAGACGCAAGTGATTACCGCTATACATCTAGGCGAGCGGCCAGCCCCATACGGAGCGCCCAGACTAGTGGCAAGGTTGCCTCGATCGGCCTCGTCGGACGAACCGGTCTTGCAAGATGCCTCAGCTATTTGGTGAAAGTCACCGCGCCTGAGGCATCCGCTCGCTCGGCGGCAACGCGCCACCCTCGGCCAGAATCCCGATATATTTCGCTCCGCGCTGGCGATGGCGCCGCACCTTCTGATACGCTGGACTGTCATACCATGCCTTCGCGACCTCGAAGGATGGAAACTCCACGACAGCCACGCCTTCGGCATGGTCGCCCTCAAGTTGCTCGAACGGCGTATAGCCGACGACGTTCTTGGCTTCGTAGCCCACCAGGGTGGGCCCGATCTGCTCCCAATAGGTTTCTAGTTCGGCGCGGTCGGTTACTTCTTGGCAGATATAGATAAAATAGGCGGGCATCATGTCCTCCGACACAGAATGAACATATCAGACAACCTCAGTAGCGGACCCGTTCTCCGGCTGCCGGCGCGAGGATATCGTCACGCAGACAGTCAACGAAATGCTTTGATCCAGCCAATATGCCGTTGCCACCCTGCTCGAAGGGCTGGCCGTCAAAATCGGTGACACACCCCCCAGCTTCTCGAACGAGCAGGGCACCTGCCGTCCAATCATGCAGATCATAACCGGTCTCCCAATGGGCATCCAGCCGACCTGCAGCGACATAGGCCAATTGCAACGAGGCCGACGCCATCTGCCGGACGACAAACACCTTGCCGGACACCGCGGCGAGTTGCGCGACGGCAGTAGCGTGGACTGACGGGTCGCCGTGCCCATATATCGGTAGGCCCGTCCCGACGACGGCGCTCCCCAATACACGCTTGTCGGAGACGGCGATCGTCTGTCCTTTCAACGTGGTTCGGGCGCCGCGCCGCGCCGCGAACATCTCGTTCGTCGCCGGATCATAGACCAGGGCGAGCACTACCTCGCCGTTTTCCACCAGTGCCAGCGACGCGGA
>Ga0302314_10019456_pt1 | contig 11277 bp, 12 predicted proteins | sample III_Palsa_N2_3_FD_200533 | JGI IMG/M metagenome (GOLD analysis project Ga0302314, IMG submission 200533) | Peat permafrost microbial communities from Stordalen Mire near Abisko, Sweden - III_Palsa_N2_3 | ecosystem: Environmental > Terrestrial > Soil > Palsa > Peat permafrost | place: Sweden... | reverse complement strand
CATCCTTACCGCCCGTGCGAGCACGGGTTTGGCGGTTTGCTTTCTGTGGCGCTATCCCTGGGGTCGCCCCCGGCGGGCGTTACCCGCCGCCTTTTCACCGTGGAGCCCGGACTTTCCTCTCCCATCTCGCGACAAGAGCGACCGCCCGGCCGTCTGATCCAGGCGCCAGGGTGTGGCGGATGGCTGCCGGGGTCAAGTTATGGCGGTGATCGTGGCGGTCTGCGCCCTTATCAGACCTCCGGCCGCGTGGTATTCTTACGTTTGGCGTTCGATCGAGAATTGTAAGACCATGTCCAACACCGCGACCCTGTCGTCCAAGTTTCAAATCTCCATCCCCAAAGCCGTGCGCAACGCCCACCACTGGAAGGCCGGCCAAGCGTTCGCCTTCATCCCAAAGGGGAGCGGCGTCCTGCTCGTGCCGGCGCCCGACGCCGAGGACCTGAAAGGGATCGTGTCCGGCGCCTCACCCACGGATTACCGGGACCGGTCGGATCGCGCTTGATGCGGCTGGTCGATACCTCGGCCTGGGTGGAATGGCTGGTTGGTTCGCCGACCGGCGAGCGCGTGGCGCCGGCGCTTCCCGAACGGGCCGACTGGCTGGCTCCGACCATCGTCCAGTTGGAGCTTGCCAAGTGGCTGACGCGGGAAGCCGGCGAGGATCGCGCCGATCAGATCATCGCCTTCAGTCAGCTCTGTGTCGTCGCCCCGCTGGACATCGAAATCGCCCTGTCCGCGGCGGAGATTTGCGGCCGACTAAAGCTGGCGACGGCGGATGCGATCGTCTACGCCACGGCGCTCAAATACGGCGCGGATCTGCTGACCTGCGACGGCCGTTTCGACGGCTTGCCAAGCGTGATCTACCTGCAAAAGACGGCTCCCGCCCCTTTGCCTCGATCCTCTGGGTCTTGAGCGCAAAAAATGTAATGCGCCGGTCTTCGCAGATCGTCCGAGAGGGCGGAAGGCGCTTAGGCGCGCCTACCAGGCGAGGATGTTCAGACCTGGAATATCGCGAAAGTCATCCGCATTTTGCGTGACGAGTGTCGCGCGGTGAGCCAAGGCCTGGGCTCCGATCATTCGATCCAGGAATTTGCGCCGTGAATAGCCAACCAATTCAACGATCTGCCGATAGGCGTCCGCAGCGGCGTCATCAAAAGCCAGGATCGGCAGCGTTTGCAGGATCGCGTCCAGACGTGGTCGCCGAAGACCCACCAGCGCCGGGTCGCGATAAACACCGCCCTCCAATTCGATCCGCGTAACGATGGACAGGAGCACGGCGCCGTCGAGAGCCGCTATCTTTTCAGTGATCGCCGCGTCGCCATCACGCAGACCGATGGCGACGCTCGTATCTAGGACGAAAGCCACGCTCTAAACGCCGGACCGTTCCGGAAGCGGATCAGTGTCCCGAACCTCTACCTCTCCGGGAGATGGAAGTTCGGCTAGTCGAACGATGAGCTCCTTTACCGACGGTCGGGACGGAAAGATCGTCAGGACGTCGCCCGAACGAACGATGGTGACATCGACGTCTCGGCCGAAGGCTACGTCGCGCGGCAGCCGTACGGCCTCGCTGTTACCACTTCGAAAAGTCCGGCTGTCGACGACGCTCATGGAACAACCCCTTCGTCATCACATGTATATACCGATGTGAAGCGATCGACAAGTTCATCCCGCCAAGCGCAGCAGCGCCATCAGCCGGGCGCGGGTCTCACCGTCGGCGGCGCCGTCGATGCGTTCTGGGCGCCAATGCCTCTGGAAGGCGGTGATGGTCAGCGCGGTTGGCTCGTCATAGCGGCCGGAGGGCGCGCAATCGTAGCCCAGCCGGGTGAGGCCAGCCTGGAGCGCGAAGATCGCCGTGCTCTCCTCACCAAGCTGAAGAGGCGCGCCGGGCGCCGCGACTGGCTCGACCCAGTGGCCGAACCCCGCCTCGGCCAAGCCTCTCCACGGGAAGAGTTCGCCGGGGTCGATCTTGCGAGTGGGCGCGATATCGGAATGACCGATGATACGGGCGTCGGGCACATCCCATCGCTCGCGAATGCCGCCCAGGAGTTCGATCAGCGTGGCGATCTGCGCGTCGGGAAAGGGCTGATAGCCCCAGTCGTGGCCGGGATTGACCAGTTCGATCCCGATCGAGATGCCGTTCAGGTTCCGCTCGCCCCGCCAGAAGGAGACGCCGGCGTGCCACGCGCGTCGTTCCTCCGGCACCAGGGCGAAGGCGCGACCGTCCTCCTCGATCAGGTAATGGGCGGAGACCTTGGCCTCGGGGTCGCGCAGGCGGGCAAGGGCCTCATCGCCGGTCCGCATGCCGGTGTAGTGCAGCACCACCATGTCTGGCGGCGCGGTGCGGGCGTCGAAATTCTGTGAAGGCGCGTCGATGAACCGCATCAAGCGCCAGCTTCGGCCGGCCTAGCGGCCGTGCTGCTCCCAGCCATAGGCGACCCAGGAGCCGCCGCCCATATGCCGGGCCTCGATGATGTCGGTCTGGCTGTTGCGGCGCATGGTGCGGCGCGCCCGCAGCGCCAGGCCGGCGAAGACCAGAAGCACCGAGGCCATCAGCACGATGACCACCAGGCTGGCGGCGAAGACCACGGCCAGCACCGCGGCGACCGCGGCGGCGCATACGGTGGCGACGACGCCGCCGACCCAGGCCAGCGGCTTCCAGGCCACGCTCATCAGGAGCGGCCGGCCGCTCGACAATTGTTCCATCGCCTTCTCTTTCGTCGCGGCCACGGGTGTTAATTCATATGTCCGCCCTAAACGGCCGTCTCGTCAACCGGTTGGGCGCCAGCCGACAGACTATGCCAATACGCTGAGCAAGCCGCTAAGGATCAATTCGCAGGCGGCCCGATCACGAGGATATGACCACGAGCGGCAGTTTCGATTTCTGGATCGATCGCGGCGGCACCTTCACCGACGTGATCGGGCGCAGCGGCGACGGACGTCTGACGACGCTGAAGCTGCTGTCGAGTTCACCCGCCTATCCCGACGCGGCGGTCGAGGGCATGCGGCGCATGCTGGGCGTGGCGGCGGGGGCGGCCTTTCCGGCGGAACGGGTAGGGGCGATCAAGCTCGGCACCACGGTGGCGACCAATGCGCTTCTGGAGCGCAAAGGCGTGCGCACGCTGTTCGTCGCCAGCAAGGGATTCGCCGACGCCCTGGTCATCGGCGACCAGACCCGGCCCAGCCTCTTCGCGCTCGACATCGTCAAGCCCGAGCCGCTCTACGCCGGGGTGATCGAGGCGGATGAGCGGCTGGACGCCGGGGGCGCGGTGCTGCGTCCGCTGGAGGCGGCCGCTCTGGCCGAGCGTTTGAAGGCCGCAGTCGCCGACGGTTTCACCTCGGCCGCCATCGCCTTCCTGCATGCCGATCTCAATCCCGTCCACGAGCTGGCGGCCGGTGAGATCGCGCGGACTGCGGGGTTCGATTTCGTCGCCCTGTCGCATCAGGTCTCGCCGGCGCCGCGCTATATCGCCCGCGCCGAGACCACCGTGGCCGACGCTTATCTGACGCCGGTGGTCAGGGCCTATGCCGAGCAGCTGACCGAAGCGGTCGGCGGCGCGCCGCTCTTCTTCATGACCTCGGCCGGCGGCCTGGTGCGGGCCGAGGCGTTTCGCGGCCGCGACGCCGTGGTCTCCGGCCCGGCCGGCGGGGTGGTCGGCGTGGCGCGGACGGCGCAGGCCGCGCGCGCCCAGGCGGTGCTGGGCTTCGACATGGGCGGCACCTCGACCGACGTCTGCCGCTTCGCCGGCGCACTGGAGCGGCGCGATACCGCCAGGGTCGCCGGCGTGCGGTTGCGCAGCCCGATGCTGGACGTCGAGACGGTGGCGGCGGGCGGCGGCTCGATCCTGGCCTTCGATGGCCTGCGCGCGCGGGTGGGGCCGGCCAGCGCCGGCGCCGATCCGGGACCGGCGGCCTATGGGCGCGGCGGCCCGGCGACCATCACCGACGCCAACCTGGTCCTGGGCCGCATCGACGCGGCCAGCTTCCCGTCGGTGTTCGGGCCGAGCCAGGACCAGCCTTTGGACGCCAAGGCCGCACGGGCGCGGCTGGACGAGCTGGCGAGCGCCATGGGCGCGGCCAGCGCCGAGGCGGCGGCGGCGGGTTTCGTCGCGGTGGCGGTGGAGCAGGCGGCCCAGGCGATCCGGCGCATCTCCACCGAGCGCGGCTTCGATCCGCGCGGCCATGCCCTGGTCGCCTTCGGCGGCGCCGCGGGGCAGATCGCCTGCTGGGTGGCCGAGGCGCTGGGCTGCGATGAGGTTCTGTCGCCCCGCTACGCCAGCCTGCTCTCCGCCTGGGGCATCGGCCAGGCGCGCATGCGCTCCTTAAGGCGCGCCGGCCTGGAGCGGCGACTGGACGGTGCGGGCCTCGAGGCCGCCGGGGCTTTGGCCGATCGGCTGGCCGGAGAGGCGAGGGCGGAACTGGCCGCGCAAGGCGCCGGGTCCGATGAGATCAGCCGCCGTCTGCGACTGCGCTATGACGGGGCCGACGCTGAGCTGACGGTCGCGTTCAGCGCGGCCGATGCGGTTCGGGACGCGTTCGAAGCCGCCCACCGCCGCCTGTTCGGCTTCGTCGAGCCGGCGCTGTCCATCCTCATCGCGGGTGTCGAGGTCGAAGGCGAGGCGGGCGGTGACGAGAGGCCGGCCGTCCCGATCGAGGCCGTCTCCGCCACGAGCGGAAAACAAGACGGTAAGACGATCGACGCGGAGACGATGATCGGTGCGGTCGACGGGCCGGTCCTGATCGTGCGCGGCGACACCCAGATCGCGGTGGCGGCGGGCTGGCGGGCCGAGCCGGCGGCGGACGGACTGATCTCCTTACGCCGTCTGGGCGGCCAGGCCGCGGCCGGTGTGGTCACTGAGACGGTCGATCCGGTGACGCTGGAGCTGTTCAATCGCCGCTTCATGGGCGTGGCCGAGGCCATGGGCGCGGCGCTGGAGCGTACGGCCCATTCGGTGAACATCAAGGAGCGGCTCGACTTCTCCTGCGCCCTGTTCGACGCGGACGGCGGCCTGGTCGCCAATGCGCCGCACATGCCGGTGCATCTGGGCTCGATGGGCGCCAGCGTGCGGGCGGTCACCGAGCGCCACCCGGATCTGAAACCGGGCGAGGCCTTCGCGCTGAACAACCCCTTCGCCGGCGGCACCCACCTGCCGGATATCACTGTCGTCATGCCGATCTTCGAGGACGGCGAGGCAAGGCCCGCCTTCTATGTCGCGGCGCGCGGCCACCATGCCGATGTCGGCGGCGTCCAGCCGGGTTCGATGCCGCCCTTCTCGCACACGATCGACGAGGAGGGGGTCATGCTCGACGCCCTGCCGATCATGCGCCAGGGGCGGTTCCTGGAGGACGCGACCCGGGCAGCCCTGACCGCCGGGCCGTGGCCGGCGCGCAATCCGGACCAGAACCTGGCCGACCTGAAGGCGCAGATCGCCGCCTGCGAGGCCGGCGCGGCGGCGGTGCGCGCCATGATCGAGGCCTACGGCGCCGCCCAGGTCGCGCGCTACATGGGCTTCGTGCAGGACAATGCCGAGGCCAGCGTGCGCCGCGCCATCGGCCGGCTGCATGACGGCGCCGCCAGGGTTCCCATGGACGGCGGCGGCGAGATCGTGGTGGCGATCAGCGTGGACGCAGCCCGCGGTTCGGCGACGGTGGATTTCACCGGTACGAGCGCGGTTTTGCCGTCCAACTTCAACGCGCCCTCGGCCATTGTCGACGCGGCGGTGCTCTATGTCTTCCGCACGCTGGTCGACGACGACATCCCGCTGAACGCCGGCTGCCTTAAACCCCTGAAGATCGTCACGCCCGAGGGCTCGATGCTGGCGCCGCGCACGCCGGCGGCGGTGGTGGCCGGCAATGTCGAGACCAGCCAGCACGTCGTCGACGCCCTCTATACGGCGCTGGGCGTCATGGCCAATTCGCAGGGCTCGATGAACAATTTCACCTTCGGCGATGCGACGCGGCAATATTACGAGACCCTTTGCGGCGGGGCGGGCGCGAGCCACAGCGCCGCCGGGGCCAGCGCCGTCCACACCCACATGACCAATTCCCGCCTGACCGATCCGGAGATCCTCGAGCGCCGCTTTCCGGTGCGGGTCGAGGCGTTCGCGGTGCGCACGGGCTCCGGCGGCGCCGGTGCGCACCCAGGCGGCGATGGCGCGATCCGCCGCATTCGCTTCCTCAACGCCAGCGAAGCGGCGCTGCTCTCCACTCGCCGCGAACATAGGCCGCAGGGATTGCAAGGCGGCGGCGAAGCCCTGGCCGGCCGGCAGCGTTTGCTTAGCGCCACGGGCAAGGTAAAGGACCTGCCGGGCTGTTTTTCTCTTCAACTCGAGCCCGGCGACGTCATCGAGATCGAGACCCCCGGGGGCGGCGGGTTCGGGCCCGAAGGCGCGCCGTAACGCTGAACAAGGATGCTTTGAGACATGTCTCTGGTTGCTCTCATGGCGCTGTCGATCCTGGCCGCCGAGCCGGCGACGCAGCCGCCGCCCGCCAACCCCGATCCGGCCGCTTCAGCTCAGGAAACCGAAGACATTCCGCCCGGCGCGCCGACCGACGACTACGGCTTCGTCAACTGGTGCTACGGCGCCACCGACGAGTACCTGACCATCTATACAAAGGTGCTGCCGGACCTGAAGGACATCGACAAAACCTTCGGCTCGCCGGTGAAGGAGGAGGTGCCCTACGCCACCGACGTGGCGGCTGAGCACAAGGCGCTGAAGCGATTCGGCGACGCCATCGCTGCGGCGGAAAAGGCGACCCCCGACCCGATCAATTCCACCGAAGGCCAGGCCGCCATCGCCAAGGGCCGGAGCATCTGGTCGGTGGCCGAGACCCTACCCGAGCGCAAGCTGGCCGACGCCTGGCTTTTCTGGGGCATTCCGGTGCGCTGCGAGCGCACCGCCAAGTCGTTGCACGCCCATTCGATCGCGGCCCTGAGCGGCAAGAAGCCGGCGGCGCTGGCCGCCGCGACGGCCGATCTGCGGCCAGAGGTCGGCCCGACGGCTGACGCCCCCGCCGCCGATGCGCCCGCCGCCGATGCGCCCGCGCCGGTCGATACACCGCCGGTCGCCGATGCGCCGCCTCCCGCCGATGCGCCGCCTCCCGCCGATGCGGCCCCGCCGGCCCAGGCTCCGGCCATCGAGACCTTGCCGGACGCGCCCCCGACGCCGGCCCCTAATGCTCCAGCGGCGGACCCCGGCCGCTAGTCTCCCGTTATCGCTTCTAAATCAAAGCCTTATGCTCTTTCCTCTGCGGCTTGACGCCCCCGGCGGCTGCCTATAGGTTCCGCCGCGATCTGACGGGGCCGGGGGACAATCGGGGTTCGGCTAGGACCTTGCAAACCGCCATGTCGGAACCCGATGATCCGCGCAATCAGGCGCGAAAGCGCCTCGGTCGGGACCTCGACAAGTTCGAGGCCTCGCGCGCGCCCGCTAAGTCGCCGCTCTCGGGCATTGGCGATGCGGGCGAAGGCTACCGCCTTTTGGCGGGACTGCTGGGTGGCGTGTTTGGAGGGCTCGGCCTGGGCTGGACCTTCGACCACTTCGTCCATACAAGCCCCTTCGGCTTGATCAGCGGCCTGCTGATCGGGCTTGGCGTGTCGATGTACGCCGCCGTGAGATCGGCCTTGGCGATGAGCGCCAGGGCGCAAGCCTCCGGACCGCCGCCACCGGCCGTTCCGGACGATGAGGATGAGGACTGAAGACCGACGATGGCCGCCATCGAGCCGATGAACCAGTTCATGATCCACAAGCTTGTGCCTCTACCGGTGATAGAGGTTCCGGGCGTGGGTTCGCTCGACATGTCGATCAGCAACTCGGTCGCCTTCATGCTGGTCTCGGCCGCCGTGATCGCTCTGTTTTTCTTCGCCGCCGCGCGCCGCCAGGTTGTGCCTGGGCGCATGCAGGCCCTGGCTGAGACCCTCTATGTGATGGTCGACGGCAGTTTGACCGGCGCCGTCATCGGCGACCGCGGCCGTCCCTTCCTGCCCTTCGTCTTCACCCTCTTCCTGCTCATCGCAGTGATGAACCTGATCGGCCTGGCGCCGGGCGGGTTCAGCGTCACGTCTCAGCTCGCGGTGACCGCGACCTTGGCGGTGATGACCTTCCTGAGCGTCATCGTGGTCGGCTTCGTGCGCAACGGGTTCGGCTTCTTCAAGCTGTTCTGGCCGGCGGGCGTGGCATGGCCGCTTGCGGTGTTCATCGGCTTCTTCGAGTTCGTCTCCTTCATGATCCGGCCGATGACGCTGGCCATGCGGTTGTTCGGCAACATGATCGGCGGCCACGTGGTCATGTATATGTTCGCCAGCTTTATCGTCGGGCTGGGCCTGTTTGGCCTGCACGGCGGCCTGGCCAGCCTGGGCTTTCTCGGCTCGGGCGTATCATTCGCGATGGTCGTGGCGCTGATGGCGCTGGAGTTCATCGTCGCCTTCCTGCAGGCCTTCGTCTTCGCGGCCTTGACCTGCGTCTACCTGAACGAAGTCGTGAATCTCGATCACGGCCACTGACACCTAAGCAAAAGGGACTTCTCGAAATGGACGTTACAGCCGCCAAATATATCGGCGCGGGCTTGGCCATGACCGGCCTGATCGGCGCCGGCGCGGGCCTCGGCATTCTGTTCGGCGGTTATCTGCAAGCCGCCATCCGCAACCCGGCCGCCGCCGCCGGCGAACGGGTCTGGCTCTTCCTGGGCATGGCCCTGGCCGAGTCCATGGGCATCTTCGGCTTCGTGATGGGCTTCATCATTCTGTTCGTGAAGGTCTAACGAACCGCTCCGATGGCCGTTACGCCCGACCAGATCCACGCCGCCTCCGTACCCGTGCCAGCCACGGCCAGCGGATTGCCGCAGTTCGACCTCGCCCAGTGGCCCGGCGAGGCCGTCTGGATGCTGGCCATTTTCGTGGTCCTGTTCCTCCTGTTCTCCAGGGTCTTCGTGCCCCGGGTGGGCGGGACGATCTCGGCGCGGGAAGACCGAATCGCCGGCGATATCGGCGATGCGCGGCGGCTGAAGGCTCAGGCCGACGAGGAAGCCGCCGCCGGCGCGGCTGAAACCGCCCAGGCCCGCGCCCGGGCGCAGAGGCTGGCCCTGGACGCCAAGGCCAGAGCCCAGGCCGAGTCGGCGTCCGCCGGTGCGTTGGAAGAGGCCAAGCTGGCCGAGCAGTTGGCCAAGGCCGAGTTGCAGATCGCGGCCACCCGCGACCAGGCCATGAGCAATGTGCGCCAGATCGCGCTGGAGGCCGCCGGCTCCATCGTCGAAAAGCTGACCGGAACCGCGCCGACCGCGGCCCAGCTCAGCGCCGCCCAAGCGCGCGGAGACGCCTGATGGAACTCTTGCAAGACGCCGAGGTCTGGATCGCCATCGGCATGGTGGTGTTCTTCGCCATCCTGATCCGCGCCAAGGTTCCGGGCCTAGCCATGAAGGCGCTCGACGATCGCGGCGCCAAGATTCAGGCCGAACTGAATGAGGCCCTGCGCCTGCGTGAAGAGGCCCAGGCCCTGCTGGCCTCGATCAAGACCGAGCGCGAGGCGGCCGAGCGCCTTGGCGCCGAGATCATCGCCAACGCCGAGGAAGACGCCAAGCGCATGCGCGTTGACGCCCATGCCCGGCTGGAAGACCAGATCCAGCGCCGCCGCGCCATGGCCGAGCGCCGCATCGCCAATGCCGAGGTCCAGGCCGCCCTGGATGTGAAGGCCGCCGCCGCCGAGGCCGCCGCCGATCTGGCCGAGCGCGTGCTGGCCGACCGGGTGCAGACCATGACCTCCGACCCGCTGGTCGACCGCGCCGTGGCCCAACTGGCCGGCAAGCTGCAATAGCGCCGGCGCCCTCGCGGCGCTTTGTCCGCCCAAGCGGCCGTTCCGAAACGCGCCGGCCTGTGCCAAAGGTGGCGCCGCAAGCTTCGAGAGGATGGCCGGTGGCGCCTGACGACATGGTTGGTACTGTAAATCCAGGGGCGATTCAGCCGACGCAGGTCGCCGCGCCGCCGGCGCCCGCTGCGACCCAGCCGTCGCTGCTGGAGATGGAGCGCGCCATTGCGCGCCGCGACTACCCCACCGCGCTGAACCACGCCTTGATGATCTTCAACGCCATGGACCGGACCATGGGCCTGCTCGAAGGCGTCGATATCGGCCTGTCGCCCCCCGGCCTCGAGCAGCGCGACATCTATCAGCGGTTCGCCACCCGCTTCGCTTCGGCCTTCTCAGAACTGATCGTCAGGGGCGGGGAGGCGATCACCCCGATGGCCAGCGAGGTGCTGTTCTCGCACCACCGCTGGATCGACAACATCTTCGCCATCAGCGGTTTCCAGAGCACCGACCACCTGGCGGTGCATTTCGGCGGCGGCGGCGGCGGCCAGTGGCGGCTGAACGCGCAGAACCTCTCGACCTTCCTGATGCTGTTCAACCCGTCCTCGACCATGGACGTCAATTTCGAGGAATGCATCGCGGTCAACCGGCCGGCGACCATAGTGGCGCTGATCGCCTATCTGTCGGCGCGGATCTGCGTCGAGCCGCGCGCCTGCGCCTTCCGCGAAAAGATGCTGCAATGGCTGCCCGGCCGCTTCGCCGAGGTGACCCTGGGCACCGTGCCGTTGCAGAAGATGACCGAGCCCTTCACCCATTGCAGCTATGCGATGGATGCGGGCAAGCACCGCATCAAGGCCGATCTGATGGCCCAGATGCGCCGCGGCTGCCTGGTCTCGGGCTGTCCCGAATACGATCCGGCCAAGCCGCGCAAGGCGCGCAAAAAGCCGCGCATCGTCATCGTCACCGAGCACTATTCGGTCGGCCACGCCATCTTCCGCACCCATTCGCGCGCCGTGCGCTCGCTGCGCGAGAAGTTCGAGGTGATCGGCGTCTGCCACGGCGATCCGCAAGAGCCGGAGGTGCTGAGCTGCTTCGACGACATCATCCGCTTTCCCATGGATGATCTGATGACGGTGACGCGGAAGACCGCCGAGGCCATCCTCGAGCGCGAGCCGGATATCGTCTTCCACCTGGGCGTCGGATTGACGGTGACGGCGATTTCGCTGGCCTCGCTCAGGCTGGCGCCGATCCAGTGCGTCTCCTATGGCCACACCGCGACCACCATGTCGCCGACGGTCGACTACATGGTTCTGCCGGAAGACTTCGTCACCACGCCGACGCCCTATTCCGAGCAACTCGTGCTGCTGCCCTGGGCGGCCTTCCCCTATACGCCGAGGGTCATCAACGCCAACGTCAAGCCGAAGACCACCCTGCCGGCCAAGGACGAGGTGCTGCGCATCGCCGTGCCGGCCTCGGTGATGAAGAT
>Ga0302314_10019454_pt1 | contig 11277 bp, 10 predicted proteins | sample III_Palsa_N2_3_FD_200533 | JGI IMG/M metagenome (GOLD analysis project Ga0302314, IMG submission 200533) | Peat permafrost microbial communities from Stordalen Mire near Abisko, Sweden - III_Palsa_N2_3 | ecosystem: Environmental > Terrestrial > Soil > Palsa > Peat permafrost | place: Sweden... | reverse complement strand
CGAACGCCGCCGCCCGGACGACGAGTCCGGACGACGGCGCCTGAATCTTCAGATCAGGTGGCGAGGAGTTCGTGCCGCTCAGGCGGCTTCGTGCTCCCGGCGACGGATGCGCGTCACGATGATGAATGCGAGCAGCAGCGCGAGCAGGGCGACGAGCGCCCAGATGATGATCATCTGCAGTACGTTGCTGGTGAGCTGCGGGCTGCTCGAGGACCCGTTGGACAGGCCGGTGTCACCGCCGATCGCGGTTCCATTGCTATCCGCATCGCTGTAGGTCTGCGCCGCAGTACTCGCCGCACTTGCCGCACTCCCGAGCTTCCCCGGGTGGCTCGACTTGCCCTTGCTCGTTCCCGCTGCCGTGGCGGGCGTCACCGTCAGCAGCACGGAACCCGATGCGGACGCGGAGGTGAGCGTCACGGTGTAGTGCCCGGTGGACGACGTCGGTGCCGTCAGGACGAAGGACGTGCCGCCGCCGGCATCCGACGTCAGGGAAGCCGGTGTGGCCCAGTCGCTTGCCGCGGTACCCGAAATCGCGACGTGAACCGACTGGGCCCCACCGAAGAATCCGGCGTCTGCGGTGACCCGCGTCGACTGTCCGGGAGTGAGGTTGTAGACCGAGGCGACGACCTGCGCGCCCGGTGTGTATGGCACAGCCGATGCCGCGACCGGGGCCACGAACACCCCGGCGAGAACGACAGCCACGAAGGCAATGATCTTGTACATCCAACTAGACCTTTCAGTCACTATTCCTGATCACAGATGACGACTCTCGTGGTTAGCGAGGAATCGTTTTGCGGGTCGCCGTGGTTAGTGACTTCCCAGTAGTCCGTTGAGCCCTCAGCGGTTAGGTATTGGACTCACTAAGGAAGACCGCGCTGCGCCGTCGTTATGACGACACGGATGCGAATCCGATTGGCCCCAGTTAGGGGGCCATCCCTAGTGGCGGCTGGCTAGTAGACGCCGGAGGATCCGAAAACGGCCTTTACGGTGCGGAAAAGGATCACGGCGTCAGTCGTCAGCGACCAGTTTTCAACGTAGTAGAGATCGAGTCGCACTGACTCGTCCCAGTTCAGGTCACTTCTTCCGCTGACCTGCCACAGTCCGGTGAGCCCCGGTTTGACCAGGAAACGGCGATGAACATGCGTCTCGTACTTCTCGACCTCGCGCAGCAGCGGTGGCCGCGGACCCACCAGAGACATGCTCCCGACCAGCACATTGAAGAGCTGCGGCAGCTCGTCGATGCTGTAGCGGCGAATGAAGTGACCGAACGGTGTGATGCGCGGGTCGTCTTTCACCTTGAACAGCACGGAGCCCTCGACGACCTGCTTCTGGCTGACGGTGTCGAGCAGCTTCTCGGCATCCACCACCATCGAACGGAACTTCAGCATCCGGAACGGCTTGCCCCCGCGACCGATGCGCTCCTGGCCGAACAGCACGGGACCGGGCGAGGTGAGCTTGATGATCAGCGCCACCCCGAGCATCGGGATGCTCAGCGCCGTGAGCAGCGCGAACGACGTGAGTGTGTCGAACACGCGCTTGGTGGGCCGCTGGCCGCCTTCGAACCGCGGAGTCTCCACGTGGATGAGCGGGAGTCCTGCGACCGGGCGGGTGTGGATGCGGGGGCCGCCGACATCCGTCAGCGCGGGGGCCATGATCAGCTGCATGCGGGCGGGCTCCAGCGACCAGCTGAGGGCGCGCAGCTTGTCCGGCGGCAGGTGCTCGGAGCTGGTGATGATGAGCGTGTCAGCCCCGACATCCTCCATCGCGTGGATGACGTGGTCGAGATCACCGAGGACGCGGATATTGCCGCCGATCACCTGGCCGGCGACCCCGTCCTCGATGCACGCGCCCACCACTCGGTACCCGGCCTCGGGCTGCTGGCCGAGACGCCGCGCGATGTGCTCGACCGTCTCACGAGAGCCGGTGAGCACGGCGTCGGCGCTGTACCTGCCCGCTCGCCGCTGGATGGTGAGCCACTGCCGCCAGATCCACCGGCTCGCCAGGAGCACGAGGAGTCCGATGGGGAATGCGGTGATGATGAACCCGCGTGCGACATCCACGTCGAGCAGGTAGACGACGATCGCAAACAGGCCGAAGAGTTTGAGCGTGGAGTTGATGACCCGCGTGTACTCGGTCCATCCTGCCCCGATCACGGTGGCGTCGCGGGTCGCTCCCCCGGCGAGCGCCACGATCCAGCCGACCGCGATGCCCACGGACACGAGACCGTAATTGAGCGCGAGCCCGAACAGTCCGTACTGCGCGTTCGCTGCGTCCCGCGCTGTTCCGAACCAGATGAACTGGGATCCGATGACCGCCCAGATGATGACGAGGAAGTCCGTGATGAAGAGCCTGCTCGAATACCGTGACAGCCAGGCCTCGCGACGCTCGCCGGAGACGAGGACGCGCGGGCTCTCGCGTTGGGTGGTCATGGCGTCACCCCCGCCCCATTGCGTGCCGCCACGGCTCGCGGACGCCAGCGCAGAGCCGGCCGTTCGATGAGCCAGTAGGTGACCGAGGCCAGCGCCACGCTGACGACGGTGACGACCAGGAAGTTCCACGCCGCTCCCGCGATCGTGTCCGGTCCGTACAGGTGCATCCGCGTGAACACGATCAGCACGGGATAGTGCCACAGGTAGATGCTGAGCGAGACCATCCCGAGGTAGCGGAACGGCAGCCAGTCGAGCACCACGGATACTCGCCAGACACCGCCGCGCGCGGTCGGCAGCACGATCAGGACGATCAGCCCGAGCGACGCCAGTCCGATGAACGTGCCGATCATCCGCGAAACGGTGACAAGCGAAATGGCCGAGCCCACGAGCCCCGCGACGAAGACGACGAGCGCCATCGCGCGGACACTGATCCGGCCGAACCGGTCGAGATCGCCGGCACGAACCGCGGCCACCACGACGGCCGCGATCATGCCGAACGCGAAGGTGTCTGACCACACCAGGATGCTCCGCGACAACACCGCGAGCGTCGTCGGACCCCACTCGCTCTCATTCACGCTGAGTTCGGGATTCGCGGCCGCGATGACCGCTGCGGTGATCCGGAAGCCGACACCGACCACGAGCAGGATGCCCGCGGGCAGCAGCGCCGCGAGATAGCGGTGACCGGGATGGCGTGCGCGCACCCGCGCGGCGAATAGCGACAGGAACGGCAGAAGCGCATAGAACGCGATCTCGACCGTGAGGGTCCACGACGAGTTGATTCCGGTCTGCAGGAGGTTCGGCGAGTAGTTCTGCTGGGCGGTCAACTGCACGAGCAGCTCGACCGGGTTGGTGATCACGCCGGTTCCCCGCGTGGTTCGAGGGGTCGAGGCGATCACGGCATTGCGCAGGAACACGGCGTGCAGGGCGAAGTTCGCCACCAGGAAGATCACCACGTACGCCGGGAAGATGCGAAACACGCGCAGGCGCGCATACTCCCCGAGCGCGGGACCCGGCTTGCCCTGCAGGATGCGCGACAGGAACGGCTGGAAGATCAGGAAACCCGACATCGCAAAGAACACCACGATGGCCTGGCCGAGCAGGTCGAGGCGAACGCGCTCGAGAACGAGGGGCGACAGGAATCCGGTCACGTGCACCACTACGACGCAGAGCGAAAGCAGGCCACGGAGGCCATCCAGCCCCACGAGCCGACGCGTCTTCTGCGTGGTGGGCAGCACGCTCGTCACCGTGGTCATCGCGTCACCCCCACCTTCTCGGGCAACGCGACCGGCATCGGCTCCTGCCTTCGAGCGAGCGGCACCAGCTCGGGAAGGAACGCGAGCAGAACCGAGAACACCATGGTCACCGGGTAGATCGTGACGACCGGGAAGTCGAGCTGGAGGGCGACCAGTGAGATGCCGACGAACCCGGCCCCCACGATCGTGAGCTGGCTGCGATTCTGTGACAGAGCGCGGAACGAACGCACGATACCGATGATGAGGATGATCGTGAAGATCGCACCCGTGATGAGACCCCCGCGGTACACCGTGAGGAGCGGGGAGTTCGCGACGAAGTTCACCTCCTGCCCGACGGTCGGATCACGGAACTCGATGCGGCCCCAGCCCAGGCCGAACAGCCAGTGCCCGGCGACCTGCGTGGGGAACTGGGCCAGGGCGGACTCGCGCGCGGAGGCACCGACATCGCTCGGATCGAGCGCGGCGAGAAGCCGATCCTGGATGGCGGGGATCATCAGGGCGATCGCGCCGAGCGCCGCGAAGACTCCGAGTCCGCGGAGCTTGTGGCCGAAGCGTCCGCTGCGGAAGGCGACGTAGACGAGCACCGCGACTCCCACGGACAGCAGCGCCGACCTCGACAGGGTGAGGCCGAGAGCCCCGAGCAGGATGACGCAGAGGGCAACGCGCGGGAATCCCCGGAACAGGGCCAGCGCCAGGAAGAACCCGATCGCAAGGAACAGGCCCCCCGCGTTCGGGTCGATGAATGTTCCCGTGAGCCGCACCGTCGCCCCGCTCGCGCTGAAGACGTAGCGCAGGTTGTCGCCAGCCGATCCGTAGCCGATGATGGCGAGCGAATCGAGCACCTTGCCCGCCGGGTCGAAGGCGAGAAGCGCGGCACCGAACACGGCGGCCGCACTGACCCCGTAGACGAACCACCGACCGAAGGCGCGCAGATCGACCGGCGACAGCCTCCGCAGCGAGAAGAACATCGAGGTGGCGATGAACCACTTCAGGTATTCGATGGTGTCGAAGGAACTCGTCCAGGTCACGATCATGGACACCGTCGACGCCACCACGAGCGCAATGCACCACCACTCGAGCGCCGAGAGCTTCACCCCCGTGCGCGGCAGTTGGAGCACCGCGGTGATGGCCACGAGCACCGCGAGCACGAGGCCCAGCGGGAAATTCACGCCCGGCACATCCGCGAACGGGATCGCGCCGAGTTCGAGGGCCATCGCGCAGTAGATGATGCGCGGTCGACGAACCGCGATAAAAAGCCCGAGCGGCAGCACAGCCACGCCGATCGCGATCGCTCGAACCGCGTTGCCGGAATCGGACGCGAACAATGCAGCGAGTGCGAAAACCGCGGCCGCCCCGACGATCAGCACGCGCTTCACGAGGCGAGCCATTTCTCGACGGTGGACTGGGGCGCCCCCGCCATCCAGCGGTCGCGGTTGGCGGCGTAGAGGCGATCGCCCTCGCGTACCGCGGCCGCGCGATCGAGCAGCAGTTCGCGACAGCGCGCGATGAATTCCTCGCGGGTGTCGAAGGTTCCGAGGCCGAAGACGGAGGCGAGCGAGCCGACGCCCGCCCTGGTGCCGACAATCGGCAGACCCCGGCTCGCGCAGTCCAGCATCTTCACTCGAACTCCCCCGCCCGTGAGTATCGGCGCGACGAGAGCACGCGCGGTGCCGAGAACCGCATCCAGATCGTCGGCGAATCCGAGGTCGGTGGCTCCCTCGGGGAGTTCGGGTTGCTTGCCTTGGCCCCGCTTGCCGATCACGAGAAGCTCCGCGTCGATTCCCCAGGCGATGTCCGGCCACCACTGCAAGAGCAGCCGGAATGCCTCGTCGTTCGGCGGCCACGTGCGGTCGCCCAGGAACACGAGCCGGGCCTGTGAATCGGCGACGGCAACCTGCTCGGCCGGCGGAAGGGTGAGATCGAGCCAGTGGATGTTCGTGATGCCGGCCCGACGGTAGTCGTCGACCTCCTCGGCGTCGTACGTGCCCACGGAGTGGGCGGCCCGGGCGACACGCAACTCGTCGCGGCGGATGCGCGGGGTGTCGAGCCTCCCGACGACGCCGCGCGTCGACTTCCAGACGAGCGACTCGGAGATCACGGTATTGACCAGCAGTTTGGCCGAGCTCTCGGCGAGCGCCGAGCGCAGGTAGGGCTCAGCCATGTAGCTGTGGTCGGCAATGTAGACATCCGAAGAGCTGTTCTCGAGTGCGGGAACCAGCGCATCGACGTCGAACCTGGTGTGCACGAGACTCTTGCCGCCACGGAGGCTCCGAAGCGCGATGCGCGCCGGACTCACCTCAGGTTTGTGCACGCGGGTCAGCTCCGCCGTGGAGTGGGCCGGGGTGGGCGACAGGCAGATGCGCGTGACGCTCGACGACGTCTCCGCAAGAGCGACGAGCAGGCGAGACAGCGTGAGGTCTCCCCCGTGAGTCGTCTCCGGGTCTTTGGAGAGAAGGAATGTGACGGTGGTCATGACAGCGCCTCCGAGGTTGTGGCGATTCCGCCGAGCACCGGCGAACGCTGGTCGTGATAGGCGAGTCTCGTGAACCAGGCAACGAGGAGAAGCTCAGCGGCGACGCAGGCCAGCGCCGCCCCCACTGCACCAAGGCGGAACAGGACCGCGATGAGAATCAGCTTGATGATCGTCACGACGACGGCTCCCGCGACCCTTCGCGTGTCACCGCCGCGCACGTAGAGGATCGTCTGCGCCACCATGGTGGCGCTGCGCAGCGCCGTGAACACGCTCATGACGAGGAGGGTTAGACCGAGTGCCGAATTGAGCCCGCTTGCCAGCACGATGCCGCCGACCGCGGCGACTCCGGCGCCGAGCACGATGCCCAGGAGCGCGGTTGTGCGCGTCGCGGGTCCAGCGGAATGGTGGCCCGAGGCCGCGCGAAGCCGCTCGTGGAACGTCTGCGCGTACATCTGCGCCAGCGATGCTGCCGCAAGCGCGACGAGGGACGCGAGCGAATAGACACCCGCCACGATCGGGCCGGCGAGCGCCCCGAGCAGCAGGACGTCGCCCTGGATGTAGCCGGCGAGAGCGAGCGCGTCGACGAAGAGAATGGCGACCTCGCGCGGCGGTGCCGGCAGAACGGGACGAGCACGGATGGTGCGGGCCGCCGCAATGACGATGACGACGAGGTACGGCGCCAGGTAGAACGCGCAGGCGAGCGCCAGGCCGGAGCCGTGGATAAGAACGAGGCAACCCAGCCCCAGAACGATCGATGCGAACTGGCGCACCACATCCATCCGCTGCACCACGTTCGGGTACCCGTCTCGCAGGGCCGCGCTCTTCACCGCATTGAATGCGATCTCGCCACCGGCCACGATGAGCGCGAAGCCCACGAGAAAGACTTCCGCGTACAGCAGCGCGCCCGCGATGACGAGAAGCATCCCGAGAATCGCGCGTGCCGATCGCTCCGACAGGAACCGGTCATTCGACACCCGCAGCGACCGCACTCCGAACGGGTTGTCGAGCGGCGCCGCGACTGTTGCAGCGAGGGCGAATGCGATGGCGTAGGTGCCGTACTGGCCGATGCCCAGGATGGCGACGAGCGCCGCGGTCCAGCCGAGTCCGAGCAGTCGACCACCGATGATCCAGCCGCCCGCGATTCCTGCGCGCCGCAGGTTTCCCCCGTGGGCCGCCTCGCCGATGCGCGCGTTCACAGCAGCCCCTCCCAGGTGTCGAGAAAGGTCTGCGCGATGTGGTCTGCGCTGTCGCGTGAGCGCACTTCGCACGCCGCTCGCTGCAGTTCGCCGAGCGCCCGGTCGTCGCGCACAAGCGCATCCGCTCGCGCGGCAAGGGCAGCGGGGCCACCCGCCACAACGACGACGCCGGGCGTCCCGGCGACCAGCGCGCCATCCTTCAAAGCGATGACCGGCGTCTGGTAGGCCAGCGACCGCGCGATGACCGACGAGGAGACGACCACCTCGATCCCGTACTGCCGACGACCCGAATACGGCACCAGAAGTGCTCGGATCGAGTCGAAGAAGTCGTCCTCGGCGGCGCCGACGACCTCACCAAGGAATTCGACTCCCGTGATCGGAGGCAGCGCAGCGGTGCCGCGGCCGGCGACGCGGATTGCAATATCAGACGGGAGAGCTGCCCGCAGCTCCGCGAGAGCATCGAAACCCTTGCCACGGTAGACGTATCCGAAGAAACCGACTGCGAGTGGACGTTCGGTCACCAGCTGGAGGTCGCGGCGTGCGGGAACAACCTGCCGGCTCGCGACGATGGTGGACTCCGGCATTGTGGCGGCAAGACGTTCGGCCCCGAGCGGGGTGAGCGTGAACAGAGTTCGCGAGCGGTTCACTCGACGCTCGATCCGGTTCATGAGTCCGAACAGTCCGCGGTGCAGACCGTGGTTCAGGATGCGGCTCCGCGCGATCGCTCGCGTGCGGAACGGCCACCACACGCTGAACGGCGCGTCGTGCACAGTCGCGGTCGCGGTCACCCCGCGCAGGCCGACCGCCGCCCAGAACGGCGTGATCGCGCCCCCGCTCTGCTCGGTGTGGATGACGGTGGGGCGGGACGGCTGCTCGGCCAGGATGCCGCGCAGCTCTCGGCGGGTGCGCAGCACATCGCGCATCCGTTCGCGGCCGGGCCCGGCGTGGCGAAGCTGGCGCACCTCGGCGACCCGCGGGGTGATCCCACTCAGGAAGTCGTCGGCGTAGTCGCCCACGCCACTGGTACCCAGCGCGGGAGCGATGTAGACGAGTCGGAGCTCGGTTGCGGCGATCATCAGAAGAACGGCGGACGGTACGCCGGACTGTAGTCCAGGGTGGATTCGCGGACACCGCGATGCTCGGCTGGCACGCCCGCGACCATCTCGAAATCGGCGACGTCTTTACGCACCAGCGACACCGCCCCGACGACGGCCCCGCGTCCGATGGTCACGTTCGGAAGTATGGTCGCGCGGCTGGCGATCCAGGCGTGGTCACCGATCACGATCGGCAGCAGCTCGAAATCGAACGTGTCGGAGTGCGGCAGGTGCGCACCGGTGATGAAGTGCACGTCGCTCGCGATGACGCACTGGCTGCCGATGGTCAGGCCGCCGCGGGCGTCGAGCATGCAACGGAAACCGATGCCGACCTCGTCCCCGATCACGAGAGAACGGATGCCGAGAACCGTCGTGCCTCGGAACACCGCGCTCTTCCTGCCGATGCGCGCGCCGAAGACGCGCAGGATGCCGAGACGAAGTACGTGGGAGGGCACGTGGGTCACCAGCGAGTTGTAGAGGATGACTCCGATGCGCTCCCACGCCTTGGCGCGGAAGCTCGGAGCGACGGCGCCCTCGGCTCGAAGCTGGGTCATCTTGCCCACGGGCTGTGCCTGGTCGGCGCTCATGCGCGTGCCCCTCTCGTGCCGAGTGAATAGCCGAGCCGCGAGTCGCGTTCGGCGACCCTGCGCGCCGGAATGCCGACGACGACCGAGCGTGCCGGGGTACTCGTGCGCACCAGCGAGCAGGCGCCGACCACGGAACCCAGACCGATGATGACGCCCTCGAGGACGGTCGAGCGGCTCGCGATCCAGGCGTAGTCCTCGACGCTGATCGAGCCGATCGCCGCTCGGAAGTCGTCGGAGTTCGGTTCGTGATGCGCTGTGATGAACTGCACGTCGTCGGAGACCTCGACATCGCTTCCGAGAGCAAGGCCGCCACGCGCATCCAGCAGGCAGCGCCGGCCGACTCGCGAGCGGTCTCCGATGCGCAGCGCCTCGATGCCGAGCACCGTGCAGCCGGCGGCAATGGCGACCGACGAACCGAGCTGGGCGCCCCAGGCACGGAGGACCGCATTGCGCAGGGCATACGTGGGCAGGTGCGTCGCGACGCTGTTGTAGAAGACCACTCCCCCGTGCTGCCAGATCCCGCGGAGCCTCACGCGTCCACCTCCGCGCGTCGGAGAGCAGCCGCGCTGTCGTTGGAGTCGAACAGGTTGAGCACGAGCCCGAGCGGACGAGAACCCGCGACGGCCAGCACCTCGAGCGAACGCGTGAACTGCTCTCGCGTGATGCGTCCCATCCCGACGACCATGATCGCGGCGTCGGTCTCGCCGCTGAGGATCCCCGCATCGGGCGCGACGAGAACGGGCGGCGCATCGATGACCACGCGGTCGAAGCGCAGTGCCAGCTCTGCGAGCAGGGCGCGCATCGCCCCTGACCCGATGAGTTCTGTTGGGTTGGGCGGGATGCTGCCGGAGGGCAGCACCGAGAACGGCGAGTCGATGCCCCAGGTCTGCAGGACGTTGTCGAGGCGCATCGAACCGCGCAGCACGTTCGTGAGCCCGGTTCGACCGTTGAGGTTCAGGATGCTGGCGACCGAGGGCCTGCGCAGGTCGGCATCGACAAGGACCACGCGCTCACCCGCAAGCGCCATCGCGAGCGCGAGATTGATCGCGACGGTGGTCTTGCCCTCGTTGGGAATGGTCGAGGTCACGACGAGCGGTCGGTCGCCCGCGCCTGTGAACGCGAGGTTGGTTCGCAGCGCCCGGATCGACTCCGCGACCGCTCCGCCCGGGTTGGACTGGATCGACACCGCGATGCGGAACGCCGACGCCGCCCGCTCTATGCGTGTCAACACGGCCAGGTCGGTGACAACCGAGACATCCGCGATCGAGCGCACCCGCGCGGTCAGACGGGCCAGGATCATCACTATTCCGATCCAGGCGATCGCGCCGAGGATGCCGCCGCCGACCAGCAGCGCAGTCACATTCGGATAGGTGGGCGCGGTGCCGGCGGTCGCCGGGTTCACGACCTGCAGACGAACCAGCGAGACGTCCTTGATCGCATCGTTCTCCACGGTCGTATCGACGACGTCGCGCAGGTTGCTCGCGATCGACCCGACGAGGGCTTTCGCCTTGGCGGGCGTCGCTGCGGTCGCGCTGAGGTCGATGAGCAGCGAACCCGGGCGGGCGGTCGCCGTGATGGAGGTGGCGAGTTGCGCTGGGGTGGTCTTCAGTCGCAGGTCGCCGATGGTGCGCGCGAGAACGACATCACCCGTGGCGAGCTCGGCGTATGACGACATCCGGGTCTGCACGTAGACGGTGGCGGCGAGCGACTGGATGCCGGCGACCGTTCCACCGGTGGAGACGAAGTCGGTCGCGGTCGCGTCGTACTTGGTCGGCGAGAGACCGATGACCGCGAGCGCGCCGAGCACGCCGATTGCGACGAAGGCCACGAGCCACGCCCAGATCCAGCGCGGCAGCGCCGCGAACTCACTCATCGTGCGCCCACCGGTTCGAAACGCGCGACGGCCGCGCGCAGGGCATCCGCGAACCGCGCTTCGCTGAAACGCTCTGTCGATGCGGCGATCGCCGCGGCATCCCAGCTGCGGCTCTCTGCGGTGGCGAGGGCCGCGGCGACGGCATCTGCGGTCGGCGCGTCGAAGAACACCCCGGTCTCGCCTTCGATGACGGTGTCGAGGAACCCACCGAAGCGCAGCACGATCGCCGGCTTGCCGAACGCTGCTGCCTCGATGGGCGTGAGGCCGAAGTCTTCGTAACTCGCGGCAACGAGATTGCGGCATTCGGAGTAGAGCCAGCGGAGATCGGAGTCGCTCACATCCGAGAGCAGAGTCACGTTGGGCGGGAGGGTC
>Ga0302314_10019453_pt1 | contig 11278 bp, 9 predicted proteins | sample III_Palsa_N2_3_FD_200533 | JGI IMG/M metagenome (GOLD analysis project Ga0302314, IMG submission 200533) | Peat permafrost microbial communities from Stordalen Mire near Abisko, Sweden - III_Palsa_N2_3 | ecosystem: Environmental > Terrestrial > Soil > Palsa > Peat permafrost | place: Sweden... | reverse complement strand
GCCCGGCAGGATCGAACGCGTCCTTCACCGTTTCGAAGGCGTGCGTAATGCGCGCGCCGAACATCACCGCATTGAACTCGCTGCGCACGATGCCGTCGCCGTGCTCGCCGGAGTGCGAACCCTTGTACTCGCGTACCAGGGCGAAACATTCCTCGGCGACCGCGCGCATCGTTGCCACGTCGTGCGGGTCCTTCATGCTCAGCACCGGGCGAACATGCAGGCAGCCGACCGAGGCATGTGCGTACCAGGTCCCCTTGGTGCCATGCCGGGCGAACACGTCGTTCAATCGTTCCGTATAGTCAGCAAGGTCCGGCAGATCGACCGCGCAATCCTCGATGAAGGACACCGGCTTCGCGTCGCCCTTCATCGACATCATGATGTTCAGCCCGGCCTCGCGCACCGCGGCGATGTCCGCCTGGAAGCCCGGATCGAGCGCGCGCACCACGGCATTCGGATGGCCAAGATCGCCCATCAACACATCGAGTTCGGCCAGCTTGCCGTGCAGCACGGTGTCGTCATCGCCGTGGAACTCGACGATCAGCAGGCTGTCCGGTTCCCCCAGCACCATCGCATCGATCGTTGCGCGAAAGATCGGGATGCCACGGCCGAGGTCGATCATTGTGCGGTCGACCAGTTCCACCGCCTCCGGATCGAGTTTGACGATGTGCTGCGCCGCGGCCATGGCCTGGCGAAAGCCTGGGAATTGGCAAATGCCCAGCACCTTCCTGGGTTTGATCGGATGCAGCTTGAGCTCGATCGCGGCCGAGAATGCCAGCGTGCCCTCCGATCCCACCAGCAGGCGCGCCAGGTTCTCCCGCCCGGCGGCGCGGGCGGCCGGGGTCAGCACGTCGATGTTGTAGCCGCCGACGCGGCGAAGCTGGCGCGGGAAGCGCGTGGCGATCTCGTCAGCCTCGGTCGCGCCGAGCACGCGCAGCCGCTGGATCAACTCGACGATGTGCGACGGCACCTCGGCACCCAGATTGTCCGGCACGGCACCAAAACGGTGCCGCGTTCCATCGGCCAGGATCGCATCGATGGCGAGTACATTGTCCGCCATGAGGCCGTAACGGATCGACTTTGAGCCGCAGGAATTGTTGCCGGCCATGCCGCCGATCGTGCAGCGCGCATGGGTGGATGGATCGACCGGAAAGAACAATCCGTGCGGGCGCAACGCGGTATTCAAATGCGCCAGGACAAGACCCGGCTCGACCAGCGCGAGACGCGACACCGGATCGACATGCAGCACGCGGTTGAGATATTTCGCGCAGTCGATCACCAGCGCGCGGTTCACCGTCTGGCCGCACTGGCTGGTGCCGGCGCCGCGCGGCAGCACCGGCACGTCGTGCTCGCGCGCAATCTCCAGCACGGCGGCGACATCGTCGAGGGTCTTCGGCACAACGACCCCGATCGGTTCCATCTGGTAGATCGAGGCATCGGTGGAATAGCGGCCACGATCGGCACGGTCGAACATGACCTCGCCGGCGATAGCGCGGGTGATTTGCGCGGCCAGCCCGGGATCCCCTGGCGCAACCATGGTCGCATTCTGTGAGGACATCGCTCTCGTGCCTGCTGTCGGTGCGGCCTGTCAGATCCCGGATACCGGCGCCGCGGCGCCGTTGCTGCGGCCAATCGCCACGTTCCGGCGGGCGCCGGCGACCGGCCCGGCAAATCTATTGTGAAGCAGCGGCACGCTCTCAATCCATCGCTGTTGGACAGCACCGCAACCATCCCACGGCAGTCCCCGAAAGCAAAGCCATTCGGTGTAGCCGGTCACCGGGTCACGCCGTACCCCAATGCCGTACCCCAATAGGGTGCATGACATTCAGTGGCGCTGTCTGCCTCCGGGGATCGGTTGCACTATGGTCGCTTGCTCACGCCGATCCGCCGGGAACCAGCCATGCCAATCATTCTCTACGAGAATTTCCGCGCCCTGTTCTACACGCCCTTCTATGCAGCACACGCGATCGGCGCCTACGCCGCCGAGGGGGTAGACGTAGCCCTGCACACCTCGCCCGATCCCGCAAGCAGCGCCGCGGCGCTGCTTGCGGGCACCGCCGACGTCATGTGGGGCGGGCCACTGCGCGTGCTGCTGACCCATGCCCAGGATCCGCTGTCGGACGTCGTGTGCTTTTGCGACGTGGTCAAGCGCGATCCTTTCTTCATCATCGGCCGCACCCCCAACCCGCAGTTCCAGTTTGCCGACCTGCTCGATCGACGCTTCGCATCTGTCGCCGAAGTGCCGACACCGTGGCTGTGCCTGCAAGACGATCTGCGCCGTGCCGGGATCGACCCAGCCGCACTCTCCCGGATCTCCGGCCCGAGCATGGCAGACAACGCCGCCGCCCTGCGCGCCGGCACGCTGGATGCCGTCCAATTGTTCCAGCCCTATGCCGAGGACCTGCTCGCCTCCGGTGCCGGGCACCTGTGGTATGCCGCCGCATCGCGCGGGCCAACCGCCTACACCGCATTGATCACGCGCCGCGCGGTGATCGCCACCCATCGGAACGAGTTGCTGGCGATGGTTCGCGCCATGCGACGTACAATGCAATGGATTGCCGCCACCGACGCTGCCGAAATTGCCGACACCTTGACGGATTTCTTTCCAACCGTTCCACGCCGCCTGTTCGCGGACGCCATCGCCCGTTACCAGGCGCTCGACCTCTACGCGACGGATCCGATTATGTACCCATCCGGCTTCGAGCGACTGAGGGCAGCCATGCTCTCCGGTGGCGTGCTGACGCGCAACATCCCATTCGAGAATTGCGTGGACACCACCCTGGTGCAGCCCGACGCTGCGCCCATATGATCCGGCGCCTCAGTGCTCGCGGCTGAACCAAAAGGCCACGGGCTTTGCCCGTTGGCGGGCTTGGGCCGCGATGCGCACAAAGGCGGCAAAGGCCCGTGTGCGCTTAAGCGCAAAGCCCTGACCTTCCTTTGGTTCGGCCGAGGGCGCTGGGGCGCTACAGCAGCTGTCCGCCGTCGACGACGATGGTTTGGCCGGTGACCCAATTGGCGAGTGGCGAGGCGAGGAACAGGACGACGTTGGCCACTTCCTCGGGGTAGCCCAGCCTACCGAACGGGATCGACTTCAAGACGGCATTGTACAGATTGGGTGCGTCCGCTTTGCGCCGGTCCCACACACCACCGGGAAACTCGATCGACCCGGGTGCCACGCCGTTCACCCGGATACCGTCTCGCGCGTACATCGCCGCCTGGGTGCTGGTGTAGTGGATCACCGCGGCCTTGATTGCGCCGTAGGGCGGCTGGCGCGCCGCGGAGTGGAGCGCAGCGATCGAGGAGGTGTTCACCACCGCCCCGCGCGAGTCCTTGAGATATGGCAGCGCGGCGTGTGTCGCGTGGACGATCGCCATCAGGTCGACCGCGAAGCTGACGCCCCAACCTTGCACATCGTCGGCGGAGGCGAAGCCCGAGGCGTTGTTGACCAGCACGTCGCATCCGCCGATCGCGGCGGCGGCCTGGGTGATGTAGCGGCCGATTTCCGCCTCGTCGGCCAGATCGCAGGTGCCTGCATGGGCAATGTTGCCGAATTCGTCAATCTCGCGGCGGGTCCGCTCCAGGGTGTCGGCACCACGCGCGCAGATCGACACCGCGGCGCCGGCGCGTGCGAACCCGATGGCGATTGCGCGGCCGATGCCCCGACTGCCGCCGCAGACAATGGCCCGTTTGCCCGTGAAGTCGAGTGTCATGGAATTTGCCTCCTTCGGCTGTGCGGCTACTCGCAATCGTCCCGAACGGCCAACATTTACCCGCGTCACGCTGTACGGGTGCGGCGACACTAGGCCTTGCTGAATGCCGCGTCTCCCATTGCCGACCGGCTTGCGGAGCCGGGTTCAGGGTATCGCGTGCGTGGTCGGTGGAGGAGGCGGCTTACCACGCCACGCGTCACATTGTTCGCAGGCTTGGACTAACAGGTTCCGGAACGGGAGTACCACCGCGGCGCGAGTACCGCCGGCACATGCTACCGCGTTGGCGCGGTTAGCGGGTCGCCGCCTCCGCCCGATCGATGAGGTGCGCGCCACCGTGGCGGGGTCGAGGATGTAACGGGGCCTCGGCCACCTCGTCGTATTTCTGGGTTTTCCTGCGGGCGGAGGCAACGACCGTCCGCCCGGGAAGTGCCCGCAGATCGGCCGGCGCTTCATTGAGTGCGGGTTGCACCGCAGGCGCAGTGATTGCCGTCAGCACTGCGCCGGTGTCCGGCCGATCGTAGATGAAGCCGTAGGTCGGATAGATGCTGCCGAATGAGTCGCTGCGACCAAGGCCGACGCGCACCGCTGTCCAGTCATTGTTCTCCGACACATCGACCACCGGGACGCCGCGCGTGATGCCCCCTCCGGCCCAATTCGCCTGATCGATTTCGATTTCACGGCTGTTGACGACCTTGGCGACCACCGCGACATGGCCGAGACGCATCCGGCCATTGGCGCGGAACGCTAGCACGCCGCCGGGTTCCGGTACGTCGCCATGCTGGTAGGTACCCGCAGAATTGTCCCACCATTGCCAGGCGTTTCCGGCCACCGTGATCCCGGTGGCAGCCCGGGCATAGGGAACGCACGAAATGCCGGTGTAATGCGTATAACCCCGACTGGCGTAGCCATGTGCAACGGCGAAACGCACGGTCGCGCGTGCCGTACGACTAACGTAATGGCGCTCGTCCCGAGCCACCGTGTGGTTCGCGCTCGGGGTCACAATGCGGTGTGCCACCTGCACATGCTGCGTTGCATGGACCACCTTGTGCGACGGAGTGGGATTATGCTCGGTGGCGGCTTGGCCTGACGGCGCAAGTGCAGGCAACGCTATGGCTAGAACGGATCCAAACAACCAGATTCGGCCGTTGCCGTTACCTACACCCATGCGATCAGCCCCTTTTTCGCTTTTCAGCCCCGACTCTGCGTAGCAGCAGGGTTGCAACGGTGACAACCTGGTGACGCCGGATTTCGCTGGACTGCGCCTATTTTGCTGATCGTGGCCTGTGGATAACTCCCGAAATGGGGATTGTTGTCCTAAGCAGTAACATTTCGTGATCTAAAATGCCAGGAACCGATCCGGGCGTCGCAAATTATCAATGCGCGGGCAGCGCGCGCGGCGAGTCGAGCGCCGTGGCCACCGCGCGGTGCGAGGCCTGTCGGCCCCACCACGCGGCGTGGCCGGGGAACGGTGCGCCCAAGCCTTTGCTGGTCGGCGTCTCCAGACCGCTCACTTACAGGAGACCGCTACTTACAGGCGGTCACCATGATCTCCACCAACAGGCGTGGGTCCGCCAGGTCGGCCTGCACGCATGCCCGCGCAGGTGCGGCGTCGGTCGGCAGCCAGGCAACCCAGATCTCGTTCAGCGCCTCGCGGTCGCGGATGTCCTTGACCCAGATCTGTGCCTGCAGCAGCCGGGTCTTGTCGGTCCCGTGGCGTTCCAGCAGATCGTCGATCTGCGCCAGGACCTCGGTGGTCTGCCCCTTGATGTCCTTGCCGGAGTCCTTCGCGGTGACCCCCTGAAGATACACAAAGCCGTGGTATTCCACCGCCTTGGCAAGGACCTTGTTCGGCTCGGTGCGGATGATCTTGCTCATTGAAACCTCCGGTTATGTCAGTTGCTGGTTGCTGTTCCGGCTTCTAGGGCCGCAGCGGCGCACCGGCAAGCAGCCGGTGGTTCATGGTTGATCGGCGGGTGCAGGGGCCGCGCCGGCCGGCTCGTCGCGGTTGCTATCGGTTCCGGTGTTGCGCACACAATCGTCGATCACCCGGTCGTTGACGTATTGCTCGGCGAGGGTATTGGTCTGGTTGTCAGCGAGATAGGTGGCCGAGTAGGGTAGCCCGACCTGGTTGATGCTGTAGATCTCCCCGCGATGGTTGCGGTTGTAAATCTCGTTCGCGTTCTCGCGGCATGCGGCCAGCGTCGCCCGTTCGGTGTGTGACTGGGGCGAGCTCGGAAACGCGCAGCCTCCCAGTCCGACAAGAATGCACAGGGACAGCATGCTGCCGGCGTGGATCAGTTTTTGGGTCATGCAGTTGGTCCGCTCGTTTGTGCTGGCGATTCGCCCGGCACGGAGGCCAGCGCCAAGGGTCGTAAAGGGGTTGATGCAGCACCGGTTGATGCAGCGACGGGTGGGGCCGATGCCCCGGTCACTCCGGGGCTCGGCGACGGCGCCAGCGACGGTATGAGACGCGCGCGGAACCCGTCCTCGTCGAAGCGTGCCTCCGGTGTCAGTGGCGTGGCGGCGGCGGCGCGCAGCAGCGATGGGTGCAGATCGGCGCCATCGCGTTCCAACCGGCACAACGGCACCGCCCAGCGGGCGCGGGTCAGCAGGTCAACCAGCGCCAGCAACCGCAGGCACAGCGACAGGCCATAATAGTTGGTCAGCCCGGCAATCTGATCGACCGCTGCCGCCCAGCAGCACGCGTCCCGATCGGCCAGCGCCAGCTCGGTGAACGAACCATCCGGACGGCGGAACCGGAAACCACGCACAGCGCCCCAGCTGGCCGCCATTGCCGCCTCGCGTGCGGCATACCACGCGCGCTCCAGGTCGCGGCCGCGCACTGGCGGCAACGCCTCGGGCGGCGCATCGACCAGATAGGTCAGCGCACCGCCGGCAACGATGTCGACCCGCACCGTATGGGGCTGCTCGGCGTGTTCCATCAGTGCCAGAATGGGACGACGGCGCCGCAAGCGCCAGCCCGCGTGTGGCCCAGACAGGAGATTTCATCCATGCCGGATCCCGCCAGCCTGACCGCGACCGCGGCCGCCCGTCTTATCCGTGCCGGGACATTGCGACCCGAGGCGCTGATGGAGGCCTGCCTGGCGCGCATCGCGGCGCGCGAGCCCGCGGTGAACGCCTTCGCCTACCTGGATCCCGATCAGGCGCGCCGCGCCGCCGTTTCTGCGTTGCCCGGCCCCCTGCACGGTCTGCCGATTGGCATTAAAGACGTCCTGGATACCGCTGAGATGCCGAGTGAATATGGCTCGCCGATCTGGCGCGGCTGGCACCCGCGCGCGGACTCCGCCGCAGCGGCCTGGGCGCGCGCGGCGGGCGGCGTGGCGATCGGAAAAACCGTCACCACCGAGTTCGCCACCCGCAAGCCCGGTCCGACTGCCAATCCGCGCAACCTTGGGCACACGCCGGGTGGCTCGAGCAGCGGCTCGGCGGCGGGCGTCGCGGACGGCTTCTTCCCGCTGGCCTATGGCACCCAGACCGCCGGCAGCATCATCCGTCCGGCGGCTTTTTGCGGCGTGGTCGGCTACAAGCCGAGCTACGGCACGATCAGCCGGATCGGCATGAAGATCATGTCGGATAGTCTTGATACTGTTGGCGTTATGGCCCGCAGCGTCGCCGATTGCGCGCTGTTCGCGGGCGCGGTGTCCGGTCGCGGCCTCGGCGATCCCGACAGCAAGGCGGACCGCGCACCACGCATCGGGCTCTGCCGCTCGCCGACCTGGGACCAGGCGTTGCCCGAAACGGCGGCCCTGCTCGAACGCGTCGCAACCGCCCTCGGGCGCGCTGGCGCCGCGGTGTCGGAGCGTGAACTGCCTGCCTCCATCGCCGCGCTGACGACCGCGCACCCGGTGGTGATGAACAACGAGAGCGCCCGCGCGCTGGGCTGGGAACTGGCCACAGCGCGCGATCAGATCAGCGAGGGCCTGCGCGAACGACTGGAATTCGGCCTGGTGCGCACCGCCACGGAGATCGCCGATGCCTACGCTGTGTTTGCCGAAGCACAGGCGGCGTTTCCCGCCGCGACCGTCGGGCTCGACGTGCTCGTGACGCCCTCAGCGCCCGGCCAGGCACCCGCGGGCCTCGAGTGGACTGGCGACCCGGCGTTCAACTCCATCTGGACAAGCCTGCACGTGCCCTGTGTCACGGTACCCGCGGGCGAGGGGCCGGACGGGCTGCCGCTCGGTATCCAGATCGTTGGGCGCAACGGCGAGGACCGCGCCGTGCTGGCATGGGCGCAATGGGTCGCGGCCGCGATTGCCTGATCTGGGGCGCCTAGCCTGGGCGCCCAGTAACGCCGCGCAAATCGTCAAGTCCCGGCTTCTGTTCGGCTCACGGCGGCGCTGCTGAGGTCCAACAGGGCCTGCGACGCCCCAGGCCGGTCGCCGAGATCCGGCATGGCAGAAGGCGCTTGGCTATGCACGCGCCGTCATGGCATCTGCTGCGGGGAAGGCTCACCCATACATACCACGCCATGCCCCTGCATCCCCACCCTCCGGCTTCGGCAGCCCCGGCGGCGTCGGCATCTGCGCCAACGGGCACCGTCACAGCCGAGTTGATCGCCGTGCTCGTGGCAGTGACCGACGGCGATCCGCGCGTGCTGACCGTGGAGGACGCGGCGGCGCTGCCCTCGGGGCCGTTCGAGCCCGGGCAGCATTCCCTGCAGGCGGGGCTGCGTACCTGGGTGGAGCGGCAGACGCATCATCCGCTCGGCTATGTCGAGCAGCTCTACACCTTTGCCGACCCGGGGCGCAGCACACAGGACCCGGCGCTGCGGGCTATCTCGATCTCGTATCTCGGGCTGACGCGCGAGGCCCGGCCGTCTGGCTTCACCGGCGTGGGCTGGCAAAGCTGGTATCGCTATTTCCCGTGGGAGGACCAACGCGCGCCCGACACCGCCGCGACAGCCGAGGCGCTGACTGGCGCCCTGCACGCCTGGGCGGATGCCGCGCCCGACGCTGCGCTGCGCTATGACCGGCAACGGCGGATCGCAATCAATTTCGGCGGGGCGACGCATCCCTGGAACGAGGAACTGGTGTTGCAACGATATGAGGCGCTGTGGGAGGCCGGGCTGGTGGCGGAGGCTGGCGGCACAGGCGCACCGGGTCAGCCGATGGCGCACGATCATCGCCGCATCCTTGCCACCGGCATCGCGCGGCTGCGCGGCAAGATCAAATACCGCCCGGTGGTATTTGAACTGATGCCACCCTGGTTCAGCCTCGGCCAGTTGCAGCGTGCGGTGGAGGCACTGGCCGGGCGGCGCCTGCACAAGCAGAATTTCCGCCGCCTGATCGAACAGCAGGCGCTGGTGGAGGAAACCGGCGGCGTCGCCACCGAGACCGGCGGCCGGCCGGCCAAGCTTTACCGCTTTCGTCGCGCCGTGGTTGTCGAGCGGGCCGTGGCGGGAACCAAGCTGCCGCTGGCCCGCTAGACCACTGCACAGTGATTCTGACCGATTGTGCATGCTCCGATCGCGGCTCGGGAGGCGGCGATTGCGCCCAGCATCGGTCGGCGTTGTGGATCTGTGGCACGGCACGGCAAGGAAGAAAGAATCTACCGCGGATGAAGGAAGGGGATGCACACGGATGCACGCAGATGGGTCCGTGCGGTTCACCGGCCGTGCGCCACGCGCTTGATCCCCAGGCGCGGCTTGCCGAAGTCAAGTGGCAGACAAACCTGCATACCGGTCGCTTTGAGGTGATTGATGCATTGCATCTGCTGCGCGTCATCCAGCGCGCCTCGACAGATCATTCAGCCTGTTTCTATCTGCGTTTTTTGTGCACATCGCCTTCCTTCATCTGCGGTAAAACTCTTCGCTTGCGGTGCTGCCGACGGATGGTTACGGAAGTGTTGACGGACCTGCGATGCACCAGATGTGCAAAGCGTTCCCAAGCCCGGATCAACCGGTCGCTCTGTGCAGAGGTGCCAGCGGGTCCTCGACGGCACCCAACGTGACGCCAACGTTCCGTACCCTCCCGGCGCGCAGGACCACAGGCGTGGCGTGCGGGACTGCAGGATCGCCCATGCCGTCAGCCAGCGTCCGACCGGCGGCCGTCCCGCGTGGCATGCGGGGGCGCCTGCATTGGTTCAGCGCAAGCCGCCGCCCGAGGCCATAATCGATAGCTGGCATACCAAGCGGGATGCAGCAGGTTCGGCCAGTCAGCAGCGAGATAGAAGTTCATTGGTCATTAAATATTATGACTTAGAGAGGCTCGCTCGCATGGAGTTGGTCATGGCAACCAGTCATAGCATCAAGGATCGCCTCGATTTTCTTCGGATTGACGGTGCCGTCCGGGCAATATTGACTGATTTCATGCCGACACTGCAGCGCGAACTGCCTGGTATCCTGTCGGCGTTCTACCAGCACATTCGCCAATGGCCAGAGCTCGCCGGCATGTTCCAAGGTCAGGCCGCCATGGATCGTGCTGGCAAGGCCCAGGGCGAGCATTGGCAAAAGCTCTTCTCCGGTCGCTTTGATGATGATTATGTCGCCTCGGTGCGCCGTATCGGTCTGATGCACAGTCGCATCGGACTTGAGCCCCGCTGGTATGTCGGCGGCTATGCGTTCATTCTCGGCCGGCTTTACACGGCGGCCAGCCAGGCCTTTGCCAGCCGCTTGAAGCCCGCTGCCGCGCGGGCGAAGACAGCCGCATTGATGTGCGCCCTGAACCAGGCTGTGATGCTCGACATGGATCTCGCGATTTCGATCTATATCGAGGAAAACAAGGCCACTTTCGATCGCAAGCTCGCCACGCTCGCCGAAACGTTCGAGGCCAAGATCGGCCCACTCGTGACCAATGTCACGACGCAGGCCACCACATTGAAGGCAACCGCCGCGACGATGTCCGCGGCCGCGGAAGAGACCAGTTGTCAGGCAGCCACGGTCGCCATCGCGGCTGAACAGGCGTCGGTCAACGTGCAGACGGTCGCCGCGGCGAGCGAGCAACTGCATTCATCGGTCAGCGAGATCAGCCGCCAGGTTGGCCACTCCACCAAAATCACCGGTTCGGCGGTTGCGGCGGCTCAGCGTAGTAACGCAACGATCCAGGGCCTGTCGGCAGCCGCCCAGAAGATTGGTGATGTGGTAAAGCTGATCAGTGACATTGCCAGCCAGACCAATCTCCTGGCGCTGAACGCGACGATCGAGGCGGCGCGGGCCGGCGAGGCCGGCAAGGGCTTTGCGGTAGTGGCAGCTGAAGTGAAGGGGCTCGCCAACCAGACCGCGCAGGCGACGGAGAATATAGCGTCTCAGGTCGCTGCCATGCAGGCGGCGACGACCGAGGCCGTTGGGTCCATCGAGGGCATCAGCACGACGATTTCCACGATCAGCGAAATTGCCACGGCCATCGCCTCGGCGGTGGAGCAGCAGGGTGCGGCGACCCAGGAGATCGCACGCAACGTGCAGCAGGCCGCGCTGGGCACTGACCAGGTGTCAAGCAACATCGGCGGCGTGAAGCAGGCGGCCAGCGACACCGGCACCGCTTCTGCCATGGTCCTCACCTCGGCCAACGATCTTGGCGTGCAGGCCGAAAGCCTGCGACGGGATGTCGGCGAGT
>Ga0302314_10019452_pt1 | contig 11279 bp, 10 predicted proteins | sample III_Palsa_N2_3_FD_200533 | JGI IMG/M metagenome (GOLD analysis project Ga0302314, IMG submission 200533) | Peat permafrost microbial communities from Stordalen Mire near Abisko, Sweden - III_Palsa_N2_3 | ecosystem: Environmental > Terrestrial > Soil > Palsa > Peat permafrost | place: Sweden... | reverse complement strand
GCCATCGCAAGGCTCGAAACAGTGCTGATCCCGCCTCCCAGCGCCGCAGACAGTGCAGCGTGGAAATCAGCAATCAGCCACGCGACGAGCGCACAAATCGCGGTCACGGCCGCCTGGCCCAGGACGACGCTGAGAGCCAGCCGCCGTGCCAGGGCTAATTCGATCGCGATCACGTTATATCCCGCTCGTGGGGCGAAGCCCGCCGTCCCCATCTTAAGGGAACGAACGCTTCGCTTTTACACTGCCAAATCGCTAGCGAACTAACGTCCGCACACGTGGCTGGCCGCCGCGGCCAAAACAAGCCGCGCGCATTATAAAGACGCAGCCCCGCCGCATCAAGGCGCGCCCCGCTTTTTTTCGGATCTTATGTCACTGGATGTGGCCGAGGATGCCCTCGAGCTCATCCAAGCTGTTGTAGCTGACGACGAGTTTCCCTTTGCCTGAGGCGGTGTGCTGAAACGCCACTTTGGCGCCCAATTTGTCGGCCAGCTCGCGCTCCAGGCGGTGGATATCGGGATCCACCGGCGCGGATTCCTGTGGATTGCTGGCAGGCGGGTTGATGATGCGGCGCACCAGCGCTTCCGTTTCTCGCACGGAGAGCGACTTCTTGGCCACGAGACCGGCCACTTCGATCTGCTGGCGACGCGAGGTCAGGCTGAGTAGCGCGCGCGCATGCCCCATTTCGATGCGGCGCTGCTCCAGCAACTCCTTGACCTCATCGGCCAGTTCCATCAGTCGCAGCAAGTTGCTCACGGCGGCACGCGAGCGTCCGACGGCTTCGGCCGCGGCCTGGTGGGTCAGGCCGAATTCCTCGATCAGCCGCTGCAGCGCCCCGGCCTCTTCCAGGGGGTTGAGGTCCTCGCGCTGAATATTTTCGATGAGGGCCATGGACACGGCGGCCTCGTCGGGCACGTCGCGGATCACGGCGGGAATGTCCGCAAGCCCCGCCATTTGGGCCGCGCGCCAGCGCCGCTCGCCGGCGATGATTTCATAGCGCTGCGACTCACCGGGATTGCGGGCCCCGATGGGGCGCACCAGGATGGGCTGCACGAGGCCCTGTGATTTGATCGAGTCGGCCAGTTCGCTCAAGGTCTCGGTCCGCATGTCGACTCGCGGCTGGTACTTTCCCCGTTGCAGCAGATCGAGCGGCAAGGTCGCGAGACGGTCGCCGGCCGGTGCGGCGGGCTGGGGCACCGGCGGTTCCGCCAAGCCGCCCACCCGCTTGGCGAGCAGCGGGGAAAGTTCAGCAAGGCCTCGACCCAAGGACGGCTTTTTGCCCGACATGCTTCAAATTCCAGTGACCGAAGTCGATTCCACCGACGGAAATTGCAGCGGCGGAACGATCCCGCCGCTGCAATCGATTATACGGGCGCGGCCGGCAGGTCGTCGCGGCGAATCATCTCGCCGGCGAGCGCCAGATAGGCGAGGGCGCCGCGCGATTCCTTGTCGTGAAACAGCGCGGGTTTGCCGAAGCTCGGCGCCTCGGCCAAGCGCACATTGCGCGGAATCATGGTACGAAACACCTTGTCGCCGAAATGCTCGATCAGCTGCGCGGACACCTCGTTCGAGAGGTTATTGCGTGGGTCGAACATGGTGCGCAGCAGCCCCTCGATCTCGAGATCCGGGTTGATGCTGGCCCGAATCTGCTCGATGGTCTGCACCAAGGCGCTCAAGCCCTCGAGCGCGTAGTACTCGCATTGCATCGGCACCATGACCGAATCCGCCGCAACCAGCGCGTTCAGGGTCAGCATATTCAGCGCCGGAGGGCAATCGATCAATATCACATCGAAATCTTCACGCACGGGTTTCAGCGCATTGCGCAATTTGAACTCCCGGCCGGTGATCATGCCGAGCAGGCGAACCTCGGCCGCTGTGAGGTCCTGATTGGAGGGCATCAGCATGAAGCCGCCGTATTCGACCGGCACCAGCGCCTCCGCCGCGGCGCAATCACCCAGCAGCACATCGCAGCTGGTGCGCGATTGAGAGTTCTTGTCGATTCCGCATCCCATGGTGGCATTACCCTGGGGATCGAGATCGATCAGCAGCACGCGCCGCTTGGTGGCCGACAGAGAAGCGGCTAGATTGACGGCGGTCGTGGTCTTCCCGACGCCGCCTTTTTGATTTGCAACCGCGATGACCCGCTTCATGCTCCGCTCGATTTGGGCGGGCCCGTCTTGGGCCGGACCGGTGAGAGTTCCACAAGATGCCGCTCGTCGTCCAGCCCAGGCACTTTGAGCCGATGCACGGCCAGCACACGAAAGGATTTGGGCAGGGCGGCCATCTCCTCGTCCGGCCGCTTTCCCTTCATGGCGAGCAGCCTTCCATCCCGAGCGCACAAATGCCCGGCATAGGCCGCAAAATCCGCCAGCGAGGATAGGGCCCGCGCCACCACGGTATCGAAAAGTTCGAACGGCCGATAGTTCTCTGCACGGGCATGCTCGACTTGGACGTTGACGCATCCCAGGCGCTCGGCCGTTTGCACGACGAATCGCGCCTTCTTGCCGGTGGCCTCGACCAGAGTAAAGCGGCGCTGCGGGTTGACGATGGCGAGCGGCAGGCCCGGAAATCCCGCGCCGGTGCCGATATCGGCGATGCGGACACCGCGCAGGTAAGGCTGCAGACTCAGACTGTCGAGCACATGCTTGCGCAACATCCCCAAACGGTCGCGGATCGCCGTCAGATTGAATTGCGCATTGCCGGCTTCGAGCTCATCCACCAGCCGCAGCAGCGACTCCACAGCGGGTGCCTGCAATGCTATCCCGAGTTCCCGCGCGCCCGTTGCGAGTAGTTCAAGTTCGGACTCTCTTGTCACGGAATGCTGTCGAGGATGATGGACAAGGTCGTTTCCGTCGGCGAAGTCTCCGCAGGCGGCGTCTCCGCTCGAGGAATTTCCGCGCGACCCGCTTCCTCCCCAAGGCCGGCGCTGAAGCGGATCGCGCCGTCGCGGCCCTTGCACGTATCGGCGCCTTGCACGGCGGTATTCTGGACCTCGGTGGGCGGTGCGCCGGCAGCGGGCGTCGTCGTACTCGGCGCAGCGGCGCCCGTTGTCCGCGCCGCGTTCTTCAGCCAAACGGCGCACGCCGCCGCGAACACCTCGGGCGCATCGGCCTTCTTCAGGCGCACGGAGGCTTGAATGCGTGCCAAACGATCTTCCTTGAAGCACAGCAGGTACTCATCCGGCGTTCGCCCGACGAAGCGGGGCGCGGCCGTGTCGGAGGCGTAGCATTCCGCGTCATCGGCCGCGGCGGGGCCACGCGCTGCGTCGCGAAACAGCAGCACTTCATGCAGGGTCAGCGGAATTCCCTTCAAGACGCTGCCGAACGGCGCAACGACCAGCGCATGCCAATCGTACGAGCCATCCTCGGGCGGACGCGCGGCGGGCGGCGGCGTCTGGGCGTGCTCGGGCGCCGTTGCGTGAGGCGCGGGTGCACGGCAGCCGGCCAACGCCGCCAGCAAGGCAAAAGACAGTGTTGCCCGGCGGGCGCACCGGCGAGCGGCGGGAGAAAGGCGCGGTCCCTGTGGATGTATGCCACTCATTCAGGCGCTCAAACTGCTTGCGAGCTGTTCGAGCTCGGTGGCAGCGTCCGGGTCCTGCGGCCGATCGCGCTCGAGAGCACGGCGCAGGGCCTGCACCGCCGTCTCCTTCAGTTTGGCGCAGGCACCGGCGTAGTGAATCCGCCAGTCCGAGATCAGTTCATGCTCGAAAATCTCGTACTCGCGGCCGTTGACGATTGCATCGAGAACCATGGTGCAGATGGCGAGCTGCTGCACCCGAGTCCAAGACAACGTGGCTGCGGAGCTGCCCTCGGCGAAGCAGCGCCGCAGGTAGGCAGGCGGATCCGCGCTCGCGATGTCGTCGAGCAGGTCGCGCACGTCGTAGGATTTCACCAAGTGTTCATAGGCCGCCATCGCTCCCATTATCCTCGTCGTGCGTTAACATAGGAAATTATGGCCCGAATTTATTTGCTGCTGCTGCTGGCGGCGCCCTTCCTGCTGGACGCCTCGGCCGCGGTACCGCGGGTCGAGCGCGGCAATCTGGTTTTCGACAACATTCCCGAACCCGCCGCGGGTCTGAGCGAGAAATTGGACGCCTACCTGGGCGCGCGCCAGGCGAGTCCGCTCGGCTTCTCGCCCAAGGGACAATTGCTCATCGCGACTCGCTTCGGCGACGTCGATCAGCTGCACCTGGTGGAGCAGCCTGGGGGCGAGCGACGCCAGCTCACCTTTCTGCGTGAGCCCATCACCCAGGCCGCATTTTCTCCGGATCCCGGCCACATCGCCTACGTGTACGTCAAGGACGAAGGCGGGAACGAAAAGACCCAAATCTATTATCAGCGCCTGGGCGAACCTGGCGCCAAATTGCTCACGGACGGCAAATCCCTGAACGGCGGCCCAGTGTGGTCGAACGCGGGGCGCGAGGTCGCTTACTTCAGCACCGCCCGCGACGGGGTCAGTTATGACATCGACATCGCCGAACCCGAAGGCGGGACACTGTCCCGGCTCGCCGTTACCGGCGACGCCGCCGCCTGGTATCCACTCGATTGGTCGCCGGATGATCGCAAGCTGCTGGTATTGAAGTACCTCTCGATCTCCGAGGCCTATCTGTACGTGGTGGATCTCGCCACCGGCCAGAAACGAGAGGTGGATCCGAGTCCGTCCAAAATCGGGATTGCCGGCGCTAAATTTTCGCGCGATGGGCAGGGCATCTATTTCATCTCGGACCGCGATAGCGAGTTTGCGCAGCTGCGTTACGTCAATCTGTTCACGGGAGAGAAAACCGTCATCTCCGGCCGTCTACCCTGGGACATCGAGGAATTGGCGATTTCCCGCGATGGTCATTACCTGGCCTATGTCAGCAACGAAGCGGGGATCGACAAGCTCAACGTGCTGGATCTGCGCCGGCACCAAGATTTGATACCTCCCAAGCTACCCGCGGCGGGCATCATCAATTCCTTGAGTTTCGACGCGGAAGGCGGCCGCCTGGCCTTCGGCTTCGCGGCGCCGAATCGGCCGCGCGACGCCTATGTATTCGATATCGCGGCGAATCACTTGGAAGCCTGGACGCACAGCGAGCCAGGAGCGGTGGATCTCGCGAAGTTCGTGATTCCGCGGCTGGCGCAATGTCCGACATTCGACCGCACGGACGGGCGAGAGCGTCAAATGCCCGTGTATATCTACGAGCCCTCGACTCCGGGTCCGCACCCGGTGCTCATCGTCCTGCACGGCGGCCCGAAATCCCAGTTCCGTCCCGGCTTCGATCCATGGCTGCAGTACGTGGTCAACGAACTCGGATATGCCGTCGTCGCTCCCAATGTGCGCGGCTCATCGGGCTACGGAAAGACCTACCTTGCGCTCGACAACGGCCAGCTGCGAGAAGACGCCGTCAAGGATGTGGGCGCGTTGCTGGTGTGGCTCGGCCTGCAAACCGCATTTGACTCCAAACATGTGGTGGTGTCGGGCGAGTCCTACGGTGGCTACCTGACTCTCGCGACCTTGGTCAATTTCGGGGAGCGCCTGCGCGGCGGTGTCGACTTGGCCGGCATCCCCGATTTCGTCAGCTATCTGACCAATACCGCGCCGTATGCCCAGCAGCAACGCCGCGCGGAATATGGCGACGAACGCGATCCCGACATGCGGACGTTCCTGCGGCGCATTTCACCGCTGACGAACGCGGAGCGCATCACGCGCCCCTTGCTCATCGTGCACGGCAGGAACGATTCGCAGGTGCCGTTGAACGAAGTCGAGCAGATGGTTTATCGGCTGCGCAACAAAGGCGGCGAAGTTTGGTATTTACAGGTCGGCGACGAAGGCCACAGTTTGCGAAAAAAATCCGACCGCGATGCCTACTACAAGACGTTCGCGCAGTTCCTGGCAAGCTCGAGCAAGTAGCCCCGCGCCACGTAGCGCGCGGCGGCAACTCGATTCCGCGCTCGCTCGTTTACTTGCTGTCGGTCGACGCCGTGGCCAGCGGTGAGGCCTGGTCTGCAAAATACTCCGCGGCGATTTTGACGTCTTCATCGCTGGTGAGCAGTTTCGCCATGCCGTCCATCACCACATTCTTGCGGCGGCCGTTCCGATAGGCCGTCAATGCCTGTTCCAGGTAATCGACGTGTTGGCCCGCGAGCACGGCAGGTTTCGGCGTCAGCGGCGACTCGACCCCCAGACCGGTTTCGCCGTGACAGGCGACGCAGGCAGCCACCTGTTTCGGAGCCTTACCGCTTGCGGGGGGGCTCGGTTTCGCGGGTTCGGGTCCCTGCAGATAGGCGGCGATGTCCTCTATGTCCTGATCGGACAGCGATGCCGCCTGGGCGTGCATGGTGGCATGCGGCCGCTCGCCGGTCTGGTACTCGTGTAGCGCTGCGATGATATAGGAGGCATGCTGATGGCGCAGCTTGGGAACGCTGTAATCCGGGTAGGCGTTCCGGTAGTTGTCGATGCCATGGCATCCGTAGCAGGTGTAGAACTTCTTCTCGCCGTCCGCCGGATTGCCCGCTGCATGCGCGCCAAGCGACCAACTCAAACTCAACGCTGTGCTTGCAAGCAACGCGAGGCCATTCAATCGAGAAAGCATCTAGTTCTCCGAGCCGCGGGATTCAAATAGTGCGCTGATGTTAAAGAGTGGAAGGACAAAATGCCACTCGCTTGAGGTTCATGGGGTGGCAATGGCGCAATTCAGGCGGCGCGGTCGCGCTTCTTAAGATGCACCAGCAGCAGCGACACCGCCGCCGGCGTCAGGCCCGGGATTCGAGCGGCCTGACCCAGAGTTTGCGGACGCACGTCGCGGAGCCGCTGGCGGGCTTCGTTCGACAAGCCGCCGACATCGGCGTAGTCGATGTTCTCCGGAAGGCGCAATTCGTCATTGCGTTGCTGGCGCTCGATTTCCTCGTTCTGCCGCCGCAAATATCCCGAGTATTTCGCCTGCACATCGACTTGCAGCTTCACTTGCTCGATCAGGCGTTCATCGCCGCGCCAGTCATCGCCGACGGTTGCGCTGTCGCCGGCAGCATCGACACCGGCGTCGGGGGCGACACTGGATTCGTCATCGGTGCGGGCAATCGACGCCGGCGCCTTCCACGGGGCCACCCGATCCAAATCGTCATAGGCCAGTTCCGGGCGGCGCAATAAATCCAAGGCATGCGCCTCACGCAGCAGGGGCGAACCCAGCTTGGCGAGCAAGCCGGCATCGACATCGGCGGGATGCACGACTGTTGCGGCCAGCCTCGATATTTCCTGCTCAACCGCGGCACTTTTGCGCTGAAAGAATGCCCAGCGGGTGTCATCGACCAAGCCGATATTCCGGCCTTGCGCGGTGAGGCGCAGATCCGCGTTGTCCTCGCGCAGGCTCAGGCGGTACTCGGCGCGGCTGGTGAACATCCGGTAGGGCTCCGGCGCGCCGCGCGTAATCAGATCATCGACCAGCACGCCGATGTAGGCCTCGCTGCGTTTCGGCCACCACGCATCGCGCCCATCGGCCTGCAGCGCCGCGTTGGCTCCGGCGAGCAATCCCTGCGCCGCGGCTTCCTCGTATCCGGTGGTCCCATTGATCTGGCCGGCGAAAAACAGGCCGCAGAGAACCTTGCTCTCCAAGCTGAATTTGAGATCGCGCGGATCGAAGAAATCGTATTCGATGGCGTAGCCGGGCCGCGTGATGTGAGCATTCTCGAATCCCGCGATGGTGCGCACGAACTCGCATTGCACGTCGAAGGGCAGACTGGTGGATATGCCGTTGGGGTAGATCTCGTGGGTGTCCAGGCCCTCGGGCTCGATGAAGATCTGGTGCGAAAGCTTGTCCGCGAATCGCACCACCTTGTCTTCCACCGAGGGACAGTAGCGGGGGCCCACCCCCTCGATCAAACCCGTGAACAGGGGCGAGCGCGCGGTGGCACCGCGAATGATGTCGTGGGTACGCTCGTTGGTGGCCGTGATGTGGCAGGGCAGCTGCCGCGGGTGGGCGTCGCGAGTTCCCAGGTAGGAGAACACCGGCCGCGGATTGTCGCTGTGCTGTTCGCGCAGGCTCGAATAATCGATGCTGCGGCCGTCGATGCGCGGCGGCGTGCCGGTCTTCAAGCGACCCACGCGTAAATTCAGTTCACGCAAGCGCGCCGCCAGCCGCAGCGACGGCGGATCGCCCGCGCGGCCGCCGGGATGGCTCTCGAGACCGACGTGAATTCTGCCGCCTAAGAAAGTGCCGACGGTCAAAACGATGGCGCGTGCTCGAAATTCGACGCCGCCCTGAGTGATCACGCCCACCACTCGCCCGCCTTCGATCTGGAGATCCGCCGCTTCCTGCTGGAACAGAGTCAGATTGGGCTGGGTCTCGAGCATGCGGCGGATCGCACGCTTGTAGAGTTGCCGGTCGGCCTGCGCCCGCGTGGCGCGCACCGCCGGTCCCTTGCTCGAGTTCAAGGTGCGAAACTGGATCCCGGCCTGGTCGGTCGCAAGCGCCATGGCGCCCCCGAGGGCATCGATCTCCTTCACCAGGTGGCCCTTGCCGATGCCGCCGATCGCCGGATTGCAGCTCATCTGCCCCAGCGTCTCGATGTTGTTGGTCAGCAGCAGGGTGCGCTGGCCCATACGGGCAGCCGCCAGCGCGGCCTCGGTCCCGGCATGGCCGCCGCCGATCACGATCACTCCGTATTCAGTGCCGAAACGCAACGTAAGTACTCGATTTTCCGCGAGGCGCGTACTCTAAACGGCTGCTGGCCAAACTGCCAGGGAACCTCCGGCAAGCTCACCCTACTAAGCTTTGTGTCGAGGGTGAGGAGAATCGCGATGAGCACTTATACGTTCTCGAAAGACAAGGCGCGCCCCGCAGCCCTGGCCATGATACTGATCGGGGCGCTTTGGGCGGCCTTGGGAGTGGCGGTTCCCGCCCTGGGCGATGCTCTGCAAATCGGTCAGCCGGCGCCCGGATTCACGGCCATGGACAGCAAGGGCAGTTCGCTGTCCTTGAGTCAGTATCATGGCAAGACCATCGTCTTGGAGTGGACCAATGCAGAGTGCCCTTACACGCGCAAGCACTACACCAGCGGCAACATGCAAGGTATTCAGGCGCTGGCGCAAAAGAACGGCGTGATCTGGCTGACCGTGATTTCATCGGCGCCCGGGAAGCAGGGCTATGTCAACGGCCCCGCCGCGGACGCCCTGACTCAGTCGCGCGGCGCCGTGCCGACCGCGGTGTTGCTGGATCCGTCGGGGACTGTTGGCCGCCTGTACGGTGCGAAGACCACGCCGCATATGTTCGTCATCGACAAGAATGGCGCGCTGCAATACATGGGCGGCATCGATAGCATCGCCACGACGGATGTCAGCGACATCGCTCAAGCCGAGCCCTATCTCAAAGAGGCCATGTTGGACGTCGTGCAAGGCAAGCCGGTTGCTCATGCAGTGACCAAGCCGTACGGCTGTTCGGTCAAGTACTGACCGTGACCGGAATACCGGCAAACTTGCCGGCCCATGCCTTGGGCCCCGTGTCATGCACGGAAACGCCGTCCGAGCTCACCGCCACCGTAACCGGCATATCGCGCACCTCGAATTCATACACCGCCTCCATGCCGAGATCGGGGAAGGCCACGACGCGGCTGCCGCGAATGGCGTTCGAGACCAGGAAGGCGGCGCCGCCCACCGCGATCAGGTAGGCCGAGTGGTGCTTGGCAATGGATGCGACCGTGTCGGGACCGCGCTCCGCCTTTCCGACCATGGCCAGCAAGCCGGACTTGCCCAGCATGGTCTCGGTAAACCGGTCCATGCGATTGGCGGTGGTGGGGCCCGCGGGCCCCACGACTTCGGTGCCCACGGGGTCGACCGGCCCGACGTAGTAGATGACGCGGCCGTGAAAATCCAGGCCTTCGGGCAGCGGCTTGCCGGCGTCGAGCAAGGCACAGATGCGCTTGTGGGCGGCATCGCGGCCGGTCAGCAGCTTTCCGGACAGCAGCAGGCGCTCGCCGGGTTTCCAGCTTGCGATCTGCGCGTGGGTCAGGCCATCGAGAGACACGCGACGCGCGCTCGCATCCGCGGCCCACTGCACCTTCGGCCAGAGATCCAGATTCGGCGGCTCGAGAACCGCGGGGCCCGAGCCATCGAGAGTGAAATGGATATGGCGGGTGGCGGCACAGTTGGGAATCACCGCCACCGGCAAGGAGGCCGCATGAGTGGGGTAGTCCAATACCTTTACGTCGAGCACGGTGGTCAGCCCGCCAAGGCCTTGCGCGCCGATGCCGAGCGCATTCACACGTTGAAATATTTCCAGGCGCAACTCTTCGAGCTTGGTTTTCGGGCCGCGCGCGATCAGATCGCCGATGTCGATGGGCTCCATCAGCGATTTCTTCGCCAGCAGCATCGCCTTCTCGGCGCTGCCGCCGATGCCCACTCCCAGCATTCCGGGCGGGCACCACCCGGCACCCATTTCAGGCACCATCTCCAGCACCCAATCGGCCACCGAGTCCGATGGGTTCAACATGGCGAACAGGGATTTATTTTCGGAGCCGCCGCCTTTCGCGGCGACGGTAATCTCGACTTCGTCCCCCGGCACGAACTCGGTGTGGATCACCGCCGGCGTATTGTCGCGGGTATTGGCCCGCTTGAATGCGGGATCGGACACGATGGACGCGCGCAGCTTGTTCTCAGGATTCAAGTAGGCGCGCCGCACGCCTTCGTTGATCATGGACTCCAGATCGAGCGTCGCATCCCAGCGCACGCCCATACCCACTTTCACGAATACCACCACGATGCCGGTGTCCTGGCAGATGGGCCGGTGTCCTTCTGCACACATGCGTGAGTTGGTGAGAATCTGCGCAATGGCGTCGCGGGCGGACGGGCTTTGCTCCATGTCATAGGCGCGACCCATGGCGCGAATGAAATCGGGGGTGTGATAGTAGGAAATGTATTGCAGGGCATCGGCAACACCGGCAATCACATCGGCTTCGCGAATCACGCTCATGGCATAACCTTCAATAAAGACGAACTGGGCCGCAAATTTACCAACTCACGAGCTTTGCAGGGTAGCGAATCCCCTACAATCGAGCGAAATCGGAGATTTGTATGCGGCGTGTAAGGAGAACTCGGGTATCGAGCGTCTCGAGGAGTGTCTTGCTCGACTCGGGTATCCTGCCCGGCACATCGATCCGGTTCAGCGCCTCGATCGCATTCGCTGTCTTGGTCTGTAGCTGTCTGTGGTCCCCACTGGCGGCCGGGGCGGTCACGGCCCGGTTGCCGCTGCACGAGTGCCGCCTCGAGCATCCGCTGCGGTTGGCATCGATTCCGGCACGTTGCGGCGTGCT
>Ga0302314_10019449_pt1 | contig 11280 bp, 6 predicted proteins | sample III_Palsa_N2_3_FD_200533 | JGI IMG/M metagenome (GOLD analysis project Ga0302314, IMG submission 200533) | Peat permafrost microbial communities from Stordalen Mire near Abisko, Sweden - III_Palsa_N2_3 | ecosystem: Environmental > Terrestrial > Soil > Palsa > Peat permafrost | place: Sweden... | reverse complement strand
TAGTTGGGGATCATCACCGGGAACAGCCGCTCGGGCGCCCGGGCGCAGACTTCGGCGATGTGCTCGTTATAGCAGCTGAAGATCTCTTCACGCAGGTCGAAGTCGCCGGCCATGTACAGGCCGAACAGCCGCTGGGGAAATATCAGCTCCTTCTCGACGCCCTCGGCGTCGAGGTCCTTCAGGCGCGGTCCGACGTCGAGGAAACCGGGATTGCATTCCATCGCCTCGCACAGGCCCATGGCCTGTTCCTGCGGCATCATCTTGCGGTCCTTGGTCCAGAACTGCCAGCCGCCGTCCTTGAACTCGATCCGAGGCGCCCATTCCTTGAGGTGCTCGGGGAACTTTTCAATCCAGATATCGTGCTCGAGCATGTGGCTGTCGGCCGAGACGATCCGCGTGCCGGCCGGCCATGCGCCGCCGGGTGCGGTCTGGGCCTTGCGCTTGGCGGCCAGCGGCAGGCCCACCTGCTCGGGGATCTCGAGAACGAAACTGTCGGTCATGGGCGTCCTCCGGCCGCCTTCGTCGGGCGGCGTGCTTGTATGCCGAGACCAGTTTAGATCGCGTTCTAAAAATTTGGCAAGCGATTGTCGCGCGGGCCTTGCCGCTGAAATTGCCGCTTTCGCGGCCGCGGCGTTGCTCACAGTCTCACCTCGCCCGCGACGATCTGGTCGCGCAGCGTCGGCGTCAGCGCGACATAGGCCCCGTCGTGACCGCGCACATACAGCGGCGCGGTGATCCTGGCCGGATCGAAGCCGTCGGCGACCAGGTCGAGCTTGCGGGGCTTGAAGGTGCCGGTGACTTCGAGGTGGGGCGCGAGGCGCAGGAATTGCGGCTGGGCGTAGGCCGGAAGGGATGACGCCATATGCCGCGCGAACGCCGCCAGATCGAAGCCGGCGTCGACGACCATCGCGGCCATCCCGGCCCGGCCCTCGAGCGCCCCGACCTTGACGCCATAGACGATCGCCTGCTCGACGCCGGGGGCCGCCATGAGCTGCTCGGCCACCTCGGTGCTGGAGACGTTCTCACCCTTCCAGCGAAAGGTGTCGCCGACGCGGTCGACGAAATAGAAGTAGCCGTCCGCGTCGCGGGTCATCAGGTCGCCGGTGCGGAACCAGCGGTCGCCGCGGCGCAGGACGTCGTGGAGGATCTTGTTCTCGCTGGCCGCCCTGTCGAGGTAGCCGGAATAGGCGGTGCGAACGTCGTCGGCGATGCGCCCCAGGCACTCGCCGACGTCTCCGGGCCCGGCGGTCATACAGAGGCCGTCCGGCCCGCGCATCGGCGCTTCCGTCTCGACGTCGAACTTGGCGAGGGTGATGTTGAATATGCCGGCCATGTACGGAGGGATCCTGCCGATCGCGCCCGGGCGGCCGTCGAAATTGAACATCGACACATTGCCTTCGGTCGAGCCGTAGAATTCGAGGACCTCGGAAATCCCGAAGCGCTCGCGCAGCGTCGCCCACACGTCCCGCCCCAGGCCGTTGCCGAAGGCTAGCCGCAGGCGGTGCGCACGGTCGAGGGGGCCAGGCGGCTGGAGCGCGAGATAGCGGCAGAGTTCGCCGACGTAGACGAACAGCGTCGCCTGGGCGTCGATCACCTCGCGCCAGAAATGGCTGGCGGAGAAGCCGTCACGCACCACCGCGCTGGCCCCGTTCAGCAGGGCCGCGCCCATGGCGCACATCCCACCGGTCGCATGGTAGAGCGGCAGGGTCACATAGAGGCGATCGGTGGGTCGCGCGCCGGTCGCGGCGGCGAAGCCGCGCATGAACAGCTGGGCGCGCATGTGGGTGATCCGCGCCGCCTTCGGCAGGCCGGTGGTGCCGCTGGTGTAGATGTACAGCGCCGTGTCCCTGGCGGTCATGCCCGCGCGGATATCCGCGCGCGGCCGGGAGTCGCTCATGGCGGCGATCGGCGCCCGCAGGTCCCGCTGCCGGGGGCCGGCGTCACCGAGAGTCCAGACGCTCGCGAGCGTCGTGACGGCTCCGCGCACGTCTTCGCAGGCGGCCACGGTCGAGTCGTCGACGATGCATGTCGAGGCTCTGGAGATCCGCAGGCAATGGGCCAGGGCCTCGCCGGCGAGCTGGTTGTTGATCAGCGCCGCGACCACGCCCACCTTGGCCAGGCCGTACCAGATCGGCAGGTATTCCAGCCGGTTGGGCAGCAACAGCGCCACCGCGTCGCCGCGCGCGAAGCCCTGGGCGAGGGCCCAGTGGGCGACGCGGTTGGCCAGGGCGTCCATCTCGCGATAGCTGAGATCAGCGCCGCCACACGATATCGCCGGCCGCGACGCCCACCGGTCCACGGCCGCCTCCAGATCGTCGCAGACGAGATTGACGGAGCCGCCGGATATCGAGCGCACGCCCAGCAGGGTGCGGACGAGGCCGCGGAAGTATCGCCAGTCGCGCCGCAACCGCGCCATCGGACTCATCGGCGACACTCCCTTTTAGGTCCGACATTCGAGGATCGCGCCGCCCTCGGTCAAGCGGGGTCAGCGAGCCAGGGCTTCCTTGCGCTCCTCGAGGCCGAGCCAGGCGTCCTCCGCTGCGGCAAGGTCCTTGCGCGCCTTGTCGAGCGCGGCCGTGGCGGCGTGGAACGCGGCGGCGTCGCGGCGATAGAGATCGGCGTCGGCCAGCCGCTCCTCCAGAGACGCTATCGCGCTCGCCAGGGCGGGCATGGCGGCCTCCAGTTCGGCCAGCCGGCGTTCGTCCTTGTAGGAGAGCTTCGTCGGCGCGGCGGCGATCCGCGGCGCGGCGGCGCGGGCCTTCACCGGCGCACTGTCCGGCGGCGACAGGAATCCCGGGTTCTGTTCGACGAAATCCGACCAGCCGCCGGGGGTCTCGACCACGTTTCCCCGCCCGTCGAGCGCGATCGTGGAGGTCGCCAGACGATCGATGAAATCCCGGTCGTGACTGACCAGGATCAGGGTGCCGCCATGGTCGGCGAGCAGATCCTCCAGCAGATCGAGGGTCTCCATGTCGAGGTCGTTGGTCGGCTCGTCCAGCACCAGGACGTTGGACGGGGTCGCCAGCGCCCGCGCCAGCAGCAGCCGGTTGCGCTCCCCCCCCGACAGGCTGGCGACCGGCTGGCGCAGCTGGTCGTCGCGGAACAGGAAGTCGCGCGCATAGGCCGCGACGTGCCTGGGCTGGCCATGCACCATCACCTGGTCGCCCCCCAGCGGGGCCAGCGCCTGGGTGACGGTGATGTCGGCGGCCAGATCCGCCCTGGCCTGGTCGACATAGGCGATGACCAGGTTCGCGCCCAGCCGCGATGAGCCGGCGTCGGGCTCGATCTCGCCCAGCAGCAGCTTGACCAGCGTCGTCTTGCCCGCGCCGTTGGGGCCGACGACGGCGACGCGGTCGCCACGCATGATCCGGGTCGAGAAGCCCCGAAGCAGGGTGCGATCGCCGTAGGTCTTGGTCAGCCCCCTGGCTTCGATGACCAGCCGGCCGGAAGGATCGGCCAGGGCGGCGCCGATCGCCAGCTCGCCGCGCGCCAGGCGCAGGCGCTCCGCCTTTTCCCCCCGCAGGGCGATCAGCCGCCGCCGGCGGCCCTCGTTGCGCGCCCGGCGCCCCGTCACGCCACGGGCCATCCAATAGGCTTCGCGCTCGATCGCCTTGTCCAGGCGGCGGGCGTTCTCGGCCTCGCTCGCCGAGATCTGGTCGGCCCAGGCGTCGAACGCCTCGAAACCGGCGTCGAGGCGGCGCACCCTGCGATCCTCCAGCCAGAAACACCGCTGGGTGACGCGGGCCAGAAAGGCGCGATCGTGGCTGACCACCAGCAGGGAGACGCGGCTGCGGGAGAGGCGCTGCTCCAGGACTTCGATGGCGGCGATGTCGAGGTGATTGGTCGGCTCGTCCAGCAACAGGATGTCCGGCGCCTCGGCGAAGGCCCGCGCCAGGGCCGCGCGCCGTGCCTCTCCGCCCGACAGGCCGTCGGTCCCCCGCGCCGGATCGACGCCGAACGATTCCAGCGCCGCCTCGGCCTCGTGCCTGGGCGCGCCGCCGGCCATGGCGTAGTCGGCCAGGGTGGCGCCGGCGATCACCGGCTCCTGCGGGACGAAGGTGATCTTGAGCGCAGGGGTGACGAAGCGTTCACCGCTGTCGGCCTGCGCCAGGCCGGCGAGGATCCTCAGCAGGGTCGATTTGCCCGCGCCGTTGCGGCCGACCAGGCACGCGCGCCCGCCGGCTTCGAGACCCACGTCGACGCCATCGAACAGCTGGCGCCGGCCGTCGGCCAGGCGGACGTCGCGCAGGGCGAGCAAGGGAGCGGCCATGGCGCGGAGATCGACCTCTTGGGCTTCTTAAACAGGGACGGATGCGTTTAGGGCAGGCGCGCCACGACGACGAGACCCTTTTGGGAAACCAGCCCTCCCTCCCCTTTATGGGGAGGGACAGACGGCGAAGCCGTCAGGGTGGGGAAGTGTCGCCGACTCAACGGCCGCGTGGGGTTTCATCGACACTTCCCCACCCTGATCGCTTCGCGATCTGTCCCTCCCCACTTCGGGGGAGGGAGGAGGAGGAGCTGGGTACTTCCGGGCCTTTTCCTCGATCCGCAGTTCGAAATCGAGAGGTGGGCGGCGGACGCGCCAGGTTTCGCCGTCGCTCTCGCAGGCTTCGGGATCGAGGCCCATGGCGGCGCAGAGGCGGACCACGGTCTCGCCGACCGGGCGATCGAGATAGCCGCGCATTTCGTCGGCGTCGACGAGGTATTCGCGGGCGTCGTCCAGCAGCCGGTCGGCCAGGTCGTTGTATTCCGTATCTGAACAGTCGGCGGCCCAGGCGTCGTGCAGGCCGCCGATGATCGCGTCGCCCACGGCGGTTTCGTGGGCGGCCTCGCGCGTCGCGCGGCGCTCGGCGCATTCGGTGATGAGCTTTTCGCGGCGCGCCTTCACGCCCTCGGCGAGTTTGGCCTCCAGAGCGAGGGTGCGGCGGACGGTCTGGGCCATCTTGTCACAGGCGACGGCGGCGTCCTTGCTGCGCGAAGGGGCGTCCGCGTCCTTCTTCTCCTGTTCGACGCGCGCGTCGACCAGTTCGCCCAGCGACCTTAGCAGTCTCATGCCGATCTCGGCCATCTCCACCAGCATGCGCCGATGCCGCTCGCCGCGCTCGACGGCGATCGCCTCCTCCGCCATGGCGGCGGTGTCGGCGTCCGCGTCGGCGGGCGGGATCGGATCGAGGAGGGCGCGGTGAAGCATGAGGGGCTTATCGCAGGACTATTTCAATTTGTCAAGTTCTAAATCCTTCTCCCCTCGCGGGAGAAGGTGTCCGCGACGCGGACGGATGAGGGGGTCGCGCCGATGAGAGATTGCAAGGGACTGGCTTTACGAGGCTAATCGGAGAGGCCCCCCTCATCCGGCCTTCGGCCACCTTCTCCCGCGAGGGGAGAAGGGACACTGCATTTTGCGCTTGAAATAGCGGCGGACCCCGGCGGCCGACCCCCGGATCGCTGGGAACAGGCATGGGGGCGGGGACGAGCTGGAAGATGACGCCTTCAGGCAGTCCCCGTCCGAGCCGCGATGGGGTGTGCTACCGCGGTCATTTCTTTACACTCCGCCCAGGCTTCGCCCGGTTCGCCCCGCCTTCGGCAGGATGTTTGGATTGGTTGAAAAATACGACTTTTCTGGCTTCCGCCAACTGCGATGGCGCCGGCGCAGGCAGACGTCGAAGATAAGGACGCGGTGCGATTTCCGAGAGGGACGATTTGAATGAAGCCGGCCAACCGCGATCGCCCGTCCGTGCTGTTCGTCTGCCTTGGAAACATCTGCCGCTCTCCCCTTGCCGAAGCCGCCTTTCGGGAGGAGGCGGCGCGGGCCGGCCTCGTCGCCGACGGGGATTCGGCGGGGACTGGAAATTGGCATGTCGGAGAGCCGCCGGACGTACGCGCGCTAAGGACGGCGCGCGGTCATGGCGTCGACATCTCCGGCCATCGTGGTCGCCAGGTCGAGGCCGCCGACTTCCGGACCTTCACCCACATCCTCGCGCTGGACCGGGACAATCTCGCCGATCTGCGGCGCCTGGCGCCCGCGGACGCCACCGCACGGCTCGGACTGTTGCTCGATCTCGTTCCGGGCCGCGCCGGGGAAGCCGTCGCCGATCCGTATTTCGGCGATGAGGCCGGGTTCGAAACCACCTGGAACGATGTCGCAGCGGCGGCGCAGGCGCTGGTCGCGATGTTGAAGCGATGAGGTCGCGCACGGAGCCGGCCGAAGCGTTGGTTGAATTGGGGATCATTGCTGCTGACACCCTATTGCGTATGGCCACACGCTGGTCGATCGGACACGCGCTTTACATCAGCTCTACCACGTGCGCGCGTGGCGCGGTCGTCGCCGACCGCCGTCGGTGGCGCAATGGATGGCCAGGACTTTGCGCCCGGCCAAGCCGTCGCCTTTATGTATAGCCATGATTCAATCGCAACGAGGGCTGGTACTACGCCACGAGCGGCAGAGCAGGTGACCAAATTCGCGGCGATGACCTTGACCGTTTTCCGTTTTACCGCGCTCCGCTTTTGTTCAAGCCATCATCACACGCGGACTCGCCAGCATCGCGGAGGGCGATCGCCAGACATTGACGTTTTCGCCCGCGTGCCAGGCCGATCCGCCGCCCGGCGCCGCCATCGCCTGCACGAACCACGCGGTAGCCGGCGTCGTGGCTGTGGGCGGCGCCGCGGTCGTGGACAGGGTGATGTCTGTTCCACCGTGGCCATCCGAGGAGACCGCGAAGTTGTCGCCTGAATAGTTCCCGCTGAGTTGCAGCGTCGCCACTGTCTTGGTCCCGTCGACGATCACCAGCTCGTCACCGGCCTCGAGCGTCGCGGCGGTGGCGGTTTTCTGCAGAAGGTCGATGGTGTCGCCGGAGGCGAAGGCGGCGATCGTGGCCTTGAAGGCCGAGGGTTTCGTCAAGGCCAATACGCCGCCCACACCTTCGAAGGTCACGGCCAGACGCGCCGCGACCGAAGTGTCGGCTTGGAGCGTGGCTCCTGCGTCGACCCGCAAGTCTCCCTTGCCCGTGATCGATTGGCTGAGCTCGAGCGTGCCGGACACGGCCTCGATAACACCCGCGTCCGCCACCTGCGCGTCGATCACGCCCTCGCCGCTCACCACGCCTATGTTGTTCAAGCTCGCCGGAGCGAACGACCCGCCGCCGAGATCGAGGGTCCCCGCATTGGTCATGGCGATCGTGGACGACCAGTCGCGGCCGGCGAGCAGTTCCAGCGTGCCGGTCGCCGTTATCGACGCCAGGGTCGAGTCGATGGTGACCAGGACGTGGTCGGTCTGCATGCTCTGCAAATTCGACCCTGTCCCACTGAGAATGATGACGGCGTTATCGGTGGTCACCGACTGGTTCTGCGCCAGCTCCAATGTCGATCCTGCATCGACCTCGAATTGCCCGCCCGACAGGCGTCCGCTGGCCAGGTTGGTGAGCCAGTGCGGTTCGAGGTCGAGGATGTCGCCGTTGGAAACGGCGATGGTTCCGGCGTTGGTGAAAGTGGGGCCGCCGATGTGAAAGCGACCGTCATGGAAGGAGGCGTCGATCGTTCCGGCGCTCACGATGGACGCGCCCTGGTAGTCGCTGGTGATCCGGGCGAATTTGCCGGTCTGATCGATCGCCAGATTGACTCCGAGCGTAAGCGTGCCCGCACCGTTCGTCGGCAATTCCTCGATCGAGGCGAAGCCGCGCGCGCTTCCGATGTCGATCGTCGCGTTGCCGAATGTCTGTGTGGCCTGAAAATAGATCGCGCTATCGTAGCCGGTGAGATCAATCGTCCCTGCGCCAGTCCCCCCCACGCCCTCGGCGATCAGGCCGTTGTTGATCCGCAATTTGGAATAGAGAGAGGAGAGGTCCAGTGTCCCCTCGAAGGTCGCCCCGTTCAGCGTGCCGCCGTTGAACACGATTCCCGGGCCCACGTCGCTGATTGTACCACCGCTGATGGCCCCCAACCGGGTAAGGGTGATAGTCTCCAGGTTCGCGCCGGCTCCAACGTTCAGGGTCGAGCTGGCGTTGTTCAGCGTGCCGTCGATATTCACCGTGCCGCCGTTGTTGACGAAACTACCCAGCGCGGCGGTAGTAAAGCCGTAGCGGAGATCGACCGTCGCGTTGGTCACCGCGATCGTGCCGGTGTTCGACCACGAGTACTCGAATTGACCAAGCGTCAACGTATCACCGTTGGTGACGTTGATGATTCCGGCATTGGTGAAAGTGTAAGGAGTGATAGAGAAGTCGCCGCCCATGTACGAAGCGTTGATCACGCCCTCGTTCACCACCGCGTCGTCGACGAAGCCGGCGCCGCCCCTGATCTCAGTGTATGCGCCAGTTTGATTGATCGTCACCTGGCCCCCGAGGGTCAATGTGACCCCGGCGTCTGTGCTGTTATACAAAGCGATGAAGGCATTACCGCTCGTGGCGCCGATGTTGATCGTGGCGTTATCGAGTGTTTGGGTGTTCCGGAAGTCGAGAGCGCAGTATCGGCCGGAAATGTCGATCGTCCCAGCCCCCGTCCCGCCTGCGCCAGTCATCTGCAACCCGCCGAGGACCGTCAAAGACGCATAGTTGGCGCCGCTAAGATTGATCGCGCCCTCGACGGTGGAGGCGCCGAGGGTCAATCCTTCCTGACTGGCGACATTGATCGTCCCGTCGAATGTCACCCCATTGAGCGTGCCTCCGTTAAACAGGAACGCTCCGGCTCCGGCGCTCAGTGTCCCACCGTTGATCGCGCCACCTCTGTCGAGGGCAAAAGTCCCGGCGGCCAGGGCCAGGGTAGAGCCGAGGGTCAACGCCCCCGTATCGACGATCGTCGCCTTGGCGTTGTCCAGCGTCAGCGAATGCGCCGCGTCGCCGGACGAGATCGTGACAGTAAACGCGCCCCGCGCCGCGATGGTGACATTGTCCCCAGCTCCCGGCGCGACCCCGCCGGTCCAGTCCGCCCCATCGGTCCAGTCGCCCGAAATCCCCGACGCCCATTTGATCGCGGCCATTTTACCCTCCGTTGGTAAGCATCTGTCGCGGTGACAGGCCGACATGTCGAAACTGAAGCCCACCATGGGCTATGAGCGCTGCGTCCGCGCGGATCGCACAACTTCATCGCTCGGCAACCTGTCAGGCGACCATGACATGCGGACTGGCGAGCAGGGTCGGGCGCACCAGCCATCCGTCGACGGTTTGGACGGTCGCGCCGCCAGAAGCTCCGAGACTGGCCATGGCGGCGGCAAACCGGTGCGGGTTCGCGTCGGACTGGGCATCGACGACAGTCACGCCGCCATAGCCATCGCTCGAGGCGACAAAATGCGAGCCCACGTAGTCGCCGATCAGGTTGATGTGGGCGGTGTGGGTTCCGTCGGTGACCGTAAGCACTCCCGAGCTCGTCGTGCCGCTGAAACTGGCCTCGCCGGGGGAGACGAAACCGACGTCGCGCAAATCCACCGCGGCAAAGCCGGTGATGTCAGCGCCATAGGCTTGCGACTGGGCGAGCACGAGGATTCCCTCGCCCGTGAACGTCACGTTCTGATCGAAGCTTGATTGGAATGTCAGCACTCCACTACCGATCGTCACCTCGCCGGAACCGGTGACCGCGCCGTCGACTACTAGATTCGTGTCGTTGGCGGCGAGAACCCCGTTGTTGGCGATGGCGCTCCTGATGACCAAACTCCCGCCAGCGGCCCGAAAATCGTAGGGCGTGGTTTCAATCAGGCCATCGTTGATGATGGTGTTGCTCCCGGTGTCAATGATCAGCGCCTGGCCGCGAATGTCGGCGTCGATCGTGCCGCCGGCTTCGTTGACCAGGCCCAGCTTGCCATCGCCCAGAGCGCCCGATCCGTAGATCGTATTGTCGACGTTGGTGAGGACAATAGCCGGACTGGTTCCCGAAATTACCGCCCCGACGCCGTCCTCCCCGCTCACATATATACCCCCTCCACCGCTCAGGGTCCCACCGGTGTCGAAGGTCAGATTGCTGCCGGCGACAACGATCGCTCCAGCGTTCTCGATATTGCCTCCCGAGGTGACCGAACTTCCCTGGTAAATGTTGATGTTGCCGATTGCCTCCGTCTCCAGTGTTTGCCCGGTCACCGCACAGTCAAAGAGCTCCACGCTCGCCTGAGAATCGCCGACGATCTCACCTCCAACGCCTTTGATATCTGTATTGTAGATATATAAGTACGCGTTATTATAATTTCCGCCGGCCTCAAGAATACCAGTATTGGTAATAAAACTCCTCGTGTTTGCATCCCCGAAAGACAACACGCCGTCCCCGACGCCGCCTTCGATAACGCCCTTCGACTGATTGACCAGGGTCAGACTCTGCGAACCGCTGTTGGTGGCGCCGATGTCCCCCACTCCAACGATCGTGTTGTCGACATTGGTCAGGGTCACCGTCCCGACGCCGGTCGCGGCTTCGACCTCGATCTTGTTGTGGTTGCTTTCGCCGAGGTCTAGCGTCACGGTTCCGCCCCCGCTGAGGGTCGTGTTCGACGCGAGGACCAGCTTGGTGGTGGGGACATCGCCGTTGACCAGGATCAAGCCGGTGTTGTTTAGATTGCCGCCGACGGTGAAGGTGGCCCCATTCCCGACGACGATCTTACCGGCGTTTTGGCCCGGCCCCGTGCCGTCGCTGGCGGTGAAGGTGGTTCCACCGGTGATGTCCAGGGTGGCGTTGGCGGCGAGTTGGATACTGTGGACGGTTTCGCTGACGCTGGCGGTGACGGTGAAGGCCGAGCCGGCCGCGTCCAGAATGGCTTTGTCGGACGCACCTGGGACGACGTGCCCGGACCAGTCGGCGGCGGTGTCGAAGTCGGCGCTGACCGGGTTGATCCAGTGAATCCGCTTCATAGGGTCCTCGCATAGCCGAAGCAGGCGCCCCGGCCGCACAAATGCGCATGCCCCCCCGCCCGCCATGGACCGCCTTCCTTGCCGATACAGACATCTTAGTCAACGGCAAAAGCGCCGCGCCAATCCGCTTCACCGTGCCATTCGACCGTATACGCATCAATATCACGATCGCCCGAGACGATAATCCGAGTAATACTCGCTTATTATCGGAAGAAATACCTCATACTACGCCCATTCCCGTCAAAAATACCCCGTCCAGTCTCGCAATAAACTGTATAAATTAAAAATCATCCCCCTATTGTCAGAATTATAATCTAGAATTACAGTGAAGAATTACGGAGTCTCGTCCATCGCCACCGCGATTTCGGTGACACGATATCAATTGCCAAATAGGTCGCCTTTATCCTCGGGAGAAGACGATAGCCGGGGGTTTGGACCTCGCTTGGCCGGCGAGACCCTCCGA
>Ga0302314_10019445_pt1 | contig 11281 bp, 8 predicted proteins | sample III_Palsa_N2_3_FD_200533 | JGI IMG/M metagenome (GOLD analysis project Ga0302314, IMG submission 200533) | Peat permafrost microbial communities from Stordalen Mire near Abisko, Sweden - III_Palsa_N2_3 | ecosystem: Environmental > Terrestrial > Soil > Palsa > Peat permafrost | place: Sweden... | reverse complement strand
CCAAAGTGGCCTGCGAGGCGATGGTCGGCAAGCGCAGCCACGTATCCATCTTCGGGACCGATTATCCCACCCCGGATGGCACGGGCGTACGCGACTATCTTCACGTCGAAGACCTTGCCGCCGCCCACTGCCGGGCCCTTGAGTATCTGCGCGCCAATGGCCGCTCCGTGACGCTGAACGTGGGCTACGGGCACGGGTACTCGGTCCGCGAGGTGCTTGCCATGGTCGAGAGCGTCGGCGGCAAGCCGCTCGTCATCCGCGAGGAGCCGCGCCGCGCGGGCGACCCGGCCTATCTCGTGGCTCGTGCGGAGCGCATTCGCACCGAGCTCGGCTGGCAGCCGCGCTACGACGATCTGCGCGCGATCGTCTCGAGCTCCCTCGCCTGGGAGGAGAAGCTCAAGCGCGAGCCCTGGGCCTAGACGCGCTCCGCGGCCCCGCATCATGCTGCGGTTCGCGCGGCGCCCCGGGTGCGTCAACTTTACTTGACCCCCCGAAAACGCTACCCTGTACGCCCATTTTTCTCTGCTAAATCAGACTATTACGAATGCGAATTACCATCTTTGGCTCCGGCTACGTGGGCCTGGTGACGGGCGCCTGCCTGGCTGATGCCGGCAATCACGTGGTATGCGTCGACGTTGACCGCCGCAAGGTCGAGATGCTGTCGGCCGGTGAGATTCCCATCCACGAGCCGGGTCTCGACGTCATCGTCAAGCGCAACTTCGCCGCCGGGCGTTTGCGCTTTACCACGGATGCCGAGGAAGGCGTCGGGCACGGTCACTTTCAGCTGATCGCGGTCGGCACCCCCCCGGAGGAGGATGGCTCGGCGGATCTACGAGCCGTGGTGGCCGTCGCGGGCACCATCGGCCGGCACATGAGCGAGTACAAGGTGGTGATCACCAAGTCCACGGTGCCGGTAGGCACGGCGGACAAAGTGCGCGACGCGGTGAGCGCCGCACTCGCCGAGCGCGGCGCTGCCATCGAGTTCGACACGGTATCGAACCCCGAATTCTTGAAGGAGGGCGCCGCGGTCGAGGATTTCATGAAACCCGACCGCGTGATCATCGGCACCTCGAGTGCGCGTGCGACCGAGTGGCTGCGGGCGCTGTACGAGCCGTTTACGCGGAACCGCGACCGGATGATCGTCATGGATGTGCGCTCCGCCGAGCTTACCAAGTATGCGGCCAACGCCATGCTCGCGACCAAGATCAGCTTCATGAACGAGCTCGCGAACCTCGCCGAGCGCTGCGGTGCCGACATCGAGGCGGTACGTATCGGAATCGGTTCCGACCCGCGCATCGGCCACGCCTTCATTTACCCGGGGGTCGGCTACGGGGGGTCGTGCTTTCCCAAGGACGTCAAGGCGCTGCGCCGCTCAGCGGTCGAGGTGGGCTACGAGGAAAGCATTCTTACCGCGGTGGAGGACGTGAACGAGCGCCAGAAGACGGTGCTCTTCCAGAAGATCAAGCGCCATTTCGGGTCGCTCCGGGGCAAAACCATCGCGCTCTGGGGGCTCGCGTTCAAGCCCAACACCGACGACATGCGCGAAGCGCCGAGCCGCGTGCTCATCGAAGCGCTTTGGAAGGAGGGCGCCGCGGTCCGGGCCTACGATCCGGTGGCGATGCCGGAGTGCTCCCGCATCTACGGCTCCCGGGTCGACCTTACCCTGTGCAAATCGAGCGTGGAGACGCTCAGCGGAGCGGACGGCCTGGCCATCGTCACCGAGTGGCGGGAGTTCCGCAGTCCCGATTTCGACTACATCAAATCCACCCTCAAGACGCCCGTAATCTTCGATGGGCGCAACCTCTACGACCCGGCCCATCTGGCGCGGGACGGCTTCAGCTATTATGCGATCGGCCGCGGCAAGCGGTCAGGGTGAGTCCATGGAAACGACGTTGATACCCGTGATCTTATCCGGTGGCGCGGGCACCCGCCTGTGGCCGCTGTCGAGGGAGCTCTATCCGAAACAGCTGCTCGCCCTGACGGGCACGCAAACCATGCTGCAGGAGACGGCTGCCCGCCTCGCCGGCATCGAGGGTGCGCGCGACCCCATCGTCGTGTGCAACGAGGCGCACCGCTTCACGGTGGCCGAGCAGCTGCGCACCTTGGGCGTCAATCCGAGCGCCATCCTGCTCGAGCCGGTCGGCCGCAACACAGCCCCGGCGGTTGCGCTGGCTGCGCTGCAGGCGCTGAGGATCGATCCCGAGGCGATCTTGGTGGTTGCCCCCGCCGATCACGTGGTCCGGGACGTCCATCCTTTTCGGCAGGCAGCGGCTACGGCGGCCGCGCTCGCGGTCGACGGCAAGCTCGTGACTTTCGGCATCGTCGCGCATGCTCCCGAGACGGGCTACGGCTACATCCGCCGCGGCGAGGGGCCGGGGCCCGCCTATCCGGTGGCGCAATTCACGGAAAAGCCCGCGCTGGATGTGGCGCATCAGTTCGTCGCGAGCGGCGATTATTACTGGAACAGCGGAATGTTCGTGTTCAAGGCGCGCGACTACCTCACCGAGCTGCAAAAATTCGCGGCCGATATTTTGGAGGCGAGCAAGGCGGCCTTCGAGGCTGCCAAGACTGACCTCGACTTCGTGCGCATAGACAGGACACTCTTCGAGCGCTGCCGGAGCGATTCGATCGACTACGCCGTCATGGAGAAGACCCGCTCCGCCGTGGTGCTGCCCCTCGAGGCGGGCTGGAGCGATGTGGGGTCGTGGGCCTCGCTGTTCGATGCCTTACCGGCGGACGAGGACGGCAACGTGCTCAAGGGCGATGTGCTGGTGCACGACACGAACGACTGCTACGTGCACTCGACCAGCCGTCTGGTCGCCGCCGTCGGGATGGACGATCACGTGATCGTCGAGACCAAGGACGCGGTACTCGTCGCGCCGAAGGGACGGGTACAGGACGTCAAGGAGTTGGTGGCCAGGCTCAAGAAGTCCGGCCGCAGCGAATCCTCTCTGCATCGCGAGGTCTTCAGACCTTGGGGTAGCTATGACAGCCTCGATGCGGGCGAGCGCTTTCAGGTCAAGCGCCTCTCTGTCAAGCCGGGCGGGCAGCTTTCCTCGCAGATGCACCATCACCGCGCCGAGCACTGGATCGTGGTGCAGGGCACCGCGCGGATCACCTGCGGCGACAAAACGTTCCTGTTGTCGGAAAACGAGTCCACGTACATCCCCATCGGGGCGACCCATCGCATCGAGAATCCCGGCAAGGTGCCGCTGCACATCGTCGAGGTGCAGTCCGGCTCCTATCTCGGCGAGGACGACATCGTGCGCTTCGATGACATCTACGGGCGCCAAGGAACCAGCACTTGAGCTCGATCCGCTGCTTCAAGGCCTATGACCTGCGCGGCCGAATTCCCGATGAGCTGAACGAGGACGTCGCCTACCGCGTGGGGCGCGGCTACGCCGAGTTCGTTGCCCCCGCGCAAGTGGTGGTCGGGCGCGACATCCGGCTCTCGAGCCCGGGCCTCACCGATGCGCTGTGCCGAGGCCTCAACGAGTCGGGCGTTGATGTCGACGACATCGGGGTGTGCGGCACCGAGGGCGTCTATTTCGCCACGTTCAACGGCGGCTACGACGGCGGCATCATGGTGACCGCCAGCCACAATCCGCCGGACTACAACGGCATGAAGTTCGTGCGCGAGCAATCAAAGCCCATCAGCGCCGATACGGGCCTCAAAGAGATTCAGGCTTGCGCCGAGCGCGGCGAATTTCGCGATGCGGCAAAGCCGGGCGTACGGCGCAGCATCGATGTCACCGCCGCGTACGTCGAGCACTTGCTCTCCTACGTCGATGTGAAGAAGCTCGATCGGCTGAAAATCGTGGTGAACGCTGGCAACGGCGCCGCAGGCCTCGCTCTCGATCGCCTCGAGCCGCACTTGCCCTTCGAGCTCATCAAGATCCACCATGAGCCGGACGGGCGCTTTCCGAACGGCGTGCCGAATCCCATGCTCGAGGACAATCGTGCGCCTACCGTCGCGGCGATTCGCGCGCACGGCGCGGATCTCGGGCTCGCGTGGGACGGGGATTTCGACCGCTGCTTTTTCTTCGACGAGCTTGGGCGTTTCGTCGAGGGCTACTACATCGTCGGGCTCCTGGCGTCGGTCCTGTTGCGCACCGAGCCGCGCGGCGGCCGCATCGTGCACGATCCGCGCCTCACCTGGAACACGCTGGAGATCGTCGCGGCGCAGGGCGGACAGAGCGTCTTGTCGAAATCCGGCCATGCCTTCATCAAGCAGCGCATGCGCGAAGTCGACGGGGTGTACGGTGGTGAGATGAGCGCGCATCACTATTTCCGGCGTTTTGCCTATTGCGACAGCGGCATGATTCCTTGGCTCTTGATCGCGCAGATCATCAGCGAATCCAAAAAGCCGCTCTCGAAGCTCGTCGGCGAGCGCATCGCCAAATTTCCGGCGAGCGGCGAGCTCAATTACCGCGTGCCGGATGCGGCGGCAGCTATCGCGGCGGTGGAGGCGCGCTACGGGAACGAGGCGCTCGCGACCGACCGCACCGACGGTGTCTCCTTCGAATTTTCGGACTGGCGCCTGAACTTGCGCTCCTCGAACACCGAGCCCCTGCTGCGCTTGAACGTCGAGGCTCGCGGTTCGCTGGAGCTCATGCGCTCGAAGACCGAAGAGGTTCTCGGCGTGTTGAAGTCGCAGGGCGCCGTAGCAGCCGACACTTGAAATAAGCGCGCTCGACATGCCCGCCGCCACTCCCAAATTGAGCATCGTGATTCCCGTGTACAACGAGGAACAGGTGCTGCCCACGCTGTTCGCACGGCTTTATCCGGCGCTCGATGCGCTCGGCATCGCCTATGAGTGCGTGTTCATCAACGACGGCAGCAAGGACCGTTCCGCGGCGCTCCTGCGCCAGCAATTTCAGCAGCGGCCGCGCGAGACGCGCGTGGTGCTCTTTCACGCGAATTTCGGGCAGCACTCGGCGGTGATGGCGGGACTCGCCTATGCGCGCGGCGAGTATGTCGTCACGCTCGATGCGGATTTGCAGAACCCTCCCGAGGAGATTCAAAAGCTGGTCGAGAAACTCGATCAAGGCTACGACTACGTCGGCACCATCCGCCGGCAACGGCAGGACCGCCTGTGGCGCCGGTCGCTCTCGAAAGGCGTAAACAAGGTGCGCGAGTGGATCACGCCGGTGCGCATCACCGACCAGGGGTGCATGATGCGCGGCTACTCGCGGTTCGTGGTGCAGGCGCTCAACCAGACGCGCGAGGTCAACACGTTCATTCCCGCGCTGGCCTCGCTCTATGCGATGAATCCCATCGAGGTGCCGATCGCCCACGAGGAGCGGCACGCCGGTCAGTCGAAGTACTCCTTGTACAGCCTGATACGCCTGAACTTCGATTTGATCACCGGCTTCTCGGTCGTGCCGCTGCAGCTTTTTTCCATGGTGGGCATGGCGGTATCCCTGTTGTCCGCGGCGCTGATGATCGTCCTGCTCGTGCGCCGTCTCATCGTCGGCTCCGAGGCGGAAGGGTTGTTCACCCTGTTCGCGATCAACTTCTTTTTCATCGGACTCGCGCTGTTCGGCATCGGCTTGCTGGGCGAGTACGTCGGGCGCATCTACACGCAGGTACGCGAACGGCCGCGGTATGTCGTCGAGGCCGTGCTCGAGGACATCGAGTGACGCGTGTGGTGGTGTTCGCCTACAGCGAAGTGGGGGTGCGGTGCTTGCGGGAGCTTCTCGATCAAGACATTCGCGTGCCGCTGGTTTTTACGCACGCGGATGACCCGGGCGAGAGCCGCTGGTTCGGAAGCGTGAAGGAGCTCGCCGACGCGCGCGGCGTCAAGGTCGTCGCCCCCGATGATCCCAACGCGATCGAGTGGCTGGCGGAGGGGCGGCGCGCACGGCCGGACTTCGTGTTCTCGTTCTACTACCGGCATATGCTGAATGCCGCGTGGCTCGGCCTTCCTAAGCGCGGCGCGCTCAACATGCACGGCTCGTTGCTGCCGAAGTACCGCGGGCGCGCTCCCGTGCATTGGGCGATCATTCGCGGCGAGACGGTCACGGGCGCAAGCCTGCACTACATGTTGGAGAAGCCCGATGCCGGCGCTCTCGTGGATCAGCAGCCGGTGCCCATCGGAGAGAACGACACGGCGCTCGATGTCTCGCTGCGGGTGGCCGATGCGGCGCAGACGGTGATAAGACGGAGCCTGCCGAAGCTGATCGCAGGCAGTGCCTCGGCGCGGCCGCTCGATCTCGCGCAAGGCTCCTATTTCGGACGCCGCCGCCCGGAGGACGGCCGCATCGACTGGCGCGCCGGGTCGCGCGTCATCCACGATCTGGTGCGCGCGGTTGCGCCGCCGTTTCCGGGCGCATTCACCCTGGTAAATGGGCAACGGCTCGAGGTATGGGAGACGCGCATCGATGTACAAGCGGAGCGTCATCCCGGCCGGGCGCCGTGCTTGTATGCGGAAGAGGGGCGCTGGTATGTCGATTGCGCGGACGGCAAGCGCCTCGAGATCGTCAAGCTCGCAATCGGTGAAAACACGGTCGCACCGGGCGCGGCGCCCGCCGCGCTTTGCGGTGGGCCGGTTGCATTGAGTTAATTTTGAAGGAATCAACGTGAAAAACGTCCTCATTCTAGGCGTCAACGGTTTCATCGGCCATCACCTGAGCAAGTACATCCTCGGGCACACGGACTGGGATATCTATGGCATGGATCTGCAGTCCGAGCGGGTGAGCGGCATGCTCGATCACGAGCGGTTCCACTTCGTGGAAGGCGACATCACCATCAACAAGGAGTGGGTCGAGTATCACGTGCGCAAGTGCGACGTGATCCTGCCGCTCGTGGCCATCGCGACGCCGGCAACTTATGTGCGCGAGCCGCTGCGGGTATTCGAGCTCGATTTCGAGGCGAACCTGCCGATCATCCGCCACTGCGTCAAGTACAAAAAGCGTGTGGTGTTCCCGTCGACATCCGAGGTTTACGGCGCCTCCCGCGACCGCGAATTCGATCCCGAGACCTCGGAACTCGTGCTCGGCCCCATCCACAAGCAGCGTTGGATCTACTCCTGCGTGAAACAGCTCCTCGACCGCATCATCTGGGCCTACGGGCAACAGGGACTGCAGTTCACACTGTTCCGTCCCTTCAACTGGGTGGGCTCCGGCCTCGACAGCATGGACGATCCAAAGGAAGGCAGCTCGCGCGTGCTCACGCAGTTTCTCGGCCATATCGTGCGCGGCGAGCCGATCAAGCTGGTCGACGGGGGCAGTCAGACCCGTGCGTTCACCTTCATCGACGATGCAGTGGATTGCCTGACCCGCATCATCGACAACCCCGCCGGCATCGCCGATGGCAAGATCTACAACATCGGCAATCCGGCCAATCTCTATTCGATCCGCCAGCTCGCCGAGATGATGCTCGAGATCGCCATGTCCCGGCCCGAGTATGCACCGACCGCGCGCAACACCCGTCTGGTCGACATCTCGGCGCTCGATTATTACGGCAAGGGCTACGCCGACATCCCGGCACGCCTGCCGTCCATCAAGAATACGACGGCGGAACTCAAATGGACGCCGAGCACCGACATGCGCGCGGCGTTGAATGCCATCTTCGACTCCTACGCTCAGAGCCTTCCCGCAGCCTCCGCACTGCTCTCGAGTCATGCTTGACGGCGCGCGCATCGGCCTCAAGGTCGATGTCGACACCTTGCGGGGCACCCGCGAGGGCGTGCCGCGGCTGGCGGCGTTGTTCAAGAAGCACGGTGTCGCGGCGACCTTTTACTTCTCCGTAGGACCCGACCACACCGGGCGCGCGATGCGCCGCGTGTTTCGCAAAGGATTTGCCCGGAAAGTCGCGCGCACCTCGGTGCTCAAACACTATGGGCTGAAGACCCTAATGTACGGCGTGCTGCTGCCCGGGCCGGACATCGGCCGCCATGCGCGCGAGGCGATGCGCCGCGTGCACGATGCGGGCTTCGAGGTGGGACTCCATACCTACGATCACGTGCGCTGGCAGGATCATGTCGCAAGCGCCGACGCGCCCTGGACTCGCGCCGAGCTCGAGCGCGGCGTGCGGGCATTCGAGGGCGTGTTCGGATTTCCGCCGCAATCGCACGCCGCGGCCGGCTGGCAGATCAATCAGCACGCGCTCGAGCTCGAGCGGGAATTCGGCTTCAAATATGCGAGCGATACGCGCGGCGCGGAAGCGTTCTTTCCGCAGCTGGCGGCGGGCCCGAGCCCCTGCCCGCAGATCCCGACGACGCTGCCGACGTTCGATGAGCTGCTCGGCCGTGAGGGGACCGCCGAGTCGAATATCGCGGATGCGGTGTTCCGGCTCTCGGCGGCGAGGCCAGAGCGGGCGCTCCAAGTATTCACCCTGCACGCCGAGCTCGAGGGCGGCAAGCTGCATGACGCATTCGAATCGTTGCTGGTGAAATGGCGCGGCGCGGGCGCGCGCCTCGAGTGCATGGCCGACGTGCATGCTTGCCTCCTCAACGCGTCCCTCCCCACGCATGCGGTGATCATGGGCGAGATTCCCGGTCGCTCGGGAACGCTGGCCGTGGCGGCGACCGGCGAGGCAATTTGAACGCAGCGAGTGTTGCGCATCGTGCCGACCGGCTCGCGTACTGCGCGCTCGCGCTGTTCGCGGTGGTGTTGTGGTTCGCGACTTTGTCGTTGCGGCCCTTGTTCAATCCCGATGAGGGGCGCTACGCGGAAATTCCGCGCGAGATGCTGGCGAGCGGAGACTGGGCGATTCCGCATCTGAACGGCCTCCTTTACTTGGAAAAGCCGCCGCTGCAGTACTGGGCGACCGCCGTGAGCCTCTCCATCTTCGGGCAGAACGAGCTTGGGGCGCGTTTTTTTACGGCGCTCTGCGCGCTCGGCGCCGTGGTCGCCGCGGCGCTTGCGGCGCGTCGCTTATGGGGGACGGCGGCAGCGATCAGGACCACCGCGGTCCTGTCGAGCATGCTGCTTTTTTTGATCATCGGGCAGCTGCTCACGTTGGACATGAGCTTGACGGCATTCATGACGGTCGCGCTCGCGGCGTTCCTCGCTGCACAGTGGGCGGATCCGCAACGGGAGCGGCTGCTCATGCTCGCAGCCTGGGCGGCGACCGCGCTCGGCGTGCTCACCAAGGGACCGGTTGCCGCCGCGATTCCGGCCGCAGTGCTCGTGATTTACAGTGGCTGGTCGCGCGATTTCTCACCCTGGCGCAAGCTCCATGCCGCAGCCGGCTGTGCGCTCTTTATCGCGATCGCTGTTCCCTGGTACGTGGTCGCGGCCCGCCGCGTGCCCGGCTTTCTCGAGTTTTTTTTCGTTCACGAGCACCTCGCGCGCTACCTGACGCCGAGCGCCCATCGCGAACAGGTTTGGTGGTTCTTCGCGCCGGTGCTGCTGCTCGGCACCTTGCCCTGGACGCTACCCGTGCTGCGCGTACTCGGCAGCGGCTGGCGCCGGCGCGGGCAGGGCTTCGATGCGCCGCTGTTTCTGCGCCTTTGGGTGCTGTTCGCGCTGGTATTCTTCTCGCTCTCGGACTCGAAGCTCATTCCGTACGTGCTGCCCGCCTTGCCGGCGCTCGCGCTCTTGGTGGCAGGGCTCCCCGAGGAGACCCTCGAGCGGGATGTCGCACGCACGGCTTTGCTGACTTTGGGCATCGCCATCGCGCTCGGCATTGCCTGCTTGGTCGCGCCCAGGCATATCGTGTCGTCCGAGCGCAGCGCTTACTTCCTGACTCTCACCAAACCACTCGCGCAGATCGCCGCGCTTCTCGGAGCGTCCGGGCTGTATGCGCTCACGCAGCGCCGGCGAGGGGTCACGCGCTCGGCGGTGTTCTTAGGGATGGGCTGGTGCCTGGCCGGGTTATTGGCGCTGCAGGCGGCCGCCGCGGTCGCGCCGGTCTATTCGGGAATCGCACTCTATCGTGCACTGCCGAAGCTGCCGGCCGATGCACCGATCTATAGTGTCGCCACGTATGATCAGACACTGCCGTTTTATTGGCGGCGTACGCTTAAGCTCGTAGCCTATCGCGGCGAGCTCGATTTCGGTCTCGAACACGATCCGGCGGCAGAAGAGCCGGATATCGACCGTTTCGTCGATCGCTGGAGGAGCGACCCCGATGCCTACGCGGTCATGGACTTAAACACCTACGCAGCGCTCGCCGATCGGCGCGTGCCGATGCGCGAGATTGCGCATGATATCAACCGGGTGCTGGTGTCGCGCCGCTGATCTTCGAGGAGTTTCATCATGCAACCTTTCCTGCCTTTCACTCGTCCTTCGATCGATGAGCAAAGCATCGCGGCGGTCGCGGATGTGTTCCGATCCGGGCAGCTGGCGAGCGGTCCGAAGGTGCAGGCCTTCGAGGCCGCGCTCGCCGCGTATATCGGCGCCGAACGCCACGTGCGCGTCATGACCTCGGCAACCGCCGGGCTCGAGATGGCACTCGAGGTCGCGGGTATCGGCGCGGGGGACGAGGTCATCGTCCCCGCCATGAGCTTCGCGGCGAGCGCGAACGTGGTGGCGCGCCTGCGCGCGAAACCCGTGTTCGTCGACATCGAGCTCGAATCGCGTAATCTCGATGTGGATCTCATCGAGCGCGCGATCACGCCGCGTACGCGCGCGATCATGCCGGTGCATTTCTCGGGGCTCCCCGTGGATTCGGATCGTCTCTATGCAATTGCCCGGAAACACGGCTTGCGCGTGGTCGAGGATGCGGCACATGCGATCGGCTCGAGCTACCGCGGCCGGCGCATCGGCAGCTTCGGCGATCTGGTCGTGTTCAGCTTTCACCCCAACAAGAACATGACCTGCATCGAAGGCGGCGCCATCGCGACGGCCGACGCAGAGGCGGCGGCGCTGTTCGAGCAATATCGTTTTCACGGCATCAAGCGCAAGCCCGATGGCGAGATCGACGTGATGTTTCCGGGCGCCAAGAGCAATCTAAGTGATGTCGCGGCACAGATCGGCATCGACCAGCTGCGCCGTCTCGACGGCTTCAACGCGCGGCGAGGCGAGCTTGCCGCCCGTTACTTCGCCGAGCTCGAGGGGTTCCGCGGTGCGCTGTTGCCGGCGCGCGGCGATGCGGGCCACAGCTGGCACATGTTTCAGCTGCTCATCGATTTCCGCGCGCGCGGCTTCGAGCGCGCAGCGTTTCAAAAGGCGATGGCCGAGCGCGGCATCGGCATCGGCGTGCACTACCCTTGCATTCCGGGTTTGGAGTATTACCGCCTGCAGGGTTACCGCGCCGAGGATACGCCGATCGCCGCGCGGGTCGGGCGCGAGACGGTTACGCTGCCGTTGTTCCCCGCGATGCAGGACGAGGA
>Ga0302314_10019444_pt1 | contig 11282 bp, 11 predicted proteins | sample III_Palsa_N2_3_FD_200533 | JGI IMG/M metagenome (GOLD analysis project Ga0302314, IMG submission 200533) | Peat permafrost microbial communities from Stordalen Mire near Abisko, Sweden - III_Palsa_N2_3 | ecosystem: Environmental > Terrestrial > Soil > Palsa > Peat permafrost | place: Sweden... | reverse complement strand
GAGGGGCGCGCCGAGGCTCGACACCACGGCCATCAAGGACCCGGACAGCACCAGGGTCGGCACCAGGAGCCGCCGGCGCAGCGAAGGGACGTCATCGGCCCCGATCGGGTCCGGCGAACCGGTCCTAGGTGGCTCGGCGGTCGTCGTCATGGAGGTGCTCCCGCACTCGTCATCCGGTGATGTCATTATACGATGACATCAGGCAATGACTACTGTACCCGGTCGCAAGATGCGATCAGAACGTGGTTCGCCGCGCGGGCTCCCTCTGGTTCTTAATCGTCACACATCGGGATCATGGAGCCCCGCGTCTGGCATCTCCGCCGAACGACACACCGCTAGCGCGGCCGCCACCTCAGACCAGACGCCGATTTATCAGAGGCTCATTAAGGAACGGAACGGAACGGCACGGCCTCGTCTAGTCGGCCAGGACCTGCTTGACGGCGTCGGCCGCGCGCTCGGCGAGCAGGTCGGCGGTCAGCGAACCGAGCGGATGCTCGATCACGGTGAACGGGTAGTCGGGCGCGCCGGCCGCGGTGGCGGCGATCTTCGCGGTGGTCAGCATCTCGGTGGTGCAGACGACGTAGGTGGGCGTGCCGAGTCGTTCGAGCGCGATGCCGTCCTGAACGGTGCACGAGCAGCACCCGGCACAGTCTCCGACCCCCGTCACCACGACGTCGCAGCGCTGGGCGAGATCGGCGATGGTGTCCGCGTCGGCGAGCTTGCCGGTGCTGGTCTTGTGCGCCCACAGCACGCCGCGCGCGCCCTGCCCGGTCAGCTGCTGGTCGAGCAGTTCGAGGAACCGGTCGCTGTTCGGCTTGCCGTTGTCGAGGTAGCCGACCACCAGCCCGGCGAATGACCGCGGCCGTTCGGCGAGCTCCGTCGTCACCCCGGTGACGCCCCCGGTCGGGTCGAGCACCATGAGCATGTCGTCCATCATTCCTCCTGGGCCGGCCGGGATGGCCGGATCGTGCATCGGTCCGCTTCGCCGGGGCTCAGCGCCTCGGTCACCGGTTTGGATTCGTGGCCGGCGATCCAGTAGGGGATCACCGCGGAATAGCCGTAGAGGTTGCCGCCGGCGCAGACCACCAGGACGTCCTCCGGACGCTCGACGGCGAGCCGCTCGACGTCCTCGTCGCCGGGCTCGACCTCGCCTGGCATCCGGCCGGCTCGCTTCATCGAGGCGACGCTGCGCCGCGCGCGCTGGAACAGCTCGGCCTGCACGTCCTGCTTGGTTAGCCCGGCGCGGGCCAGGATCGCCGAGTGCAGCGGTCCGATCACCACGACAAAGCTGCCGCCGGTGTAGTGCGACGGCAGCATCGCGTCGGCGATCGTCGCGAGCACCGGACCGGGCTCGCTGGCCCAGTCGTTGCGGGCGTTGATCGGGCCCTCGGCCGAGAAGACCGTGACCGCGCTGTCCTGCGCCTGCACGCCGCGCTCGGCGTGCAGCGGGGTCCACGGGTTGGTCGTCGTCGACTCGCCGATGCAGTAGCTGTACTTGCCGGGATGGCCGAACGTCGCTCGGTCCAGCACCCCCGGTATCCCGCCGCAGACGTTCTGCAGGAGCAGCCGGACGGCCCGGCCGATCGTCGCGTTGGCGTGATGGCCGGGACCGAACACGCTGAAGGAGGTGTTCAGGTTGATCTTGTTGACGACGGGCCCGCTGACGATCAGCAGCGGCGCCGTGGCCCCGGATATCGTCGAGGAGTGCAGGTTGAACTGCGGCTTTGACAACGCGCGGACGGTGGCGACGAGCACCGACATGTACTCCTCGCGGCAGCCGGCCGCGACCGCGTTGATGGCGAGCTTCTCGACGGTGATGTCCCGGCCCTGCTCCGGGATCGTGCCGATCACGTCGTCGGCCGCCAGCTCCACCGCGTCGACGAAGGCACCGACCAGGTCGGGCGTGGGCGGGATAACCGGCAGGCCGTCACCCCAGCCGCGCTGCAGGAACAGATCCTGCACCGCGTGGAAGCCGGCGCTCGGGTACGCCTTGGACGTCAACTCCGCCATCGTCTGCCTCCGGACATCGTGCACCCGGTGCTCGCGCCGGACCTCTTGTATACATTGATCAAGCGTGAGGCGGATTAACCGACATCCAGCACCAATAGTCCCTCAGAACTTGACAATAATGTATACGACATGCCCGGGCAAGGGCCGCCTGGCTGGAAGGCCGGCTAGCCGGGGTTCGGTGCACCCCGGTGCTATCTGATCCCGACGCCGCCATCGAATGCAGCACGGTGCCGGTCATTCCCTTGCCGAATACGAGCAGGAGTCTGTTCTACAGAAGTCGTTTCTGCAACGATACGGTGCGGAGGAAAGGTAGTGGCGGGATGCAGAGCTGGATCCACGTCATCGAGTGGCGGGCCAACGTGCGGCCCGAACTGGCCGCCCTGATCGACGACAGGGGAACGGCCTACACCTACGCCCAGCTGCGAGCCGAGGTGGAGCGCAGGGCCGGCGGCTGGGCCGGGCTAGGGGTCGGACCGGGTGACGTCGTCGCGCTGGTCGCGAAGAACAGCGCCGACTTTCTCGTGCACGCCTTCGCGCTGATGCGCGCCGGTGCGACGCCGGCCTTCGTCAACTGGCGGCTGTCGCCCCGCGAGCTCACCGAGGTCCTGACCCTGGTCAGGCCGAAGGCGGTCGCCGCCGACGCCGAGTTCGCGGCTCTGGTGGACGCGGCTCTGGTCGACGCCGCGTGGCCGGAACCCGGCGCCCGGGTGATCATCGGCGGCGGCCCGGTGCCGACCGGCGCCCTGGACGGCGCGACGCTGGCCGGCCCGGTTCCGCCGCGACCCGCGCTGACCGGCGAGACCGTGCTGGCGCTGGTGCACACCAGCGGGACCACGGGCCGGGCCAAGGCCATCCCGCTGCGGCACGGTGCGCTGATGATGAGCGTGGCCGACTTCGCCATCGAGATCGGCGATCAGGTCGCCGGGTCACGTCACCTGCAGATCCTTCCGCTGTTCCACCTCGGTGGCTTCGGTCAGTGCCTGCAGGCGATCCTGACGGCCGGCACCGTCTACATCCACACCGCCTTCAGCCCGCCGGCCGTCATCGACGCCATCGAGACGGACCGGATCGAGTTTTTCACCGCCGGGCCGTCGCTGATCGACATGCTCGTCGCCGAGATCCGTGCCCGCGCAGGCGCAGGCGCCGACCTGAGCAGCCTGCGCGAGATCGCCTACGGCACGGCGCCGATCACCCCGTCCTCGCTGACCGCGGCGCTGGCCGCGTTCGGCTGCCGGTTCCGGCAGATCTACGGCAACACAGAAAGCCAGTCCATGATCAGCCTGCTCGCCCCGGAGGACCATCAGCCGGGTCACCCGCGGCTGGCCAGCGCCGGCCGGGTCTCGTTCGGCTGGGAAGTCCGCATTGTCGACCCGGACGGGCGCGACCTTCCCCCGGAGGTCCCGGGTGAGCTGCTGATCCGCGGCGAGTGCCTGTTCTCTGGGTACTGGCGTGACCCCGGGGCCACCGCGGCCGCGTTCGCGGAGGGCGGCTGGTACCGGACCGGCGACATCGCCAGCCTGACCGCCGACGGCTACCTCTACATTCTCGACCGGGCCAAAGACATGATCATCAGCGGCGGCGAGAACATCTATCCGGCCGAAGTCGAGGCCGTCCTGGCCCGCCATCCGGCCGTCGCCGACGTCGCGGTGCTCGGACGGCCCGATCCGGCCTGGGGCGAGGCCGTGCACGCCGTCATCATCCCGGCCCCCGGCCAGTCCCCCTCGGCGGAGGACATCGTCGCCTGGTGCCGTGACCAACTGGCGCACTTCAAGTGCCCGAAAACCGTCGAGTTCACCACGGCCCTACCCCGCACCACCACCGGCAAAGTCCTCAAGCGCGAGCTGCGAGCCCAGCTCACCCATCCCGGCCAACGGGCCACGGCGCTCCTCCATCCGAGCCAAAGGGGCGCGGGCGCGGCCTGGACGCAGGAGCGAGGAACGAGCGACGAAGGAAGGCCGCGCCTAAAGCGCGCCCCGGAGGCTCATAGCAACACTGCCCTCTCCATCGCCTCGCATAGTGGCCTGCTGCCGGCTCGCATCGGCGCCCTTGCCGGCGCCGCCGAGCAGGCTGGGTTCAGCGCGGTGTTCGTGGCCGAAGGCCACGGGGACGCGCTGTCGCTGTGCCATCCGGTGGCCGCCGGCACCAGCCGGGTGCGGCTGGGGACCGCGATCACCAACGCGGCCCTGCGGCCGCCGGTGCTGGCCGCCAAGACCGCAGCGCAGCTTGACCAGACCTCCGGCGGCCGGTTCATCCTCGGCCTGGGCGTGGCGAACACGGTAATGAACGGCAGGTTCGGGATTGCGCCGTTCGCGCCGCTGCCGATGATCGAGGAGTACGTCGGCGTGATCCGGGCGGTCCTGCGCGGCGACGCCGCGGGCTATGACGGCCAGGTGTTCCGCACCGGCATGGTGCCGCTCGACAGCCCGCCGGTCCGGGCCGACCTGCCGGTCTACCTGGCCGCGCTCGGACCGCGGATGCTGGAGCTGGCGGGCCGGATCGCCGATGGCGTGATCCTCAACCTGATGACCCCGGCTCAGGCCGGCCAGGCGGCCAGCGTCGTCCGGGCCGCCGCGAGGGCCGCCGGGCGGGATCCGGCGTCGGTCGAGATCGCCTGCGTGGTGCATTGCTGTGTGTCACACGACGCCGCCGCGGCCGCGGCGGCGGCCCGCGCGATCGTGCTCCGCTATGTGATGCACCCCGCCGCCCCGCGGCTCTTCGGCGAAGCCGGCGGCGATGGCGGCGATGTCGACTTGCGGGGCGTGCGCGAACTCGTCCTGGCGGGCGACCGGACTCGTGCCGCCGGCCAGGTACCGCAGCAGGTAGCCGACGGGTTCGTGGCGCATGGCGGCGCGACGCAGTGCGCCGCCCGGCTGGCGGATTACCGGTCCGCCGGCGTCGACTTGCCCGTCTTGTTCCCGATCCCGGTCGAGGGCGACTGGGGCTATGAGCAGACCATCGCGGCCATGGGCAGCGCCGCGCTTTCGACCAAACCGAACGGACGCCGCGAGGCGCTCCGGTGATCAAGGAGGGCACCGCCATCAGCGAGGAACTGGTTATCCGCTTCTTCACCGCGCTGGAAGCTGGCGACATCGACACGGTCCGCGAGATCTACGCGCCGGACGCGGTCGTCTGGCACAACGACGACCTGATCGAGCAGCCGGTCGAGGAGAACCTGAAGACGCTGGCGGGCACGGTCCGGGCTATATCCGGCCTGCACTACGACATCGTCCGGCGCGTCGCCACCCCCGACGGCGTGCTGCAGCAGCACGTGCTGCGCGGCCGGCTGCCCGACGGCACCGAGGCCGAGCTGCACGCCGCCATGTACCTGCAAGTACGAGACGGGCACATCACCCGGATCGAGGAGTACCTGGACTCCGCGCGGCGCTCGTCGCTCAAGGCGGCCCGCGAGGCGCTGGCCGGCTCGTAACCGCGGGCCACCCGCCCGGAGTTATTGCGCCGCCGCTCGGGACACGGTACACAAGGGTAGGTATACCGACGGTATGCGATTAGTGCTCAGCCCAGCAGAGGAGATGCGAGTGAGCGGCGACGAGATGTACCAGCGCGGTGAGCTGACCCGGCAGAAGGTCCTGAGCCCGGCCTATCTGGCCGGCACGGCATCGGAGCCGTCCCCGATCATGCGCGCGTTCTACGACTACACCATCCGCGGCGCCTGGGGCGGGGTGTGGAGCCGGCCCGGCCTGGACCTGAAGTACCGCAGCCTGCTCAGCATCTGCTCACTGGCCGTGCTGAACCGTCCGTACGAGCTGAAGATCCAGCTTCGCGGCGCGATCAACCTGGGCTGGTCGATCCTGGAACTCCGCGAGGCGTTCATCCACCTGTCCCCGTACGCCGGCTCGCCGGTGACGCTGGACTCGCTCAAGATCCTGGACGAGGTGGTGAATGACCTGCGGGCCGAGGGCGCCGAGGTCGAGGTGCCCGAGTAAGGCGCGGCTAGCCCGGCAGCTCCAGGTTCAGGCTCCGGAAATACAGCGCCAGCATCGAGTAGTAGCCGATGGCGAGCAGCAGGTCGATCGTCTGCGGGACGCCGAGCTGCTCCCGGGCCCGGGCCAGCGTCTCGCTCGTTACCCGCCCGGCCTGCACGCTCTCCTCGGCCATCATCACGGCCAGGCGCTGCCCGGCGGTCAGCCACGACGACACCTGGCCGGCCGCCAGCTCGTCAATGGCGCGCTGGTCAACCCCGGCGGCCAGCGCCAGCGGCACGTGCTGCACCCAGCCGAACGGGCAGTCCAGCTGGGCGTTGACGACCAGCACCGCGGCCTCCCGGACGTCCTCCGGCACCGCCGAGGCAAAGCGCAGGTAGCTGCCCATCTGGCTGACGGCGCGGGCGGCGCCGGGGGAGTGCATGAGCGACTGGTAGGACACCGGCATGTGCCCGCGGGCACCCGCGATCGTGTCCCACAGGGCGCCGTCGTCGCCCGTCAGCTCCTCGCGGCGCACCAGGCCGAATTCTGCGGTCAACTTGCCCTCCAGGCTCAGCCGGAACCTTGACGTAATTGGGAGACTATCGGTATACAGAGAGAATTCCGTTAGTCTAAGCCTAGCTCAGCGACCGCCGCCAGGCTGAGGAGCAGCCATGAACTTGACCGAGAGCCTTCCGGGCCTGCCCCGCTGGTTCACCGGATCGACCGCCGTCGTGACCGGGGGCGCCCGGGGGATCGGCCTGGCCATCGGCCGGTACTTCGCCCAGGCCGGCGCCGAGGTCCTGCTGCTCGACCTGGACAAGGCCGCCCTGGACGAGGCGATCGTGGCGCACCCCGGCGCGCGCTTCGCCGCGGCCGCCATCGACCTGACCGACGAGGCGTGCGCGAGCACCGTCCGCGACGCCCTGGCCGGCCTGCCACCGGTCCGGGCCTGGATCAACAACGCGGGCATCGTCAGCCACGCCTCCTCCGACGACGTCACGATCGAGGAGTTCGAGCGCGTCCAGCGCAAGAACGCGACCACCGTGCTGTTCGGGGCCAAGCTGGCCCGGGAGCACATGGGCAGCTTCGACGACCACTCGATCGTCAACATCTCCTCGCTGGCGGCGCTGCGCGCGATGGACCGGCGTATCGCCTATGGCGTGTCGAAGACCGCGGTGCTGGCGATGACGAACTACCTGGCCAACGACTGGGGACGCTTCGGGATCCGGGTCAACGCTATCTGCCCGGGTCACATCAGCACGCGGCTGACGGCCTTCAAGCCAGGCACGGCGGACGGCGCGTTTCACGAGCAGCTGCTCAGCCGGCTGCCGATCGCCCGGCGGGGCACACCGGACGACATCGCCGGAACCGCGCTGTTCCTCTCCTCGCCGCTGGCGGCGTACGTCACCGGTGCGGCTATACCCGTAGATGGCGGCTGGCACCTCGCCTGAGCCCACGACAACACGAGGAGCAAGCGAATTGATCGACGGTATCCATGTCTTCGACAACGTCATCCACGCCTATGACCTGTCCGACGAGAACCTGCGCCCGGACCGTGCCGACGCGGTGACGGCCCGGGCGCACATGGTCGGCGCGCTCGGTCCGCCCCGGCGGCAGGACCCGGCCGAGCTGTCCCGGGCCTGGCTCGCGGACGACATGTACTCCCTGGTGTTCGAGCAGTCGAGCACCGACCTGGCGATGGCCCAGGTGGTGCCGATCTACGACTGGTACACGAACTGGTTCGCCCCGGTCAACGCGCAGTACGAGCTGGCCAGGAAGTACCCGGACCGGGTGCTGTTCTGCGGCGGCGTCGACCCGCTGTACGAGGGACTCGACGCCGCCCTGGCCGCGCTGGAGCACCAGGTCACCGAGATGGGGGCCCGGTCGATCAAGTTCTACAACGGTCACGTCGAGGGCAGCTGGGCGTGCGATGACCCCAAGGTCGCCTACCCCCTGTACGAGAAGTGCCTCGAGCTCGGCGTCGACGTGGTGCAGTTCCACAAGGGCATCCCGTTCGGGGACCAGAACATGGAGACCCTGCGGCCCAACGACCTGCAGAAGGCGGCGCGCGACTTCCCGGCGATGAAGTTCATCATCCATCACCTGGCCTATCCGTACGTCGACGAGACCATCTCGATCGCGGCCCGGTTCCCGAATATCTACCTGGCTCTGTCCGGGACCGTCTCGCTGTTCATGATCGCCCCGGTGCGCATGCAGCACATCATGGGACGGCTGCTGTACGAGGTGGGCAGCGCCAAGCTGCTGTGGGGATCCGAGGCGGCCCTGGTCGGCTCGCCCGAGCCCTACCTGCGGACGTTCATGGACCTGGCGATCAGCGATGAGCTGATGGACGGCTACGGCTACCCGCAGATCACCCGGGCCGACAAGGAGGCCATACTCGGGCTCAACTTCGCCCGGATGCTCGGCATGGACCTGGCCCGGGCCGTCGCCAGCGCGTCGCCCATACCCGGGCGGCCCTGAGGTGGCCGCGTCCGGTACGGACCAGCCGGACTCGCCGCGCCAGGACACGCTCAGCCACGGCGTGGCCTGCGTGGACCGCGCCCTGCGGGCGCACCGCGGCGGCGCCGAACTGGTCGAGCAGCGCGCCGACGGCGAGGTCGTGCTGCGGCTGACCGGGATGTGCACCGGGTGCCTGTTCTGGCCGGCCACCCTGGCGGGCACGATCAAGCCCCTGCTCGAGCACAGCGTGGGCGGGCCGGTGCCGGTCTCGATCGAGGGACGCCGCGTCTCGGAGGCTGCGATGGCCCGGCTCGCGCGGCTCGCCCCGCCGCTGCGGCTGACCGAGCACCTGACGCGATGAAGGCCAGGTCAGTGGTCGAGCAGCGCGGACCCGAGTCCCTGGATGGAGCTGAAGACGTTCTGCATGCTGCGCCGGATGTGGGCCCGGCACAGGCTCTCGGCCAGCGTCGCGTCCCGCTCGATGATCGCCTGGAGCAGCTGCTCGTGCTCGTTGACCGACTCGCGCAGCCTGCCGGTGTTGTTGTCCGCGATACCGCGGGTCCGCGCGGCCTGCTGCCAGACCTCGGTCAGCATGGTGGCCAGCCGCCCGTTGCCGCACATCTCGGCGATGGCGCTGTCCATGTCGGAGCACAACTGGTGGTACTGGGTGAACTGGCCGTCCGCGATGAGCTTGGGCGCCGCCCGCATGGCGGCGAGCGTGACGGTGAGCCGTGCCTCGTCGGGATGCCCGGCCGCCAGCCGGCAGGCCAGCGGTTCCAGGGCCTCGCGCAGCTGGTAGAGCTCGACCGCGTCGGTCAGCGAGACGGTGGCCACGAAAGCGCCGCGGCCCGGCACGATGGTGACGAGGTTCTCGCTGGCCAGCCGGCGGGTCGCCTCCCGGACTGGACTCCGGCTTACGTTCAGCCGGGCCGCCGTGGCCGCCTCCGGCAGCGCCTCGCCGGGCGCCAGAACCGAGCCGACTATCTCGTCACGCAGCGCGATATAGGCGCGTTCCGATTGCCGCAGTGTCGTCATGCCTCTTCGCTCTATGCCTCTTCGCCCGCCGACAGTATACCGACAGTATATCTAACTGACCATATCAGGGTAGTACCTTCACCGCCGACCCTAAGTTAACCGCCCGTTAAGAGATTGGACCACGCCATGACCGTGACCTCGGACCTGACCGCGCTGCTCGACCTTACCGGCAAGTCCGCCGTGGTAACCGGCGGAGGCAAGGGCATGGGGGCGGGCATCTGCCGGATCCTGGCCCAGGCGGGCGCGACGGTCTGCGTCGCCGATATCGACGACGACGCCGCGAAGTCGACGGCTGAGGCTATCGGCGGAACGGCCTACGCCCAGCACATCGACATGGCCTCGCCGCCCAGCGTGGCCGCGCTGGCCGCGGACGTGGTAGCCCAGACCGGATCACTGGACATCTGGGTCAACAACGCCGGCGTCTATCCGATGGTCCCGATGTTCAGCGAATCCGAAGAACTGTGGGATCTCACCCATCAGGTCAACCTGCGCGGGGTCTTCGTCGGAAGCCGCGAGGCCGCCCGGCAGATGATCGCGGCCAAGCGGCCAGGGGTGATCGTCAACATCGCGTCTATCGCGGCCGACCGGGCGGGTCACGTCAGCATGACTCCTTACGCCGCCTCCAAGGCCGGGGTAAAGGCGCTGACCCGCAGCATGGCGGCCGCCCTCGGCCCGTTCGGGATCCGTGTCACGGCCGTGTCGCCCGGCGTCGTCGAGACGGACGGGATGGCGGCCCAGGAGGCGAAGATGGCCGCGGCCGGGGCCAACACCGGCAACCGCGCCGCGCTGATCCCGCTGAGGCGGGTGGGATCCGGCGACGACATCGGCCGGGCGGTGCTCTTCATGGTCAGCGGCCTAGCCGACTTCGTCACCGGCACCACCCTCGACGTCGACGGCGGCGACGCGACCGGCGGCCGGGCCAACCCCGACGTCGCGCTCAGCACACTCGGCCTGGCCGACTGACCTTCCCTGGCCAGCTGACCTTCCCTGGCCAGCTGACCTTCCCGGGCCGTACCGGCCGGCCCTCTTCATGATCGTGGCCAGATTTGGGCAAATGGCGCCCGAAACTGGCCACGATCATGGTGTCGCCGCAGCGGCCCGGACCAGGCCGGCTAGGAGGACAGCGGCGCGATGTTCTGGTTCAGGTGCAGCACGTTCCCCGGGTCCCAGGCGGCCTTGAGCCGGGCCAGCCGCTCGTACTTCTGCGCGCCGTAGAGCGTCCGGACCCGGTCGCCCCCCTCGTCGAAGACGAGGTTCACGTACACGCCCCCGGTGGCGTGCCGGTTCAGCGCCGCCCACAGGTCCCGCGTCCAGGCCACCAGCCCCGGGCGGTCGGCGGGATCGGTCCACCCGGTACGCACCTCGTACTGGAACGGCGCGCCGCGCGAGCTGTAGGCGGTCTCCTGCTCGCCCACCTCGCTGATCCGGCCGCCGAGCGTGATGATGCTGGTCTCGCACTCATTCGAAGGGACGTGCTCCAGCCGGGGCAGCACGTCCTGGAGCATCTCGTCGGTAAGTGCCGCCAGGTACCCCGACCGCTCGTACCGACCGACGCCGTGCCGGGCGCCGGAGTCGATGCTGCGCTGCAAGGTACAGAAGTCGCCAGAGGAGATGGTGTCGCAGGCCGGCTGCCCCCAGGCGCGCAGCGGCTCAAGCAGCCGCAGGCCGGCCTCGGCCTCGCCGCACCACACCAGCGACAGCCCGATGTAGGCTCGGTCGGCGCCCCTCAGCTCCTCGGGCAAGAACGGCGTCTGGCCAGACGCGCGCAGCCGCAGCAGTCCGAAGAGCTGGTCCGGCATGCTGGCGGCGAAGTCACGGTAGAACCGGGCAAAGTCCAGGGCCTGGTCGAACGGG
>Ga0302314_10019443_pt1 | contig 11283 bp, 11 predicted proteins | sample III_Palsa_N2_3_FD_200533 | JGI IMG/M metagenome (GOLD analysis project Ga0302314, IMG submission 200533) | Peat permafrost microbial communities from Stordalen Mire near Abisko, Sweden - III_Palsa_N2_3 | ecosystem: Environmental > Terrestrial > Soil > Palsa > Peat permafrost | place: Sweden... | reverse complement strand
ATCACATCGAAGATAGCGTCGCGGCCCTCGTGGCTGGCGGTGATGTCGAGGAACATCAGCTCGTCGGCGCCGGCGGCGTCGTACGCGCTGGCCTGCTCCACCGGGTCGCCGGCATCGCGCAGTTCGAGGAACTGCACGCCCTTGACCACCCGCCCGTCCTTCACGTCGAGGCACGGAATGACCCTAACCTTAAGCATGAGGAACCTTGAGCATCTCAGGCCGCCGCCGCCAGGGCCTCGGCCGGCCGGATCGCGCCGACGTAGAGCGCGCGGCCCAGCACCGCGCCGGCGATCGGCGTGCCTTGCCGATCGCGCAGCCGCTCGATGTCGGTCACGCTGGCCAGGCCCCCGGCGGCAATCACAGGGATGTGCACGGCCTCGGCGATGGTCCCGAACACCTCGACGTTGAAGCCGGCCAGCGCGCCGTCGCGATCGATGTCGGTGACGATCAGCGCCGAGACGCCGGCGTCCTCGAACCGCCGGGCCACCGTCAGGGCGTCGAGGCCCGAGTCCTCCAGCCAGCCCTGCACCGCCACCTGACCCTTGCGTACATCGACGCTGACGGCGATCTGCTCCGGCCATTGCCGGGCGGCGGTCTTGACCATCTCGGGATCGCGCACGGCGGCGGTGCCGAGGATCACCCGGCTGACGCCGGCCTCGATCCAGGCTTCGATGTTTTCCAGCGAGCGCACGCCGCCGCCCAGCTGCACCGGGATAGAGACCGCGTTGAGGATCGCCTCGACCGCCGCGCCGTTCACCGCGCGGCCCTCGGCGGAGCCATTGAGGTCGACCACGTGCAGCCACTCGAACCCGGCCGTGGCCCAGGTGCGGGCCTGATCGGCGGGGTTGTCGTTGAACACGGTGGCGGTGGCGAAGTCGCCGTGCAGGACGCGCACGCACTGGCCGTCCTTCAGGTCGATGGCGGGGTAGAGGATCACGGCCGCCACTCCAGCACGTTGGCGAGCAGGCGCGCGCCGGCGGCTTGCGACTTTTCCGGGTGGAACTGCACGCCGGCCACATTGCCCCGCATCACCGCCGCCGCAAAGCGGCCGCCGTGGTCGGCGGAGGCCGCGACATCGTCCGCCCAGGCCGGATAGATGGCGAAGGAGTGGGTGAAGTACATGTGCGGCGCCTCGCCCAGGCCGTCGAACATCGCCGCCGGCAGCGCGCCCTCGAGCGAGTTCCAGCCCATGTGCGGGACTTTGCAGTGCGGGTCGTCGGGTTCGATGCGGCGCACGTCGCCCTCGATCCAGCCCAGACCGGGCGTCTCGCCGAACTCCAGGCCGCGCTCGGCCAGCAGCTGCAGGCCGACGCAGATGCCCAGGAACGGCGCGCCGCGCCCTTTCACCGCCTCGGTCATCGCCTCGATCACCCCGTCCCGGGCCGCCAGCGCGCCCATGCACGCGGCGAAGGCGCCGACGCCGGGCAGCACCACCAGGTCGGCCTTGGCGATGCGGTCGGGATCGTCGGTAGTCACGACTTCGGCGGGCCGCGCGAGGCTCGCGGCGGCCTTCTGCAAGGCTTTCTCGGCCGAGCGCAGATTGCCCGACCCGTAATCGATCAGGGCGACGCTCTGCATGGGAGGATCCTTCCTAGAGCACGCCCTTGGTCGAGGGGGCGTGTCCGTGGGTCTTCGGGTCGGGCTCGACGGCCATACGTAGGGCGCGGGCGAGCGCCTTGAAGCCGCTCTCGGCGATGTGGTGCGAGTTTTCCCCGTACAGGGTCTCGAGATGGATGCAGGCGCCCGCGTTCATCGCGAAGGCGTGGTGGAACTCCTTGAACAGCTCGGTGTCCATCTCCCCCACCTTCGGCCGGCCGAACGTGACCCGCCAGATCAGATAGGGACGATTGGACAGGTCGATCGCACAGCGCGTCAGGGTCTCGTCCATCGGGATGTAGGCGTGGCCGAAGCGGCGCACGCCGGCGAAGCCCGACAGCGCCTGCTTGACCGCCTGGCCGAGCACGATGCCGGTGTCCTCCACCGTGTGGTGCATGTCGATGTGCAGGTCGCCCTTGGTCTCGACGGTGAGGTCGAAGCCGCCGTGGCGGGCGAAGCTCTCCAGCATGTGGTCATAGAAGCCGATGCCGGTGGAGACGTGCGCCTCCCCCGCGCCGTCGAGGTCGACGGCGACGCGCACCTGCGTCTCCTTGGTGTTGCGGCTGACGTCCGCGGTCCGGTTCATGGGCGGGGCGTATGGGTCGGACCGGCGGGGTTGTCTAGGATTTTCAGGCTCCCCCCATCGTCGCGCATCGCCGCTGCGCGGCTTGCTTGCGACACTTCCCCCCCGCAAGCGGGGTGAAGAGCAGTTGCTCCTCCCCTCGCGGAGTGAGGGGAGGTGTCGCTTGCGAGGCCGCAGGCCGAAGCGCGACGGAGGGGAGAAGTCTCTCAAGCGCCCAAGAACAGCTCCCGCGACGGGCAGAGATCAGCCACCAGGCATTCCGCGCACTTCGGCTTGCGCGCGATGCAGACGTAGCGGCCGTGCAGGATCAGCCAGTGGTGGGCGCGGGTCTTGCCGGCGTCCGGGACGATCGCCATCAGGTCGCGCTCGACCTCGTCCGGGGTCTTGCCCTTCGAGAGCCCAAGCCGGTGCGCGACACGGAACACATGGGTGTCGACCGCGATCGCAGGCTCGACGTTCAGTTCGTTCAGCACCACGCTGGCGGTCTTGCGGCCGACGCCCGGCAGCGCCTGCAGCGCCTCGCGCCGCAGCGGAACCTCGCCGCCGTACTGCGCGAGCAGGATGCGCGAAAGGGCGACGACGTTCTTGGCCTTGGTCCGGAACAGGCCGATCGCGGCGATGTAGGGGATCAACCCCGCCTCGCCCAGCGCCAGCATCGCCTGTGGCGTGTCCGCGACCGCATAGAGTTTCTCGGTCGCCTTGTTGACCGACTTGTCGGTCGCCTGCGCCGAAAGCACCACCGCCACCAGCAGCATGAACGGGGTCCGGTACTCCAACTCGGTGCGCGGATCGGGGCTCGCGACCTCGAACCGGCGGAAGATCTCGGCGACGCGCGCCCTTTCGGCCGGCGACAGACGCCGGCGCTTGGGCTTGGCTGGTCGCTTCACTTGGCCTTCGCCGCCTGGTGCTTGCCGTGCAGTTCAAGGCCCTTGACGATGGCGATCTTAGCCACGGTGGCGCCGGGGATGAACAGGTTGACCGCCTCGGCGCTGATATCGAGCAGGAACTTCGGCTCCAGGATCTTGCCCAGATGCTGCTCGAAGGTCGTGCCGGTGGGACTGGCCTCGCCGGTGAGCCCGTCGACCTCGACCACGGCTTCCTTGCCGGCGCGGCGATAGCGGAAGGCGTAGACCGGCCGGTAGCACAGATCGACCGCTTCCAGCGCCACCGTCTCTTCCAGGATGCGGTCGGCGTCGATCTTGCCGATGGCCTTGGCGACCGCATCGCGCACCAGGCCGGAGGCCTTCACCTGCGGCGGCACCACCACGGTGTTCTGCTGCGCCAACGCCGCCAGCAGGTCGGCGCCGGCCTCGGCGGCGTCGAAGTCGAGGTAGGCGGCGAGGGACATGTTCTCGGCCCCGCTGAGGCCGTCGACCAGCACCTGCCGGCGGCTCTCCTCCTCGCACGACTCATGGCCGGTGACGGTGGTCTTGTGGCCTTCGACCAGGCGGTGATGGCCGTCGATCACCACCGTCTTCACTTCCGGCGCCAGTGCGATCGTGTAGCTGCGCGAGCGCTCGTATCTGGCGAAGGCGCGGGACGCGATGCGCCAGAATGGCTGCAAACGCTTCTCGCGGTAGACGATTTCAAACTCATCGTCTTTGGGCCGCGCCAGCAGGCCGCTCATCCGCGCCAGCGTCCCGAACGCCTCGACGCGCTTGGCCCAGGCCTTGGCCTCGGCCACCTCCGCGCCCACCCGGTCCGAGAAGACCAGAATCCGCTCCTCGGCGATCGCGACTTCCATGGGGGGAAGATGGCGGCGAAAGCCTCGGCGTTGCAAGCGGCGACACTCCCCTCCGTCGCGCATCGCCGCTGGCGCGGCTCGCCAGCGACACCTCCCCTCACTTCGCGAGGGGAGGAGCAGGTGCTCTTCACCCCGCTTGCGGGGGGAAGTGTCGCAAGCGAGCCCGCAAGGGCGACGCGCGACGATGGGGGGTCCTCAGAGAATATACCGCGACAGGTCCGCGTTCTTGGCCAGTTCGCCGACGCGGTCGCGAACGTAGTCGCCGTCGATGACCAGTGTCTCGCCGGCGCGGTCGGAAGCGGTGAAGCTGATCTCCTCGACCACCTTTTCCAGCACCGTCTGCAGCCGCCGCGCGCCAATGTTCTCCACCGCGCCGTTCACCGCTACCGCGGCGTCGGCCAGGGCGTCGATGGCGTCGTCGGTGAAGCTCAGAGTGATGTTCTCGGTGGCGAGCAGGGCCTGCTGCTGGCGGATCAGGTTGGCTTCCGGCTCGGTGAGGATGCGGCGCATGTCGTCGCGGCTGAGCGCCCTCAGCTCCACCCGGATCGGCAGCCGGCCTTGCAGCTCGGGCAGCAGGTCCGACGGCTTGGCGATGTGGAACGCGCCCGAGGCGATGAACAGGATGTGGTCGGTCTTCACCGGCCCATGCTTGGTCGAAACAGTGGTCCCTTCGATCAGCGGCAGCAGGTCGCGCTGAACGCCTTCGCGGGAGACGTCGGCGCCGGCGCGGTCCTGGCGCGAGGCGACTTTGTCGATCTCGTCAATGAAGACGATGCCGGCGTTCTCGGCCAGCGACACGGCCTCCAAGGTCGCGGCCTCCTGGTCGACCAGCTTGTCGCTTTCCTCGGCGATCAGCGGGACCCAGGCGGCGGCGACGGTGGTGCGGTGCGCCTTGGTGCGCTGGCCGAACGCCTTGCCCATCATCTCGGAGAGATTGAGCACGCCCATCGAGGCGCCGGGCTGGCCGGGGATGTCGAAGCCCTGGAACGGCGAGGCGGCGTCGGCGAGGGTCAGCTCGACCTCCTTATCGTCCAGCTCGCCGGCGCGCAGCCGCTTGCGGAACGCATCGCGCGTGGTTGGGCCAGAGCCGGGGCCGACCAGGGCGTCGAGGATGCGTTCTTCCGCCGCCGCCTCGGCCTTGGCCTTGACGCCGGCGCGGCGGCGATCGCGGATCATGCCGATGGCGATCTCGACCAGGTCGCGCACGATCTGGTCGACGTCGCGGCCGACGTAGCCGACCTCGGTGAACTTGGTCGCCTCCACCTTCAGGAACGGGGCCTGGGCCAGCCGCGCGAGCCGCCGGGCGATCTCGGTCTTGCCGACGCCGGTGGGCCCGATCATCAGGATGTTCTTCGGGGTGATCTCGTCGCGCAGCGCCTCGGGCACGCGGCGCCGGCGCCAACGGTTGCGTAGCGCCACCGCCACGGCGCGCTTGGCCTCGGCATGCCCGACCACGAACCGGTCGAGCTCGGAAACGATCTCGCGGGGGGAAAACTCGCTCATCCCAAGGTCCTTCCCTCCCCCTTGTGGGGAGGGTGGACGTCGCGGAGCGACGGACGGGTGGGGGCGTGCGACGCCACCCGGATCGGGCCGGTCATCCGACTCCCCCACCCTGACCGCTTCGCGGTCTGTCCCTCCCCACGAGGGGGAGGGAGGATACTCGGCGCGACGCCCTCACAGCACTTCCACCACCAGTTCGCGGTTGGTGTAGACGCAGATGTCGGCGGCGATGCCCATGGCGCGGCGGGCGATGTCTTCGGCGGCGTAGTCGGTGTCCAGCAGCGCGGTGGCGGCCGCCAGCGCGTAGTTGCCGCCGGAGCCGATCGCGGCCACGCCCTTGTCGGGCTCCAGCACGTCGCCGACGCCGGTGACGGTGAAGATCGCGGACTTGTCCGCCACCAGCAGCATGGCCTCCAGCCGGCGCAGATAGCGGTCGGTGCGCCAGTCCTTGGCCAGGTCGACGCAGGCGCGGGCCAGCTGCTCCGGATACTGCTCCAGCTTGGCCTCAAGGCGCTCGATCAGGGTGAAGGCGTCCGCGGTCGCGCCGGCGAAGCCGGCCAGCACGCGGCCGTCTGCCAGCCGGCGCACCTTCCTGGCGGCGCTCTTGACGATGGTCTGGCCCATGGACACCTGCCCATCGCCGGCAAGGACGGTCGATCCGCCCTTGCGCACGGCCAGAATGGTGGTCCCATGCCAGTCGGGAAAATTGGACATGGGCCGCGATGTGGCGGCGCGAGGGGCCGGGGTCAAGCCAAGGGAGCAAATGAGTTTTTCCGACGAAGAGGTCGAGCGCTACGCCCGCCACCTGGTGCTGCGGGAGATCGGCGGGCCGGGCCAGCAGCAGCTGAAGGCGGCGCGAGTGCTGATCGTCGGCGCGGGCGGCCTCGGGGCGCCGGCGGCGCTCTACCTGGCGGCGGCGGGCGTTGGCGAGCTGGCGCTGCTCGATCCGGACACGGTGGCGCTCTCTAACCTGCAGCGGCAGGTGCTTTATGCGAGCGCCGACGAGGGCCGTGTGAAGGTGGAGGCGGCGGCTGAGCGGCTCGCGTCGCTGAACGCCAACGTGCGCATTGCGGCCCTCGCCCAGCGGCTGACCGAAGCCAACGGCCGCGACCTCATCCGCGGACATGACCTGGTGCTCGATGGCACGGACGATTTCGCCACCCGCTTCGCCGTCAACGCCGCTTGCGTCGCCGAGGGGGTGACGCTGGTCTCCGGCGCCATCGGCCGCTGGACCGGCCAGGTCGGCGTGTTCGCCGGCCGCCCGTGCTACCGCTGCCTGGTTCCCGACATCCCGCCCGACGCGGAGACCTGCGCGGCCGTCGGTGTCGTCGGCGCGTTGGCCGGCGTGATCGGCTCGATGATGGCGCTGGAGGCGGTCAAGCTGATCGCGGGCGCCGGCGCGCCGCTGACCGGCCGCCTGCTGATCTATGACGCGCTCGCCGGCGAGAGCCGTACGGTGCGGATCGGCGCGGACCCGCAGTGCCCAGTGTGCGGGTGACGGACACGGCTTTGCGGCGGCCCGCCCCGGGCGTAAACCTGCCGCAGGGGCCCACACGCATGATCCTGCGCATCCTCGTACCGCTGGCGTTGCTCTCGGCGTTTTCGCTGCAAGTCGGCGAGGCCTGGGCCAGTGGCGACTTCACCTGCACGCCGGCCTGGAAGCTCGACAAGACGGTCTACAGCGATTGCGACAACGTGCCGTTCCTCAGTCCCGGCAACGACAGCCGGGTCAACCTGACCCTGCTGCTGCTCGACGCCGGGCAGGCGCAGCTCGGGCCGCCGCCCACGACCGACCCGCCAACGCCGCCGATCGACGCCAGCGCCGAGTCCTTCAGCCTCGAGGCGTTCTCCGCCCTGATCGGCCCCAAGCAGCCCGGGGCGCCGGCGGACGCTGACTCCAGTCCCGACTATGCCAGCGGCGAGGGCAGTCGCTGCCGCAGCAACGCCGACGGTTCGGCAGCGTTCACGGCGGCGCTTGGCCAGAGCGCCGCCGTCCCCGACGCCGAGCGCGCGATTCTGAACGCTGCGCGCACCGCGCTCGCGCCGGGCTGCGACGCCCCGACCGCGTCGGGCGCCTACGTGCAGCCGCCGGGCGTCCGCTCGCCGCTCGGGCGCCAGTTCGCCAGCTATCTCGCCGGAACCGCCGAGTTCTACGGCGGCGATTTCGACGACGCCCGCAAGGATTTCGCAGCAGCGGCCGCCAGCAAGCAGCCGTGGCTGAGGGAGACGGCGGCCTACATGCTGGGCCGCGTCGCGCTCAACCAGGCGCAGGCGGGCGCCTTCGACGAGTACGGCGTGCTCAGCGCCGACAAGGTCGACAAGGCGGCGGTGAACGAGGCCGACGCGGCGTTCCAGGCCTACCTTGGCGCCTATCCCGCTGGTCAGTACGCCGCCTCGGCCCACGGGCTGCTACGCCGCGTCGCCTGGCTGGGCGGCGAGCCGCAGAAGCTGGCGGCCGCCTACGCCTGGTCCTTCGCCCACGCCGGCCCGACCGATCGCAACGTCGACGTCGGCGACCTGGTGCTGGAGGTGGATGACAAGCTGCTGACCCAGACCCCGCTGGGGACCGACCTCTCCGACCCGGTGCTGATCGCGACCCGAGACCTGATGGCCATGCGCCACGATCCGGCGGACCCGAAGACCCTGTCTTCGGTTTCGGTGATCAAGTTCGAGGATCTCCAGGCCCAGCGGCCAGCGTTCGCGAGCCGTCCTGACCTGTTCGAATACCTGCTGGCGGCGCACCGCTTCTATGTCGGGGCCGATCCGGTCGGCGCCCTCGCTCACCTGGGCGCGGCGCCGCCGGCGGGGCCGATGAACGATCTGGCGTTCAGCCAGCTAATGCTCCGGGGCCTCGCGCTGGAGGCGCAGAAGAACTTCGCCGGCGCGCGGCTGCTGTGGCAGCAGATGATCCCGCTGGCGCGCCCCGCCTTCCAGCGGCCGCTGCTCGACCTGGCGCTGGCGATGAACCAGGAGCGCGACGGGCGGCTGGCGCAGGTGTTCGCGGACGGCTCGACGGTGCGCGACCCGCAGGTGCGCGAAATCCTGCTGCGCAACGACGCCGGGCCGGCGCTGCTGGCGCAACAGGTCAGGGCGGTGACCGCGCCTGGCCGCGAGCGGCGCGTCGCCCGCTACGTGCTGCTCTACAAGGATATATCGCGCGGCCGCTATGCCGCGTTTGCGAGCGACGCCGCGCTGGTCGCGCCGGGCGCGCCGCTGCCGCCGAACGAGAACGACCCGCAAAGCGCCGAGCCCGATCCGGCGATGTTCAACTGGGCCGGCCACACCCAGGGCTACGTCTGCGAGGACCTGCACAAGCTGGTGAAGGCGTTGGTCGCCGCGCCGCGCAGCTCGCACAATCTGCTCTGCCTTGGCGAATTCGCGCGCTCGCAGGGGATGGACGCCAACGCGCTCAACGCCAGCGCCCGGGCCGACGAGCTGGGCGGCGCGCCCACCCAGTTCACCGGCCAGCCGTTCGCGCGCCTCGACGCCTACAAGCTCATCATCGCCGATCCCAAGGCGCCGGCGGCCGACCGCGCCTACGCGCTGTTCCGGGCGATCTACTGCTACGCCCCGAGCGGCAACAACGAATGCGACGGCAAGGACGCGCCCAAGAGCGAACGCGCGCGCTGGTTCCACACGCTGAAAGGCGACTACGCCGGGTCGGAATGGGCGACTGCGCTCAAGTATTACTGGTAGGTCCGCGCGGCCTGGCGCTGTTGTCGTTTGCGCTGGGCCTGGCGCTCTGCCCGCCGGCCGCGGCCGGGACGGTGCGGGCGCAGGACTACGACGCCTTCTGGCTCTGGGCCGGGGTCAGGCCCCAGCCGGCGCTGTCAACTGCCCAAACGCTTTACATCCTCCAGGGCCAGGTCGCGGCGCCAGGCAACGCGGACGGTGAAGGCCGGCTGATCGCCCAGGGCGGAGCGATCCCACACCTGAGCCGTCCCCGGATATGGCTCGACTACCGCGCCCACACGCTGCGATGGGCGCCGGTGGTCTACGGCGAAATCCTGGCCCGATTGCGACGCTGGCGGACCGCCGGAAATCTGGTGATCGGGCTGCAGATCGATTTCGACGCTCACACCCGCCGGCTGGGCGAATACGCGCAGTTCCTCGCCGACCTGCGCGCGCGTCTGCCGGCCGATTGCCGGCTCAGCATCACCGGCCTGCTCGATTGGAGCAGCCAGGGCGACAGCGTCGCGCTCGATGCGCTGGGCGGCGTGGTGGACGAGGTGGTGCTGCAAACCTACCAGGGCCGCCACACCATCCCCAGCTACCAGGCCTACATGGCCAGCCTCGGCCGCATGACCATCCCGTTCCGGATCGGCCTGGCGGAAGGCGGCGACTGGACCGCGCCGCCCGGTCTGGCCGCCAACCCGTGGTTCCGCGGTTACGTCGTGTTTCTGAGCAATCCGAAGGCGGAGAGCGCAATCCCACCCACCGGCGCCCCGGCGCCTTAGCCGGTCGCCGTCAGTACCCCACCAGACGGCGTTGATAGTCGTCGAGCACTGGTTGGGGTGGGCGGCGGAAGCGTTCCGGGTGCGGCTCGGCCAGGATCTGCGGGAACTTGTCGGCGTTGATGAAGCGGTCGGTCCAGTTGGTGGTGGAGATGACCCGCTCGACGGCGCGCTTGCGCTGTTCCAGCACCTCGGGCGGCGTCAGCCGGCGCGGCATCATGCAGATGAGACTGATCGCCCGCATCAGCTCGGCCTTCGCTTCCGGCGCTTCGAGGCTGCCACTGCTGCAGTGGATCGTGCGCGAATCCCACAGCAGCATGTCGCCGGCTTCCATGTGGCACATCACCGGCGGCGTCCCGGCCAGCAGCGGATCGTCCGCGGGGAAGCGGAAGTGGTCGACCTCCAGCGGGACCCGGCCCAGGCGCACCGGATAGACCTCGGGGATGGTCTCGAAGCGCTTGTGCGAGCCGGGGATCAGCACGTTGCCGCCGGTGGCGGGCGAGGTCGGCAGCAGGTTCACCAGGCTCTGGACGCACTGCATGCCCGGTCGGGTGATCGGGTGCTGGTCGATGTGCAGCCACGAGCCGCCGCGGTTGGTCTTCCACGACTCCTTCAGCGCCCAGGGCCGCCACAGCGCCATGCCGTCGAAACTCACCAGCAGGTCGTCGTCGTCCCAGACCGCGGCGAACACCTGCTTCACCGCGGGCGCGCCGCGGATGAACCACTGCGCGGCGCTGTGGCCGATGCCGTGCCCGGGCAGGATGCCGCCGTGCACGGCGGTGGGCCAGCGGTCGTCGTCCCAGGTGGTCCAGTCAGTCCGGTCCACCCCGGTGCCAAGGCCCTCGAGGTAGTCCCAGGTAAGCCCCAGCGCCGTCGCGCACTCGTCCTGCGTCAGCGCGCCAGCGATGACCACATAGCCGTGCTCGCGAAGGTAGGCGACGCTTTCGGCCGAGCCTGGGGCGAACCGTTCGACATGGACGTAGGTGGGTTGCAGCTGGCCGGGTTGGGTCGGCTCCACGTCGGCGCCGCCGCGCGATTTCGCAGCCGGGGCTCGCTCATCGATCGACATGGGGTTCGTCCTCGTTCTTCCGCCATCATGCACCCTAAGCCCTTCCGGCCGCACGTACAGCGCCGCTTTCGGCCGTCAGAGCATCGACGGGATCACCCGGTCCGGGGGTTTGTGGCCGTCCATCCAGGTGCGGATGTTGACGATCACCTTTTCGCCCATGTCGACCCGGCCCTCGATGGTGGCCGAACTCATGTGCGGCAGCAGCACGACGTTGGGCAGTTTCAGTAGCTTGGGGTTCACCGCCGGCTCGTGCTCGAACACGTCGAGCCCCGCGCCGGCGATCTCGCCGGCCTGCAGCATTGTCGCCAGCGCGCCTTCGTCGATGATCTCGCCGCGC
>Ga0302314_10019441_pt1 | contig 11285 bp, 9 predicted proteins | sample III_Palsa_N2_3_FD_200533 | JGI IMG/M metagenome (GOLD analysis project Ga0302314, IMG submission 200533) | Peat permafrost microbial communities from Stordalen Mire near Abisko, Sweden - III_Palsa_N2_3 | ecosystem: Environmental > Terrestrial > Soil > Palsa > Peat permafrost | place: Sweden... | reverse complement strand
CGCCAGGTCAACGCCGAGGGGCACACCCGTGCCGGAGTGACCTGTCCGCACTGTTCACAACCGTTCGAGGTCGAGCTCGGCGGGAGCCGCCTGGGGGAATCGTGACGTACGCGACCGACCGGATCCATGAGGAGATCGCGTACATCGCCTACCACTTCCACTGGAACCTGGAGGACATCCTGGACCTCGAACACCGCGACCGACGCCAGTACGCCGAGCAGATCGGCTCCCTGGTCACCCGGGCCATGGCGGAGCGGTAGCGGCGGACATGGGACTACTCGACCGGTGGCGGGGACGCCCGCCCGAGCAGGCCGTGGGACCGGACGGCCACGAGGACGGTCCGGCTGCGTCTGCGGCGGACGGCTCGACCCGACCGCCGCGCCCGGCGGCGCGCGCCGAGTGGGTCGGCCTGCCGCCGATCCAGCGCGTCAGCGCCCGGGGCCCGGCCTCGGGAGCGGTGACCGACGCCGGCTTCGGCGGCACCCTGGCAGCCCTGCAGAACCACTCCTTCGCCGGGACGCTCTCCCACGCCGTGCTCGACGACGCGCCCGGAGGGCTGCTCAGCGGCGTGCTCGCAGCGTCGGCCGGACCGGTCGCGGGACTCGAACTGCCCTCGCTGACCCTGCCGGTGGCCCTTCCGGCACCCGAGGACGCAGGGTCTGCCCCGGCGGTCCGGTCCACCCGGATCGTCCAGCGCGCCGTACTGCCGAGGGGCCCTCGGGTCACGCCGGTCACGCCGGTCGCTCCGCCCGTCCGTCCGGCCCGAGCGGCCGCGCTGACCAGGGCGAGCCGGACCGCGACGGTTCAGCGGGTGCTGCCGGCCGTGGCCCGGCCGGCGTCGGCGGAGTCGGCTTCGGCGGTGGCTGCGGAAGCGGCTGCGAAGCCCGCCGCAGAGCCGGTTGCGGCTGCGGCTGTGGTTGCGGCAGTGGGTGCGGAGCCTGTTGCAGCTGTGGTCCCGCAGGGCAGCGCTGCCGTCCAGCGGGCGGTCGGCCCGGCTCGGACGGACGCTGCGACGCCCGGCGCCGACCGCGCTTCGCGGACCCCGGCAACCCACGCCGACAGTGGCTTCACGACGGCTCCGGACGCACCGGTGGCCCCTGTTCCCGGCCCCGTCACTGCCCCTGTCGCCGGACCGGTCGTGCGGCCGCCCGTGCAACGCAGCGTGTCCAGCGCGGTGCCGGCGAGCACCACCCGGTCGGCGGGGCCACGACGGGTCGGACTCGGGGCACCCATCCAGTCGGCCGCTGCCGCTCCCGTCGTTTCCCGCGCCGTCCAGGCTCCTGGCACGGGTACGCCGGTGACGCCGTCGCCGAGCGCTGCCCGAACGCCGGACGCCGCTGCCCCGCCACAGGCGGAGGCACAGGCACAGGCACAGCGCCACCGGCCCTTGCTGGGCGCGCCACTGACCACGCCGCCCACGGACACGGAGCCGCTGGCCGGAAAGCCCCCGGCTGTGGCTGCTGCTGCGGCTGCGGCTGCGGTGGTGAGGAACGGCGCTCCTCCCGTCGCCGTCCAGCGTGCGACTGCCGCCACGCCGGGACAGCCGGGCGTTCGGCCTGTCCGGGCGTCAGGAGACGTCGGCCGCCCGGTGGCGGGGGACGGGCACGCCGCTGCGGCAGCGCCTTCGGCGGCCGTGGTGCCGACGTCTCCGGTCGGCGACCGCCGGGACACCGCACGGCCTGCACCGGCGACCCCGAGCGCCTCGGTGGTGCCCACGCCCACGCCCACGCCCGCGCACACAGTCGCGGTGCAGCGCGAGACCACGACCCCGACACCATTGGCCCCGACACCATTGGCCCCAGCAACATTGGCCCCAGCGCCATTGGCCCCGGCGGAGCCCTCAGCGGGGCCCGCGCAGGCGTCCGGACGGAGCGAGCGTCGAGTCGTCTCCACCCCGCGCCCGGCGCGTCCGTTGGCGTCGGCGAGGCCGCTGACGTCCGCGCTGCCGAGCACCCTCGCCGCCGCGACGTCCGTGCGGACGGCCCCGGTCGCGGTGCCGCTGCGTCCCGTCGTCCAGCGACAGCAGCCGGTCCCGGTCCCGGCCACGGCCCCTCGGCCGGTCCAGCAGCGGGGGCCCGAGCAGCCGAGTGCGTCGGGGAACACCACCGCACCGGCCCCAACCAGCCTTCTCCGCAGTGCGGTTCAACGACTGGCGATTGCCGCGCGGCGCGGCGACGGGCCGGGGCCGGCAGCGTCGGCGAGCCCGTCGACCGTCTCGCCCGCTGCGTCGCCTGCTGCGCCGTCCGCCGCGCCGGACGCGCGGGCGGTCCGCCGGGCAACGCCGGCGCCCCGGGCGACGCCGCCCGTCCACACCCCGATTCAGCGCTCGGCCGCTGCCCCAGCGGCGCGCGACTCGGCAACCGAAGCGGCGCCGGTCCGCCACGCATCCGCGACCGCAGCCGGTGAACCGACGTCGCCCGCAGCGCCTCGTCGTCCCGGAGCAGCAGGCACGCTGCTCCGGGACACCGCCGGAGCCGGAGCTGGCGCCCGCAGCACCGCGCAGCTCGCCATCGGCACCGCTGCTCAGCGGTCCGCTGCACTGCCGGTGCAGCAGGCGACCGCCACGCCGCCCGTGGCAGCCCCGGTCCAACGCGCCACCGGAGCCGCGACCCGGCTGCCCACCGTGCCTCCGGTGCAGCCGACATCGACATCGGCACCGGCTGCCGCCGTGGCGCCGTCGGCGGCACCGTCGGTGCAGCGCAGCGCTGCCGCGTCGGCCCAGGCAGCGGCCACGCGCCCGATACCGTCGTCCGCCGTCCCGTCGCCGGTGCAGCGCCTCGCTGCCGCGCCCGACTCGGCAGCGGGCCTGCCTCCGGTACTGTCGTCCGCTCCCGCGTCGTCCGCCGTACCGTCGGTGCAGCGCTTCGCTGTCGGCACGGTCCCGGCACCCGGCATGCCTCCGGGAGGGCTGTCCTCGCCGTTGGCGGCACCGTCGGTGCAGCGCAGTGCTGCCCTGCCCGTCCAGGCGCCCGGCACGTCCTCGGCACCGCAGCCGTCCGTCTCACCGGCCGTTTCACCGTCCGCCCCGGCTTCCGCTTCGCTGCCGGTGGAGCGCATCGCTGTCGGCGCGCCCCCGGCACCGATGGTGCTGCCGGTGCAGCGGGCATCGGCCTCGCCCTCGCCCTCCGCAACGCCTCCATTCCCAGGCTTCACGGCTGCCGCGCCGCGCTCCGCCTTCACCGTCCAGCGCAATGACGCGCCCGGGCCCGGCCCCTTGCCGGCCCGCGCCTCCACTTCCGCCGCGACCTCGACCTCGACCTCGACTTCCACGTCCGCCTCCGCCTCCGCCTCCGCCTCCAAGGGCAAGGACAAGGACAAGGACGAGAAGGCCAAGGAGCAGGGCGCCGAGTTCGACGCCCGCAAGCTCAGCGACGGGCAGTTGGACGAGCTGACGCACCGCCTGATCAGCCCGCTGACCCGGCTGCTGCGCGCCGAGCTCAGGCTGGACCGGGAACGCATCGGGCGCCTGCGCGATCCACGCCGCTGAGCCCGCGACACCACATGACCTCCGACGCACCCGCAGTTGCCCGCAGAAAGGCCCACCGCCGATGACCAGCCCACAGGACCCGGGGTCCACCGTCTTCTTCACCCTGACCATCGACGGGAAGAGCCTGGGCGCCTTCAACGGTTGTGAGGGGCTCTCCTCCCAGGTCGAGGTCGAGCAGCACCAGGAGGGCGGCAACAACGGCTTCGTCTGGCAGTTTCCGAGCCGGGTGAGCTTCACCAACATCCGGCTCACCCGCCCGCTCACCCAGGACACCGCCAAGGTGGCCGCGTGGATCTCCACCATCCCCACCGGGATCGACCGTCCCACCGCGCAGATCTCCGCCATGCGCGCGGACGGCTCGATCGTGGCGCGCTGGGGTCTGATCGACGTGCTGCCGGTCAGCTGGCAGGGGCCGTCCCTCGACCCGGCCAACCCCGGCGTGGCCACCGAGGTTCTGGAGATCACCCACCACGGCTTCACCGATGCGGGGGCGGCGTAGATGGCCCAGGCCGGCACGGGGCAGAGCCTGATCCACGCCAAGCTGGAGATCCACGAGCCGCCGCTCGGCTACAGCACCACCCCGGGCGCAATCACGGATGAATTCGAGTTCGACTTCAACCCCACCCAGCTGGTGCTGAGCCGCCGCGCGCTGTGGAAGACCACGCCGACGGCTGCGGTCCGCGACGGCGCGCTGCCGGAGTTCATGGGGCCCGAGCCGCGTGAGATGGAGGTCGACGTCTTCCTGGACAACTCGCACGACCCGGGCGGCACCGACCTGCTGAAGAAGGTCGAACTGCTCTTCTCCTGCTGCGAGGTGACCGAGAACAGCATCGACGCCAACCAGCCGTCCACCCCCTGGGTGGTCTTCCAGTGGGGGTCCTTCACGACCGCCCGCTTCACCGCCTTCGTCAGCTCGGTCACGGCCAGCTACACCCTGTTCAGCAGCACCGGGGTGCCGATCCGGGCCCGCTGCAAGCTCAGCCTCAACGAGATCCCCACCAAGACCGCAGGGCAGAACCCGACCTCCGGCGCGCTCACCGCCCGCCGGGTGCACCGCGTCGTCGCGGGCGACTCGCTGCAGTCGCTCGCCTGGCGCGAGTACGGGAACGCCGGCGTGTGGCGCGCCATCGCCGAGGCGAACGGCATCGACGACCCGGCGCGCGTTCGGCCCGGCACGGAACTCGTGCTGCCGGCCGCCGAGGAGGTGAGCCGCTGATGGCCGAGGCCGCTTTCTCCAACATCTTCCATGTCGTCGTCGGCGGCGTGACGCTCCACGAGGACCTGGCCAAGCTGCTGGTCGAGGGCTGGGTGGACCTCGGGGCCGGCGTGCCGGGGGCGTTCCAGCTCTCCTTCCGCGACCCGGCCAGGGAACTGCTCAACCTGGCGGGCATCGACATCGGCGTGCCCGTGGTGCTGGCCCCGGTCGCCGACGGCGAGGGCGCGACCACGCCGCTGCTGACCGGTGAGGTGACCGGGCTGGAGGCCGACTACGACGGCACCGGCACCTTCACCATCGTCCGCGGCTACGACTTCGGCCACCGGATGCTGCGGCAGCGCCGGGTCTTCGCCTACCACGACATGACCGCCGCCGACATAGCCCGCCACCTGGTGGGCCTGGACAAGATCCTGATCGGCGAGATCACCGACACCGGCACCGTCTACCCGTTCATCACCCAGGCCAATGTCACCGACTGGGACTTCCTCTCCCGGCTCGCCGACGAGAACGACATGGTGATGTCGCTGAGCCCCATGGGCAAGTTCCAGTTCGTCCGTCGGACTCCTGCGGCCGGCGCGCCCTCGTCCGGTGGTAGTGACAGCAGCCCGAAGGTGCTGAAGGCACGCCGCGACATCCTCCGCTGCCGGATCGCGGTCACCTCCGCCGACCAGGTCAGCGAGGTCGAGGTGCGCGGCTGGGACGTCACCGCGAAGAAGACCGTGAGCGAGGAGGCCGAGGCCGACGCCAACCAGGGGATCAGCATCGGCACCACCCCCGGCAGGGTCGCCGCCAAGTTCGGCAGCGCCAAGCTGGTCGAGACCGACACGCCCTACGACAAGGACGGCCAGGTCAAGAAGGCCGCCGCCGCGCTCGCGGACGATGTGACCGCCGCCTTCGCCGAGGTCGAGGTCACCGTGCGCGGCAACCCGGCGATGCGGCCGGGAGTCCCGGTGGCCCTCGCCGACGTCGGCCACCCCTTCGAGGGCAAGTACACGGTCACCGCCGCCCGCCACGTGTTCGGCATGAACGGGCCCTACCGGACCTGGGTGACCGTCAGCGGCCGGCAGTGGCGCTCGCTGTACGGGCTCGCCTCCGGCGGCAGCAGCAGTGCCCCGCGACTGCCCGGCGTGGCCAACGCCCTGGTCACCGACATCAAGGACCCGCTCTTCCAGGGCCGGGTCAAGCTGCGTTTCCCCTGGCTGGACGACGCCTACGTCAGCGACTGGACCCGCACCGTCCAGTTCGGCGGGGTGCGCGGCGGGGGAGTGATCGCCCCCGACGTCGGCGACGAGGTGCTGGTGGCCTTCGACCGGGGGGCGCTCGACCACCCGTTCGTCATCGGCGGGCTCTACAACGGCGAGGACCGGCCGCGTCCGAACGAGGTGCCGCTCTACAACGGCACCAGCGGCCGGATCAGTCGACACACCCTGGCCGACCGCTCCGGCAACCGGATCGACCTGCTCGACGAGCGCAACGGCGCGCGCCGCAGCGGGGTCCGGCTGAGCACCGGTGACGACCGGCTGACGGTGAATCTGGACCGCACCGGCACCAGCATCACCGTGGACAGCACGGGCAGCGTCAGCATCAAGGGCACCACCTCGGTCTCGATCGAGGCCGGCGGCGACCTGACGCTGAAGTCCGGCGGTGCGCTCTCGCTGAAGAGCGCCGGCGTCCTGGACATCGAGGCCACGGACATCAACACCAAGTCGCTCGCCTTCACCGTCAACTCGGCCGGGGTGCTGGTCCTCAACGCCGTCGGGATGACCAGCCTGACCTCCGTCGCCGACATCAACATCAAGGCCGTTGCCGTCCAGCTGGCCGGCATCGTCACTGCCAACGACAGCCCGGTGGTCTGATGCCTGAACAGTTCGTCGGCTCCGGCTGGGCGTTCCCGCTGCGGATCGGGCCCACCGGCGGCATCGCCCTGGTGAGCGGGGAGCGCGAGGTCGAGGAGGCGATCCGGCTGGTCCTGGCCACCGCGCCGGGGGAGCGGCCGATGCGTCCCGAGTTCGGCTGCGCCATCCACGACATGGTTTTCGCCCCGGTCAACGAGGCCACCGCCGGACGGATCCAGCACGAGGTGCACACCAGCCTGGACCGCTGGGAGCCGCGGATCGAGGTGCACGACGTCGCGGTGACCGCCGGGAAGGACGCCGGCGTGCTCTTCATCGACGTCCGTTACGCGATCCGCGGCACCAACAACCCGCGCAGCCTGGTCTTCCCGTTCTACGTCATCCCCTCCCACGACGAGCCCGCGTCCGGCGGACCCGGACCGGCCACCGAAAGCGACCGCTGATGGCACTGCCCTCGCCCAACCTCGACGACCGCCGCTTCCAGCAGTTCGTCGACGACGCCAAGCGCTACATCCAGCAGCGCGCCCCGGAGTGGACCGACCACAACGTCTCCGACCCCGGCGTCACCCTGGTGGAGACGGTCGCCCACATGGCGGACCAGATCGTCTACCGGCTGAACCGGGTGCCGGAGAAGAACCACCTCGCCTTCCTCGACCTGATCGGCATCACCCGGTTCCCGCCCTCGGCCGCCCGCACCGACGTCACCTTCTGGCTGTCCGCCCCGCAGCAGGAGCCGGTCCAGCTGCCGGTGGGGACCGAGGTCGCCACCGCGCGCACCGAGAGCGAGCAGGCCGTGGTCTTCGCCACCGAGCGCGATCTCACGGTGGTGCCCTGCGAGCTGCGCTACCTCGTGGTCCAGGCCGGCGGACAGCCGCTGGTCGACCGCACCGACGACCTCGCCGAGGGCAAGGACCTGCTCTGCTTCACCGAGGCCCCGAAGCCCGGGGACTGCCTGCTGTTCGGACTCAGCGCCGCCGTCCCGCACTGCGCGGCGGTGCTGACGCTCGACAGCCAGGTCGACGGCGTCGGCGTGGACCCCCGGCAGCCGCCGCTGGTGTGGGAGGCGTGGACCGAGGACGGCTGGGCGGCGTGCGAGGTCGACCGGGACAGCACCGGCGGGCTCAACCGCCCGGGCGAAGTCGTGCTCCACGTCCCCGGCGGGCACACCCTGTCCAGGACCGGGCGGCGCGAGGCCGGCTGGCTGCGCTGCCGGGTCACCGAACCCGAGCCCCAGCAGCCCTTCTACACCACCTCGCCAACGGTGCGCTCGGCCGAGGCCTACACCATCGGCGGCACGACCGGCGCCGTGCACGCCGAGACGGTGAGCGACGAGGGGCTGGGGGAGTCCACCGGACTGCCGGGGCAGCGGCTGCGGCTGGCCCACGCACCCGTGGTCGGCGACGTGCCGCCGCTGCGGCTCCAGGCCGCCGAGCGCGAGGGCTGGACCGACTGGGAGGTCGTCCCGCACTTCGCCGCCTCCGGTCCGCAGGACCGGCACCTGCTGCTGGACGCCACCACCGGGGAGATCACCTTCGGCCCCGCCGTGCGCGAAGCCGACGGCTCGCTGCGCCAGTACGGCGCGGTGCCGCCGAAGGGCGCGGTGCTCCGGGCCCGCCGCTACCGGACCGGCGGCGGCCGGTCGGGCAACGTCGCGCGCGGGGCGGTGCAGGTGCTGCGCAGCTCCGTCCCCTACGTCGCCTCGGTGGTCAACCGGGAGGCGGCCAAGGGCGGCGTCGACGGCGAGACCGTCGAGGAGGCCAAGGCCCGCGCGCCGATCACGCTGCGCGCCCAGGAGCGCGCGGTCACCCTGCGCGACTACGAGGAGCTCGCCCGGCGCGCGGCCCCCGAGACGGCGCGGATCACCTGCCTGGAGGCCGACGCGGACGAGCACGGCGCCCACGCGGTACGGGTGCTGGTGGTCCCGCAGGCCGTGCCCGACCCGGGCGGGCGGCTGCGCTTCGAGCAACTGGTGCCCGGGGACCAGCTGTTGGACCGGATCACCCGCTACCTGGACGAACGGCGGCTGATCGGCACCCGGTTGGCGGTGGGACCGCCCTACTACCAGGGCGTCACCGTCGTGGCCACGGTGCACGCCTTCCGCGGCATGGACCTGGACCGGGTCCGGCGCCAGGCGCACGACGCCCTCTACCGGCACCTCGACCCGCTCACCGGCGGCGCGCACGGGACCGGCTGGCCCTTCGGCCGACCGGTGCAGTCGGGCGAGGTCTTCGCGGTGCTCCAGCGCGTGCCCGGGGTGGAGCTGGTGGACCAGGTGCTGCTGCACCCCGCCGATCCGCTGACCGGCAAGCGCGGCGACCCGGCCGACCGGATCGACCTCGAACCGACCTCCCTGGCCTTCTCCTTCGACCACCGCGTCCGGGTGATCGGGGAGACGGCATGAGAGGGTCCATCGACGGTCTCGGCTCCTCCGCCCCGCTCGGGCCGATGCTGCCGGCCGTCTTCGCGGAGGACGAGCTGGCCCAGTCCTTCGTGGCCGGCCTGGACGAGGTCTTCGCCCCGATCCTCAACGTCCTGGACTGCCTGGACGCCTACTTCAGCCCCGCGCTGGCCCCGCTGGACTTCACCGCCTGGGTCGGCGGCTGGATCGGCGCCGAGACCTCGGGCCAGGTGGGCGAGTACGGCTCCGACGCGGAGCGCGCCCGGAGCGCCGTGCAGCTGCGGGCGGCGGTCGCCGCCGCCGTCCACCTGCACCGGATCCGGGGCACCCGGCAGGGCCTCGCCGAGGCGGTGGAACTCGCCTTCGGCGTGCAGCCCGAGATCACCGAGAGCGGCGGTGCCGCCTGGGACGCGCGGCCGCTCGGCCCGGTCCCCGGTGGACGCCGCCCGGAGCTGCACGTCACCGTCCGGCTCGCCGCTCCGGGCCCGGCCGACCAGCACCGGCTGGACGCCCTGGTCGCGGCGGCCCGCCCCGCCCACATGCCCTACACGGTCCAGGTGACCGCAGCCGAAAGGACCCCCGACGCGTGAGCGAGCCCCAGAACCCGGCCCGGCCCTGTGCCGAGTGCGGGACGCCCCCGATCCCCGGCCAGTCCTTCTGCGACGGCTGCGGCGCCGTCCTCCAGTGGACCCCGCCGACGCCCACGCCTCCGGCTGCGCCCACGTCTCCGGCTGCGCCCGTGCCGTCACCCGCGCCCGCACCCGCACCTTCGTCGGCCTTCACCCCCGCGCCTTCGCCCGCGCCTTCGGCACCCAGCCCCGCCAAGGCAGCACCGTCGGTCCCGACGTACGCCGAGATCTCGTCAGGACTGCTGCGGGCGGCGCCCGTCGCGGACACCCCGGCCATGCCCGGGTCGGCGCCCGTGGCCCCGTCCGCCGCCGAAGCGGACACGGTGCCCAGCAACCCCGTCTTCACCCACCCCGCGCCGGGCCACCCCGCGCCGGGCCACCCCGGGCCCGCCGACGCCGGTCTCACCGAGACCGCGCCCACCGAGCAGCTGGAGCAGTCCGCCTCCGACCGGGCCAGGGCGCTTCTCGTGCCCGTGGCCGATCCGGAGCACCGGGCGCCGGAGGCGTCCTCCGTCGCCCCCGTGCTGCCGGCCCGGCCGGTCGCCTCACGGCTGCTGGTCAAGGGCCCCGACCCGAGCCTGGAGGACGAGGGCGGCACCCCATGCCCCTGGTGCCGGACCGGCAACCGCGCGGACCGGCACTTCTGCCGCCGCTGCGCCATGCCGATGGCCGGCAACCCGGCCGAAGCGGGCCGGCGCCCCTGGTGGCGGCGGCTGCTCGACTACCGGAACCGCCCCGCGCCCTGGGCCGGCGACCGGCCCCGGCTGCGCCGGGGGTTCGGCCGGCTGCTGAACTGGGTGATCGGCGCGGTGATCGTCGGCCTGCTGCTGACGGCCGCCCTGAACGCCGGCACGGCGGTGCACGCGGTGGGCAACCACTTCGCCAAGCGCGTCCTGATCGAGCCCGGCTCCGAGTCGGCGTCGCACTCCTACGCGGGCCACGGTCCGCAGAACGCCTTCGACGAGGTCAGCAACACCTGGTGGGGGCCCGGGATCTCGGGGAGCGGCGAGGGCGAGTGGCTGCAGGCCGACTTCCCGCAGCCGGTGCAGCTGTTGAACCTGGTCATCACCCCCGGCGTCTCGGCCGAGCCCGACCAGCTGTCCCAGTCGGCGCTTCCGCATGTCATCCAGGCGGTCATCACCACCTCCGACGGCCGGACCAGCACCCGGAACATCACCCTCGACCAGGGCGGCGTCCAGAGCAGGAGCTTCGAGGCGAGCAACGTCACCTCGGTGCGCTTCGTCCTGCAGTCCGCCTACGGCGCGAGCGCGAGCACCCAGGTCGCCATCGCCGAGATCGAGTTCTTCGGCCCCTCCAGCGGGAGCTGGCTGCAGTGACGGCGACCGCCCCGGCCTCGGCCGGGGCGGCCCGCCGCCACGTCGGCCTCACCCCGAGCCTCAGGGGGCCTTGGTGAACATCTCGACCAGCTGCGCGTAGGAGTCGGCGTTCATGAAGGCGCGCTTCCCCAACGCGTACCAGTTGTACTGCTTCAGCTGCAGGTCGGCCTCGTCCTGGCCGGTGTACCGGTCCGCGGGGAGCTGCACCCGGTTGTCGTCGAACCGGGCTCCCGGGCCGGCGGTCGGGGCGATCCCGAGGGCGGCCATCTCCGCCGCGACCGCGTCCCGCGACTTCTCCCCCTCGTAGGGGGTGTACTGGTAGTCGAGGGTCCCGGCGAACCTGTGCGTGGCCTCGTGAATGATGG
>Ga0302314_10019439_pt1 | contig 11287 bp, 10 predicted proteins | sample III_Palsa_N2_3_FD_200533 | JGI IMG/M metagenome (GOLD analysis project Ga0302314, IMG submission 200533) | Peat permafrost microbial communities from Stordalen Mire near Abisko, Sweden - III_Palsa_N2_3 | ecosystem: Environmental > Terrestrial > Soil > Palsa > Peat permafrost | place: Sweden... | reverse complement strand
GAAGGCCGTGCGCTGCTCATGGAGTGGATCGGGGATGACGAGCCGGCGCCGACCCTTGCCAGCTGCCGTCTCGATCCCGCGAGCGCCGAGACCTGCCTGGCGGCAATCCTCGGTCAGGTGGCCTTATGGCTGCACCACAATCGCGTGCATGCCGATCTGTCGGGTTTCAACATCCTCTACCACGCGGGCGGTCCGGTCGTGATCGACTTCCCGCAGTCAGTCGATCCGCGGACCAACGCCAATGCCCGCGACCTCCTGGAACGGGACCTGCGCAACCTCGTCCAATGTTTTGAACGTTCGGGCGTGACCTGCGATGCCTCAGCCATCGCCTGTGCACTGTGGCAGCGCTGGGAAAGACCTGAACGGTGATCGCGGGTCACTCGCGGCAATGCCGATGACGACCAGGAGCTCGATGATGGTGCGCGCCCGCGCCTCGGACGAGCGCCATTCCACCACCCTCAGCCTGGTTGATGACCCCATGTCGCTGCTCGGTACGACCGGGCTGAGCCTCGGCGTCAGATCCGACGTCTCGGCCCTGACGGTCGCGGAGAGCACCAGGAGCATCCACCCGAGGCGGGCCTCCTGGTCCTCACCAGCCAGATCATCTGACAGGAGACGGGAGGCGGTAGCACTGGCATCAGGCGGAAAACCATGCAACCATAGTGGCGCCAGCGGCATTGACAGGCAGAGGCCGCACCATGACCGCAATCACCACCAGCACCGCCCCCCTGCACCAGATCTCCGGTCCTGCTGAGGCCCTGCGGCGCCTCGCGGCCAGCCGCGACTCAGATGCCTGGGCCTGGCTGTGCGCCGAGCTCGGCCCCCAGCTGCGCCGCATGACCGGTCGCTTGAGCGTGGATGCGCCCAGCGCCGATGATGCGCTGCAGGAGACGCTGCTGACGGTGCGCGATCACGCCGCACAGTTCCGGCCCCGTCTCGATCCGGACGCCGATGCGCGACACTGGCTGCTGCGCGTCGCCGCCAATGCCGCCCTCGGGCTCGCCCGCCGCCAGCGCCGAGCCGAAGCGCGCGCGACGCGCGCCCTGGCACCGGTCGGGGAAAGCCTCTCGAGCTCAGCGCCTATCGAACGCGAGGAGCTCTCGCACCAGGTGCGCCTGGCCCTGGCCGCACTGGGAGAACGGGAACGCACCGCGATCGTCCTGCGCGTCCTCGAGGATCTGGAGTATCGCGATATCGCCACGACCATGGGCTGCGCCGAGGGCACCGTCAAATCCCTGGTCTCGCGCGGCCTCGGCCGGCTGCGGGCCGGGCTCGGCGCTGCCGATCTCAGCCTGCTGACCATCGGACTGGCGCTGCCCGCCTCCCCTGGCGCATCGCCGTCGGCGTCATCCCTGGCCGGGCTCCTGCACAGCCAGGCCGCAGCGACGCTCAGCTGCGTGCCCAGGGACGCGGCTCTCAGCGGTGCGATCACGGGGGTCCTGACGGCGGCGGCGCTCCTGGGCGCCGCGGCGCTCCTGACAATCGTCACCGAGCATGCCTGGGCAGGGCATCACGCGACCCCGGTCGAGCCTACCGCGAGCGCACCGGTCGCCGTCACTTCCGGCGTCTCCATGACGCCGCCCGCTCAGCAGCCGGGAGCCGGACCCGCATCCGATCCCCTCCTGCAGCGGACGATGAGTGTCGCATTCACCGATACCAGTGTCGGCGATGTGGCCAGCTTCCTGCGGACGATCACCGGATTGCCGATCGCCGTCGACCCGCTCGTGCAGAACACGATCGCGACTTCCGTGCAGGTCGATCACATGACCCTGCTGAACCTGCTGCGCTGGACCCTGGTCCGCCGTCATCTGCGCGTGCGCTTTGCGCAGCATGGGCTGACCATCGGTCCTCTGGCGCAGCCACCGGCAGCTGCCGCTGCGGACGACATCACCCTCGGGCCTGAGGGCCAGCCGCTCAGTGCCGCTCCCCCGGCGGTGCGGGATCATCTCGCCCAGCAGATCAGCGTCAGTTTCCAGGCTACCCAACTGGCGGATGTGGTGCGGTTCCTGACCCAGATCAGCAGCCTCACGGTCATCATCGACCCGGACCTCGATGCCGGCTCGATCGGCAACACGACCCTGGCCTTCACTCATACCCCGGTTGAACAGGTCCTTGCCCAGGCCTGCGCACTGCACGGCTTGATCGCCACCTGGGCCGATGGGGCGGTCCTCATCAGCCGGGCCTCGGGCACGCCCGCGCTGCCACAGGCCGCGCAATGAACGGGCGGACCCCCCTTCCTGCCGCACGCCGTGAGTAGGAGGTCGTCCCGCTGCGAGCGACCGCTCCCGCAGTGCGGTCCGGGATCACGGTCCCAGCGCTCCAGCCGGACCGCCTAACAACCGCAGGCGTCGAACTCCTCTCGATAGCGGACCATGCCGCCCAGGGGCGGCATGCCTCCCGTCCGCAGCTCCTGGGCCTGGAAGACATCACCATCGCCGTACACCGAACGCAGCTGGAAGCGCGACGCCGGACGGAAGCCGAAGCGCTGGTAGTAGCGCGGGTCGCCGAGCACCACCATCCAGGTCCAGCCGGCGCGCTGACTGGCGAGGATGGCCTGCTCGACCAGCTGACCGGCGATCCCCTGTCGTCGATACTCCGGGAGCACCGCGACCGGTGCGAGCCCGAGGCCCCGTCCACCCGAGTCCGTCTCAACCGGGCTGCTGGCCACGTGGCCGATGATGCGCTCCGACCACAGGGCGACGAGCGAGACGGAGAGATTGCGCGAGGCGCGTAGCATTGAAACCAGCCGGGCTTCCGCCGCCGAGGGGAAGCAGGCATGCAGCACCATGTCGATGCCCGGCGCGTCGCCGTCGGTCTCGTGACGCATCGTGAGCATGGCAGCCACCTTTCGCCTCGGCAGGTGGGGGCAAGGGCAATCCGCATCGTCGATGCCTGCTGCGTTGCTGTCCTGCGGTGCAGGCTGGCTGGCCATGATTCGGATCCTCCCTTACCTATTCAAAAAAGTGTGGGAAGGAGTGCTCCGCTGCAGATCAGCAGGACAGGACACGGTGCTATCGTGGCACCGTCGCAGACGCCCTCATGCAGCGGCCAGCCTGATGCGTGCATGCGTTCATCTGCTTCCAGGCCCACGGAACCAGGCCCACGGCAGGGACGATCGCATCCGATGCCCACGGTTGCGCAGTGGGGAGCCTGATCCTTATAGTACGAGCGTACTGTTTACGATGTCCATGCGATCGACTGGGATGGTCTGATGCGCACCCATGCATCAATTGATTCTACATCTCGTCGGTGCGCGCGCCGAGTATCATCGGATGGCGCTGGAGTCGTACTTAAGTTCAGCAGCACGCCTCCCGTTCATGCAATAGACTGCAGTGCTCAGCATCCGCCATTTCCTCCATCTCGCTCGGGGAATGTCAGGGTCATGTCACGTCGGGAATCGTAAAGGCTCAGACATGAAGAATCTGTGGAAACCATTGCTGCTCGCCTCGGTCCTCTCGCCGATCACGCTGTCCTTCACCGACCCCCTCACGGGACTGAGCATCTGCCTGGTCGGCGCGATCCTCGCGTCGTTCGTGTATGCGATGGACGCCAGCCACCTCGCGAAGGCAGATCAGCGCAGGAACCCGTTCCCGGTCATCATCCTCTGCAGCCTCCTGCTCTTTCCGATCGCCTGGTTCGATGTCATCACGGGTTATGACGTCGATGTCAGCATCCTCTACTTCATTCCGATCGCGATCGCGGCCTGGCGACTGCCCCTGTTCGGTTCATCGCTGATCGTCGCCTTCGCGACCGCGGCCTGGATGGTTGCGCAATTCTGCTCGCAGCATGGGGTCGCCTCGACCACCATCCTCTGGAATGCGATCATCCGCCTGATGACCTTCACGATCATTGAATGGGCGATCCGCCGCGAACGGGAGCATCGCAAGCAGGTGGCCTGAGTCCTGGATCGGCGACTCTGTCTGTTCACCACCAGCGCCGTCCGGTCCCGCCATCCCGACCTCAGCTGGCGAAATAGGCCGGCCGGTCGAGATCCGATAGCAGCCCCGCATGGACCGGCTTCCAGCCCAGCCGCTGTTGCGTCAGCGTACTGGAGGAGGGGCGGTCGAGGACGATGAAGGTGGCCAGCCAGCCGAAATGGCCGTCCGCCTCCTGGGGCGAGCGCGATGCCACCGGCAGCTGAAGACGCCGGCCGATGACCTGCGCGATCTCGCGTACCGGGATGCCCTGGTCGGCGATGCCGTGATAGCGGGCGCCGGCACTCCCCTTCTCCAGCGCCAAGCGGAACAGCCGGGCGGCATCGAGCCGGTGCACGGCGGGCCAGCGGTTCATCCCGTCCCCGATATAGGCCGAGACGCCGGTCGCGCGCGCCACACCGATGAGCGCGGGCACGAAGCCGTGATCGCCCTCGCCATGCACCGACAGCGGCAGCCGGATAAGGCAGGCACGGACCCCGCGTGCAGCCAGGGCCAGGGTCGCCTCCTCGGAGGGGATGCGATGGCGCGCCGGAGCGTTGGCATCGGGAGCATCCTCCTCGGTGCTGCTGCGCCCCGCAGGCAGATGCGCCGTTCCCGAGGTGACGACCAGGGGCCGGTCTGATCCCGCGAGCGCCGCGCCGAATGCCGTGATGGCGTTCAGATCGGTCCTGCCGGCGGCGGCCATGTCCTTGAAGTCATGGATGAAGGCGGTGTGGATCACGCCGTCGGCCGCAGCCGCACCGCGACGCAGGCCCTCGAGGTCGTCAAGCGCGCCGTGCTGCACCTGGACACCGGCGGCGACCAGGGCACGGGCGCCTGCGTCCGAGCGCACCAGACCAGTCACCTGATGGCCGGCGGCCAGCAGTTCGGGAATGATGGCGGAGCCGATGAAGCCGGTAGCACCGGTCAGGAAAACGCGCATGGTTGAGCCTTCCGCAATCAGTCAGATGTCGAGATTACTCTTAGCGAATTACTCTCGCGAAAGCAAATGAAATGTCCTCGATCCGCCTATTCATCCTCTCGTCCTTCGTCGAGCTCGGGCCCATGCATGGCCACCGCCTGCGCCTCGAGGCGGAGGGCAAGCTCGTGCATCTGTGGACCGACATCACGGTCGGAGCGGTCTATGGCGCGATGAGGCGCCTGGCGAGCGAGAAGCTGCTGCGCGCCTCGGGTCGCGAACGTGACGGCAACCGGCCGACCCGTCAGCTCTACGAGATCACCGAGGCGGGCCGCAGCGCCCTGGATGCGCTGAGGCGTGGCGGCCTGACCGAGGTGTGGTTCAAATATGATCCCTTCGACCTGGCCCTGACCCGCATGGACGCAGCCCTGCTCGCGGAGCTCCCTGCGCTCCTGGGCGCCCGCCTGGAACGGCTGCGGGCGATGCTGGACGAGAGCCAGCGCATCAATGCGGCGGCGCGCGAGCATGTCGGCCTGGCCAAGCAGTGGGCCTTGCGCCATACCGAGTGCCGGCTCCAGGCGGAGATCGACTACCTGACCGGCCTGCTGGCGAGCGTTCCCGCGATCGTCGCCGATGAACGCCACCCGCGTCCGCGCAAGCCGCGCACGCCGACCGCTACGGATGCGCCCTCCGCCATCTCGTGAGCGAAAGCGGCCCACCTTTCGGGGTGGCCCCACTGGCTCAGCCGGCCGGAGTCCGCTGAGTCATGGCGGCTACCACCGGCAATGATGTGATGATGATCCGCACCGAGCATGGCGACGACCTTCCTGTCCATCCTGCGGCCGGCCTGACCATGGCAGCGCCCTCCGACGCCACGGGTCCGTCAGCGGATCCCGACGAGGCCCTGCTGCAGGCCTACGTGCGCACGGGCGATGGTCGCGCCCTGGAGGAGCTGCTGCAGCGTCACCTTGCGGACTGCTGGCGTCTGGCGCTGCGCGGCAGCGGCCATCCCGCGGAGGCGGAGGAGACCCTGCAGCGCAGCTGGATCGGCGTGATGCAGCAGGCCGCACGCTGGCGGCGCCAGCCGCAGGGCAGCGTGCGCGGCTGGATCCTGGGCATCGTCTGGAACTGTGAGCGCATGCGCGCCCGCGAGTCGCGCCGGCGGGCGCATTGGGAACATGCCGCCGCGCAGCGCTCGGCAATGGTGCCGATCCCGGCGCAGCACCCCGAACATGCGGACCTGCATGCGGCGCTCGCGGCCTTGCCGGAGCGCTACCGCCAGCCGGTGACGCTGCGCTTCCTGGAGGATCTGGCCTTCCCCGAGATCGCCCAGGTCCTGGGCATCCCGGAGCGTACCGCGCGCACGCGGGTGGCGCGCGCGGTTAAGCGTCTGCGCACGCGCCTGCAGCCGCAGCAGGCCACCGCGCATCTCGAGGCCTGGCTCGTGGGCGGGGCGGTGGCGGCGCCGCAGACGGCGCTCCCGGCAGCGGTCCGCACCGCACTGGGGGCGACCATCAGCGCGCCGCTGCCGAGCGCAGCGGCCGGCGGCGCTGCCCTGGCGGCGTGGTCCGCGCCAGCGCTGCTTTGCGGGCTGCTTGGGCTGATGGCGCTGTGGCTGATCATCGCCCATCACCGAGGCGCGGTGGCCGCTCACGCCGTTGACCCCGAGCCCACGAGCGCCTCTGCGGCTCCGCCCGCGCTCGCCGTCCTCGACTCCTGCGAGCAGTCTGATGACGGCAGCCTGGGTCGCGCGCTGTTGGACACGCCGGTGACCTGCCAGCTCTACCACGTCGCGGATCTGCAGGCGCTGCCGGCATGCCTGCCGCGCGGCATGATCCTGCCGCTGGCATGGCCGGTGGCGTCCGCGGACTACCTGCCCTGGGCCGGGACGACGCTCATCGGGCAGGACACGCCGCTGCACCGGCTCATCAACCAGGCGTGCCAGGATCTGGGGCTGCGCTGGCAGGTACGCTACCGCTGCATCGTCGTGTCGCTGGCGATGACGCCGGCGTGCGCGGCGGCCATCACAGCCGCGCGGCAGCCGCCAGCGCGACCGCTGGCGGGCGCAGCCGCCCTGGCCGCATGGCGCGCCGAGCTGCACGCCCAGAGCCAGCAGCTCGCCTGCTTCCGCACCCAGCCGGCGCTGCGCGTCCTGCTCATGCGCCTGGGCGATGCCGATACCGAGGTCGCCACCGCTGCCCGCGACGCCCTGGTGCGGATGGTCGGGACGCCCTGGTCGACCCGGCGCACCGGCTCGGCCTATACCGGACTGCTCGATGATCCCTACCTCGCCGCCCAGGTCGCGCACGCCGATCGCGTGGCCGTCATCGGTGCCGCTCCCGGCTGGCGGAAAGATCCCTACCTGCTGTACCTGCATGGCCTCTTCCCCGCGCCCGGTGATGACCGGCAGCTGCAGGCGGTCTTGGAACAGGTCGCGGCGGATGCGCCGCAGTGGCCGTTCTTGAGCGCATCGGGCCGGCACCATCAGCAGAGCCTAACTTGTGCTGCGGCCCTGGCCTGCGCGGAGGTGGTGTGCCGGGCCCCGAGCGGCGCCTACCCGCACCTGCGCGCGGCGCTCACCGCCGCCGCAGGCGCCGTCAGCCGCCCCGGGCAGCCGCCGGCGGTGCGCACCGCACTGGCCCTGGCCCGCGCCCGCTGCGGTGATGCCTCCGTCCTGGCCAGCCTGGAGGCGCTGTGGCGCGATCCGGACCAGGCCATCGACGTGGATCTTGATGCCGATGCGGACGGCTCCGCCCATGCCCTGGTCGATGCGACGGTCGTCGCCGCGGAGCAGTTCCCGGACGACCGGCGGCTGGCGACACTGCTGGTGGACCTCGCCGTCACCGATGCCGGGCGCCCGCGGCGCGGCGCTGCCGCCACGGCCCTGGTCGCGCTGCGCGATGTGCGCTGCCTGGCGCCGCTGGTGCGCGCCTGCTCCGCGCATCCCGCGCATGTCGCCGAAGCCATGTCGGCCGTCATCGGCATGAGTCTGCCCGACGCCGTCCCGGCGCTGCGTGCGCTCGCCGCCACCGCGCCGGGTGCCGACCTGGCGGTGCTGGCCGACGGCGCAGCCCTGGCCTGCGGCGATGGCCAGGCCGTGCCGCGCCTGGTCCGGGATCTTGCCGATCCAAAGCGTCGCCAGGCGGCGCTATTGATGCTCTGCAGCCCCGAGCATGCGCAGGCCATCCAGGCCCTGCTGGCTGACGAGGCGGCGCATCCCGGCGATGGCCAGGTGCTGCAGGCCCTGGCCTGGAGCCGGCACCCGCTGGCGATCCGACGGCTGGTGGAGCGCCTGGCGAGGCAGCCCACCACCGGCAGCGTCGTGGCGCCGATGCTCATCGCCCTGCTAGGCGGCAGCCATGCTCCGCTGGCCGCGCAGGCGCTGGCGGCGCTCATCGTTCGCGGCGGTCCGCTGCGCCCGCTCGCCGTGCAGGCCCTGCAGGAGAGCCAGTGGCCCGGCCTGCTGCCGCTGCTGACCGCGACTGCGGACCTGGCGTCATCGCCGCCGCTGCCGCGTGCGGACCAGCTCGCGGACCCGCTTGAGGTCTGGGAGGGCATGCGGCACCTGCCGCCCGGGTCGCCTGACGGCGCCGCGGCGCTGGGCGCCACCGACAGCGCCTTTCTCGACCTGCCTGGCACCGACGCGCGCGCCTTCGAAGCGAGCCTGCCCGAGCTCGTGCTGCATGCTGCGCGGCCCGAGGAGCGCGCGCAGGCGCTGGTGGCGCTGGCCGATCTCAATGATCCGCTGCAGCGTCCGGAGATCGTCGACTGCTACCGACAGGCGCTCACCGACCCGGACCGCCAGGTACGGGGCACGGCGCGTGCGGCCATGGCCAATGCGCGCCGCTACCTCCTGGATGGGACGCTCCTGCAGCTGGGACACCTCGGCGTGGTGGCCGATGCCAGGGCCGTGGCGATCCTGGCACGCCATCTCGATACGCAGGAGACGTCCGCACCGGCACCGGCATCCGCACCGCCACCATCCCCGGGATTCTAGGCCTGTGCTGGAACGTGCTGGGTTTGGCGCCGGGCGGCCACGGCAGCGTCCTGGCTCAGCGTTCAGGAACCGGCGTCACCAGCCGTCCGGCCGCCTGCACCAGCGACAGGACCTGGTGGCGCTGGTCGTCGTCGAGCAGCCGGTTGGGCAGGTAGGCCAGCAGGTTGCCATAGTGGTCATGGAACTCGAGACCGTGACGGTGGGCAGGGATCGGACCGATGTCCGCCCATGCCAGGCGATTCGCGCTGCGCCCATCCTGGATGGTCAGCCCGTGCTGCGAGATGGTGATGCGCATCGTCGGCCACTGCCGCAGGCGCGCGCGGCGCTGCCGGCCGGCCCGCAGCCACAGGCTGGCCACACCCATGATCCCGATGCCCAGCACCCCGCTGAGTACCGTCCGGCTGTAAGCAAAGCGGTGGCTGTGCAGGACCACGATCTGCAGCACGACGCCGACCAGGACGGCGGCGAGCCATCCACCCTGCCAGCGGCGTACGGCGCGGCGCTGGCGCGGATCCTGGGCGCGCCGTCGTGCCAGCACCCGGCCGTCATCCGCATCGAGCTGGCAGAGGACCGTGACGGGCGGCGGCAGCGCTGTGCTGGGTGCGGTCGGGGGCACGGTAGCTCGGATGGTAGCGCCACCGTGCGGCTCGGCACTGCGGACGGCCCGCGAACGAGGGGCCTTTAAGGGATTGTCCTGGACCGTACCGACCAGTTGGTATGGTCCCGTCCTGGAGCATGACCCGGTGCCCAGCGCCCAGCCCACCCACCAGTCCAGGACCCGCATCCTCGATGCCGCGCTGCGGGTGATCCGTGCCCACGGCTATGCTGCGACCACCATCGATGACCTGTGCGGCGCCGCCGGCCTGAGCAAGGGCGCCTTCTTCCATCACTTCGCCAGCAAGGAGGACCTGGCCCTGGCGGCGGCGACGCACTTCCAGGCCATGGCGCAGCGCATCTTCGCCGCCGCTCCCTTCCGCCTGCAGCCCGATCCCCTCGACCGGGTGCTCGGCTATGTGGCGTTTCGCAAGCAGCTGCTGCGCGGTGAGCTGCCCGACTACACCTGCCTGCTCGGCACCCTGGTGCAGGAGTCCTACGCCACCCACCCGGCCATCCGCGAGGCCTGCAATGCCCAGATCACCAGTCATGCCGCGGCTGTGGCCGCGGACATCCAGGCCGCCATCGAGCGCCATGCACCGCACGCCACCTGGACGGCGATGAGCCTCGCCCTGCATACCCAGGCAGTGATCCAGGGCGCCTTCGTGCTCGCCAAGGCGCGCAACGGCCCGGCCCTCGCCGCCGACAGCCTGGACCATCTGCAGCACTACATCCGGCTGCTCTTCGCCAGCGCCTCGCAACCGGCCGCATCACCGCCACGACCTCCCACCCACGCCCGGAACGCCCCATGAGCCCCACCTTCGGAACCTTCGTCTGGTTCGAACTCCTGACCACCGACGGACCCGCCGCCCAGGCCTTCTACCGCAGCGTCATCGGCTGGGAGTTCACGGACTCGGGGATGTCGGACCGCTCCTATTCCATCATCTCCCAGGGTCCGTCCCGGGTCGGCGGCATGATGCCGATCACCCCGGCGATGGCGGCCGGCGGGGCGCGTCCGCTGTGGATGGGCTACATCGCCGTCGATGACGTCGATGCCATGGCCGCGCGCCTGGCCGACCAGGGCGGCAGGATCCTGCGCGCCGGCGAGGACATCCCCGGCGTCGGCCGCTTCGCGGTGGTCACCGATCCGCAAGCGGCGCCACTGGTGCTCTTCCGGGGCGTCCCGCCACCCCAGCCGCCGCCGGTCGTCGCTCCCGGCAGCCCGGGCCACATCGGCTGGCACGAATACGTCTCGGCCGCGCCAGCGAGCTTCGCGTGGTACAGCGGGTTGTTCGGCTGGACCAAGGGCGAGACCATGGACATGGGCCCGCTGGGCTCCTATCAGATCTTCAACATCAACGGCGTGATGGCCGGCGGCATGGCCAGCAGCCGGGCCCAGGGCCCGCCGCCCTTCTGGCTCTATTACATCACCGTCGAGAACATCGACCAGGCGGTGGAGCGCATCCGTGCCGCCCACGGGACGCTGCTGATGGCGCCTCACGCCGTACCGGGCGGCAGCTGGATCGTCCATGCCCTGGATCCGCAGGGGGCGTTCTTCGCACTGGCCGGTCCACGGATCTGAGTCTGCGGCCATGGTGGCGCCTGGCCACCATGGCCCAGGGGCCGCAGGCGCATGAGTCAGCGCGATGCCAGGTGCGCGCGCTGGCAGAGGTCAGCGACCCAGGCCTTGGGGCTGAGGGCGATATAGCCCGATTCCCCCAGCACCGCACCGGCGGCATCGACGACCAGCACGGTCGGATAGCCCTGGACGTGGTACTTGGCCTGCAGGTCCAGGTTCTGCTTGCGCACCGCGTCGCTTTGCGGCACCTGATTCGGGAAGTCGGCGACCATCAGCACGACGTT
>Ga0302314_10019438_pt1 | contig 11287 bp, 9 predicted proteins | sample III_Palsa_N2_3_FD_200533 | JGI IMG/M metagenome (GOLD analysis project Ga0302314, IMG submission 200533) | Peat permafrost microbial communities from Stordalen Mire near Abisko, Sweden - III_Palsa_N2_3 | ecosystem: Environmental > Terrestrial > Soil > Palsa > Peat permafrost | place: Sweden... | reverse complement strand
TGCCGCCGCCGGCGTCGACCTCGGTCGAGGCGAAAGCTCCTCCGAATTGGCCAAAGGATCCCGACGAAGCCCGCCGCAAGGCGGCCATCGCGCGCCGCAAGAAGGAAAACAAGGATCCGGTCGAAGCTGCCCGCATCCTGTCGCCGAGCGAACTCAATGTCGGCAGGACCGCGGCTACGGCTCCCACCGCCGGCCAGACCACCCAGCCGGGTGAAGGCGACCCCGGCAAGAATGCGGTTCTGAGCCCGTCCCAGCTCGGCTACACTGGCGGCTTCTCGGGCATGTTCGGCGGCAACAAGGCAGAAGTTGCGCCGTTCAAAGGTGAGCCGACACGGGAGTCCCTGACGCAGCCGCCCGCGGGCTACCAAGCGCCGTCGCCGAACTTTGCTTACGGCACCGGGCCGAAGGAATCGCTGAACAAGGATTACAATCCCGCCGCCGGCAAATATGGCGAATAGTTAAGCCGCTCTCTCGGCTTCGTGACGCTCAACGGCAGACGCGCGGTGTACGCTGACCGCGATTTCACTCCGAACGCTTCTGTTCGGGCCTCCAGATAGGTCATGATGCCCTCACACCGTCTTGCCGTTTCCGCTGTCGCCGCGCTGGTTTCTGCCCTCGCTTTTTCCGCATCCAGCGCCGTTGCGCAGACCACCGTCACCTCGGATCCTCCCGCGACCTTTACCCTCGGCAATGGCCTGAAAGTCGTGGTGATCCCGGATCACCGCACCCCGGTCGTGACGCAGATGATCTGGTACAAGGTTGGCTCCGCCGACGAGACGCCCGGCAAATCGGGACTGGCGCATTTCCTCGAACATCTGATGTTCAAGGGCACCGCCAAGCATCCGGTCGGCGAATTCTCCCAGACCGTGCTTCGGATCGGCGGCAACGAGAACGCCTTCACCTCCACCGACTACACCGGCTATTTCCAGCGCGTGCCGCGCGACCAGCTCGGCAAAATGATGGAGTTCGAGGCCGATCGCATGACCGGCCTCATTCTGAAAGATGAGAACGTGCTGCCCGAGCGCGACGTCGTGCTCGAAGAGTACAACATGCGGGTCGCCAACAATCCGGAAGCGCGGCTGACCGAGCAGATCATGGCGGCGCTGTACCTCAATCACCCCTATGGCCGCCCGGTGATCGGCTGGCACCACGAAATCGAGAAGCTCAATCGCGAAGATGCGCTGGCGTTCTACCGGCGCTTTTATGCGCCGAACAATGCGACGCTGGTGATCGCCGGCGACGTCGATGCCAAGGACGTTCGTCCGATGGCGGAGCGCACGTTCGGCGAAGTCCAGCCGCAGCCCGCGATCCCGGCGCAGCGCATTCGTCCGCAGGAGCCGACGCCGATCGCGCCGCGCACCGTGACCTTCGCCGATCCGCGCGTCGAACAACCCAAGGTGATGCGTTATTACCTCGTCCCCTCCGCCACCACCGCGGCGCCGGGCGAAAGCGCTGCGCTCGACGTGCTCGGGCAGTTGATGGGCAGCGGCAGCAACTCCTATCTTTATCGTGCGCTGGTGGTCGACCAGCCGCTCGCGGTCAGCGCCAGCGCGGGATATCAGGGTACCTCGCTCGACGCGACCCAGTTCATGATCTCGGTTTCGCCGAAACAAGGCGTCGGGTTCGGGCAAATCGAGCAGGTGGTCGACCGTGTGATTTCAGACGTCGCCCAGAACACGGTGCGCGCCGAAGATCTCGAACGCGTCAAGACCCAGCTGATCGCCGAGGCGATCTACGCCCAGGACAACCAGGCGACGCTGGCGCGCTGGTACGGCGCGGCACTGACCACCGGTTTGAGCATCGAGGACATCCGGAGCTGGCCGGATCGCATTCGCGCGGTGACCGCCGAACAGGTCCGCGACGCCGCGCAAAAATGGCTCGACAAGAAGCGATCGGTAACCGGCTATCTGATCAAGGATACCGCCGCGCCGAAACGCGAGGAGAAACGCTCGTGATTGGTCTGAAGGTTTGCGCGCAGCGCATCGCATTCGCCGTTGCCGTCGGCTTCGCGGTTGCGCCGCTGGCGCCATCGCATGCAGCGGCCAAGATCCAGCATCTGGTCTCGCCCGGAGGCATCGAGGCCTGGTACGTGCAGGACGCCACGGTGCCGCTGATCGCGATGGAATATGCCTTCGGTGGCGGCGCATCGCAGGACCCGGCCGGCAAGCCCGGCGTCGCCAATCTGGTCGCCGATCTGCTCGATGAGGGCTCGGGCGACCTGGATTCCAAGACCTTTCACGAACGGCTCGACCGCCGCGCCATCGAATTGAGCTTCACGGCCACGCGGGATTATTTCCGCGGCTCGTTGCGCATGCTGAAAGACACCCGCGACGAGGCGTTCGACCTGCTTCGGACGTCCCTGACATCGCCGCATTTCGACAGCGCCGACGTCGAGCGCATTCGCTCGCAGGTGATTTCCAATCTGCAAAGCGACACCGCCAGCCCGAGCGCGCTGGCCGGCCGCAAATTCCTGGAAATGGCCTATGGCGACCATCCCTATGGCCGGCCGGCCGACGGCAGCCTGGAAAGCGTGCCGAAAATCGAGATCGCCGACCTGAAGGACTACGTCCGCCGCGTGCTGGCCAAGGATACGCTTAAAGTGGCCGTGGTCGGTGACGTCGACCCCGACACGCTGGGCAAGCTCCTGGACAAGACCTTCGGCAGCCTGCCGGCCAAGGCCAGCCTGGTGCCGATCCCCGACGTTGAGGCCGCCAAGCCGCCGCAGCGCGCGTTCATTCCGCTCGACGTGCCGCAGACCGTGGTGACCTTCGGCGGCCCCGGCATCAGGCGCCACGATCCGAATTTCATGGCGGCCTACGTCGTCAACCACATTCTCGGCGGCGGCACCCTGTCGTCGCGGCTCTATCACGAAGTGCGCGAGAAGCGCGGCCTGGCCTATTCGGTCTATGAGTCGCTGCTGTGGATGGAACACTCCGCGCTGTTCATCGGCAACACCGGGACCCGTGCCGACCGCGCCGGCGAGACCGTCGAGGCGATTAACAAGGAAGTCCGCCGCATGGCCGAGGACGGCCCGACGCAGCAGGAGCTGGACGAGGCCAAGTCCTATCTCAAGGGCTCGCAGATGCTGGCGCTGGATACGTCCTCGAAACTCGCACAGGCGATGCTGCAATACCAGCTCGACAAGCTTCCGATCGACTATATCGAGAAGCGCAACGCCATCGTCGATGCCGTAACCCTCGATGAGGCCAAGGCCGTCGCCAAGCGCTTGTGGGGGCAAGGCCTGCTCACCGTGATCGTTGGCCGCGCCCCGCAGGCGGCCGCCCAGCCCGCCGCCGCGACCCCGCCGCCGACCGCGAACTGAGGGCTATTTTCTCGGACCTGTCCACAAACACACCGTCATCCCCGCGTAACGGCTTCGCCGTTATCGCCGGAGGAGCGCGCTCTCCCGGCAGCGCACTTGCGCTGTCCGGTGCGCGCGTCTCGAAGGGTGTGCTACATGTACGGCCATCCTTCGAGGCTCGCCAAAGATGGCTCGCTCCTCAGGATGACGTTTTGTGCGCTTTGAGAAATTCCTTTCTCCGGTGATGCTATGCTGCGGATTTCCCGCGATCTCTCCATCGACGAAAACGACATCGAGATCGGCTTCGTGCGCGCCTCCGGCCCGGGCGGACAGAACGTCAACAAGCTCTCGACCGCCGCGCAATTGCGTTTCGACACGCGCCGGATCACGGTGCCTGAAGATGCCGCGGCACGGCTCAATCGATTGGCCGGCCAGCGCATGACCAAGGACGGCGTCATCGTGATCCATGCGCAGCGTTTCCGCACCCAGGAACGCAACCGTGCCGACGCCATCGACCGCCTGCTGGAACTGTTGCGCGAAGCCATGGTGCGGCCAACGCCGCGCCGCGCCACCAAGCCGACCTTCGGCTCGAAACAGCGCCGGCTGGAAGGCAAGAAACGCCGCGGTGACGTCAAGGCCAAGCGTGGTTCGGGCAGTTACGACGACTAAGGCAGCTGGCGCCTTGCACCGGATAAACAGCAGGGGAGAGAAGACGCATTTGGCAACCCGCGCCCTCCCGCCGGACCACAAAATCCCCTAAATTATCGAGCCAATCCCACGAGTCGCCCCAAGCCCAAGCCGAGATTCATGCCCGTCCGCCAGCTCCCCGAACAGGTCGTCAACCGCATCGCCGCCGGCGAAGTGGTCGAGCGCCCTGCCAGCGTGGTCAAGGAACTGGTGGAAAATGCCATCGATGCCGGCGCCAGCCGGATCGATATTTTCACCGATGGCGGCGGAAGGCGGCGGATCGGCATCACCGACGATGGCGGCGGCATGACCTCAGCCGATCTGACGCTCGCGGTGGATCGCCATGCCACCTCCAAGCTCGACGACGAGGATTTGCTGCAGATCCGCACGCTGGGGTTCCGCGGCGAGGCGCTGCCCTCGATCGGTGCGGTGGCGAGGCTCGGCATCACCACCCGCCATGCGAGCGAACCGCACGCCTGGTCGCTGTCGGTCGAAGGCGGCGCGAAATCACCGATCATGCCGGCAGCCCTCGGCCACGGCACCCGCGTCGAGGTCAACGATCTGTTTTACGCGACACCGGCGCGGCTGAAATTTCTCAAGACCGATCGCACCGAGGCCGAAGCGATCCGCGAGGTGGTGCGCCGGTTGGCGATGGCGCGGCCCGACATTGCCTTTACCCTGGCGGGCGAAGAACGCGCGCCCGTCACCTGGGCCGCGGCGCTGCCCGGTGCGCCCGGCCGCCTGACACGGTTGGGCGATATTCTCGGCGCGGATTTTCGCGGCTGCGCGATCGAAGTGCGCGCCGAGCGCGACGGCGTCGTGGTCGAGGGCTTTGCCGCGGCGCCCTCGCTCACCCGCGCCAATGCGCTCGGGCAATATCTGTTCGTCAACGGACGCCCGGTACGCGACAAACTGATTTTGGGCGCGGTGCGCGGCGCCTATTCGGATTATCTGCCGCGCGACCGTCATCCTGTCGTGGCGCTGTTCGTGACGCTGGATTCGCAGGAGGTCGATGCCAACGTGCACCCGGCCAAGACCGAGGTGCGATTCCGCAATGCCGGCCTGGTCCGCGCCTTGATCGTGCATGCGCTGAAGGAAGGCCTCGCGCGCGAAGGCAAGCGCACCGCGGCCAACAGCGACGGCGCTGCGCTCGCCTCGTTCCGCCCGTCATTTACATCGCGCTCTGCCGGACCGACCAATTGGGATTGGCGAAGCTCGCCGGCCTATCCCGCCGGCCCTGCGCGCGCGTTCGACAGCGCCGCGGCGACGGCCTTTGCCGAACCCGGACAGGCCGCGTTCGATGTCGGCACGCCGACCGCCGACGTGCGCTTTCAGGAGACGCCTTCCGCCGACCTGCTCGACCGTCCGCTCGGCGCGGCGCGCACCCAGATCCACGAGACCTATATCGTGTCACAGACCCGCGACGGCCTCATCGTGGTGGACCAGCATGCCGCGCATGAGCGCATCGTCTATGAGAAGCTCAAGGCGTCGCTGGCCAAGAACGGCGTACAGCGGCAGATCCTGCTGATTCCGGAAATCGTCGAGCTCGACGAGGCGACGGTGGAGCGGCTGGTCGATCGCGCCGAGGAACTGGCGTCGTTCGGGCTCGCGATCGATTCCTTCGGTCCCGGCGCGGTTGCGGTGCGTGAGACCCCTTCGTTGCTCGGTAAGGCCAATGCCGGCGCATTGCTGCGCGATCTCGCCGAGCACATGGCCGAATGGGACGAGGCGCTGCCGCTGGAGCGGCGGCTGATGCATGTCGCGGCCACCATGGCCTGCCACGGCTCGGTGCGCGCCGGCCGCCGGCTCAAGCCGGAAGAGATGAACGCGCTATTGCGCGAGATGGAAGACACCCCGAATTCCGGCCAATGCAACCACGGTCGCCCGACCTATGTCGAATTGAAGCTTTCGGATATCGAGAAATTGTTCGGGCGAAGGTGAGATTGAAAAGGATCTTGCAAATCACCGTTCATAAACGCTTCAAGAAGAACAGTGTGCATCTCAGGATGCCGCCGTCAGAACGGCGACCCCTGCGGTAGCCACGAGGGCATCCTGAGTTGACTGCATCCCCGACACGCCGATGGCGCCAACGACCTTCCCGCTCACCACCAATGGCAACCCGCCTTCAAGTGGCATCAGGTTCGTCATTCCCAGCAGGCGGAGGTGCATTCCGCCTTCGGCCAGTGCACCCTCGAACACGCTCGTTGGGCGCCGAAAATCTACCGCCGTCTGAGCCTTTTGCTGCGCAACCAGCACGCTGCCATGCTGCGCCTGATCCATCCTGTGCAGCACGACGAGATGCCCTCCGCTATCGACGACAGCGATGACCATCGGCCAGCCGTGAGCATCGGCTTCGGTCGCCGCTGCTTCCGCTACCTTGATCGACAGGGCCAGCGATATAGGGCTGCCGTATCGCAGGGGTTCGTTTTTGTTTTCCATCAGCATCTGACTCCTCGATCAAAATGAAACGCCATTGGCGCGATCGATGCCTACTTTATCTTGTATCTGTTGATAATATGGCTTGAACGCCATATTCTCTCTCGAAAATAGGGAGAATGGCGTTTTGGCTTCTAGCGAAGACTATGCGGTCCTTCTGGCCGTCATCGATTGCGGCAATCTGACCGCCGCGGCGCGCAGGCTCGGCAGGTCGCTTCAGGCTACGAGCCGCGTGCTTGCAGCACTCGAACGGGAATTGGGCGTCCAACTGGTAGCCCGAACAACCCGCAAGTCGGTACCGACCGCAGTTGGGCTCGCCTTCGCCAACCGTATCCGAGGCTCACTGGCCGATATCCAGTTTGCACACGAAGAACTGGCGAATGCAGGCGAGAGGGTCGGTGGCAGAATCCGCGTCGGGGCATCGACGTTGTTTGGACCACGGTACGTGCTGCCCGCCATCGCTGCTGCAACCGAAAGACACGCGAGCCTTGAGATCGAACTCGCGCTGACCGACCAGCACGCGGACCTCATCTCCGAAAGAATCGACATCGCGGTGCGCATCGGAGCGCTACAGGATTCGGGTCTGATTGCCCGGCGGATCGGCGGCCTGCGTCGGGTCTTCTGCGCCGCGCCCGGCTATCTTGCAAAACATAGTCGGCCTGTTCGCCCAAAAGACCTGACCCAACACGCATGCATTCTTCGCCTCGACACGGGCGCGAGCGAGACCTGGACATTGCGCGAAGGTGAGGCGGCAGTCTCCGTCTCCGTGCGCGGCCGATTCCGGTCAAACAACGCCACGGCCCGCAACGAGGCAGCCGCGCTCGGGGCCGGTATTAGCTTGGCGCCGCTTTGGCAGGTCCGCCCGCTGCTTGACGAGGGACGGCTGGAACTCATCCTGACCGAGCACGAACCTCAACCGATACCGCTGCATCTGGTCTGGCCTGCGGGCCCGAGACTGCCTCGACGTACGCGCGTGCTGGCCGATCTTCTCACATCAAGGCTTCGGGAGGTTGTCATGCCTGCACCGTAAGGCCGCAGGTGGGTTTGGGCCAGACCTCCGCGAGTTATGGCGCGAAGATGCGTGCAACAATCGGAAACCTTCAAGAAGGAAAGTAACCGTCGTGACGACGCGCTACGGCGGGAGGGTCAATCCGCGCCTCGCAAAAACGTAAATTCCGTATCGTCATACGCGCGCCGCTCGAGTTCCTCGAAACCATCCGGTGCGACAAATTCCGCCGCCTTGGCTTCCTCGACCACCAGCAGCGCGCTCCCAGTGAGCCAGCCGCCATCGCGCAACGAGGCCAGCGCCTTCTCGGCAAGCTTTTTGGCGTAGGGCGGATCGAGAAACACCAGCGAGAACGGCTCCATCGGGTGTGCGGGGCCGAGATCGGTGGCATCGCGGCGATAGACTTTCGTCACTCCACCGAGGCCCAGCGCTTCGACATTGTTGCGCAGCAAGGCGCGGGCTTCGGCGCCGTTATCGACAAACAGCGTGAACGCCGCCCCGCGCGAAACCGCTTCGATGCCGAGCGCGCCGGTGCCGGCGAACAAATCGAGCACCCGCGCCTCGGCGATCGGGTTATCGTAGGCATGGATCAGGATATTGAACACCGACTCGCGCAACCGGTCCGCGGTCGGGCGGATCTCGCGCGAGGATGGAGAGGCCAGATTGCGGCCCTTCAATCGTCCGCCGACGACGCGCATCGCAAACCTACTCGTCCCGCGGCTTCAGATCGCGCTTGCCGTGATAGCCGCGCTGCGGGCGGCGCGGCGGGCCGTAGCCGTTGGCTTCGGCTTCGTTGCGCGCGCGCGCTTCCTCGCTGCCGGTGCGTTGCACCAGCACGCGCCGGCCCTTGCGATCGGCAATCAGGCCGCTTTTGCCGGCCGGCTTGAACGGCTTCTTGCCACGCGGCGCATCGCCCGCTTCGTCGTCGGGATTGGCCGGGACATCGCCCGGCATCGGCCGGTTGAAATCCGCGCCTGCCAAGGCCGCGATTTTTTCGCCGAGCTGCTCGCGCAGCACGCGGGTCTTGACCTCCTCGACCTGGCCTTCGGCGAGTTCCGCCAACTGGAACGGGCCGTAGGAAATCCGGATCAGGCGGTTCACTTCGAGACCGAGATGCGCCATCACGTTGCGCACTTCGCGGTTCTTGCCTTCACGGATCGCAAACACCAGCCAGACATTGGCGCCCTGGTCGCGCTCCAAGGTCGCATCGATCGAGCCATATTTGACACCGTCAACCTCGACGCCCTTTTTCAGCTCATCGAGCTGGCCTTGCGTGACCTCGCCATGGGCGCGCACGCGATAGCGCCGCAGCCAGCCGGTATCGGGCAATTCGAGCGCGCGCGCGAGACCGCCATCATTGGTCAGCAGCAGCAGGCCCTCGGTGTTGAAATCGAGCCGGCCAATCGAGATCAGCCGCGGCAAGCCTTCGGGCAGATTGTCGAATACCGTCGGCCGCCCTTCCGGGTCGGCATGGGTGGTCATCAGGCCGCGCGGTTTGTGAAACATCCACAGCCGCGTGCGCTCGCGCGGCGGCAACGGCTTGCCGTCGACGGTGATGACATCGTTACCGGTGACATCGAGCGCCGGCGAGTTGATGACGCGGCCGTTAACGGAAACGCGGCCCTGCGTGATCCATTCCTCGGCATCGCGGCGCGAGGCAAGACCAGCCCGCGACACCACCTTGGCGATGCGCTCGCCGGATTTCTTTTCGCGCGGCGGCCGCGCCGCCGGGCGGCGCTCGTCGGACGGACGTTCGCGATAGGCGCCACGACCACCGAATGCGGGGCGCTTGGCGAATACCTTGCTGTCGTCTTCATTGTCGCGGCGCGGACGGTCTGAAAAACCTTCGGAAGATCGCGACTCGTTGCGCGGATGTTCCTGCCAGGCGTTACGCTCCTGGCGAGGACGATCGAACTTCGGACGGTCGTCGCGGCCTTCGCGAGGACGGTCAGATCTTGGACGATCAAATTTGGGACGATCACCTTGCGGACGGTCTTCACGTGAAAACCGCGGACGCTCGTCGCCGCCGTCGCGCGGCTTGTCGTAACGGGGTTTGTCGAAGCGCGGCTTATCAAAATTCCGCGCGCCATCGCGTGGCGGACGGGAAGGACGCGCGTCGTCGCGCGGGCCCGCATCGCGCTTCTGCCACGGCTTGGAATCACCACGTTCAGGTCTATCACCGAAATCCTTGCGCGGGCCTCGGTCGGGCGCGCCGCGCGAAAACTTCTTGTCGCCGCCAAACTTTCGCTCGCCTTGCGGACGATCGCTGTAAGGACGATCGCCACGCGGCCGGTCACCGTCTTTTCGGAAGCCTTCGCCACGCGGCTTGAAAGGCCGTTTCTCGCCATCGGCACCGCGCGAGGCATAAGGCTTTTTGTCGCCGAATTTGCGGTCGGAAAACCGCGCCGCCGGGCGGCCGTCGCGATCCCCGCCGCGTGGCGTGTAGGGACGCTTCTCGCCAGCGGGACGATCGTCGCGGTTGAAGCGTTGCGGACGATCGCCAGACGGCCGATCGCTGCGCGGACGCGGCGCGGCGCCATCGTATTCGCGGCGCGGCGGGCGCCCCTCATCGCGTTTGCCGGCGTAGGGTTTGCCGCCGCCCACATAGGGCTTCTTCTCATACGGCTTTTTCTCATAAGACTTGGCGCCGTCCGGCTTGCCGGCATAGGGCCGCCGCTCGCCGCCATCGCCCTTGTCGGCGAAACCGCGCTTGGCGAATTTCTTCTCGGGTCCCCGGGCCGCGCCCGAACGGCCCTTGCCGCCAGCGCGGCCCTTGCCGTCGCCGGGACGATCACGCCGACCGCGCGAGGAATCGTTGTTTTTGTCGCTGTCGCGGGGCATGAAGGGTCTCTATTCTCGGAGCATGAAAATGCGAACGGATTGGCATAGCGACAAAGCGCGCGCTCTCTGTTCGAGCCGCATTCTCACGCAAAACCGGTATCCACGTTTGCTGAAGCTGCAGCTAGTAGCAGGTTTCTTTCGATGATACGAGGCATGGCAGCCCCTTCTTTGATGGATTTGGCCCTGAAATCGGCCGAAAATGCCGGAAAAGCCGGCGAAGTGCCGATCGGATGTGTGATCGTGCTTAATAACGAGGTGATCGCGGAGGCCGGAAACCGGACCTTGACCGACCGCGACCCGACCGCGCACGCCGAAATCCTGGCGATCCGGCAGGCTACCAAGGCGGTCGGCAGCGAGCGGCTTGTCGATTGCGACCTCTATGTCACGCTGGAGCCATGCACGATGTGCGCCGGCGCGATCTCTTTTGCAAGGATCCGGCGGCTGTATTACGGCGCGGCCGACCCGAAGGGCGGCGCGGTCGATTCCGGCGTGCGGTTCTTTGCACAGCCGACCTGCCATCATGCGCCGGAGGTCTATTCGGCGGTCGGCGAAAGCGAAGCCGCGACGCTGTTGCGGCAGTTTTTCAAGGCGAGAAGGTAGGAAGCGTAGCCGCGCTACCCCGCCACGAAAAACGCCTTCAACAATTTCGCCGTCACGTCCGGATTTTCCTCCGTGAGAAAATGCCCGGAATCGACCGGCACGCCCGAGACGTTGGTCGCCCAGGTTTTCCAGGTGTCGAGCGGCGTTGCCGCCGCACTGGCGATGCCGGCATCGCCCCACAGCACCAACATCGGAATCGTGATCTTGTTGCCGGCGTCGTGATCTTTCTTGTCGATGTCGTAGTCGGCATAGGCGCCGGCGCGATAATCCTCGCACATCGCATGCACCCGGGAGGGATCGCGGAACGGCGCGAGATAATGCTCCAGCGCACGCGGATCGATGGCCTCGAGCGTCTTCGACTTGGTCTGGCTCGCCATCTTCTGCTTCAGGAAGAAATCCGGACTTGCCCCGATCAG
>Ga0302314_10019437_pt1 | contig 11287 bp, 10 predicted proteins | sample III_Palsa_N2_3_FD_200533 | JGI IMG/M metagenome (GOLD analysis project Ga0302314, IMG submission 200533) | Peat permafrost microbial communities from Stordalen Mire near Abisko, Sweden - III_Palsa_N2_3 | ecosystem: Environmental > Terrestrial > Soil > Palsa > Peat permafrost | place: Sweden... | reverse complement strand
ACTGCGGGGTGGATACCCGGCCCTGCGCAGAGCCGTGCAGGAGAGGGGGAACCAGCATGACGAACAACCTCAAGACGGCCGAGACCATGGTGCGAGGCTTGATCGCCTCGGCCAACCGGTCCCACAGCACCGCCGCCTGGGACTACGAGCTGACCAGCGACGTCGAGAACATCGAGGTGGTCTCGGGTCCAGAAACCCACGTGCTGCGGATCCACCCGTGCTGGCTGCGCTACGTCGTGGCCCAGGACGAGTTCCAGTGCTGCGTGGCCGACGAGATCGAGTCCTGGTACATGCTCGAGCAACTGACGGCCGAGTCCCGGTGATGATCGTCAGCTGAATCCTTGCACCACGATCACCGGATCACCGGACCACCGGACGTCTATGAGAACCGCTCCCGTAAGGCCACCTCAGCCGCCGCCACACCACACATCCCGTGGACTCCGCCCCCCGGTGGCGTCGACGCCGAGCAGAGATACACACCATCGACCGGCGTCCGGTACGGATTCCACCTTGCCACCGGTCGGAAGATGGTCTGGCGCAACGTGGCCGCTCCACCGTTGACGTCGCCGCCCAGCAGATTCGGGTTGTGCGCCTCCGCTTCGGCGGCCGTGCGCACGGAACGGGCCAGCACGACGTCGCGGAAACCGGGGGCGAAGCGCTCGATCTGCGCCTCCATGCGCTCGGTCATGTCCACCGACGAGCCGTTCGGCACGTGGCAGTAGGCCCACAACGTCTGCTTGCCCGCCGGCGCGCGCGTCGGGTCGACCACACACGGCTGCGCCACCAGCACGAAAGGCTGCTCGGCGTGGCGCCCGGCCTGGACGGCCGCCTCCGACCGCGCCACCTCGTCGAACGTCCCCCCGACGTGGACGGTCACCGTGCGCCGGCAGGCCTCGGCGCCCCAGGGCACCGGGCCGTCGAGCGCCCAGTCCACCTTGCACGTCCCGGCTCCGGGCTTGAAGCGCGCCCAGGGCCGGCCGGCCCGGCGCGACAGCCGTGTCCCGGCCAGCGCGAGGAACGCGCGCGGTGAGGTGTCGAGGAGCACGGCACGCGCCGGCGGCAGCTCGGCCAGCGACGCGATCGGGCGGTCGGTGTGCACCACGCCGCCCAACCGGCGCAGTTCGTTGGCCAGACCCTGGGTGATGGCTGCACTGCCTCCCGCCACCACGGGCCAACCCGCCCCGTGGCCGAGCGCGGTGAGGAGGAGTCCGAAGGCAGAGGTCAGCGGCGCCGTCAGGGGCTCCATCGAGTGAGCCGCCGTGCCGGCGAGCAGCGCGCGCGCCGCATCGGTCGTGAAGCGGCGCGCCGTGTGCTGCACGGACGGCGTCCCGACGAACGCGAAGCGGGCGAGCGCCAGCGGGTCACGCGGCACGCTGCGCATGGGCGACAGGACGTAGGGCACAATGCGGTCCAGCCAGTCCACCAGCGGGCCCACCAGGTCCTGGTAGACCGCGGCGTCACCGCCGAGGTGGGACGCCGTCTCGCCGACGTCCCGGTACAACGCGGCCGCCCGGGCGCCGCCGAGCGGGTGGGCGAAGGCGATCTCGGGCTGGCGCAGCGCGACCCCGAGGCCGGCCAGGTCGAGCGAGCGGAAGAAGGGTGAGGCCACCAGCGCTGGATGCACCGCCGAGCACACGTCGTGACGAAACCCCTCGAGGGTGAGGGCCTGGGTCCGGGTCCCCCCTCCGATCGTCGGTTCCCCCTCGAAGACCTCCACGCCGAGACCGGCCCGGGCCAGCGTCAGCGCCGCGGCAAGGCCATTGGGTCCCGAGCCCACCACGACCGCATCTGCGCGCTGCACGCTGCGACGTTACAGAGCACCGCCCCGCCTGGTGTGGCGGCGCCCCCGAGGCGCACTGGCGCGCCGGCCGTAGGGTCAATAGGTTGCGGCCCGGGGCAGGATTCGCTCAGGAGACGTCCCGTCCCGTCCTTCGACACGAGAACCACGAGAACCACGAGAACCACGAGAAGGGATCCCCATGGCAGAGGTGCACGGAACCTACGAGCCACGCTTCGAACCCGTACGCGCCACGCTGGCCGACCAGCTCGAGACGGGGGCGGACCTCGGCGCCTCCGTTGCCGTCTTCCTGCACGGGGAGCCCGTCGTCGACATCTGGGGCGGCTGGGCCGACGCGGAGAAGACAAGGCCCTGGGAGCGCGACACCATCACGAACGTCTGGTCCACCACCAAGACCATGACCTTCCTCGTCGCCCTCATGCTGCACGACCGCAAGGAGCTCGACTTCCATGCGCCCGTCGCCACATACTGGCCCGAGTTCGCCGCCAACGGGAAGGAACGGGTAGAGGTCCGGCACGTCATGGGGCACACGGCGGGGCTGAGCGGCTGGGAGGAGCCGCTTGCCCCCGAGGACCTGGCCAACTGGGAGCTCTGCATCACCCGGCTGGCCGAGCAGGCGCCGTGGTGGGAGCCGGGTACCGGCTCGGGGTACCACGCCCTGACGCAGGGGTACCTCATCGGCGAGATCGTCCGCCGCATCACCGGCGACAGCATCGGCGCCTGGTTCGCCAGCGAGGTCGCCAAGCCGCTCGAGGCGGACTTCCATATCGGCCTGCCGCCGAGCGAGGACAGCCGTGTCTCCAACGTCATCCCGCCCCCGCCCATCGACGCCGCCGCCATGGAGGGCCAGGTCTCCGAGCTCATGATGAAGACATTCATGAACCCGCCCATCGACGCGACCATGGCGCATCAGGAGTGGTGGCGGCGCGCCGAGATCCCCGCGGCCAACGGCCAGGGCAATGCCCGCTCGGTGGCCGCCATCCAGTCGATCATCGCCGGGAGGGGTGAAGCGCGCGGCGTGCGCCTGCTCTCCGCCGAGGGCACCGATCCGATCTTCGAGGTCCAGGCGGAGGGCATCGACAAGGTGCTCGGCGTGCCCGAGCGCATGGGCATGGGGTACGGCCTGAGCAATCCGCCCGAGATGCCACTCGGCCCGCGCGCCTGTTACTGGGGCGGCTACGGCGGGTCCGTCGTCATCATCGACCAGGACGCGGAGCTCGTCGTCTGCTACGTCATGAACCGTATGGAGTCGGGACTCGTCGGCGACCTGCGCGGCACCAACATCGTCGCCGCCACCATCGAGGGGCTCGCCTCGTAGGCAGGACCGCGTCTCAGTGCCGCGCCGTCGCCGCGGGCAGCACCGCCTCGGCTTCGATCTCCACCTTCCAGGCGGGGTCCAGCAGTCCCGCCACGATGACCATGGTGGCCGCGGGACGCACGTGACGCAGCACGTCGCCGTGCACGGCACTGACGGCGCCGGCGTCGTCGGCCGAGGTGATGTACATCCGGGTCCGCACCACGTCGTCGATGGAGGCTCCCGCCTCGGCCAGCGCCGCCTCGATGATCTCGAAGCACCGCCGGGCCTGGGCCCCGGCACCCTCAGGACAGCGGCCACCAGGCGGGGCGGGGACCGGGGCCGTGCCCGAGACGACGACACGATCCCCTACCCGCACGGCGCGGCTGAAGCCGATGGTGGGCTCGAAGGGCGAGTCGGAAGAGATCCGTTGACGCTCGGACACGTCCCGCATCTTGCCACCCCGACGATCGGCGACCCGTCATTCCGTCGCGCCGTCACATCCTCCCGGTGCGGCGGGTCTGCTGGACTGACGGACGACGCGGGAGGACTGCGCATGTGGACGACCGGGACGTCCGAACCGAGCGCTTCGATGAGCACCGGGCCCCCCCTGCGCGCCGTGGCCTACCGCATGCTCGGCTCGCTCAGCGAGGCGGACGACGCCGTCCAGGAGGCCTGGATCCGCTTCGACCGCACCGACACCACGGACGTCGAGAACCTGCGAGCCTGGCTGACGACCGTCGTCTCCCGGGTGGCGCTGAACATCCTGCGCTCCCGCCGCACCCGGCGCGAGGACCCGTTGCAGAGGCACATGCCCGACGTGATTTTGGACGGGCCCGGTGGGACCGACCCCGAGCACGAGGCCTCCTGGCCGACTCGGTGGGGGTTGCGCTCCTCGTGGTGCCCTTCGACGAGATCGCCCCGATCATCGAGCGCAGTCCCGAGGCGGCCCGTCAGCTGGCCAGCCGGGCCCGCCGGCGCATTCAGGGGGAGCCCGACCATCCCCGACGTCGACGTCCAGCGCCAGCGGGAGGTGGTCGACGCCTTCGTGGCTGCGGCGCGTGACGGCGACTTCGAGGCGCTCCTCGCCGTCCTCGACCCCGACGTGGTGGTGCGCGCCGACCAGGGCGCCGTCCCGGCCGGTGCCGTAGGCGGCGCGGACGCTGCGGACGCGGCCTCCGGTCCCGTGCGTGGTGCGGCCCAGGTGGCCCGTCGGGCGATTGGTCTTCGCCCAACTCGGCCTGTTGACGCAGCCGGCGCTCGTCAACGGTGTGGCCGGGGCCGTGACCACCCGTGACGGGGTGGCGTTCTCGGTCGGCGCCTTCACCGTCCGCGGCGGGAAGGTCGTCGCGCTCGACATCCTGGCCGACCCCGATCGCCTGCGTTCGCTGGACCTGACCATCCTCGGCACCTGATCACACCCCGAGGTCGGCGAGGTAGACGCGCGCCCGGACGAAGGCCGCCACCGCCTCGGGCACGCCGGCGCTGACCAGTCCCTGCCAGCCGTGCACCATGCCCGGCCAGGACTCGGCCGTCACGGCCACCCCCGCATCCAAGGCCGCCAGCGCCAGCGCCTCGGTTCCCTTGCGGAGCGTGTCGTACTGCCCCGACGGCAGGTAGAGAGGAGGCAGGCCGGCCAAGTCGCCGTACACGGGCGAGAGGCGGGGATCGTCCAGCGCCACCTGACCCGCCGCGTACTCCCGGCCCCGGTTCCGGACCCACGCCGCGCTGAGGAAGGGATCGCGGCGTTGTCCTCGGCCCTCGACGGGGTCGGGCACCGAGACGTCGAACCAGCCCGAGATGGAGAGGAAGCAGGCGGGCGACGACAGCCCCTCGTCCCGGGCCTGGACGAGCGCGCCCAGCCCCAGCAGGCCGCCGCACGAGTCCCCGCTCACGACGACGCGGGCGGGATCGATGCCGCTCTGCAGGAGCCCGCGGTAGGCGGCGAAGCAGTCCCGGTGCGCGGCGGGGAAGACGTGCTCGGGTGCGAGCCGGTAGTCCGGCATGACCACGCGGGCTTCGAGCTGCTCGGCCAGCATGGCCCCGTAGAAGTGATAGTCGTCGAGCGGGGACGACACGAGCCCGCCACCGTGGCAATGGAAGACGACACGGTCGCGGCGGGGCCGGCGGCCGTCCTCGTACCAGGCGCAGCGCACCCCGCCGAGCTGCACCTCCGTCACGCGCACGCGCGCGGGCAGCGGGTGCCCGTGGAAGGGCGCCATCGTCGCCCGCACGGCCCGGTAGTCAGCGTCCGGGTCGGCGAAGTCGCCCGGGACGAGGGCGAGGATCTCGGTCAACTCCCGGCTGGGCACCCCGATCAGCCCAGCTCGTAGTCCGCCAGGTCGGGCTCCCGGGTACGGTCCCAGTACGTGTGCAGGTCAAAGGGCCAGTTCTGCGTCACACGCCCGCGCGCGTTGCGGTACCAGGTCGGCACGTCGGCCACGCCCCAGACCATGCGCGCGTTGCCCTCCTCCATGTCGCGCCCGTAACGCTCGTGGACGTCGCGCCGGCACGACATGGTCCGATGTCCGCCTCGCAGCAGCCGGCCGATGGCCTCCACGGTGTAACGCACCTGGCACTCGACCATGATCAGGATGCTGCCGTTGATGACCAGGTTGGTGTTGGGCCCGTACAGGAGGAAGAGGTTCGGGAATCCCGGCACGGTCATGCCGAGATACGCCTGGGCGTCGCCGTCCCACTCCTCGCTGAGCTCGACGGCCCCCGTGCCGTAGACCTTCATGGGTGCCACGAACTCCGAGGCGCGGAATCCCGTCCCGTAGATCAGCACGTCCGCCGGGTGCTCCTCGCCGTCAGCGGTCAGCACGCCGCCCGGGGTGATCTCGGCGATGGGCGTCGTCACGAGGTCGACGTCGGGGCGGCTCAGCGTCGCGGCCCACCGCCCGTCGTCGCGCAGAGCCCGCTTGGCGAACGGCGGGAAGTGCGGGATCATCTTCTCGAAGAGCGCGTCGTCGTCCACCTGGGCCCGCAGGACGTCGACCAGCATGGAGCGAATGAAGTCGTTGCCGGCGCTCACCGCTTCAGTGTGCTGGTCCCACTCGGGGTCGACCCGGGCCGCCACGAGCAGCCCCTCGTGCAACAGCCAGAATTGCCACAGCCGGTCCCAGCGACCGTAGCCGGGGAGCAGCCGCAGCAGCTCGTGGAACTCCGGCGGGAACGGGTTGGCGTAGTTGTCCGTCGGGAGCAACCAGGGCGCCGTGCGCTGATAGACGTCGAGGTGGCTGACTACCCCCGCCAGGTGGGGGACGAACTGTGCCGCACTGGCACCGCTCCCGATGACCGCGACGCGCCGGCCGGCCAGCTCCACCGTGTCGTCCCAGGCGGCCGAGTGGAAGGACGGGCCCGTGAAGCGCTCCCGGCCCGGTAGGGCCGGAAAGGACGGGCGGTTGAGCTGTCCCACGGCGCAGACGATCCCGTCGACGACCTCGGTCGTCTCGGCGCCATCGGCGGCGCGCACGGTCAGCGACCACGTGGCGGCAGTCTCGTCGAAGCGGGCCTCGGTCACCTCGCTCCGGAAGCGGATGCACTCCCCCAGCCCGAGATCCTTCGCCGTCGACTGCAGGTAGGCCAGCAGGTCGGGCTGGGCCGAGAAGCGGGAGACCCAGTCGTTCGTCTGCGCGAAGGAGAAGCTGTAGAGCTGATTGGGCACGTCGACCCGGCAGCCCGGGTACACATTCTCGAGCCAGGTCCCGCCCACGTCGCCGTTCTTCTCGAACACCGTGACCGCCACGCCGGCCTGGCGCAGGCGGTGCGCCGCCGCCAGGCCCGAGGCGCCCGCGCCGATGACCGCGCAGCGAAATTCGCGTCCGAGGTCCGCGGTCCGCCACGAGGGTCGGCGTGGGTCGGTGCCCTGCAGCGCGAGCTCCTCGGTCAAGAACCCTTCCCAGTGCTCGGCTGCGCCCGCGCCGGAGCCGACCAGGAACCCGAAGATGCGCCGGCGTTCCCCCGGCGTCAGCTGATGGTCCGGACGACCCGAGACCAGGTGATCCGACAGGGTGGCGACCGCCAGCGCACGTGCCTCGGACATCTGCCCGGGACCGAGGCCACACCCGGGCACGAGCAGTTGGGCCTGGTCCGGGGTGAACTCCTCCCGGAGCAACGACAGGTCGCCCGTCCGGTGCGCCACCGCGCAGAGCAGCGGGTGCACGTCCGCCGCGGCACAGGCTGCGGCGACCGCTGCTGCGACCGCTGCCGCGTCGACCTCATCCCCTCCCATGCGGACGAGCCTACGCAGACGCGTCCCGACGGGTGGTCAGCGGCCCATGTGCTTGCCGAGCTCGGCGATCTGGCTGTTCACCTCGACGGTGCGGGGCAACGTGTCCATGGCGGCGGCCAGGCTCTCGGCGGTCCAGCGGTCGTCGGTGTCCACCGACTCGGCGATCGACCAGCCGGCGTAGATGCCGACGGACCCGCCGTACACGCTGAAGACCTGGCCGTTGAAGGGACATCCCTCGGACGCCAGCACCGCCACCAGCGGTGAGACGTTCTCGGGATCGAACAGATGCTGCTGCATCGCCTCACCCATCCCGGGCGTCTGCATGGTCAGACGAGTCCGCGCCACCGGGGCGATGCAATTGGCCCGGACGCCATAGCGCTGCAGCTCCATGGCATTGACCACCGTCATCATGGCGATACCCGCCTTGGCCGCCGAGTAGTTGGTCTGGCCGATGTTGCCGTGCAGCCCCGCGCCCGAGCTCGTGTTCACGATGGCCCGGTCGGTGATCACTCCCGTCTTGGCGGCGTCGCGCCACACATCGGCCGCGTGCCGCGTCAGGTTGAAGGTGCCCTTCAGGTGCACGGCGATCACATCGTCGAACTCCTGCTCGCTCATGGACACGAGCATCCGGTCGCGCAGAATGCCGGCGTTGTTGACCACGGCATGGAGATCGCCAAAGGCCGAGACGGCCTGGTCGACCATCGCCTTCGCCCCCTCGAACGAGCTCACGCTGTCGGTGTTGGCCACGGCCTGGCCACCCGCCGCGGTGATCTCGTCGACCACCGACTGCGCCGCCGAGATGTCGGCGCCCGAGCCGTCGACCGCGCCGCCCAAGTCGTTGACGACGACCTTGGCGCCCAGGGAGCCGAACAAGAGGGCGTGCTCACGTCCGATGCCCCGTCCCGCTCCGGTGATGATCGCCACTCTGTCCTGCAGCATCGTCCAGCCGTCCTCTCGCATTCGTCGGGGGACCGGCCGCCGGCGGGCGGTGGTCCGGGCGAGACGATTGCAACGGCGTCACGGCCTGTCAAACCGACGTGCCAGCGCCTCCGCCCGCAGACGTCGCCGTCAGCCGGTCGCTTCGAGCAGGCGGCGCTCCAGGTAGCGGCGCTCGGCATCGGTGCCCGCCAGGTCAAAGGCCCGGCGGTACGACTCGGCGGCCTCGGCACGACGGCCCAGGCGACGCAGCATGTCCGCCCGCGCTGCGGGGAGGAGGTGATAGGCGCGCAGCTCACCGTCCGATGCGAGGCGGTCGAGCAGCACCAGGCCCGCTTCGGGCCCCTCGCTCATGGAGACGGCGACGGCGCGGTTCAGCGCGATGACGGCCGACGGCGTCAGCGCGAACAGGTGGTCGTAGAGGCTGGCGATCTCCGCCCAGTCCGTCGCCCGGTCGTCCCGGACGTGGCAGGCCGCAATGGCCGCCTGGACCTGGAACGGGCCGGGGCGGCCCAGGCGAGCGGCCGCGTCGAGCCGCAGTCGCCCTTCCGCGATGGCCGCCGCATCCCACAACGTGCGGTCCTGCTCGCTCAAGAGGACGAGGTCGCCGTCCGCGTCGACGCGGGCGGCGCTGCGGGCGTCGTGGAACAGCATGAGGGCCACCAGTCCGAGCGCCTCGGGCTCGTCGGGCATCAGCGCGCACAGGACCCGACCCAGGCGGATGGCCTCTGCCGTCAGGCCGTGGCGGACCAGGTCGGTGCCGGCGCTGGCGGAGTACCCCTCGTTGAAGAGGAGGTAGAGCACGGCCAGCACGGCGGCCGTTCGTTCCACCAGCTGGTGCGGCGGGGGCACCTCGAAGGGGATGCCCGCATTGCGTATCTTGCGCTTCGCCCGCACGAGGCGCTGGGCCATGGTGGCCTCGGGCACCAAGAAGGCGTGGGCGATCTCGGGCGTCGTCATGCCGGCGAGCGTGCGCAGGGTCAGCGCCACCTGGGCCTCGAACGACAGCGCCGGGTGGCAGCAGGTGAACATGAGGCGGAGCCGGTCGTCGGGCACGTCCTCGTCCGGCGGCACGTCTCTGTCCTCTCCCGCTGCTGCCATCACCGCGACCTCCCACGTCTTGGACTCGCCCAGGCGCGCCCGCCGGGCGCGGTCGACGGCCCGGTGGCGCGCCACCGTCGTGAGCCACGCGCCGGGGCGGCGCGGGATGCCGTCACGGGGCCAGCGCTCCAGCGCGGTCGTGAAGGCATCTTGCGCGCACTCCTCGGCGACGTCCCAGTCACCGGTCACCCGGACCAGGGTGGCGACCACCCTGCCCCACTCGGCGTGGAACGCCTCGGCGACGGCGGCCTCGACGTCGGCCGTCACATCTCCCAGATCGGCCTCACTTCGATGGAGCCGTCCTTCGCCCCGGGGATGCGGGACGCCACGTCGATGGCCTCGTCCAGGTCCTTGCAGTCGACGAGGAAGTAGCCGGCCAGCTGCTCCTTGGTCTCGGCGAAGGGGCCGTCCGTCGTGATGGTCTCGCCGTTGCGCACGCGCACGGTGGTGGCGTCGCTCGTCAGCCGCAGGCGGTCGCCCCCCAGCAGCACGCCGCGCTCGGCCGCGTCCTTCATGAAGGCGGCGTACTCGGGGGAGATCTCCTCCCCCGCGAGCTCGCCGTCCCGCTGGCCGGCACTCTCGTCGAGGGCGATCATCAACACGTATCGCATGGTGTTCTCCTTGGTAGGTTGGTTTCGCCTTGACGACGATCGGGGACCGACCGGATCGACACCCCTGTCCTGAAACTTTGGTCAAGTTTGCCGTCCTACGCTCACCTGCCATGACGACGGCCGAGATCCCGGACATCCTGGACCTCGAGGTGGGCGCCATTGCCGCCGGCGGGGGCTGCGTGGCCCGAGCGCCCGACGGCAGGGTGGTCTTCGTCCGCCACAGCCTGCCCGGCGAGCGGGTACGGGCCCAGGTCACCTCCAGCACCACCTCCTACCTGCGGGCGGACGCCGTCGAGATCCTGCGTCCCTCCCCCGACCGCGTCGATCCTCCGTGCCCGCACGCCGGCCCCGGGCGCTGCGGCGGGTGCGACTTCCAGCACGTGGAGATCGGGGCCCAGCGGCGACTGAAGGCTTTCCGCATCGCCGAGCAGCTCGAGCGGCTGGCCGGCGTGACGCTGCCCGTCGAGGTCGAACCGGTTCCCGGTGATGCGGCGGGTCTGGGCTACCGCACCCGGGTGCGCGTTGGGGTGGACGGCCGCGGCGCCGTGGGGTTCCGGCGCCACCGCTCCCACCGGCTCGAGTACGTCCAGGAGTGCCCCATCGCCAGCCCGGCCGTCACCGCGACGGGCGCCCTCGCCGCGCTGTGGCCCGGCACCACCGAGCTCGAGGTCGCCACGGGGACCGATCCGGCGGAAGCGGTCGTCTCGGTCACGCCGCGGAGCCGTTCCGCCCCGCGCCTGCCCGACCTGGGCACCGGTGTGGTGGTCGGCGGGAAGGTCCGCCGTCCTCCCGGCGCGGTACACGCGGTTGTCAGCGGGCGCTCCTACCGGATTTCGCCCGGGGTGTTCTGGCAGGTCCACGCGGGCGCCGCGGCGGCGCTGCTCGACGCGGTGCTGCGCTTCGTCGGGCCGTGTGAGGGGAGGTCCGTGGTGGACCTGTACGCCGGCGCCGGCCTCTTCTCCGTGCCCTTGGCTGACGCGGTGGGACCGTCGGGCTCCGTCCTCGCCGTCGAGCGGGACCGGCGTGCCTGCGCCGATGCCCGGCACAACGGCGCCACCTTCCCCCCCTTGCGCGTCCTCGAAGGCGAGGTCACGCCGGCGCTCGTGGAGTCCGCACTGGGCCGGCCGGACATCGTCGTGCTCGATCCCGCCCGGGAGGGTGCGGGGACCGGCGTCATGCGGGCCCTCGCCGCGCGCGCGCCCGCTGTGCGCACCGTGATCTATGTCTCGTGCGACCCGTCGTCCTTCGGGCGCGACAGCCGCGTCCTGCTCGATGCGGGCTGGCGCCTGCGCGGCCTGCGCGCATTCGACATC
>Ga0302314_10019436_pt1 | contig 11287 bp, 11 predicted proteins | sample III_Palsa_N2_3_FD_200533 | JGI IMG/M metagenome (GOLD analysis project Ga0302314, IMG submission 200533) | Peat permafrost microbial communities from Stordalen Mire near Abisko, Sweden - III_Palsa_N2_3 | ecosystem: Environmental > Terrestrial > Soil > Palsa > Peat permafrost | place: Sweden... | reverse complement strand
AGGGCGTCTCCTACGGCACCCATGAGAACTACCTCATGCGCCGCTCGACGCCGTTCGCCGACATCGTCAAGAACCTGACCCCGTTCTTCGTCACCCGCCAGGTGTTCACCGGCGCGGGCCGGGTCGGGATCGGCGCCGACGGCCGCGGGACCGGGTTCCAGCTCAGCCAGCGGGCGGACTTCTTCGAGGTCGAGGTCGGCCTCGAGACGACGCTCAAGCGGCCGATCATCAACACCAGGGACGAGCCGCACGCCGACCCCGAGAAGTACCGGCGGCTGCACGTGATCATCGGCGACGCGAACCTCAGCGAGGTGGCGACCTATCTGAAGATGGGCACCACCGCCTTGGTGCTGGCGATGATCGAGGACAAGTTCTTCAACTCCGACCTGTCCCTCGAGACTCCCGTGGCCGACCTGCGCGCGGTCTCCCACGACCCGTCGCTCCGGCAGCTGGTGACGCTGCGGGACGGCCGCAAGATGACCGCCGTCCAGCTTCAGACCGAGTACCTGGAGCTGGCCAGGAAGTTCACCGAGGACCGCTACGGGGCCGACGTCGACCCGATGACGGCGGACGTGCTCGACCGCTGGGAGTCGGTCCTCACCCGGCTGGCGGAGGACCCGATGCAGCTCTCCCGCGAGCTCGACTGGGTCGCCAAGCTCGAGCTGCTCGAGGGGTACCGGCGCCGGGAGAACCTGGGCTGGGACGCCCCCAAGCTCGCGCTCTTCGACCTCCAGTACGCGGACGTCCGGCAGGAGAAGGGCCTCTACAACCGGCTGGCCATCCGCGGCCGGATGATGCGGATGACCGACGAGCAGGCGATCGACTGGGCGATCGACAACCCGCCCGAGGACACCAGGGCGTACTTCCGCGGCCGCTGCCTGCGGCAGTACGCGGATTCGGTGGCGGCCGCGTCCTGGGACTCGGTGATCTTCGACGTCCCCGGCCGCGACTCGCTCCAGCGGGTGCCCACGCTCGAGCCCCTGCGCGGCACCAAGGCGCACGTCGGCGGCCTGCTCGACCGCTGCAGGACCGCCGCCGAACTCGTCGCCGCCCTCACCCAGCAGTGATCCGCCGGGGGACGCCCCCCGGGATCCGCTGGCCGGCTGCGGGCCGCCCACCCAGCGCCAAGAGCAGGCAGCAACTTGATCCCAATGTAAGCGCGCAGGGTTGGGCGGGACTCCGGCGGGCGAGGATAACGTTAGAACTGTCGAGGGGCAGGCGCCCCTCCGAAGGAGGTACCGCAGATGGCGACGAACGACAAGGGTGGCCAGCGGCAGACGACGCGGCGCACCGACGAGACCGAAGAGGACCAGGCGGCGTCGACCGAGGAGGTCAAGGAGCGGCACGAGAAGCTCTCCGACGACGTGGACGCCATCCTCGACGAGATCGACGAGGTGCTGGAGGAGAACGCCGAGGAGTTCGTCCGCTCCTACGTCCAAAAGGGCGGCCAGTAGCCGGACCCGAGTCCCGTCGGCAGGGCTGCCGGCGGGTTCGCGGTCGGTTCGCGGTCAGCAGAACAAACCAGCTTTAACAGCGTTCACAACGGACGGTAGTGTCGGCACAAGAACAACAGGGTCACCAGAGAGGCGGCGGCGTGGGAGAGTTCTTCGACGGCACGGCAGGACAGCCGGCCGCGTTTATGACGGCTCGGGTCCCGTCCTTCACTGACTTCCTCGCCGGCTACCAGCCGGACTTGCTGCCGGCCGGCTTCCGCGGCCGGGGTCTCCCCGGCGGCGACGTCGCCAACGAGGTGATCAAGAACCTGCCCCACGCCACCACGATCGTGGCCGCGGTCTGCGAGCGCGGCGTCGTGATGGCGGGCGACCGCCGGGCGACGGCCGGGAACATGATCTCCAAGCGCGACGTGGACAAGGTGTTCAGGAGCGACGAGTTCTCCGCGGTGGCGATCGCCGGCGTGTACGCGATGGGGCTTGAGTTCGTGCGGCTCTTCCAGGTCGAGCTCGAGCACTACGAGAAGATGGAGGGCCGCTCGCTCTCGCTCGAGGGCAAGGCCAACCGGCTCGCCAAGATGGTCAGGGACAACCTCGGGCCGGCCATGCAGGGCCTCGCCGTCGTCCCGCTGTTCACCGGGTACGACGAGGAGACCGGGATCGGCCGGATCTTCAGCTACGACGTGGCGGGCGGCCCGTACGAGGAGTACCGCTACCACTCGATCGGGTCGGGCTCGATCTTCGCCCGGGGCTCGCTGAAGAAGCTCTACCGCGACGACATGTCCGTTTCCGACACGGTGCTCTGCTGCGTGCAGGCACTGTACGACGCGGCCGACGACGACTCCGCCACCGGCGGCCCCGACCTTCCCCGGCAGATCTTCCCGGTGGTCGCCACGATCACCGACGACGGCTTCCGGCGGCTGCCCGACGCCGAGGCGGCCGAGATCGGGCAGCAGGTCGTGGCCGGCCGGATGCAGTCGCCCGACGGCCCCAACGCCCCGCTCAGGACGGCCAGCTGACCGGCGTCGGCGACGCCGGAGAGGTCACCCGCCCCCGATAGGCCCCTGCTCACCCTCGACAGCAAAGGAAGCGCCCGCGGTGTCTATGCCGTTTTACGTGTCGCCTGAACAGCAGATGCGTGACAAGTCCGACTACGCGCGCAAGGGCGTCGGGCGAAGCCGCAGCTCGGTGGTGCTGCAGTACGACGGCGGCATCCTGATGGCGACGCCGAACGCGTCGACCGTGCTGCACAAGATCAGCGAGATCTACGACCGGATCGCGTTCGCCGCCGTCGGCCGGTACAACGAGTACGAGGTGCTGCGCAAGGCCGGCGTCACCTACGCCGACCTCACCGGCTACTCGTTCGACCGGGGCGACGTCACCGCCCGCGGCCTCGCGAACTGGTACGCACAGCAGCTCGGCACCAGCTTCACCGAGTCGATGAAGCCGTACGAGGTGGAGATCGTGGTGGCCGAGGTCGGCGCGAGGCCGGACGACGACCAGATCTACCGGATCTCCTGGGACGGCTCGGTCTCCGACGAGCCGGGCTTCGTCGCCTTCGGCGGCCAGGCCGACCAGGTGTCGGCCGCGCTGAAGGAGGCGTTCTCCGACAACATGTCGCTGACGGAGGCGCTCGGCGCGGCGCTGACCGCCCTGACCGCCCCGCCCGCCACCACCACCCCCGCCGCGTCCGGGGCGGCCGCCTCGGCGGCCTCGACGGCCGGCAACGGAACGCCGACCGAGCTGACCGCCTCGCAGCTGGAGATCGCGATCCTCGACCGCGCCCGCGCGCACCGCACGTTCCGCCGCCTGCAGGGCCCGCGCCTTGAGGAGCTGATCGCCGCCTCCCGCTCCGCCTCCGCGCCCGAGACATCGGCCGCCCCCGAGGCAGCGCCCGCCCCCGAGGCAGCGCCCGCCCCCGAGGCCACCCCGACCCCCGACGACCCCCCCACCGGCCCCGCCGCCGGCAGCGACGGCATCCCCAAGCCCCCCAAGGCCAAGTAACCGCCCGCACGCCAACAGCGCCCGGCATCCCCACGATGCCGGGCGCCGTCGTGCGTCCCGCCCTCCACCCCAGCCGCTTCCCCGCCCCCCGGCCCTCGTTCACCTGGGATAACAGCAACAAGTGGCCCGTCACCCCAGCGGAACGCATGATCATGGACCGTTGTGTACACCCGGGTGTACACAACGGTCCATCATCGTCATCTCGTCGCGATCCCATCGCGACGCGAGCACGATAACAGCAAGAAGCGCGCAGTCCCGACCGGGCGCCGGGCGCTGCCCAAGCAAAAGCCGGCGCGGCGCCGAAGCGCCGCGCCGGCCGTGAGCCGAGCCGCCTAGAGCGGGATGTTCTTGTGCTGGCCGCGACGGTTCGGGGCGGCGGCGAACGCCGTGACGAGAACGGTGGCGGTGTCGGCGGGAGAGATGATCTCGTCGACGACGCCGATCTCGACCGCGCGGTCGAGGCCGCCGATGGTGGCCTCGTGCTCGGCCGCCAGCTCGGCCTCGGCCTCATGCAACTGGTCGGCCGGGACTCCTGCGAGCTTCCGCTTGTGCAGCACGCGGACGGCGGCGACCGCGCCCATGACGGCGATCTCGGCCCCCGGCCAGGCGTACACCTTGGTCGCGCCCAGGGACTTGGAGTTCATCGCGATGTAGGCGCCGCCGTAGGACTTGCGGGTCACCAGCGTTATCCGGGGCACCGAGGCCTCGGCGAACGCGTGCAGCAGCTTCGCGCCGCGGCGGACCACGCCATCCCACTCCTGGCCGACGCCGGGAAGGTAACCGGGCACGTCCACCAGCACCACCAGCGGCACGCCGAAGGCGTCGCAGAACCGCACGAACCGGGCGGCCTTCTCGGCCGACGCCGAGTCCAGGCAGCCGCCGAGGCGCATCGGGTTGTTGGCGATAACGCCGACCGTCCGCCCGCCGAGGCGGCCGAGGATGGTCACGATGTTCGGCGCCCACCGGGGGTGCAGCTCGATCCCCTTGCCGTCAAGCAGCGCCGAGGTGACCGAGTGGACGTCGTAGGCGCGGCGGGCGGACTCCGGCAGCACACCGGTCAGATCGCGCCCGGCGACCGCCTCGACCGAGAACTTGCCCTGCTCGGACAGCAGGGTCACCAGCGACCGGGCGTAGCCGAGCGCCTCGGCGTCGTCGGCGGCGACCAGGTGGACCACGCCCGACCGGCGGCTGTGGACCTCGGGACCGCCGAGACGGATCATGTCGACGTCCTCGCCGGTGACCGAGCGGACGACGTCCGGCCCGGTCACGAAGATCCGGCCAGCGCTGGACAGGATCACGATGTCGGTCAGCGCCGGACCGTAGGCCGCGCCACCCGCCGCCGGGCCGAGCACGACCGAGATCTGCGGCACCACGCCCGACGCGGCGGTCATGGCCGCGAAGACCGCGCCGACGCCGTCGAGCGAGGCGACCCCCTCGGCCAGTCGCGCGCCGCCGGAGTGCCACAGGCCGATGATCGGCACGCCCCGGGCGATGGCCTCGTCGTAGGCGGCCACCAGCACCGCGCACCCCTCGGTGCCCATCGCGCCGCCCTGGACCCGGGGGTCGGAGGCGAACGCGACCGCGCCGGACCCGTCGATCAGGCCCGCCGCGGCGACCGCGCCGGAGCCCTCGTGCGGGACCGTGGTCAGCACCGACATGGTGTCGGCGTCGAAGAGCGCGGTGAGCCTGGCGATCGGGTCGCGCGGCAGGTGAGCCTGGGTAGTCGGCGTGTCGGACACAGCAGTCATCGCGATCAGGCCTCCGCAGCCGTCGAGGAAGGAGAGGAAGACGAGGAAGGAGAAACGTACTCGGTGAACGCGAGCGCCACGTTGTGCCCGCCGAAGCCGAACGCGTCGTTGAGCACCGCCATCGGCGCGTCTGCGGTCCGAGGCGCGAGCGGGCGCGGCTTGGTGGCGATGTCGATGGTGATGTCGTCGTCGGGGTCTTCGAGGTTGATCGTCGGCGGCGCGACCCGGTCCCGCAGCGCGAGGATGGCCGCGACCGTCTCGATCGCGCCCGCCCCGCCGAGCAGGTGGCCGGTCATCGACTTGGTGGCCGACACCACCACATGGGACGCATCCGACCCGAGCGCGGCCTCGATCGCCCGCGCCTCGAGCGGGTCGCCGCCGGGGGTGGAGGTGGCGTGCGCGTTGATGTGCACCACCTGGTCGGGCGAGATGCCCCCGTCCCGCAGCGCCGCGTTGATGGCGAACGCGACGCCCTCGCCGTCCGGCGCGCCGAGCGAGATGTGGTGCGCGTCGGAGGAGTATCCGGCCCCCGCCGCCACCGCGTAGATCCTGGCGCCGCGGGCGACCGCGTGCTCTTCCGACTCGAGGATGATCACGCCCGCGCCCTCGCCGAGCACGAAGCCGTCGCGGCCCTTGTCGAACGGGCGCGAGGCGCGCTCGGGGTCGTCGTTCCGCGTCGACATCGCGCCCATCCGGGCGAACGCGCCGACGTTCAACGCCATGATCGCGGCCTCGGTGCCGCCGGCGATCACCACGTCGGCCCGCCCTGAGCGGATCATGTCGATCCCGTAGCCGATCGACTCGGCACCGGACGCGCACGCGCTCACCAGCGCGTGCGCCCCGGCCTTGGCGCCGAACTCGATGCTGATCCAGCCGGCCGCGCCGTTCGGCATCAGCATCGGGACGGTGTAGGGCGAGATGTGCTTCCAGCCCTTCTGGTTCAGCGCGTCGTAGGCGGTGAGCGTGGAGCCGATGCCGCCGATACCGCTGGTGACGGCGACGCCGAGCCGGTAAGGCTCGACGGCGGGCGACCCGGCGTCGGTCCAGGCCTCGCGGGCCGCGACCAGCGCGAACTGCTCGCACCGGTCCATCTTGCGCGCCTGTACCCGGCCGACGACGGCCACCGGGTCCTCCACGGCGGTACCCGCGAACTTCACCGGAACCGTGTCGATCCACGGGTCGGTGATGGTGCGCACGCCGCTGGTTCCCGCGAGCATCGCCGACCAGGTGGACGCGACATCACCACCGAGCGGCGTGGTCGCGCCGAGCCCAGTGACGACGACGCGGACCTGACGGTTGTTGCCCACTGCAACCTCCACAACTACGAACGGCTAACGACGACTTGCTTGGCCCCGAGAGCCCGGAAGAGCCCGGAAACCCCGGATGAGCCCGGGCGAGGCCAGGAAGCGCCCCGGAAGGGCCTAGGAGCTCAGGAGCTCTTGGACACGAAGTTGACGACGTCCTGGACGGTCTTCAGGTCCTTGAGCTGCTCGTCCGGGATCTCGACGCCGAACTTGTCCTGCGCCGCGACGGCGATCTCGACCATGGACAGCGAGTCGATGTCGAGGTCGTCGACGAAGTTGGCCGCGGGGGTCACTTCGTCGGCGGGCGTGCCGGCGATCTCTTCGATGATCTCCGCGAGTCCGGCCAGAATCTCCTGGTCAGTCACTGGTTGCTCCTTTTGGTTGACAATGTGAAAGGTGTAAAGCGATGTTGAGATGGCGCGGCTAGGGTACCGTGACCACCTGCGCCGCGTAGGACAGCCCGGCCCCGAAGGCCAGCAGCAGCGCTGGCTTTCCGGGCTGCAGCCGCCCCTGCTCCGCCATCCTCGAAAGCGCCAGCGGGATCGACGCGGACGAGGTGTTCCCGGCCGTGATGATGTCGTCGGCGACGCGGTCCCTGGGGATCCCGAGCTTCTTGGCGATGGCCTCGATGATGCGGAGGTTCGCCTGGTGCGGGATAAAGGCCGAAATTTCGGCCGGCGACACGCCCGCCCGGCGGCAGGCCTCAAGCGCGACCGGGGCCAGCGCCGTGGTCGCCCAGCGGAACACGGCCTGGCCGTCCTGGGCCAGCTTCCCGGTCCGCCCCTCGATCACGATCTTCTGGGCCTGGTCGCCCGCGCTGCCCCAGACGATCGGACCGATCCCGGACGGCTCGCCGTCCGCGCACGCTCCGACCACGGCCGCCCCGGCCCCGTCGGCGAAGATGATGCAGGTCGACCGGTCGGACCAGTCCATCCACGACGTCATCTTCTCCGCGCCGATTACCAGCGCGTTGCGGACGCTGCCCGCGCGCACCGAGTCGGCCGCGGCGCCGACCGCGTAGCAGAACCCGGCGCAGGCGGCGTTGAGGTCGTAGGCCCCCGGCGCCACGATGCCGAGGCGGTAGGCGACGGTCGCCGAGACCGTCGGCATCAGCGACTCCGGGCTGCACGTCGCGACCGTCACCAGGTCGATGTCGGACGGCTCGAGCCCGCTGGCCGCCAGGGCCTTCGCGCCGGCCGCCTCGGCCATGTCGGCGACGGTCTCGTCGTCGCGGGCGAACCGCCGCTCCCGGATGCCGACCCGGGTCCTGATCCACTCGTCGTTGGTGTCGACCAGCTTGGCCAGGTCGTCGTTGGTGACCACCCTGTCCGGCTGGTAACCGCCGAATCCGAGGATCTTCGCTCCGGTCATGCTCACGACTCCCTTCGCTGGGTTGGCTGCAGGCGGACCAGCGGCTGACCCTCGCTGACCGGGTCGCCGTCTTCGACCAGCCACTCCACCACGACCGCGTCGTGCGGCGCGATCACCGGCTTCTCGCCGCCGCGGACGGCGACGTAGGCGAGGGCATCGCCGGCGTAGACCATCGTCGCGCCCGCCGGCGTCCTCCCGCTGCCCGCCTCATCCGCGATCAAACGGGCGGTTCCGCTAGTCGGTGACACCACGATCTTCCACTCCGGCGAACCGACCGAGTCCGCCGCGTATCCGTTGGTCGCGGTCGCGTGCGCCGCGATCAGCGCCCTGGCCGCGTCGAGCTGGTCCGGGGTCTTCAGCGCGAGCAGTTCGACACCGGGCAGCGCGCGCTTGGCCATGCCGGTCAGCGTGCCGCCCGGGACGAGCTCGATCAGCGCGGTCACGTTGATGTCGGACATGGTGGCCATGCACAGATCCCAGCGAACCGGGTTGGCGACTTGGTGAACGATCCGCTCCGCCCAAACCGGGCCGGAGGTGACAACGGCTCCGTCGCGGTTGGACAGCAGGGTGATCACCGGGTCGTGGACGGCGATGCCTGCCGCCGCCGCCACCAGCGCGTCGACCGCCGGCGCCATGTGCTTGGTGTGGAACGCGCCCGCCACCCGCAGCGGTCGCAGCCGCGCGCCGGCCGGCGGGTTGGCGGCGAACTCGGCCAGTTGCTCGAGGGTGCCGCCGGCCACGATCTGCCCGGCCGCGTTGATGTTGGCGGGGGTGAGCCCGGCCTCGGCGATCGACGCGAGCACGGCCGACTCGACCCCGCCGAGCACGGCCGTCATGCCGGTCGCCTCGGCGTCGCACGCCGCGGCCATCGACTCGCCGCGGACGCGGGTCAACCGGATGGCGTCGGCGGCGGTCAGCACGCCCGCGATCGCGCCCGCGGCCAGCTCGCCGACGCTGTGGCCGGCGGCCGCGTCCGGCTCGCCCAGCAGCCGGGCGACCGCGATGGCGGAGGCGACGAGCAGCGGCTGGGCGACGGCGGTGTCGGTGATCTCTTCCGCGCTGCCGGTCGTGCCAAGCCTGATCAGGTCCCGGCCCGCTAGCTCCGACCAGGCGCCGAACTGCTCGGCCAGACCGGGTATCTCGAGCCAGGGGGACAGGAATCCGGGGGTCTGCGCGCCCTGCCCTGGCGCTGTGAAGATGAGCACACCGTTAACCTTGCCCTGTAGAGACCCACCACACCGATATCGAACGATACGAAGTTAACGTTCCTAAGTTTGTAGGATACCTCTAAATATCGTTAACCATCTAGTCACCGTACGGTCACCCGGGGCGTTCTGGGGGTGCTGGATCCCCGCGCTGGGCGGGTCTGCGGGCCAAACGCGCCTCAGTCCGGCCCGGACCAGCGCGACGCCTGCCCGGTGACCCCGGCGACGGTGGCGAAGTCCCGGTCGTGATGGAGCAGCGTCAGGCCGAACAGCTCAGCGGTCGCGGCGATGACGAGATCGACCGGCCCGCCGCCGCGGTGCTGGCCGATGGCGGTGATCTCGCCCTGCACCTCCCAGGCGCGGGCGTACGCGCCGTCGTGCACCGGCACCCAGCCGAACGCGGCCCGCAGGCTCGCGTACGTGTTCTCCCGATCCCTGGCGGACCGGGCGCTGTAGAAAAACTCCAACTCGGTGATCGGGCAGACCGCGATCAGCCCCGCCGCCACCGCCTGATCCCACCCGAACGACTCCGCCCCCGGCCGCATCAGCCGCGCGAGGGCGCTGGTGTCGATCAGGAACTGCGCGGACATCATCGCCGGTAGCGCTGCTTGTCCTGCAGGACGGCCAGATCGAAGGCGCCGTCGGTCGCCGCGTCCCGCAGCCTGGTCAGCGCCACCGCCCGGCGTCGGCTGGCCATGACCTCCCGCAGCGCCGCGTTCACGGTGTCCTTCTTAGTGCTGGTGCCCAGCTCCTTCGCCACGCTGGCGAGAAGCTCGTCGTCGAGGTCAATCCCCCCCGATGTCCACCGTCCACCGTCCACCGATCGAACACTCGATCGCCACGGTACGATGCCCGGGCGGAGCCACCCGAGCAGGCAGCGGGCGACCGAATGCGGGCGACAGAATGCGGGCGGCAGAACGCAGACGGCGGTACCGCGCCGTTCCCGGCGGAAAGGCACGACGATGACCGGCCACAGCACCGAGCGCATCTCGCTTGGCACGTTCCCGACCCCGCTGGAGCCCGCGCCCCGGCTGGCTGCCGCCGTCGGTCTGCGGCCTGACCGGCTGTGGCTCAAGCGGGACGACCTCACCGGCCTCGGCGGCGGCGGCAACAAGGTCCGCAAGCTGGAACGCACCCTGGCCGCGGCGCTGCGCGACGGCGCCGACTGCCTCGTCACCACCGGGGCGGCCCAGTCGAATCACGCCCGGCTGACCGCCGCGGCCGGCGCCCGGCTCGGCCTGCCGGTCACCCTCGTGCTGGCCGGCGCCCCCGGCCGCCCGGGCGAAGCGCCGGCCGGCAACCTGCTGCTCGACGAGATCTTCGGCGCGCGCATCCGATGGGCCGGCGACGCCGATGACACCCGCCTCGCCGCCGCCGCCGCCGAGACGGCGGCCGAACTCGCGTCGGCCGGCGCGCACCCGGCGGTCATCCCCTTCGGCGGCAGCAACCGCGACGGCGTCCTGGCCTACGCCGACGCCGCCCGCGAACTGCGCGACCAGCTGCAAAGCCAGCTGCGCGACCAGCGGCAGGCGACCTCCGTCGTCGCGGTCGGCTCGGGCGGCACCATGGCCGGGCTCGTGGCCGAGCTCGGACCCGAGCACGTCCTCGGCGTGCATGCGGGCGCGATCGCGGCACCGGCTGAGGCGGTCGCCGCCCTCGCCTCAACGATCACCGCCGGACGGCAGAACCCGCAGGCCCTGCGCGTGCGCACCGACCAGGTCGGGGCCGGCTACGGCAGCCTGACCGAGCCCGCCGCTGCCGCCATCCGGCTGGCCGCGCGCACCGAGGGCATCGTGCTCGACCCCACCTACACCGGCCGGGCCCTGGCCGGCCTCATCGCCGCCGTCCACGACGGCGACCTCGAGGGGGACGCGCCGGTCGTGTTCTGGCACACCGGCGGCCTGCCCGGCCTCTTCGGCCACCCCGAAATTCAACGACTTTTATCCCGAACGGACCCTGGCTCCGACCCGTCCGCCCATTTCCCGCCTCCCGACGGCCGACCACCGGCCGGGCATCGCCGCATTGTCCTCACCGTCACCACGCACACCAAGTCGGCCGGACAAAGGGGACAGCGTGGGCCATTCGGGTCGCGGGCTGCCCCCAACAGCACACGATGACGCCCGCACCCGAAAAACGCGGCCCCCAACAGCACACGAAGACAAGCTAAGCCCTCGAAGGTCTAGCCGCGCCGCCCGGCCAGCCGC
>Ga0302314_10019435_pt1 | contig 11287 bp, 6 predicted proteins | sample III_Palsa_N2_3_FD_200533 | JGI IMG/M metagenome (GOLD analysis project Ga0302314, IMG submission 200533) | Peat permafrost microbial communities from Stordalen Mire near Abisko, Sweden - III_Palsa_N2_3 | ecosystem: Environmental > Terrestrial > Soil > Palsa > Peat permafrost | place: Sweden... | reverse complement strand
CGAGCTCCACCTTGACTTTGCCGTCCTTGAAGTAGAGCGACAGCGGGACCAGCGTCAGCCCCTGCTCCGACGTCTTGCGGACCAGTCGCTCGATCTCCCCCCGGTGCAGCAGCAGCTTCCTGGTCCGTCTGGGCAAATGGTTCGTCCACGTTCCCTGGGTGTACTCCGGGATATGAACGTTGTGTAGCCAGACTTCCCCGTCAACGACCTGCGCGAACCCATCAGCGAGCGACGCGCGGCCGGCGCGCAGTGATTTGACCTCGGTCCCGGTCAGCGCGACCCCGGCTTCAAGCGTTTCCTCGATGGCGTACTCGTGCCGGGCCCGCCGGTTCGAGGCGATGACCTTGTTTCCCTGCTCGCGTGCCACGTCTCTCCTGTCGGACCTTCCCCTGTCTACAGAAGATACCTAGACCCTCAGGTAGCGGCGAAGGGTTACGAACGCGGTGACGCCGCAGAGGGCCACCCCGATGACCATCGCGAGCACGATGACCTCGATCAAGTCGCCCGCCGAGAGCCCGACGTTATAGCTGAAGTACTGCTGGAGGTTGTTGAGCAGCAGCGATTTAACCCCGATGAGCAAGGCGGCCGCGATCACCCAGCCGGCCAGGCCGGCGATCACGCCCTCGAGCAGGAACGGCAGCTGGATGTAGAAGTTGGAGGCGCCGACCAGCCGCATGATGCCGGTCTCTCTGCGCCGGTTGAAGGCCGACAGCCGGATCGTGTTGGCCACCAGCAGGATCGCGGCGACGACGAGGATCAGGGCCACCACCACGACCGCGTTCCGCAGGCCGTTGAGCAGCGAGTAGAACTTCTCCAGGATCGTCATCTCGTCGATGACGGAGTCCACCCCCGGAGCGCCCTGGACCGCGGTCGACACGATGTTGTAGTCGGCCGACGGATTGACCAGCTTGATCTCGAGCGAGGGCGGCAGCTCGCTCGGGGTGACGGTCGAGACCAGCGACTGCTCGTTGGACATGGCCGACTTGAACAGCGTGAACGCCTGCTGCTGGGAAACGTAGGTGACCTTCTGGACATCGTTCGGCATGCCGTTCAGCGTCGCCTCGATGCTCGACAGCTGGGCCGCGGTGATCGCGCCATGGCAGGTCGGGTTGATGTCGCCCTTGTAGCAGAGGTAGACCGAGATCTCCACCTGGCTCTGCCAGTACGTGCGGGTGCGATCAACCTGCTTGACGAAGAGCAGGCCCGTGCCGAGCAGGGAGAGGCTGATCGCCACCACGACGACGAGTGCCACGGTCATGGTGAGGTTCCGGCGCAGCCCGACCCAGATCTCCTGGAACACGAAGTTAGAACGCATACTGGCCTTATCTCATCCTTGGTAAGTCATGTGCCGTCGGTCGAGGCACCCGGTAAGCGAGCGGTAATAACCCGGTCGCTCAGTAAGCCTGGCCGTAGATGCCGCGGTTCTGGTCGCGGACCACCTTGCCGTACTCGAGCTCGATCACGCGCTTGCGCATCGAGTCGACGATCGCGGCGTCGTGGGTGGCCATGACGACGGTCGTGCCGGTTCTGTTGATGCGGTCGAGGACCTTCATGATGCCGATCGAGGTCGCCGGGTCGATGTTCCCGGTCGGCTCGTCGGCGAGCAGGATCATCGGCCGGTTGACGAACGCCCGGGCCATCGCGACCCGCTGCTGCTCGCCACCGGAGAGCTGGTCCGGCATCCGGTCGTGCTTGCCCTCCAGGCCCACCAGGTCAAGCACCTCGGGCACCACCCGCTTGATGAACCGCCGCGGCTTGCCGATCACCTCGAGCGCGAAACCCACGTTCTGCTCGACGGTCTTGCTCGGCAGCAGCCGGAAGTCCTGGAACACGCAGCCGATCTTGCGCCGGAGGGCGGGGACCTTCCAGTTCGTGAGGCGGGCGAGGTCGTTGCCCGCCACCAGGATCCTGCCGTCGTTGGGACGCTCCTCGCGGAGGATCAGCCGGAGGAACGAGGACTTGCCAGAGCCGGACGGCCCTACGAGGAAGACGAACTCTCCCTTGTTGACCGTCAGGTCGACGTTCTCAAGCGCGGCCCGATTCTGGTTCGGGTAGACCTTGGTTACGTTCTGGAACTCGATCACTGGGCCATCACACGATCTCTCGATGAAGGGCTGCGGTACGCCCGGTCATAAGCGCGTCGGCGCAGGTAGGCCGCCACACGGGTATTTCCGGCCGAGCCGGGCAACTTGCGGGTAACCTGGGTTGGCCAGGGAACAGTCTAGGGGGAAACTGGCAGCTAAGGCTCCAGATCACGCCAAGTGCGCCGGGGCACTGCCACCGGAGGGAGTTTCACATGAGCTGCGAGCACCTCATCTGCGCCAACTGCGCGGGACCCGTGGTCGAGGGCCGTTGCTCGGTCTGCCGGGCCGCCCGCGATCACGTCCACCATCACGGCCTGACCCTCACGCCCCAGCTGCTCGTCGCGGCCGCGCTGCTGCTCCTGCTCGGCCTGCTCATCGCCGCCCACGTGGTCCCGTAAGCCTGGGGGCGGCTACTCGGGGCGGCTACTCGCCCTTCTCGTTGCGGCGGAGCCAGCGAATCTCGGCGTCGATGAAGTCGTCGATCTCGCCTTCGAGGACCGCCAGCGCCTGGCCGGTCTCGTGGCCGGTGCGGACGTCCTTCACGTTCTGATAGGGGTAGAGCACGTAGTTCCTGATCTGGGTGCCCCAGGCCCGGCCGCCGTCGCCGCGCAGCGCGTCGAGCTCCTTGGCCTCCTCGGACCGCCGCCGCTCGAGCAGCTTGGCCTGAAGAACGGCCATCGCCGAGGCCCGGTTCTGGATCTGGGAACGCTCGTTCTGGCAGGAGACCACGATCCCGCTCGGCAGGTGGGTGATCCGCACCGCCGAGTCGGTCGTGTTGACCCCCTGGCCGCCCGGGCCCGATGAGCGGAACACGTCGATCCGGAGCTCGTCGATGGGGATGTCCACCTGGTCGGTCTGCTCCACCACCGGCAGCACGTCGACCCCGGCGAACGAGGTCTGGCGGCGGCCCTGGTTGTCGTACTTGGAGATGCGGACCATCCGGTGCGTGCCCTGCTCGCCGCGGAGGGTGCCGTAGGCGTACGGCGCCTTGACCGCGAACGTGGTCGACTTGATGCCCGCCTCGCCGTAGGAGACGTCGTAGACCTCGGCCGGGTACTTGTGCCGCTCGGCCCAGCGCAGGTACATCCGCTGCAGGTTCCCCGCGAAGTCCTCGGCGTCGGCCCCGCCCGCCTGCGAGTTGATCGTGATCAGCGCCTCGCGGACGTCGTACTCGCCGTTCAGCAGCGTGCGGACCTCGAGCGCGTCAATGTCCTTGCGCACCGCCGCCAGGTCGGCGATCGCCTCGTCCCTGGCGGCCTGCTCGTGCATCTCCTCGGCGAGCTCGAACATCACCTGGGTATCGGCCAGCCGCTGGCGCAGGCTCTCCATCCGCCCGAGCTCGCCCTCCAGGTAGGAGAGCCGCCGGGTGACCTGCTGGGCGCGGGTCTGGTCCTCCCAGAGCCCGGGATCGGCGGACTGCTCGCGCAAGTCGGCCGCCTCGATGCGCATCGCCTCAGGGTCGACCACTGCCTCGATGGTGTCGAGCTTGGACGACAGTTCCGGTATCTCGTCTGCGGGATCGGTAGCTGCCATGCGGGAAAGCCTACGCGCATTAGGGCCTGCCAGCGTATCCAGCACGCGCCGACCGCCGCCCGCGGCCCGATATCCTCACGGTCTGTGGCACACGAAAAGCGCGGGGCTCGGCCCTGGCAGGCGCGCCCGACCGGGACGCGGTCGGGTCACGCCCGTCTGGCGTGCGCGGTCGCGACGGCCCTGACGGCGGCGATGGTCGTCGCGGGCTGCGCCACCGCGTCGACCGACACGACTGCGACCAGCGCAAACACCGATAGCGGGGCCGCGCTTACCCAGGCCGCGGCGCTCCAGGCGTTCGACGCCTACGTCGCCGCCAGCGCCCGGGCGGCGGCGACCAATGACGGCAAGCTGGCGCTGTCGGTGGTCACCGGCGCCCAGCAGTCGCTCGTCTCCGCCACGATCAACAGCCACGCCGCCAGCAGCACATCCGGCGACGCGGGCGCCTACAGCAGCACCCTCACCATCAAGCCGGCCCTCGGCCAGTACACCTACGGCACCCCGACGTTCTACCTGCCCGAGTCGTCCGGCTACCCGCGCTTCTTCCTGGCCGACGCCACCCGGGCGGTTGCGGTCAAGGGCGCGAGCAAGGATGCGACCACCTCGGTCGGCGGAGCCCAAGTGCCGGTCGACGGACCGGTGCTGATGGTCTTCGACCAGTCAAGCTCCGACGGGCCATGGCAGCTGGCCAGCGTCGCCCAACTCGCCTCCGGCACGGCCTTGCCCCGGCTGGCCACGGACAGGAACGGCTACATCCCACAGGTGCCGCTGACCTCGCCGGACCTGCTCGCGCAGCCCTACGCGACCGGCGCCCTGCAGGCCGCCGTGGTCGACGACGGCCCCGCCAGCGCCGCCGCCAAGGCGGTGGCCCCCGGCCCGCTGACCACCGGCCTGTACCAGGCGGCGCGCGACCGCTACCAGGAAGCGGCCGACCGCGCGCTGGCCGGCCTTCAGGTGCCAGCGGGCGACGCCTACCAGTGGTCGATGGAAGGCACGCCCTATCCCGCCTTCGCGCTCCGCACCGCCGACGGCGGCGCCCTCGTGCTCTACGCGATGTACCTGAACAGCACGGTCGCCGTCCCGGGCTACTTCGACGATGCCTCCCCGGTCGAGCCGGGCGCCCCCATCAAGGTCCCGCTCGAGGTGCTCCCCCTGCTGCCCTCCGGCCAGCCAAGTCCCCGGATCAGGCTCGAAGCCCAGTCCCTCTTCTCCTTCGCCGCCATCGACCCCCCGGCCACCTCATCCACGATCACCGTCCTGGCGATCGGCGGCGCCCTCAACTACGCCAGCGCCTCGTAACCCGAACGCCGCGGGGCCACCGCGCCGCGAGTGACGTAAGTGGCCAATGGGGTTCGTCACTGGCCCATCTCCGTATCAGTTTTGACCATCGGGCGCGCCTTCTTATCACTTCTGACCATGAGATTCGGACAATACAGACACAAAAGTGGTCGGAACTGATAACAAGATAAAAAATGGTCAGAACCGATAAGTAGATGAACCGCTTTCTGGTGGCTGCGGCAACAGGTGGGTTCGCGTCAGCCCCATAAAGAGTTCACCCGAACGCCTTACGCGCGCGTCAGCCCCGAGAACAGATATCGGTGCGAACCTAGATCGCGCATCGACCTAGAAGAGGGATGGGCGGCTCAGGGAAATTTCCACCGGCCTTCCGAAGGAGTGCCGGCGGAAATTTACCCTGGCCGCCCAGCCCGACATGCGGGTTTGACTTTTGATCTTCGACTACGAAATCAACGTCCGAATAACCCGAACCGCCACCGAGAGCGTCGTAAAGCTAAACCGATCGCTCTCCCAGATCTCCGCCAACGTCCCCGCCGCCCGCGCCACCGCGTCGGAGTTCCGTGCCTCCCAGGCCGACACCAGGGCCGCCGCCTCTTCGGCCGACGCCCCGTCGGCCGGGCAGCCGACGGCGAGCACGTCCCGGGTCAGCGCGGCGTGCGCGGCGTAGAGGTCGTCGCGCAGGGCCGACCTGGACATCGCGGCCCAGCGGTCCTCCCGCGGCAGCGCGACGACCAGGTCCCTCAGCCGCCCGAGCTGGAGCCGGTCCGCCACCGCGAAGTAGACCGCGGCGGTCTCGGCGATCCCGCACGAGCTGGCCGAGGCGCTCATCACGATGTCGAACGCCGAGTACGACGGGACCATCGCCGCCACCTCATCGGCCAGGTCGGCCGGCACGCCCAGGCCGGCGAAGGAGGCACGCCGTTCCTCGTAGCCGGCCAGGTCCCGCCCGGAGAGCACCTTCGGCAGGGCGGAACGGACCGCGGCGACCCCCTCGGCGAAGAAGTCCGCCGTCTCGGCGATGCCGGACGGCGGCCGCCGGTTCACCAGCAGCCACCTGGTCGCCCGTTCGATGAGCTTGCGCGCCTCGAGCACGACCGCGATCCTGGCGCCGGAGTCCACCACGCCCGCCAGCCCGTCGACCTGCTGCCAGAACGACGACATGCCGAAGACCTCGCGGGTCACCAGCCACGCCCGGGTGATGTCGGGCACCGGCAGCCCGGTCTCCTCGCCCAGCCGGAACAGGAACGTGGACCCGCCGGTGTCCACCATCTCGTTGATGACCGAGGTGGTGATGATCTCCCGGCGCAGCCGGTGCACGCCGAGCTGGTCGGCGAACCGCTCGCGGAGCTGGGCCGGGAAGTACCCGGCCAGCACCGACCGCAGCGCCGGGTCGTCGGGCAGGTCGGAGCCGAGCACCAGCTGCCCGGCCGCGATCTTGGTGTGGGCCAGCAGCAGGGCCAGCTCGGGCGTGGTCAGCCCGGTGCCGGCCGACCGCCGGGCCGCGATCTCCTTCTCCCCCGGCAGGCCGTCGACCTGCAGCGAGATTCGCTTCTGGCGGGCGAGCTGACGCAGGTAGCGGGCGTGCACGTGAAGCAGCCTCGGCGCCTGGTGCCGGGAGACCGCGAGCGCCATGTTCTGGCCGTCGTTGTGCCGCAGCACGTGCGCGGCCACCTCGTCGGTCTGGGCGTGCAGCAGCTCGCCGCGCTCCTCGGAGCGGATCTCGCCGCTGGCGATCGCCCCCGCCAGCAGGATCTTGATGTTGACCTCGTGGTCGGAGGTATCCACCCCGGCCGAGTTGTCGATGAAGTCGGTGTCGACCAGACCGCCGCCGAGCGCGTACTCGATCCGCGCCGCCTGGGTGAGGCCGAGGTTGCCGCCCTCGGCCACGACCCGCGCCCGCAGCTCCGGCGCGGAGACGCGCACGGCGTCGTTGGACCGGTCCCCGACTTCGGCGTCGGTCTGGTGCGAGGCCTTCACGTAGGTGCCGATGCCGCCGTTCCAGAGCAGGTCCACCGGCGCCCGCAGGATCGCCGAGATCAGCTCGTCCGGGGAGAGCGCGGCGACCCCGGCGTCGAGGCCGAGCGCGGCCCGGGTCTGGGCCGAGATCGGCACCGACTTCGCCGACCGGGCCCATACCCCGCCGCCGGCCGAGATGAGCGACGAGTCGTAGTCGGCCCACGACGACCTCGGCAGGTCATACAGCCGCTGACGCTCGGCGAAGCTGACCGCCGGATCCGGCTCGGGGTCAACGAACACGTGCCGGTGGTCGAACGCGGCCAGCAGCTTCATGTGCCGTGACAGCAGCACCCCGTTGCCGAACACGTCGCCCGACATGTCCCCGACGCCGACCGCGGTGAACTCGTCGGTGTCCGGGTTGAGCCGCAGCGTGGCGAAGTGCCAGCGGACCGATTCCCAGGCGCCGCGGGCGGTGATGCCCATCTTCTTGTGGTCGTAGCCCTCGGAACCGCCGGAGGCGAACGCGTCGCCCAGCCAGTACTGGTACCGGAGGGCGATCTCGTTGGCGACGTCGGAGAACGTCGCCGTCCCCTTGTCCGCCGCCACCACCAGGTACGGGTCGTCGCCGTCGAGACGGACCACGCCCACCGGCGGCACCACCAGGTCGCCGACGATGTTGTCGGTGATGTCGAGCATCGCGCTGATGAACATCTGGTAGCAGGCCAGGACCTCGCCCTGGTAGGCGTCGCGGTCGGCCGGATCGGGCAGCCGCTTGCAGACGAACCCGCCCTTCGCGCCCGACGGCACGATAACCGAGTTCTTCACTTCCTGCGCCTTGACCAGGCCGAGCACCTCCGTGCGGAAGTCCTCGGGCCGTTCCGACCAGCGCAGACCGCCGCGCGCGACCGCGCCGAAGCGCAGGTGCACCGCTTCGAGCTGGGGCGAGTAGACGAAGATCTCGAACTTGGGCCTCGGCTCCGGCACCCCCGGCACGCTGCCGGGCGCCAGCTTGAGCACCAGGTAGGGCGCGCGCTCGCCGTCTCCGAGGAGCTGGAAGTAGTTGGTGCGCAGGGTCGCCTCGATCAGCGCGAGGTACGAGCGGAGGATCCGGTCGTGGTCGAGGACCATCACGTCATCGAGCGAGCCTCTGAGCTCCTCCCCGATCGCCGTGCAGCGCTCCTGCGCGCCGTCCTGCCAGACCGGGTCGAAGCGGGACTCGAAGAAGCGGACAAGCAGCCGGGTGATGGCCGGGTTGGAACGCAGCACCCGCTGCAGGTAGGACTGGCTGAACTGGGTCCCGGCCTGCCGCAGGTAGCGCGCGTACGCGCGCAGCAGCACGACCTGACGCCAGGTCAGCCCGGCGTCGAGCACCAGGCCGTTGAAGTCGTCGTCCTCGGTCTGGCCGCGCCAGACCGACCCGAGGGTGGACTCGAACCCGGTGCAGGCCGCGATGACCTCGGCCGCGGTGAGCTGCCCGCTCCGGGTCCGCTTGAGGCTGAAGTCGTAGATCCAGAACGAGCGGTCGTCGCCGGCGAACTCGTACGGGTGCTCGTCGAGCACCTCAAGCCCCATGTGCTGCAGCTGCGGCAGCACGTCGGACAGCGTGATCGGGGTGAGGCGGAAGAGCCGCAGTCGCCACGGTCCGTTCGGGCTGATCGAAAGGCGGATGTCGAACTGGCCGGCACCCTCCTGCAACCGCAGCACCACCGCGAGATCTTCGACCGCCTGAACGGGGGTGATGTCGGTCTTGTACGCCTCGGTGATGCCCTCCGACAGGCGCAGCAGCGCGGCTGCGCGCCCGGAGCCGAGCTGGCGCTCGGCCTCGGCCGCCAGGTCCTCGTCCCACGAGCGGACCGCGGCCGCGATCCGCGCCTGGAGCGCGGCCTGGTCGACCTCGGCCAGCGGATGGCCCTGGGCGGCGTAGACCACCACGTGCAGCCGGGCGAGCGCCGAGTTGCCGACCATGGCGCCGTAATCCACCGAGTCGCCGCCGAGGGCGCTGCGCAGGATCTCCTGGACGCGCAGCCTGACCTTGGTCGTGTACCGGTCCCTGGGCAGGTACACCAGGCAGGACACGTACCGGCCGTAGGCGTCCGGGCGCAGGAAGAGGCGGACCTGCTTGCGCTCGCCGAGCCCGAGCACCCCCCGAGCGATCGGGACGAGCTGCTCGGTGCTGATCTCGAACAGCTCCTCGAGCGGGTATCCCTCGAGGATCTCGGTCAGCGCCTTGCCGTCGTGGCTGTCCTCCGACAGCCCGGCGGCGGCGAGCACGCCGTCGAGCTTGCGGCGAAGCACCGGGATGCGGGTAATCGACTCGGTGAAGGCGGCCTGCGTGTAGAGGCCGAGGAACCGGTACTCGCCGGTCACCTCCCCGGTCTCCTGGCTGAACGTCCTGATCGCCACGTAGTCGAGGAACTTGGGCCGGTAGACGGTGGACCGGATGGACGACTTGGCCAGCACCAGCAGCCGCGCCCGCCGCTCGCCCGCCCGGTCCTTGGGCGGCGTGACCGCGAACGATTCGATGCGGTCGTGCCGGAGGATGCCAAGTCCGGTGCCGGGCACCGGCCTGAGCTCGGCCCCGCCCGGCTCCTCCCCCGCGCCGGTCCTGACCAGGTCGTACTTGCGGTAGCCGAGGAAGGTGAAGTGGCCGGCCGACAGCCAGGCGAGCAGTTCGCTCGCCTCCGCTTCCTCCGAGCCGCCCTCGTCGGTCAGCACCGCGACGAGTTCCCTGGCGGCGCCGCGCATCCGCCGCTGGTCCTCCATCGCGACCCGCAGGTCATCGAGGACGCGACGCAGATCTTCTGCCAGTCGCTGCTCGTCTGCCACCTGGCCGAGCTCGACGTGGATCCACGACTCGCTGATCGACCCGTCGCCGGCCAGGGCGATCCCGTGGGCCGTGCCCGCCACGTCCCGGCGCACCGTGAGCACCGGGTGCACGATCAGCCGGATGTCGGCCGCGTGCCGGTTGAGCTCCATCGTCACGGAGTCGACCAGGTACGGCATGTCGTCGGTGACGATGTCGACGATGGTCCCGGCGCCGGTGAGGGCGCCAACGGCCCCACCGCTCGACTGGGCCGGGCGGACGCCGACGGCCGGGCGGCCCTGCGGGCGGCTGGCGCCGAGCGCGGCGTGCCTGGCCACGGTCTCGGCCAGCCGATCGGGTCCGGCCGCGATCAGGTCCTCGGGGGCGACCCGCCGGTAGTACGCGGTGACGAAGGCGATCCGGTCGCCGACCTCGTAGCCGGGCGCGGCGGAGGCGTCCGGCGCCGCGGGCGGCGCGGTCGAGCCGCCTTCCACCCCGCCTTCCGCCCACCGGGCGGCCGCCTTCGCGAGCAGCGCCATCGCTTCGTCCCTGATGTCGTCCGAGGCCATCATCGCCTCGTCCGCGCTTTCCGGCATTACTCGTCCACTCCTTTGTGGTGGCCGCAGCGGCACGTCGTTGTGCCGGGGGGCTGGGTTGGTGCACATAGGCAGGCGGCGGCTCGCCACCGGTTACCGCGGCGGCCGCTAACGTGAGCTACTGATCACCATCAGTCACGACGAGCGCACGTTGAGGTAATCCTCAAACGCACTTCGATGTCCTCCTGCCTACAGACTAGAACGCGAAACGGACGCCGACGACACTTCCGGGACACCCGGCGGTCAGGAACCGGCCGAGGTGACGAACGCGACAAGGGCCTCGAGGTCGGTCAGATCGCGCAGAACCCCGTCGGCGCCGGCCTCCCGGAGCTCGGCCGAGGACGCGCGCCCGCTCGCCACCGCGATCGAGGTGGCGCCGCCGGTCCTGGCCGCCTCGACGTCCCGGGGCGAGTCGGCGATGTAGATCGTCGCCCGCTCGGCGAAGCTGGCCCGGTGCTTCTCCTCGGCCCGCAGCCGGGCCGCGCGCAGCAGCGCGCCCTTCGGGTACACCTCGGAGCCCGCGAAGCCGCCGATTGCCAGGTCGAGGTGCCGGTCCAGGCCGAAGGCGCGGAGCTTGAGCATCGCGTTCGGGCGACTTGACCCGGTCAGCACCGACTGGACAACGTTCGCCAGGCCGCCCACGGCCGTGACCGCCTCGGCCGCGCCCGGCATCAGGGTGCCCTGCTCGGCCAGCAGCTGCTTGCGGGCGGCGAGCCGGGTCGCGAACTCCGAGCCGAACGGAGCCAGCAGCCGCTCCGAGTCACCGTCCGCGCGCAGGCTCACGCCGTTGCGGCCGAGCGCGTCGAAGAAGATCTCCGGTTCGGTGTACCCGACCATCTGCGGCAGCTGCACCAGCGGCCGGCCGGTGACCTCGGCGAACGCCTCGGCGTAAGCTGCCCGGGTGACCTTGGTGACGTCAAGCAGCGTCTGGTCGATATTCCACAGCACAAGCCGATGAATCGCACGCCTCCGTAATCGCCGCCCGCGGCCGCCTGCCGGCCGCCGCGAAATCAGCCCATATG
>Ga0302314_10019432_pt1 | contig 11289 bp, 8 predicted proteins | sample III_Palsa_N2_3_FD_200533 | JGI IMG/M metagenome (GOLD analysis project Ga0302314, IMG submission 200533) | Peat permafrost microbial communities from Stordalen Mire near Abisko, Sweden - III_Palsa_N2_3 | ecosystem: Environmental > Terrestrial > Soil > Palsa > Peat permafrost | place: Sweden... | reverse complement strand
GCAGGCCTGGGTTACTCGGGCGGCCATGTTGAGCTCGGCTGCCTTGCCCCAGGTGCGCGGGTCGTAGGCCTTCTTGGTGCCGACCTCGCCGTCCACCTTGAGCACGCCGTCGTAGTTGGCGAACATGTGGCCTGCGACCGGGCGGGTGAACGCGTACTGCGCGTCGGTGTCCACGTTCATCTTCACGACGCCGTAAGAGATCGCCTCGTGGATCTCCTCCTGCGCCGACCCGGAGCCGCCGTGGAAGACCAGGTCGAACGGCTTGTCCTGGCCGTACTTGGCGCCGACCGCGTCCTGGATCTCCTTGAGCACCGCCGGGCGGAGCTTGACGTGGCCCGGCTTGTAGACGCCGTGTACGTTGCCGAAGGTCGCGGCGAGTATGTACCGGCCGCGCTCGCCAAGGCCGAGCGCTTCGGCCGTCGCGAGGGCGTCCTCCGGGGTGGTGTAGAGCTTCTCGTTGATCTCGCCGACGACGCCGTCCTCCTCGCCACCGACGACGCCGATCTCGAGCTCCATGATGATCTTCGCCTGGGCGCACCTGTCGAGGAGTTCCTTGGCGATTTGGAGGTTCTCGGGAAGCGGCACCGCGGAGCCGTCCCACATGTGTGACTGGAAAAGCGGCTCCCTGCCCGCCTTGACCCGCTCCACCGAGATCTCGACAAGCGGCCGCATGTAGCCGTCCAGCTTGTCCTTGGGGCAGTGGTCGGTGTGCAGGGCGACGGTGATCGGATACCTCGCGGCAACCACGTGCGCGAACTCGGCGAGCGCCGAGGCGCCTACCACCATGTCCTTGACCGGCTGGCCGGACAGGTACTCGGCGCCACCCGTGGAGATCTGGATGATCCCGTCGCTCTCGGCGTCGGCGAAGCCCTTGAGCGCCGCGTTGAGCGTCTGGCTCGACGTGACGTTGATCGCCGGGTAAGCGAAGCCCTGCTGCTTGGCCCGGTCCAGCATCTGCGCGTAGATCTCTGGCGTCGCTATTGGCATGGCGATGACTCCTGTGTGCGTCGGGACTAAGCAGCACTCTAATATCCGGGTGAGGAAGGCTCTAGACCGGCCGCGCGGGTGTTCATCGGTAGTTTCCGCGCTGGTTTTAGCGCGTCCCGGGCGCGGCCTGTCCGTTAAGTCGTCAATATCACCCGTGGTCGTACGGTACAAAGGTGCCCATGCAGAGCTTCCTCGTGTCGCACGCTATTTATGCCATCGTCGTTCTTGGCGTGCTAGAAGCCATGTGCATCCCGATCTCGTCGGAGCTGACGTTCCTGCTCGGCGGCGCGATCGCATCCGGTGCCGTGCCTGGCGCGCATCAGCATCCGTCGCTGGCCCTGGTGATCATCTTGGGTACCGCGGCCGAGCTCGTCGGTTCTTACGTCTCCTACGGCGTTGGCCGGGCGGGTGGCCACCCGCTGGTGCGCCGCTGGGGCAGGTACGTGCTCATCACCGAGTCGGATGTGGCTCGGGCCGAGCGGTTCCTCGCCGGACGCGGCGCGTGGGCGCTGCCGGTGGCGCGCATGCTGCCGTTCGTGCGGGCCTTCGCATCGATCGTCGCCGGGATCGTGGACATCCCGCCGGTCCGCTTCGGCATCCTCAGCCTGATCGGCACGCTCGTCTATGTGTGCGCGCTCTCCGGCATCGGGTACAGCCTCGGCAGCGAGTGGAGCAAGATCAACCACGGGCTCACCCTGGCCAGCTACATCGTCGTGGTCTTGGTGGTCGTCGCCATCGTCGGGTTCGTAGTGCTCCGGCTGCGCGAGTTCCGCAGGGAAGCCGCCGCCGGCCTGCTCCCCAAGGAGGAGTCGTCGTCGGAGCGGCTCGGCCGGTAGGACGCCGGTAGGATTCGGCCGGTTCGCTATAGGCCGAGTTCCGCCATTTCGTAGACGGCGACGTAGGGCAGGCCCAGGTCGAGGATCTGCTGCCTGGCTCCCCGGTCGACGAGGACGGCCACGCCGACCACCTCCGCGCCCGCCGCTTCGAGCACATCGACCGCGGTGAGCACCGAGCCGCCGGTCGTGGACGTGTCCTCAAGCGCGAGCACCCGGCGGCCCTTCACCTCGGGGCCCTCGATCCGGCGCTGGAGACCGTGCGTCTTCTCCGCCTTCCGCACGACGAACGCGTCGATCGGCGTGCCCCGGTTGGCCGCCGCATGCAGCATGGCCGTCGCGACCGGATCGGCGCCGAGCGTCAGGCCGCCGACCGCCTCGTAGGACAGGTCGATGGTGGCGTTGAGCAGTACCCGTCCGACAAGCGGCGCGAGCCGCCCATCAAGCGTCACCCGGCGCAGATCCACGTAGCTGCTCGCGTGTTGTCCCGAGGACAGCACGAAGTCGCCGTGGACGATGCCCTTGGCCTTGATCCCCGCCAGCAGTTCGTCACGATCGCTCACGCCACGGAGTTTAATGCCGCGTTTAGAGCCGCGGGTGACCCTCCTGTCGTGTGACTTCGGCAGGAACGGCCATCGAGGGCGGTCATGTTCATTACGCTAAGGGGGCGGAGAACATTCGGCCATTGTGTTCAAATGGTCGATGACCTGGGCATGTTCTCTCACTTACGGGAAGGACGGTGTCGCGTGGATCGCTGCGCGCTGTTCGTGGACGCAGGCTATGTGCTAGCGGACGGCGCCATGGCGGTGCACGGTACGCGCCGCCGGGAGTCGGTTTCTTGGGATTACGGTGGCCTGCTGCAGCTGCTCGCCAGCCAGGCCATGGAGCGGTCGCGGCTGCCGCTGCTGCGCTGCTACTGGTACGAGACGACCGCCGAGGGCCAGCGGAGCGAGGATCACGAGGCCCTCGCGGACCTGCCTGGCGTCAAGCTCCGCGTCGCCAAGATGTGGCCTGGCCGCCGCGAGGGTTCCGAACTCCAACGTGACCTGACCACGCTGGCACGGAACAAGGCCGTGAGCGACGCGATGGTGGTCAGCGCCGAGGAGAACCTCGCGCAGGTCATCTCCGATGTCCAGGACATGGGGATGCGGGTCACCCTGCTGAACATCGCCGCCGACGGCAACGCGACGGTCTCCCGCACGCTCCGGCAGGAGTGCGACGACATCGTGGAGATCAGCAGCGCTCAGCTGCGGCCCTATGTCGAGCTGATCCCTGGGGCCGAGCCGCCGCGCGCCGACGAGCGGGACGCCAACCTGGTCGCGTTCCGGCCGGGGACGAACGGGAACGGGAACGGGAACGGGAACGGGAACGGTCGAGGGTTCGCGGGGCATACCACCCAGTCGCAGCCGTCGGCAAGGCCAGGGGCCGGGCAGCAACCGCCAGCGGCGCCTTACGCCGCGCCGGCCATGTCCGAATACGCGGAGTACCCCGAGTACCCCGACTATCAGCGCGATCTTGGCCAGCACGAACGCGTCGAGAACGCTGCCGCGGGCACCGCGGCGACGGAGGCGGCCACCGGCTACGCGGCCACGGACTACGTCGGCGGTGGCGAGTACGGTGCCGATTACGGCTCCGCCCCTGATTATGGGCAGCCCACGGAGTATGCACCCGTGGCGCATGATTCAGGCGCCCCCGCGCCGGCCGCACCTGAGCCGGTGCCGCTCCGTCAGGACCAGGTGGGTCTCCGGCAGGACATGATGCCGCCGGCCCAGGAGCGCGGCGCTGCGCTTGAGGCGCAGCAGGGCAGGCAGGACTATGGCGTCAGGCGCGGTGCGCCGCGACCGGAGTTGGCGGTGCGCGCCGAAGTGCCCGCGCGGGATGAGTTGTACCCGGCACCGGTAGCCGTTCCCGCCTCGGCAGAGGACCAGGGCGCCGAGCGACAGTCGGCCCGGCCACGCCAGGAGACCGATCCGCTGCGCCCCGTCGAGTCCGGATACAACCCCCCAGGCGAGTCCGGATATAACCCCGGAGCGGTCAGGGAGAAGTTCCAGGCCGACGCGGTGATCCGCGAGGCGGTGGCCGGGGACGGCGTTGACAGGTACCAGCCGGTCCCGGTCCCTCTTCCCGTACCGGTCCCTCTTCCCGTACCGGTCCCTCTTCCCGTACCGGCTAATTCGGCTCAGATCCGTCGACTGCCGACTCGTGGCCCGGGGCAGCTCGGGCCGGCCCCTGGCCAGCCCGAGCCCGTGGCAGGACCCCCATCCGGGGCCCAGGCGGTCGTGCCACCGCCGGTACCGATTGATGCCAGGAGCATGGGGTATACGGGCGCCCACGGTGGTTCGTATGGCGGTCCGCGCTCCATTGGCCCTGGACCTGGCGGATCCCCTGGGTCCCCAGGTCCCCAGGTAGCGACCGGGTCGCCCGCGGTAGGCGGGCCCGTGGGTTTCGCAGAGCAGCCGTCCAACGGTTCGGCGCCATCGGGACCGTCGATACCGATGAATCCCATGGTGCAGCAGTCGGTGCCGGTAGGACATGGTGACGCGGGTGCCCGCCAGCAGGGCGGGCCGAACTCCGGTGGCTATGCGGCCCAGAACCAGGCCCCGCCCCCGATATCGGCCGTACCGGCCGCACCAGTCCCTGCGGCCGCCCCGGCTTACTCGGGCGGACAGTCCGGGGCCTCGCTCGCGGACGCGGTGCAGTCGGCGCACGAGGAGGGTCAGGCATTCGGCGACTCGGTGGCGCGTGATGCCCCGGCGCTCTGGCTCGAGGCGGTACTTGCGAGGAAACCTCGGATGCCGTCCGATCTCGAGGCGAGGCTGCTGCAGGGATCGGCGCTGCCGATTGACTTCCTGCTCCATGACGAAGTGCGGCATGCGCTGCGGCGTGGCTTTTGGGACGCCCTCGAGCGCGCCCGCCGCTAGGCGCAAGCCGTGAACCGCGTTCCGCAAACCCCGATGCGGGCGCAGAATCCATGCGTATGAAGAAGGGCCGCTGGGGTACCGTGAGAATTGTGGCGGGCGTCGATGAGTTCGACGAGATTGAGTTTCAGGCAGCACGGACGGGCAACCACGTGCGGGCCGCTGTCAGCATGAGCAAACTCGCCATGGAGGCTGAGCCTGGTATGCGCGCCGAGCCCCATGTACGGGCCGGTGAGCAGTGGATGATGGCCGATGACGCGCAGCGCGCGGCCGATGAGTTCACCGCGGCGATCGAGGACGGCGGCCCGACATTCGCCGATCCTCGGGTCTACCTGGCCAGGGCGCTGATGACCCTCGAACGGGAGGCAGAGGCCGAGGCGCTGCTCGCGACCCTGACCGCCGAGCGCGAGAAGGTCACGCCGAGGACGTGCGACCTGATCGCCGAGTTGCTGACCGAGCAGGCGGATCTGTCGGGTGCCCTCGAGTGGGCCACGGCAGGAGTGGAGCAGTGCATCGAGCGCGGCGATGACGCCGAGCTCCAGCTGCTGCTCCGTCTCCGCTACCGGATCCGCGTCGACCTCGGACTTCCCGAGGACGACTACGACCGCATGCTGGACATACCTCCCCCAGGAGGGTATGGAAGGCCGTCCCCCCTGGGGTAACGAGGGGGGACGGGGGGCGCCCATGCGGAAGGTCAGCCCCCTATGCGGGAAGTCGTCCCCCCCGGGGGATAACAGTTTTGACTGATAGCGAATCCGTCGAGGCGTCGAGGTCGACGAGAATCTCGTCGCCGTCGGTGATCTCGCCGGACAGCAGGGCACGTGCCAGCTTGTCGCCGATCGCGGACTGCACGAGGCGGCGCAGCGGTCGCGCACCATACACCGGGTCGAACCCGGTCAGGGCCAGCCACTCCTTCGCGGCCGGGCTCACCGCCAGCGTCAGCCGTCGTGCCGACAGCCGCTGACCCAACCGTGCCACCTGGATGTCCACGATCCTGGACAGTTCAGAAGTGGTCAGCGCGTCGAAGATGATGACGTCATCCAGCCGGTTAAGGAACTCTGGCTTGAACGAGGTGCGGACCGCGTTCATCACCGCGTCCCGCTTCGCCAGGTCATCGAGGGAGGCGTCTGCGATGAAGACTGACCCCAGGTTCGAGGTGAGGATGAGGATGGTGTTGCGGAAGTCCACCGTCCGTCCCTGCCCGTCGGTGAGCCGCCCATCGTCTAGGACCTGGAGCAGCACGTCGAACACCTCTGGGTGCGCCTTCTCGACCTCGTCGAGCAGCACAACACAGTACGGCCGACGCCTGACGGCCTCCGTGAGCTGGCCGCCCTCCTCGTAACCGACATAGCCGGGTGGCGCGCCAACCAGCCGTGCCACCGAGTGCTTCTCGCCGTACTCGCTCATGTCGAGGCGGATTATCGCCCGCTCGTCGTCGAACAGGAACTCCGCCAGGGCCTTGGCCAGTTCGGTCTTGCCGACGCCGGTCGGCCCGAGGAAGAGGAACGAACCCGTGGGGCGGTCGGGATCGGACACCCCGGCCCGCGCCCTGCGCACCGCGTCTGACACCGCCTGCACGGCGCTTGCCTGGCCGATCACTCGGCTGCCGAGCCCGTCTTCCATGCGCAGCAGCTTGCCGGTTTCGCCCTCGAGCAGCCGCCCGGCGGGGATGCCTGTCCAGGCCGACACGACGTCGGCCACGTCGTCCGGGCCGACCTCCTCCTTGACCATCGGCTCCGCGCTCAGGCCGGGACTCGTGGTTCCCGTGGAGCTCTCGTCGCCCCGGTCGCTGGCGGCCGCCTCGTCGATCTCCGCGTCAAGCGTCGGGATCTCGCCGTAGAGCAGCCTGGAGGCGGTTTCGTAGTCCCCGTCGCGCTGGGCGCGCTCGGCCTGCCCCTTCAGGTCGTCGAGCTTCTTCTTCAGCTCGCCAACCCGGTTGAGTCCGGACTTCTCCTGCTCCCACCGTGCTGTCAGCGCCGTGAGCTGTTCCTGCCGGTCCGCGAGGTCGGCGCGGAGCCGCTCAAGGCGATCCATGCTTGCCGGGTCGGATTCCCGGGACAGGGCAAGCTCCTCCATCTTCATCCGGTCTACGGCCCGGCGCAGCTCGTCGATCTCGACAGGGGATGAATCGATCTCCATCCGCAGCCGGGACGCGGCCTCGTCCACTAGGTCGATCGCCTTGTCGGGCAGGAACCTGGCGGTGATGTACCGGTCGGACAGCGTGGCCGCGGCGACGAGCGCAGCGTCGGAGATCTGCACCTCGTGGTGCGCCTCGTAACGGCCCTTGAGCCCACGCAGGATCGCGATCGTGTCCTCAACGGACGGCTCGCCCACGAGGACCTGCTGGAACCGGCGCTCGAGCGCGGGGTCCCTCTCGATCCGCTCGCGGTATTCATCGAGCGTGGTCGCGCCGACCATGCGCAGCTCGCCGCGGGCGAGCATCGGCTTGAGCATGTTGCCCGCGTCCATCGCGCCCTCGGCCCGGCCCGCGCCGACGACGGTGTGCAGCTCGTCGATGAACGTGATGACCTGGCCGTCGCTGGACTTGATGTCGTTGAGTACGGCCTTGAGCCGCTCCTCGAACTCGCCCCGGTACTTAGCCCCGGCCACCATGCTGCTCAGGTCAAGCGAGATCAGCCGCTTGCCGCGCAGCGACTCTGGCACGTCGCCCGCCACGATCCGCTGTGCGAGCCCCTCCACGACGGCGGTCTTGCCGACGCCGGGCTCGCCGATCAGGACGGGGTTGTTCTTGGTCCGCCTCGACAGCACCTGGACCACCCGCCTGATCTCGGAGTCGCGGCCGATCACCGGGTCGAGCTTGCCGTCCTTGGCCTGCTGGGTCAGGTCGACGCCGTACTTCTCAAGCGCCTGGTAGGTGGACTCCGGCTCCTGGCTGGTGACCTTGGCGCTGCCGCGGACCTGCGTGAACGCCTCGGTCAACGCGTCCGCGCTGGCACCAGCGCCGCGAAGCAGCGCAGCCGCCTGGCCGCCGTCGGCCGCGATGCCGACAAGCAGGTGCTCGGTCGAGACGTACTCGTCCTGGAGCTGCCTGGCGCGGTTGGTCGCCGTGTTGATCACGGCAAGCAGCTGCCTGGACGTCTCGGGCCCGCTGGCCGAGGCGCCGCGCATTCTGGGCAGCCGAGCGATCTGGTCGGCGGCCTCCTTGGCGAGCACCGCAGGGTCGGCGCCGACGGCGCGCAGCAGCGGCGTAGCGGTACCGTCGGCCTGCTCGATAAGCGCGACGAGCAGGTGGAGCGGGTCAACCTGGGGGTTGCCGTTCGCCGCGGCATTCCTGATCGCCACCGACAGCGCATCTTGGCTCTTGCGGGTGAGCTTGTCATCCATCGGTCCGTGATCCGCCTTGATCTTCGTTAGTAGCGGCCTGCCAGAAGGTCATCCTGGTCGAGGACCGCACAGGAACCAGGGTCGCGGCCGGGTCGACGGTCCGTGACCTGTGCAGCTCGGCGAGCCGGGCCGCGACCGCGCGGGTGGACTCGAGCTCGTTCCGAAGCATGGATACCTGGGCGTGCAGCTCGGCTGCCATCAGTCGGATCTGCTCGAGCTCCCGCTCCAGGTCGAGGATGCGTTTGATTCCGTTGAGGTTGATGCTTTCTTCCTGGGACAGACGCTGAATCTCACGCAGCGCGAGGATGTCGCGCATCGAGTAGCGGCGTCCGCCGCCGGCGGTGCGCTGAGGCGTCACCAGGCCGACTCTCTCGTAGCCGCGCAGCGTCTGTGGGTGCATGCCTGACAGGTTCGCGGCCACGGAGATGACATACACGGGCATGTCATCGGACAGCTCGTATGGGCTAGTCATGTCATCTCCTTTCCTTCATTTCCGATAGTGGTGCCGGGCCCGGCTACTCCTGCCGGGCCCGGCGAAGCAGCTCCTCGCGTGGGTCAGCGCCCGCCGTGGCGATGCGCAGGTCCTCGAGTGCCGACTTGGCCTTGCTGTTCAGATCCTGCGGCACCGTGACCGCAACGGTCGCGAGCAGCGCGCCGAGGTTCCCGTCCTTGCGCCTGACGCCCCGGCCGGGTACGCGGAACACCTGCCCGTTCGGGGTGCCTGGCGGGATGCGCAAGGTGACCGCCGCACCGCGGTGGGTCGGCACCTTGATCTCCGCACCAAGCGCGAGCTCGGTAATCGTCACGGGTACGGTCACCGTCAGGTTGTCACCGCTGCGGCCGAACACCGTGTGCGGCGTGACGTGAACCCGGACGAACAGGTCGCCCGGCTTGCCGCCATGCTCGCCGGGAATCCCCTTGCCGGGGATCCTGATCCGCTGGCCGTCCGCCACGCCCGCCGGGATGCGCGCCTGGATGGTGCGCGAGCTCATCGCCCGGCCGCTGCCGCTGCAGGACGGGCACGGGTCATCGACCACTAGGCCACGCCCCCGGCACGTCTTGCACGGCTCGGAGAGCCCGAAGCCGCCGAGGTTCCGGCTCTGCTGGCCAGTGCCCTGACAGTCTGGACAGACCTTGGGCACCGTGCCTGCCTTGGCCCCGGTGCCCTGGCAGTCCGGACAGGGCCCCTCGCCGGTGAGCCGCAGCGACACCGTGGCACCGTCGATCGCGTCGCCGAATCCCAGGGTGGTCTCCGTCTCCACGTCCGCGCCGCGCCGCGCCCGAGTTGTCGGGCCGCCGCGGCCACGGAAGATTCCCCCGAGCACATCGCCGAGCCGCTCGCCGCTCTCACCGCTAGTGCCGAACAGGTCGCCGAGGTCGAAGCCGCCTACCCCGCCGGTCCCTGGCTGGCCGGGGGTCGGCCTCCGGAACCCGCCGAACATCGAGCGAGCCTCGTCGTACTCCTTGCGCTGCTTCTCGTCCGACAGCACGTTGTAGGACTCGGTGATCTCCTTGAAGCGCTCTTCCGCGTCGGCGCTCCCCTTGTTCGCGTCGGGGTGAAACTTCCGCGCGAGCTCACGGTAGGCCTTCTTGATCTCGGCAGCCGTCGCGGTCTTGGGGACGCCCAGCGTCTTGTAGTAGTCCTTCTGGTAGTCCTTCGCGCTCATCTGGCCTCGCTGGGCTCTTTAGTTGTTTTGGGTTCCTGAAGGCTCTCCTGATGGCCACCCGGCGGCATCGCTGCCACCGTCTGGCCCTGTGGCCGGCGCCGCGACCGCCACTCGTGCCGGGCGCAGGATCCGCTCACCCACCTTGTAGCCGGGCTGGTAGATCTCAACGCAGGTATCCTCCGCGACGTCAGGCGAGTCCGTGTACGACAGCGCCTCGTGGATCTTGGGGTCGAACGCGTCGCCGCGCTGGCCGTAGCTGACAAGGCCGAGCTTGCCGACCGCCGCCTGCAGCGAGTCGGCCACGGACTTGAATCCGCCGGAGAGCTCGCCATGCTCGCGGGCCTGGTTGATGGCGTCGAGCACGGGCAGCAGCTCGGTCAGCGAACCCGCCACCGCGTGCTCGCGCACCGTGGACCTGTCCCTGTCGACCCGCTTGCGGTAGTTGGCGTACTCCGCCTGCAGTCGCTGCAGGTCGGCGGTGCGCTCCGCGAGCTGGCCGCGAACCTCGGCCGTCGCGAGCTCGATCGTTGCCAAGATGTCCGCCGCCTTGGTCTCGTCCGGCTGGGCCGAAGCGGCAGCCGGAGCCGGAGCGGCAGGAGCAACGACGTCGGTCCCATCCGCCCTGGTGTGCTTGGCGGAGCCGAGCCCCCCCGGCCGGCTGGCACTTGTGGCGCCAGCCGGCTGGGAGGCTGCGTGCTTGCCCCTCTTTGGCTGCCCGGTCACCGGATCGATCCGCCTGTTATCACGGATCACCGGTCCCCTGGGCTCCTCGGGTGCGGACATCAGGCGGCGCCACCTTCACCTTCGTCGACGATCTCGGCGTCGACGACACCCTCGTCCTGCGGGGTGTCAGTAACGGTTTCGTCCTGGCTTGCGCTCGCCCGCTCGGCCTGCGCCGCGGCGTAGATGGCACTGCCCATCTTCTGGCTGACCGTCGCGGCGTGCTCGCTCGCGGACTTGATGGTCTCGAGGTCGTTGCCCTCGATCGCCTTCTTCAGATCGGCGATCGCGGTCTGCACCTCGGACTTCACGTCCGCGGGCACCTTCTCGTCGTTCTCGGCGAGGAACTTCTCGGTGCTGTAGACGAGCGTGTCGGCCTGGTTGCGGACCTCGGCCTCCTCGCGGCGGAGGCGGTCCTCCTCGGCGTACTGCTCGGCGTCGCGGACCATCTTGTCGATGTCGTCCTTGTTCAGCGCCGAGCCGCCGGTGATCTGCACCGATTGCTGCTTGCCGGTGCCCAGGTCCTTAGCGGACACGTTCACGATGCCGTTGGCGTCGATGTCGAAGCTGACCTCGACCTGCGGGATGCCGCGGGGGGCCGGGGCAATGCCGGTTAGGTCGAACATGCCGAGCTTCTTGTTGTACGCCGCGATCTCGCGCTCGCCCTGGTACACCTGGATCTGCACCGACGGCTGGTTGTCGTCGGCGGTGGTGAAGATCTCCGACTTCTTGGTCGGGATCGTGGTGTTGCGCTCGATGAGCTTGGTGAAGATCCCGCCCTTGGTCTCGATGCCCAGCGAAAGCGGGGTCACGTCGAGC
>Ga0302314_10019431_pt1 | contig 11289 bp, 10 predicted proteins | sample III_Palsa_N2_3_FD_200533 | JGI IMG/M metagenome (GOLD analysis project Ga0302314, IMG submission 200533) | Peat permafrost microbial communities from Stordalen Mire near Abisko, Sweden - III_Palsa_N2_3 | ecosystem: Environmental > Terrestrial > Soil > Palsa > Peat permafrost | place: Sweden... | reverse complement strand
GCGTAGGGGCGGGGGACAATTTGCGTCCAGCTTTGGATGTTCTTCTGCGTTGCGGCACGGCCGTAGTCGCATTGACGTTGGCGCTGCCGAGTTTCTCGAGCGCGCTCGCCCAGTCATCTCAGCTGGCACAGGTCCAGATGGGCGGGACGGTGGAAGAGGTTCGCATCGAGGGATCGGAGCGTATCGAGCCCGAAACCGTGCGCTCCTATCTGACCGTGCAGCCCGGCGACCAGTTCGATGCCGACAAGCTCGACAAGTCGCTGAAGGTGCTGTTCGCGACCGGCCTGTTCGCCGACGTGACCATGCGCCGCGACGGCAACGCGCTGATCGTGAAGGTCGTCGAGAACCCGATCATCAATCGCGTCGCCTACGAGGGCAACGATCGCTTCGATGACAAGGCGCTCAACGACGAAGTGCAGCTGAAGCCGCGCACCGTCTATACCCGCACCCGCGTTCAGGCCGACGTGAAGCGCATCCTGGATCTCTATCGCCGCAGCGGCCGCTTCGCCGTCACGGTCGAGCCCAAGATCATCCAGCTGCCGCAGAACCGCGTCGATCTCGTGTTCGAGATCAACGAGGGCAAGCTCACCGGCATCAACAGCATCAATTTCATCGGCAACAAGGCGTTCAGCAACGACGACCTCCAGCACACGATCCAGACCAAGGAGTCGCGCTGGTACCGGTTCCTGTCGAGCGACGATAATTACGATCCCGATCGCGTCACCTACGACCGCGAATTGCTGCGCAAATTCTACCTGTCGAACGGCTATGCCGATTTCCGCGTGGTCTCGGCCGTGGCCGAACTGACGCCGGCGCGCGACGGCTTCATCCTGACCTTCACGGTCGACGAGGGCGAGCGCTACCATTTCGGCCATATCGGCATGAATGTCGGCCTCAAGGACCTGACGGCGGCCGACCTGATGCCGGTTGTCCTTACCAAGGACGGCGAATGGTATAATGCCGACCTGATCGAGAAGACGATCGACAAGCTGACCGCCGCGGTCGGCGATCGCGGCTATGCCTTCATCGACGTGCGGCCGCTGATCACGCGCAACAAGGACGCGCGGACGATCGATCTGACCTATGACATCGCGGAAGGTCCGCGGGTCTATGTCGAACGCATCGACGTCAACGGCAACGTGCGCACGCTCGATACCGTCATCCGCCGCGAATTCACGCTGGCCGAGGGCGACGCCTTCAATACGTCGAAGGTCAAGCGGTCCGAGCAGAACCTGAAGAACCTGGGCTTCTTCAAGAAGGTCGACGTCACCAACGCCGCGGGTTCGGCCCCGGACAAGACCGTCATCACGGTCAATGTCGAAGAGCAGTCGACCGGCGATCTGACCATCGGCACCGGCTTCTCGACGACGGAAGGTCTGCTGGGCAACTTCGGCATTCACGAACGCAATCTGCTGGGCACCGGCCAGGACCTGCGCCTCAACGGCACGATCTCGCAATACGACAATCTGTTGGATTTGAGCTTCACGGAGCCTTATTTCCTCAACCGCCCGCTGGCGGCCGGCTTCGACGTCTTCCGGATTCAGCAGAACAATCAGCGTCTGCAGAACTATGACCAGTACTCGCTGGGTACGACGCTGCGCATGGGCTTCGACCTGTTCGAAGACATCCACGACACGATCAATTATACGATCCGCGAAGACGAGATCACGGACATCTCGTCCTCGGCGTCGGTCTATGTCAGCGCGGATTCGGGCAATGGCATCGAGTCCTCGATCGGCCAGACCCTTGTCTACGACCAGCGCGACAACCGGCTCGAGCCTGGCTCCGGCTATTATCTGCAGCTGCAGAACGTGATCGCGGGCTTTGGCGGTAACGTTGCTTTTTCCAAGAATATCTTCAGCACCGGCGTCTACCATACCTGGGCGCCGAAATGGACCGTCGGTATCGTTGGCGAAGTCGGCGACATTGCGGGCCTCGGCGAGCACGGCGTGCGGCTGACCGATCGCTTCTTCATCGGCGGCGACAATCTGCGTGGTTTCGCCAATGCCGGCATCGGCCCGCGCGACATCAATACCGGCGACAGCCTGGGTGCCAATCGGTATTACACGGTCCAGGCGACCCAAGGCGTGCCGTTGGGTCTGCCCGAGGAGTTGGGCCTGACCGGCCGCGTGTTCGTCGATGCGGGCTCGGCCTTCGGTATCGACGTCGCACGCGTCGCCGGCGAGCCGATCGAGGATAGCCACGATGTCCGTGTCGCGACCGGCGTCGGCATGTCCTGGAAGTCGCCGATGGGCCCGATCAAGATCGATCTCGGCATTCCCGTTCTCAAAGGTCCCCATGATGATACGGAAGTCTTCCGCGTCAGCTTCGGTACCAAGTTCTAGCCAAGGATCCGTCCATGATTCGCGTCAATTTCCACCGGGCGGCCGTTGCCGCTCTTCTGATCGGTGCTTCGGTCGCTGGTGCGGCGCAGGCCGCGTCGCCCGCCGCCACGCCGGCGGCGCCGTTGGCAACAGGCACCAATGCGCCGCCACCGGTGCCGGCCCCGATCGTCATGATCATCGACTATGAAGGCATCATGGCCGTGTCGAAGGCCGGCAAGTCGATCTCGGCGCAGGCCGACGCCGCCCGGACGGCGATGCAGAAGGAATTCGCCCAGAAAGAGAACGACCTGCGCACGGAGCAGGGCGAGCTCGAGAAGGCCCATGGCACGATGCCGCAGGACCAGTGGGAGGCGAAGGGCCGCGAGTTCCAGCAGAAGGTGCAGAGCTATCAGCGCGAGGCGCAGCTGCGCGAGCGCGCGCTCGGCATCGGCTTCAACGAATCCAAGCAGAAGCTGACCGAGGCCTTGACCGGCGTCGTGCAGCAACTGGCCGGCGAGCGTGGCGCCAACCTGGTGCTCTACAAGTCCCAGGTTCCGCTCTATGAGACGAGCTACGACGCCAGCCAGGAGGCGCTGAACCGCCTCGACGCCAAGCTGCCGGCGCTGACGCTCACCATCCCGAAGACGTCCGACATCGCCGGCGGCCAGCAGCCGGCCCCGGCTCAAGCCGCCAGCACTTCGAAGGCCACTTCGACGGCGGCTCCGGCGAAGAAGAAGTAAGAGTAACGAACGAATGGCCGATCCGCGGTTCTTCCGTGCGGCCGGTCCGTTTACGGTCGCCGAGCTCGCGCACCTGACCGGTGCCGAGATCGGTGGCGCCGGCGAGGTCGATCTGTCTTTGGCCGACGTGGCGCCGCTCGATGTCGCCGGCCCGACGCATGTCACGTTCCTGGCCAATCCCAAATACGCATCGGCGTTCGAGGTATCGAAAGCCGGTGCGGCCTTCGTGCATCCGGATCAGGCGCATCGGGCACCCGCCGGCATGACGCTCTTGGTGACGACCAATCCCTATATCGCCTTTGCCCGCACGGCCACCCGGTTCTATCCGGCGCCGCGCCCGGCGGCCGGTATCGCGCCCAGCGCCGTGGTCGATCCGACCGCGGTCCTGGGTGAGGGAGTGGCGATCGCCCCCCATGTCGTGATCGGCGCCCATGTCGAGATCGGCGCGGGCACGGCGATCGCCGCCAATTCGGTGATCGGCGACGGGTGCGTCATCGGCAAGGATTGTCTGATCGGGGCCAACGTCACGGTCAGCCATTGCCTGATGGGTGATCGCGTCACGCTCTATCCCGGCGTCCGCGTCGGGCAGGACGGCTTCGGCTTCGCGATGGATCCGTCCGGCCATGTAAAGATTCCGCAACTCGGACGCGTCCGGATCGGCGATGATGTCGAAATCGGCGCTAATTCGACGATCGATCGCGGTGCCGGACCGGACACGATCATCGGTGCGGGCTCGATGATTGATAATTTGGTGCAGATCGCCCACAACGTGGTGTTGGGGCGCGGCTGCGTGTTGGTGTCGCAGAGCGGGGTTTCAGGCTCGTCGCGCCTGGGTGATTTCGTGACGCTGGGCGGTCAGGCCGGTGTGGTCGGGCACATCACGCTCGGCGACGGTGCCCGGGTCGGCGGTCAGAGCGGCGTTACCCGTGATGTGCCGGCCGGGGCCGCGGTCGGCGGTAGCCCGGCGGTTCCGATCATGCAATGGCATCGTCAGACCGCCGCGCTCAATCGAATGACTAGAAAGAAGGACCAGTAAGCTGATGGACTCGGTCGAGCAGAAGGGATCGCTATCCGATCTCGACATTCTCCAGATCATGGAGCTGTTGCCGCACCGGTATCCGTTCCTGTTGATCGATAAGCTGGTCGACCTGATCCCGAACGAGAGTGCCGTCGGCATCAAGAACGTCACGTTCAACGAGCCGTTCTTCCAGGGCCATTTTCCCGGTCGTCCGATCATGCCCGGCGTCCTGATCATCGAGGCGATGGCGCAGACCGCGGCCTGCGTCGTGGTCCAGGCGATGCCGAAGTCGGACAAGCGGCTGGTCTATTTCATGAGCGTCGAGAACGCGCGCTTCCGCAAGCCGGTGGTGCCGGGCGACCAGCTGCGCATTCACGTCAAGAAGGAGCGCAATCGCGGCAATGTCTGGCGATTTGCCGGCGAGGCGCGGGTCGATGGTCAGTTGATGGCCGAGGCGACCTACACCGCGATGATCGTCGACAACGGCTGATCGGGCACCGGGGTCCATGTCCCAGATTCACCCGACAGCGATCGTCGAGGCGGGCGCCGAGCTTGGCCCCGACGTAACGATCGGCCCTTATTGCGTCGTCGGTCCCAAAGTCGTGCTGGGCGCGGGCGTGGTGCTGCAATCCCATGTGGTTGTCACCGGCGACACCAGGATCGGGGCCAGGACCCACGCATTCCCGTTCTCGTCGCTGGGCCAGATCCCGCAGGACAAGAAATACAAGGGCGAGCCCGCCCGTCTCGAAATCGGTGAAGACAACGTGATCCGCGAAGGTGTCACGATGAACATCGGTACCGAGGGCGGCGGCATGCTGACCAAGGTCGGCGACCGCGGCCTCTATATGACCGGCGTCCATATCGGCCATGATTGCCAGGTCGGCAACGACGTGGTGTTCGCCAACAACGGCACGCTCGGCGGTCATGTCATCGTCGGCGACTTCGTCCTCTTAGGCGGTCTGTCAGCAGTCCATCAGTTTTGCCGGATCGGACCTTATGCCATGGTCGGCGGCCTGACCGGGGTCGAGCGCGATGTCATCCCCTATGGCATGGTCGTGGGCGACCGGGCACGCTTGGCCGGCCTCAATCTGCGCGGCCTGCAGCGCAACGGCTTTTCGACCGATGCGATCCGCGCCATCCGCCAGGCCTATGGCGAGCTGTTCGGGACGGTCGGTACCTTCGCCGAGCGTTTGGATGCGGTCGCGGTGCGCTACGCCGATTATGCCGCGGTCAATGAGATCATCGAGTTCATCCGGACGGATTCGAGCCGCGGCCTGGTGCAACCCGACACGGACCATGGCGCCTAAACTCGGGATCGTCGCCGGCGGCGGCGCGCTGCCGGGCAAGTTGGCCGAGAAATGCCGCGAGATCGGACGCCCCTATTTCGTGCTCGCGATCGAGGGCGAGGCTGAGGCCGCGACCGTCGCAGGTGCGCCGCATGCCTGGATCCGTCTGGGGGCTGCCGGCGCCGGCATCAAGCTGTTGAAGGAACAGGGCGTGGTCGAGCTGGTGATGGCCGGCGCGCTGAAGCGGCCGTCCCTGTCCAGCCTGCGCCCGGATTGGCGCGCGGCCAAGCTCTACGCCAAGGTGGGATTGCGCGCGCTGGGTGACGACGGATTGCTGACCGCCGTGATCAAGGAATTGGAATCCGAAGGCTTTACCCTGGTCGGCGTCGATACGGTACTGACCGACGCGGTCGCGTTCGAAGGGCTCTACGGCAAACACAAGCCGGACGCCCAGGCCGAGGTCGATATCGCCCATGGCTTCCATGTGGTCGAGACGCTGGGCGCGCTCGATATCGGTCAGGCCGCCATCGTCCAGCAGGGTGTCGTGCTCGGGGTGGAGGCGATCGAGGGCACCGATGCGCTGATCCGCCGCTGCGGCGAATGGCGGCGCGAGGGACCCGGCGGCGTGCTGGTCAAAGCGAAAAAGCCGGAGCAGGAGCGCCGTGCGGATCTGCCGACCATCGGACCTCAGACCATCGAACTCGCCCATCAGGCGGGCTTGCGCGGCATCGCGATCGAGGCCGGCGGCAGTTTGGTCATCGACCGCGAGACGGTGAAGGCGCTGGCCGACAAGCTCGGCCTGTTCGTGATCGGCTGCCGGAAACCGTCATGAGCGAGGCCTACCCGCTCTATTACCTGATCGCCGGCGAGCCGTCGGGCGACGTCATCGGCGCGCGGCTGATGCGGGCGCTCCGCCAGCGGCTGGACGGCAAGGTGCGGTTCGCCGGCGTCGGCGGCGAGCGCATGGCGGAGGAGGGTCTGGTCACTCTGCTGCCGATCCGCGAACTCGCGATCATGGGCATCGTCGAGATCGCGCCGCAGCTCTTGAACCTCATTCGCCGCATCAAGGAAACCATCGCCGATATCGAGGCGAAGGCGCCGGTCGCGGTCGTGACCATCGACAGCTCCGGCTTCTGCTTCCGCGTCACCGAGAAGATCAAGGAGCGGTCGCCGCGGCCCGTGCTGGTGCATTACGTGGCGCCGATGGTCTGGGCCTGGCGCGCGCACCGGGCGTTCTCCGCTGCCAAGGCCGCGGACCATCTGCTGACCCTGCTGCCGTTCGAGCCGCCGTATTTCGAGCCTGTGAAGCTGCCGGCCACCTATGTCGGCCATCCGGTGATCGAGGGCGGCGCCGACAAGGGCGATGGCCCGGCCTTCCGCGCCCGCCATGGCATCGCGCCCGATGCCACGGTGCTGTGCGTGTTGCCGGGCAGCCGGCGCGGGGAAATCAAACGGCTGCTGCCCGCGTTCCGTGCGACGGTCGAACGGCTGCTGCTGCGCTTCCCCGGCATGGTCGTGGTCGTGCCGACGGTCGAGACCGTGGCCGACCATGTCGCAGCTGCCGTCGCCGAGTGGCCGGGCCGCGTCGTGCTCGTGCGCGGGGCGACCGAGAAGTTCGACAGTTTCGCCGCCAGCAATGCCGCCCTCGCTGCGTCAGGCACCGTGGCGCTGGAGCTGGCGATGGCCCGGGTGCCGATGGTGATCGGCTATCGCATCTGGGGCCCGACCCATTTCGTCGTCAGCCGCACGGTCAAGATCAAATACGCGACCCTGGTCAATCTGCTGCTGGATCGGCCGCTGATCCCCGAGCTGCTGCAGCATGATTGCACGCCCGAGCGCTTGACCGTGGAGGTCGAGAGGCTGCTGACCGATCCAGCAGCCGCGCGCGCCCAGATCGAAGGCGGGCAGACGGCGCTCGGCATGATCGGCCTCGCCGGCGAGGCGCCCAGCCTCAGAGCTGCCGATACGGTGCTGGAACTGGTGGCAGCCAAGGGCTAGGTCACCGTATCCGCTTTATGCTAGTCGCCCGGTGCCGGTGCCGGTGCCGTTGCCAGGCGACGCAGATCCTCGGTCGTCTGGCCTTGGCCGTCGGCACGCCAGCCGGGCGGTCCGAACAGCGTGAACCAGACGGCGCGCGGGCTGCGGGCCTGGCTGAGGTCGCGCAGCAGCGCCCGCCATTCATGAAACGCGATGCTGATCGTGTTGCGGGCCTTGAGCGGCGTCACCAGCCCATAGCGGCACGGCAGATCCTCGCGCTCGACCCGGAGCGTGCCGAACAGCCGATCGAAGATGATCAGCACGCCGCCGTAGTTGGCGTCGAGATAGTCGAGATTGGCGGCGTGATGGACGCGATGGTGCGACGGTGTGTTCAGCACATGTTCGAGCGGGCCCAGCTTCGGGATCCAGGTCGCGTGTAGCATGAACTGGTAGAGCAGGTTGAGCGTCAGCGTGACGAACACGGCGATCGGCGGAAAGCCCAGCCAGATCAGCGGCAGATAGAACACCGTGCTGCCGCTCAGGCGCCCGGTCCAGCCGAAGCGATAGGCGGCCGAGAGGTTCAACTGGTTTGGCGAATGATGGACCGCATGGGTCGCCCAGAACCAGCGCATCCGGTGGGCCGAGCGGTGGGCCCAGTAATAGGCGAACTCCTGGCCGAGGAAGAGCAGGGTGAAGGCCGAGGCATTGCCGAGCGGCACGGTCCAGAGCCGATGGGCCCAGACCCAGCCATAGACGGCGCCAAGCAGCGCCAGCGAGGCGATGTCGATCGCGGTGCGGCCGAGAAGATCGCCCAGCGACGCGAAATAGGCGCCCCAGTCATAGTCGCGCTTGCCGGTGCGCGACAGGACCAGCCCTTCGATCGTGGCGAGCAGGACGATGACCGGGATCGACCAATAGAGCATCATGATGCCACCGCGAACGACGACAGATCTGCCTCGGGTGCCTGACGGGTCGTGCGCAGGAACGCTGCCAGCCACCCCAGGAAATAACCGGCACTGATGCCGGAGACGCCAATATCGCACAGGATGAGCGTGTGGCGCAGTTCCGGCCGCATCGCCATCGCGATATTGAGCGCGTAATGGGCACCGAAGATCAGCGTCAGGCGCACCAGGGGCAGCACGCTGCCCGGTTGCCAAACCAGACCGCGCGAACGGTCGACCTGCAGGGAGCGCGGGCTGGTGAGCATGCCCAGCATGGTGCCGAGTGCCGCGGTCGGCAGCCAGGCCGCCGCGACCGCTTCCAGACCGATCGGCCGGGAAGACAGGCCGTAGAGGCCCCAGAGAATGAACAGCGCCGGGATGACCGCGACCCGACGGATCGTCGACACTTGCGGGCTGAGGCGGCGATAGCCCTGCAGGATGACATAGGCAAACAGCGCGAACACCCAGAGCGGCGTGCCGGCAATGATACGGGTGACCAGGTCCAGGAGCATGGAGCGTCTCGGCGAAGGAGTGCGGGAACGACCGGAACGTCGGGCATCGGTCGCGATCCCTCAATCATCCTTTCGCAGGCGGCGTGGTTTCCTTCGTGAAATGCCGATACCATCCATTCACGAAGCGTGAGAGGCGATGGATGGACGGGCAGGGCCTGCGCGACTGGAATCTGGGCGGATGGGGCGCCGTCGGCGTCGTGGCGCTGCTGCTGGCGCTGCTCGGCCCCTATGGCACCTTCATCTCGATGCCGTTCGGCCTGCGGCTGGTCTATTGGAGTGCCGCCGCGCTCATCATCGCCCTGCTGGTCCGGGCATCGATGTGGGCGATCCTGCGCGGACTGCTGCCTGCGTCCTGGCCGATCCTGGCGAAGCGCACGGCCGCGGCCGCCCTGGCGGCCTTGCCCGGCGCGTTCCTCGTCGGTCGGCTGCATGATCTGATGACCCACGGCGACGCGCACACGGCACCTTTTGGCCTGATCTACGCCTATACGATCATCCCGACTGTGCTGGCGACGCTGGTGCTGACGCGCCGACAGGCGCCAGTAGCGGTACCGCAGCCCCCACCCGAGGTGACGGCACCGGCGCCGGCGCCCGATGCGGCCGCGACGGCCCAGGCTTTCGTCGCGCGCGCCGTTCCGCGCCTCGGCGGCGGCCGGCTGCTGGCGCTGGAGGCGGAGGATCATTACCTGCGCATCCATACCGACCGGGGCAGCGATCTGGTGCTGATGCGGCTGCGCGATGCCGTGGCCGAGCTCGCGGGCGTGCCCGGGCTGCAGGTCCATCGTTCGTTCTGGGTGGCCGAGGCCGGCGTGGCGCAGGTCGTGCGACGCGGTCAATCCTGGCAGGTCGTGGTGCAAGGTGGGCTTGCCGTGCCGGTCAGCCGGAACTATGGCGCCAGTCTGCGCGCCGCCGGATGGCCGGAGCGTTACGCCGCATCGATGGAAATGTCGCAGAAATAAGGGCTTAGCGCAACCCGGTCCAGAACAGCCAGATGGCGGCACCGCCGGCGATCAGCAGCAAGGCTGCCCGCTTCAGGCGCAGATTGAGCGGCGCCTTGTTGTCGTTGGCCGCGACAAGCCGCACCCCCCGAAGGACGGACGAGGTTGGATCGAAGGATCGATCCAGGGCCTCGCCGGCCTTCGGTTGGTTGGTTACTTTATGGAAGCCGTTATCCACGCGCCGTCAGCGGGACGTAGGCCCGCCGATCGGTACCGGTATAGAGCTGGCGCGGACGGCCGATCTTCTGGCCATCGTCCTCGATCATCTCGTTCCATTGCGCGACCCAGCCCACGATCCGGGCGACCGCGAACAGCACGGTGAACATCGAGACCGGGAAGCCCATCGCCTTCAGGATGATGCCCGAATAGAAATCGACGTTCGGATAGAGCTTCCGCTCGACGAAGTAATCGTCTTCGAGCGCCAGCTTCTCCAGCTCCATCGCCAGTTCGAGGCGGTCGTCATGGACGCCCAGCTCGTTCAGCACGTCGTAGCAGGTCTGGCGCATGACCTTGGCGCGCGGGTCGAAGTTCTTATAGACGCGATGGCCGAAGCCCATCAGACGGAACGAATCGTTCTTGTCCTTGGCGCGCTTGACGAACTCGGGGATTTTGTCCTTATGCCCGATCTGGTCGAGCATCTTCAGCACGGCCTCGTTGGCGCCGCCATGGGCAGGACCCCAAAGCGAGGCGATGCCGGCGGCGATGCAGGCGAACGGATTGGCGCCCGACGAGCCCGCGAGGCGGACGGTCGAGGTCGAGGCGTTCTGCTCGTGATCGGCATGGAGCACGAAGATGCGGTCCATGGCCTTGGCGAGCGTCGGGCTGACGATATGCTCCTCGCACGGCACGGCGAAACACATGTGCAGGAAGTTCTCGGCGTATTTCAGCGAGTTCTTCGGATACATGAACGGCTGGCCGACCGAGTATTTATAGGCCATGGCCGCGATCGTCGGCATCTTGGCAATCAGCCGGTACGACGCGATCTTGCGTTGGGCCGGATCATGGATGTCGGTCGAGTCATGATAGAAGGCCGCCATCGCGCCGACGACGCCGCACATGACCGCCATCGGATGGGCGTCGCGGCGGAACCCGCGGTAGAAGGTCGACAGCTGCTCATGCACCATGGTGTGCAAGGTGATGTCGCGCTCGAACTTGGTCTTCTCCGCAGCCGTCGGCAGTTCGCCGTTCAGCAGCAGATAGCAGGTCTCGGGGAAATCGCTGTGCTCGGCCAGTTCTTCGATCGGGATGCCGCGATACAGCAGCACGCCGTTGTCACCGTCGATATAGGTGATCTTCGATTCACACGAGCCGGTCGAGGTATAGCCGGGGTCGAAGGTAAAATAGCCGGTCTCCGCGTAAAGCTTGCGGATGTCGATGACCTTGGGCCCGACTGAGCCGGAAATCAGCGGCAGGGTGACCTGCTTGCCGGTCGAATTATCGATCAGCGTGACCGTCTCGGAGCCGGAAGCTGAGGTTTTGCTGTCCATTCGGAA
>Ga0302314_10019429_pt1 | contig 11290 bp, 20 predicted proteins | sample III_Palsa_N2_3_FD_200533 | JGI IMG/M metagenome (GOLD analysis project Ga0302314, IMG submission 200533) | Peat permafrost microbial communities from Stordalen Mire near Abisko, Sweden - III_Palsa_N2_3 | ecosystem: Environmental > Terrestrial > Soil > Palsa > Peat permafrost | place: Sweden... | reverse complement strand
CCCAAGAGCAGCAGGCCGGCCGCGACGCCAACACCACGCTGGTCCGTGACGCCCCTTCTGCCCTGGCTGTGACCAAGGGGTATTTGCTGGTGTGCCCGCGGCTGGAGGTGCGCTACGCCGCGCCCGACACACCGACGTTGTTCTCGTGGGTGTTGTCGGTGCCCTCCGCGGCGCTGGCCACGGTGCCCGTGCACGAGACGGTGTTCAACGAACGCACGTTCGCGGGGCTGTTCCGCTACCGCACGACGCTGGTGGTGGGCTACGACCCGTCGCTGAGCCGCAAGAAGCTGGACAAGAACGTGGTGGAGGTGCTGAAGACGGCCATGGAGCAGGCGCTGTCGACGGAGTGGGTGCACGCGTTCAAGGTGGCCGAGGACGAGCGCATGGTGGCCGTGGGCGATTACTGTGCGTCGGCCGTGTTCCGCCACGACCACAAGGCACCCGACGCGTCCAACCGGCTCTACAACAAGCTGGTGATCGAGCTGGTAGTGCCACCCGAGAAGTTGGGAGCGCTGCTGCTGATGTTCAAGAAGTGTTTCCTGTCTCCCGACACCGCCGAGACCGACAAGCTGTCGTACGCCGAAGTGTTTCAGGACCCCATCGCCAAGAAGGATGCGACGGTGTCGGGGCGGCACGAGGCGCGGCTGTGGGAAGACCGCTACTCGTGGGCCGTGAAGCTGAGCCAGCGGCGCTCGTTCCTGCTCAACGTCATGGACGACGTCGTGACCCGGCTGACGGACAAGCTGAAGAAGGGCGGCTCGGTGGCGAGGGAGGCGGCCGGCAGCTACTTTGCCAACAGCTGGACGGCCAACGTGGTGGAGGTGGAGGCCGCCGACGAGAGCGCGCGGTGGGAGTACTTGGTCAACTGCCAGTCGGTGCGCACGTTCGACGGCATCAAGGACCTCGGCGAGCTGACGTACGTGGTGTCCGAGGACTTGACGTCGCTGCAGTGCTTCCGCAGCGACTCGGCGGTGGGCAAGCAGAACCGCTACGAGCAGCTGCCGTGTGTGTGGGGGGGCAAGCCGGAGCTGCTGCGAGACGCGCTGAAGGTCAGACAGTTCGAGGCCGTCGACGACGTCAACACCGAGCAGCTGTGGGGGCCATCTATCACGACGAAGAAGTGATCAGCTGCGCTTCTGCTTGACGCCCGTGACCGCCGCATAGAACTCACTCTTGGCCTTGTCCGCCTCTTCCCGGGTCTCGCACGCCACGAGCAGGTGTTTGGAATCGGTGAAAACCACCAACAGCCGGGTGTCGTCCTTGTCGTCGGTGGCCAAGTATCGCACGTTGTCCGCCCGCAGCACGATGCCGCCCAGCATCACGAACAGAGGAGCCGACATGGCGAATGGATGCATCTATGTGTAGGGGCGTCCGTGGTCGAGCCAAAGCAGCAAGCCGGCCCAGAAGGTCATCAGCAGAGTGAGCACGAAGCAGTTCGACGCGTCGCACCACCTCCTTTCCCTCAACGCGCACCACCCCGCCGACGCACTCCCCACCGACATCAGGACCGACATCCACGGAGCTTTGGCGAACCACTCGTCGGCGGTCGTGCAGCCGTCACAACGGTCGCCGCGGCTCGGGCGTCCGCACTCGGAACAGGGCATAATGGAATGAGTTGTGCCGCCTATTGCGTGCGGGTGTACTTCTCCCACGCATCCATCCATTGTCGCAGCGCGGCCCCGCTACTTCAATTCCTTCACTAGCTTCTGCATGTGGGCTATGGCCATCTCATCCGTCTCGAAGAGGGTGTCAACTTGACGCCCGCTGATTAATTGAACACTAACCATTGCATATTCGCGCTCCGAACTCAGCAACGAGACGGAGATCGATTCCACTTGGTCCGAACGTACGAACACCATCTTTCTCACTTGGATGAAGGCAGACGTCGACATTGCTGAGAGGAGAGAGGAGGGGGTGGAGAATGAAGAGTGGCCTCTAGACGGACAGGATTGAAGGGCCCGCCTAGACGAATTCGTCGGCCTTGTCCTCGCCGTCGGCGAACAGGTTGTCGCACATTGCACACCACCAGAACGCCCACCACCCCCACCCCCCGTCATAGTCCATCATCATCATGGCGCGCACCAAGCAGACGGCCCGAATGCCGCCTCGGTTTGTCGACCTACGGAACCTAACCACGAAGGATGAAGTGATTCGCGAGCTCCGCGTCACACGCCACGAGCTCCGGTACCAGACGCGGCGCTTCGAGGACACCCACAGCCCTCTGGCGAGAGGCCAGATGACCCTGCTGAGGAAGAGGGTCAAGACGTTGGAAGACATGCTGGTTCTATAGAGTCTCTCCTCCATCCTCCTCCTCCTCCCTCCTCGGCGAAAAACCCGGTGTAGGGGGCAGCTGCAGGTGTCGGACGCTTTGCGCGGGGCTCTCGGCCATCACCAGCGGCGCCAATCGGTCCTTGCCCGCCAGCGAGTGCTCCATGTGCTCGAGGTACGCCGGCCAGCGCTCGTGGGCTCTGGCGAAGGCCGCCTGCGCCTCCTCCACCGCCTTCAGCGCCTCGTCTCGGACGGCCCGCACCGCATGCAGGATCTCCCGACCGAACTCGTGTATACGCTTGCGCGTCTCGTCGGGTTCATCCTCCACCTCCCTCACTTTGCGCTTCTTCTCAGGACTGAAGGTGGGAGAGGGAGGGACAAGGAGGGAAGGCGAGGGCGGGGTAACCCTGACCAGCTGGAAGATGTCGTAGCGGCGCATGGAGTCAGAGGTCATTTTGAAGAATGAGGAGCTGCTTGCCCGCCTTCTCACGCTGCGCCTTGGCCGCCTCGCCGTCGTATTCCCCCGTCAGGAACAACAGCCGCAGCTCGGGCATCTCGCGTGGCATCGGCACCGCCTCTTCCACGGCAATATGTGCCTCGATCTCCCTCTCCTGTCTCGCCTTCTCCTCTCTCTCCTTCTTCTTTCTGTCCTTCTCCACTCTCTCCTTGGCTGTCATCTTTTCCTCCTCCTCGTCGTCGTCGTCATCCTCCTCCTCTTCCTCACCCTCCTCCCTAACTCGTTGTTTGTGTCGACGACGTTCCAGCTCCGGTGGTTCGGCCACCGCGTAGTGGTACTTCTCGGCCACATGCCACCGCAGCAGACGAGCGACTCGTCGCCCTTCCTCAGTTGGCGGCTGGGCTTGTGCCCTCGCCAGCTGTGCGTTGACGAGTATCGATCGTCTCAGCCGATGGTCCAACTCGGTCTCCTCAACCTCGCGGGGCAACTGGAGTCGTGCGCGCACCACCTCGCTCTCTTTCGTGAATTTGTCGTAAACCACCAACCCCGCGGCCCACCTGTCCAACGCGGCCTGCGCCTGGCGCCCGTTCTGCATCTTGGCCACCCCCGCCAACCAATACCCCAGCAGCCTCACCGACGCGAACCTTTCGTCACGCAACCACACCACCTTCTGCGCGTGCAACCCACTCGTCGCGTCCCACTTCGGTGGCGCGAACCCCTGCTCCATCAGTTTCGCGCCATGGAGGGCGCGGACTACGCGGGACAGGTCGTCGGTGGACGGGTTGGGCTCGTCGCTCCAGAGCAGGGAGGTGCGGCCGCGGCGGGCCCGGGCTTCGGCGTGCAGGAAGGCGCGAGCAAGCAGGGATGTCTGATGAAGCGTGTAGAGCCTGTAGCTGGTGGTCTCGACCAGGCCGTCCAGCCTCGAGGTGAAGACCGGTTCGAAGGGCCACTCGACGCGGCGACGGCGGTTGGCCCACAGCAGCCGGGTCAGCTCCAGCCACCACTCGGTGAACGACCGTTGTTCGGAGAGCTCACGGCTCTCGTCGTTCTCGTGGAGGGCCGCCAACTCACGGCGGGCCTCTTCGCCCTGGCTGGGGGTGAGCCCCGCGCACTTCCAGAGTTGCTCGTAGAACTTCTCGGTCATGATGAAGTGTGAGCACTCGCACCTGCTCCTCCAGCGCGTCGACCTTCTTCTGCAGCTCCGCGACCGTGGCAGTCAGCCGCTCGCGCTCCTTCTCCTCGGCGACCTTGGCCTTGCTCTCTTGGTCGTTGTAGATGCGGAGCAGGCGGGCGTACTCCTTGGCCGCCGGGGCGCCGTAATAACGGAGTAGAGAGCGTTCCGTCCACCGAGGATCGAACCGCCATGGCTCCTCCAGGTCCTCCCAACCACCCCACCCCTCCGTGCTCGCCAACAGCAGCCGCCTCTCTTCGGCCGACTCGGTCTCCGCCACGTCCTTCCAGATCTGCTTCTCCACCGACAGCCGCTGCCACCCTTTGCTGCGTCGCTGGTTGGCGGTGGGGACGTTGGGGTCCGCGAGAAGCCGCGTCAGCAGCAAGTGTATCTCCATGATCACGAAAACTTGGAGTGGCCCTTCTCCTCTTCCTCCTTGTCCTTGGCCTTTACGCTCAACTGTAGATAGAGGTCGTTCTGTCTGGCCTCCATCAGGTCCAACCTCTCGACGATCATGGACAGTCGATCTTCTCCCGAGGCGAACTGGCGCACCTCCCCGGAAGTGAGGGGCTGAGCTTCCAACAGCAGAACACGCACGATCACGTCCTCCAGCCGCTTCCGCTGATCCGCCATCTCGGCCTGTAAGCCGCTCAGCGCCGTGACGGCCATCTGCAGCGCGCCCTTGAGATCGGACAACCCCTTCAGCAACTGGCTGTTGCTGGTGAACGAGCCGCTGCTGGGGTGGGCCATGATTTAGTCCACGGGGATGGAGGGGAAATGGGTTGGTAGAGAAATGACGACGACGACGATCACCCTCGAGTGTGCGCTGGAGGTGCTGCACCCGCTTCCCGAGGAGCGCTTGACTCTGCAGCTTTCGTGGTCACGGGACGTGGTCGGGATTCGGCCGCCGGCCAATGTGGCCGTCACCTCCGCCGAGAAGTTCACCTTTCCTATCCGCGGCGTCCCCAACTCCCCCCACCTGCCGCGGTCCCTCAACGTCAAGCTCTTTAGTCTCGCTGCGCACGACGCCGGGGTGGTCACGGAGCTGTGTGTGGGGTCGTCGTTCCTGCCCACCACCGACCTCGGCAAGCGCGGCGGCGTCGACGTCTTGATCGTCAACACCGGCAACCAACACCAGGCCATCCTCCACGTCTCCTGGCCCAACGCAGACCTTGCCGCCTTGGCCAAGGTCCCCGCCGAGTTCCACGACCTCGGCGACCAGCAGTACACCAACGAGCTGCTGGCCCTCCTCAAGACCCCCTATGACCGACGTGATTTTCGGTTCAATCGGAGACAGGTCTTCCACACCCTCTCGACGGATAATGGCTTTTTGCCGATTGTGTGCTTCCCGCTGCTGGCCACGCTGGCGCCACCTCTGTCGCCGGCCAACGTCGAGTTCCTCGTTCGGGGTATGCGGATCGCCTGCATGCTCTGCGGCGTCGACCCCACGGCCATCGGCTCGTCTGCCGACGTCCTGGAAGTGGCCAATGAGCTTCTGACTCTCGTTCCCAAGTGCCTCGTCTACACCCCCGACCTCACAAGGTCCGCCGATTCTTCCAAGCTCTTCCACGAGCAATGGGAGCGTTTGTGGCTCTTTCCCCATCGCGCCCTCGCCGGATACGACTGTGAAGATTGTGCGCAACAGAGCCAGGAGGTTGCCGCCGTGCTGCGCCGCAACGACCCCGCCACCCTGCCCCCCCTCCTCGAGCCCATTTGCGCCCTCCTCCGTCGGATGACCATCTTCACTGTGGAGGGCGATCTGGAGATCTCCAGGAACAAGTGGTCCGCCCACTGTTACGCCGTCGTCGTCGACTCGCAGTACGTCGACTACCTCACCCGAGACACCCCTCGACGTCAAGCCTCCTACATCCCCACTCTCGTCCTCGAAGGGACCAGCTGGTCACAGGGTGTCTGGGCGAGGGGGAGGGGCAGAGCCCCTCCCCCTCCAAGGTCTCGCTTCCGTGCACTTGAGGCATTAGGCGCCAAAGTCTACGAATCCTACGACCCGGAAGAGTCGCCGTACGGGCCTGTCGCCCAATTGCAGACCGCCGATCACAGAGGCGTGATGCTGTCGCTCGCCATGATCCGATCGGGCACCATGGGCGTGCCTCTCGAGGACCTCGTGTTCCACCGTCTGGAACCCATCGACGTGCAGGTGTGGACGCGCACCAACCCCGGCCCTCAGCGCCAAGCCCTAGAGCACGAGCTGCTCGAGATGCCCCTGTCAAGCTTGCCTGGTAGCACCCGTGGGGCGCCGCTACCCGCCCTCGTTCCCATCACAACAGACAGGGCGGTAATGAGGTGGATCGACTGGGTTGCGCTGGAGGACAAGGACGAGGGCAATGTATTCGCGGTGAGGGTCGAGGTTACACGTGATGGCGCGGCCTTTGCCCTCCTCTCCACGGCAGGGTGAGTGAGAGCTCGTAGGGTGTGTTCCTCCCTACTTCCATAGACAGAGTAATCAACTCTTGAATCACCACCATCTTCCGCAGGATGTGGGTGTCCTGCGGAATCAGCGACAGCATGTACGAGTTGGTGGCGATCTTCAACAGCATGTCGTAGGCCTGCTGCGGGATGATGGGGTTGGAGCTCGGATTGACAAACAACTCGAACTCGCCGTTCTCCTGGTTGAATGTCGCCAGGACGGAGCAGGAGTCGGTGGGCAGCGGGGCGTCGATGACTCCTCGTTGGGCCAACAGAGGCCGCCTCTCTGAGGGAGGAGAGGATGAGGTGTCGACCATGATGGTGAATGAGGACCACCATTCTTCGAGATGACCGAGGGCTGGATTGTCGCCAAGCGTGGGCCCTATCACCACCCGTACCCGACGGCGCCGACGCCGGTGCGCAGCATGTTCTGCTGCATCAACGACATCGTTTGGCTCCTCGTGCCCCCGGACGCCGACCCCGTCCTTCCGGAAGGAGCCTATGATTTGATGAGCTGGCTCACCAGGGCGCTGGACGTTATCGGCAACCACAGCACCGGCCAGCCGCTGAGCTGCATCCTAGACCAAGCCCTGAGAGTTGCCGAGGGGTGGAGACTGCTCAAGGCGCAGAGCGTCTATCTCTACGAGAACGAGCCCTGCTGCAAGTGCTCCCACTTGGAACCATAGACTCGCTACACGTCGACCTGCAGCTTGTAGAAGGTGCTGCGAGCCAGCTCGGCCACGATCGCCATGAGCCTCTGCAGCTTCTGGAGGGCGTAATCGTTACACTGGCATCTGTGGTAGGTCAGGTGGTGCACGATCTGGACCTGCTCCTCCATTAGCTTGAACCAGGTCTCGGGAATCTGCTCGGATGAATCTTCCGGCACGAACAACTCGACCGCTAAACCGCAGAGCAACCTGCCCAGCACCTTCGACCCCGGGGGGCGGCCCACGATACCGGGGGTCTTGGCGAGCACGGCCTTGACCCAGCGTCTGTCGTTGACAACCACCTCCGGCCGAGGCTCCTCCTCCTCTTCGATCATGAACCCTCCCTCCAGGAAGTGTGGGGTCACACAGGTGGGCATGGTGGTTGGAGGAATGGCATCAACATAATCCATCGGAATGTACGGATTCGTGCTCTGGCACCGTGGCGTGGCTCTCCTCTCTCGCTCTGAAGTGCCTTGGCGGGCCGCCCCGCGCAAGAAGCGGCATACACTCACCGTCGGCGAGGTGGACTGCGCTTTGCCCCCCGTGCTCAGCAACATCGTGTTCGGCTACCTCGACGACAAACCCTTCGACAGAAGGGCGCACAAGCTACGCCGCACCTACCAGCGTCGCCTGAGCGTGCCACCCTCCCTGTCGGATGACGACATCGATCGAGTCTTTGGACACCAACGCGCTATGCACGCGTGGGACGAGGCGTGGTCTATCGTCACGTGGGAGTGGTCGTGTACCACACCTCGCAGCGTGTTTCCGAGCCAAAGACCAGCACCTGCCAGGGCCGCGGCGCCTCGGCGACCGCTCGCAGCAAGAACAAGGCGAGCGACTCCGCCACGGCGCTCTCGCTGTCGGTGCCGCTGTTCCGCACGGCCCACCAGCTCGTGGATGGCGGCATGTCCTTCTTCGGCGGCGACGTGGTGAGGACGACAAACACCGGCATGATGGCGTAGTACGCCGTCGGGCCGCTGTGCCCCAATCGGCGCAGGGCCGCGTAGGCGATTCTGTGATAGAAGGCCATGGTTTATGCCGCTTCAGCCGTACGGGATCGCTCACCCACAGAGAGTCGAGGTGTCGTCATCTCGTCGCTCGTATAGCAGACCCCGCAGGCGTCGGGAGAGCCGTACGGAGCAAAGAATAGCACCCGTCCTCCGGGCTGGGCGGACCACAGCTCACTCAGCCAGGCGGCCATGCTCTTGCCGTGTTCCCCCGCTTGCTCGGCGCGGCTCTCGGGCAAGTGGTCGTGGTAGTAGTGGTAGATCTCACCGAGCGACCAGGCGGACGCGGGCGGGCCGTCGAGAAACCAGACCTTCCTCTGTATCTCGGGTGGCAACCTCCCCAACACCACCGCCATCACCTCTCTGCAGAACGACATCCCGATGAACTATGCCTCCTTCTCCTCGTCCTCCTTCCCCTCTGCCAGCATCTGGTGGAAGTTGTTCTGAGCCCTCACTAGGTTGGGGTAGATGTAGTGGCTGCGCTGCACCTCGGGCGTGTGGTTCATCACATCGGCCAGCTGTCTCATCATGGTGTCGCTGGTCTTCTTGTGCTTGTAAAACGTCGTGGCGATGGCGTGGCGACCAAATGCGGCGAAATGCCCGTGAGGGCCAGGCGGCGACGTGAGAACTCACGGACCACAATCACGAGGATTGTCCGCCGCAGAGTCCTTACCGACCGAGGCCCAAGGATCGTTAGGAGCTCTGCCCTTTTGGGAAATGGCCAAGTCTATCAGGGCTGAGAGGCCGGCCGATCCTCGGCCAAATCCGACTTCATCTCCTGTCTGATGAGACGGATCTCTCGGGTGAGGCGTTGGATCTGCCGATTCCGGAATTCGGAGGCCAAGGGATCTCCATTTCGGAAAGGGTCCGCGCTGGCCTCCACCAACTCAGCGAAAGCCTCCTCCGCTGACCGCAACCTGGCCTCTCGATCATTCCGAGTCGCCTCGGTCTGCGCCCTATGGTCGAGCTCACCCACCCTCAGAGAAATGAAGGTCCACAGCTGCCGTTGGCCCACCTTCAGTCTCTCGACCTCGGAGGCGAGCAACGCCACTCCAAGGGCCGACGTCGGATCGATCTTCTTCCGATCCCGCTCCGAGACCCTGTCGACCAAGTCCGGCATGGGCCACGCACTCCTCGGAGGAAGGCCCTGCCCAGCCCTCATCAAGTCAACCTCTGCCTTCAGTCGCATGTTCTCTCTCACGAGCTCTTCGTTCGACGGCGAGGACATGGTGGTAGATGAAGAATGGCAGGGAGTCTATTGGGATGGCAGGGCGGCCTCTGCTTCGAGGGTGGCGAGATGGCGCCTGAGAGGCCACATCCGAATGTCGTGCAACTGGCTCACGACTGCGGACGTGGACACGCTGGGATCATCTAGTCTCTCCTCGTCCCTCGCTTTGTCCTCCTCTGCGGTGAGGATCGCCAATCGCGCATCATGGATTGCCTCGGCCAGGCCGCTGTTGTCGGGAGGAAGGTCAAGCCGAGCCCGCAGCCGCTGGTTCTCCGCCTTCAGCCGCTCGTTCTCGGCGACGAGGGCGGGGACTCGGTCCAGCGCCTCCGACCCATGTCGGAGGGCCGTGATACAACATTCGATGTCCGACGGAAACTCTATGTACGACATGATGAAGAATGAGAACGGCGTCAACGCAGCACACCCCACTCTCCGGGGACAACAACCAGGATGACGAGAAGGAGGAGGAGGATGACGAGATCACGACGGCCGACCGCGCTCTTGACCAGTTCCCAGTGCTCCTGCTCGTCTTTGATCAGCTCCCTGACGAATTCCAACTGCTTCTTGTTGTCGACGAACAATTCCCTGATGAGTTGTTCTTGTCGCTGAAGGAGGATGCCTTGTCTCTCCAGTTGTCGCGTTGCGTAGAGCACCAACTCCAGTGGAGTCGAGGACATGATGAAGAATGAGAAGAGTCTATCTCGGCTCGATGGACAGAACGCTCCGGCCCCTGGCAATCTTGCTCCAATGCCTTTCGATGGTGGCCACCGTCCCTACCACGACCATGGGCATCTCTCCACAGAGGTTCCGCGGATCGCGTTTCTCGAACACGATGGTCCACGCCCCCTCGATGTCGGATTTGGCGTCGAGGCTGTCGATGATGCGCTGTTTGGCAGCGAGCTCTTCTCTGAGAACTTGCATTTCCTTCTCTGTTTGTTGCAGTAAAGGGACGGCGGCGGCGAGGAAGGACATGATGAAGCTACTTCGGGGAGGGGGGAGAGGTGTGGCTCGATGAGATGTGCCAGGCCTCGCACCACTGCGATGGGCCACTGTCGGCCGGGGTGAAAAAGTGAAAATGGGCAGGGACGGGCCGGCCAGCCTCGGCAACCTGTCGGGCCGCTGTGGAAATGGCCTTGGGGTCGCGACTCCGACTCAGTCGGGCTTGGGCTTGCTGCATGATGAATGACGGAGTACATTTCAACGCCACACACAGCGACCCTCCTTCGACCAACCACCACCATGCTCCCCTTCCCCGAACGAGAGGCTGAGAGAAGGGCCAGCCACACGGCTCCCAAGCGCAGACGCCGGCCCGAGGACGAGGGCGACGAGCTGCGTGAGGAGGTCAAGGTGCCCGAGGACGTCTTCAACGACGACAGCGCGGCAGCGAAGGGACGCCGGGCCAGGGAGGTGCGTGCTCTAGTGGCCTACTACGACCTCGACGACGACACGGTGTGCTGGCTCCTGTACAACGAGGACGAGAGCAACGAGTTCCGCAACGCCCGAGGAGAGAAGATCCCTTCGCCAGTCGACGAAGAGAAGGACCCGGAGGCATCCATCAAGCTACTCAAGTTGTGGAACTCTTCGATCGCGGAAGGATTGAGCTGGAAGTTCGTCGACAACCTATGGAGAGATCACAACCTCCATGGGCCATCCTCCATCCGTCAGAATCCGGATGGAGTGGTGACTAGCGAAGACTACAACGTTCACGGCGTCCCCCGCCGCGCCGACAACCCATACGGGCCCATCACCATATCGCGCTCAGGGAATGGACGTGTGGCGACGAAAGAATGGCGGACTCCGGGGCTCCCCCATCTCATGATCAGATGGTTCGCCAACAAGGACATGACAATCTACTACCTCCGATCGGCTCGTGGCCTGCAGGCCGTCAATGCAGAGAAGGCAGCGACCGTCATGGACCAATACAACGCGGCCGCGCTGCAGTGGGTGCAGGACAGGGTGCGCCGCATCGACGAGGCGCTGCAGTCCGTTCATGCCCCCGACGTCGTGGAGCGCGGGCTGGCCAGGATG
>Ga0302314_10019428_pt1 | contig 11290 bp, 9 predicted proteins | sample III_Palsa_N2_3_FD_200533 | JGI IMG/M metagenome (GOLD analysis project Ga0302314, IMG submission 200533) | Peat permafrost microbial communities from Stordalen Mire near Abisko, Sweden - III_Palsa_N2_3 | ecosystem: Environmental > Terrestrial > Soil > Palsa > Peat permafrost | place: Sweden... | reverse complement strand
GGTGGCGGCCGTCTCGGCCGTCACCGGCCTCGGCTGACCCTCAGGCGTTCTCGAGCTCCGGCCACAGGCCCCGGCGCTCGGGGCCCAGCAGGCGCTGGGTGTAGATGCCACCGAGATGGGTCGACCGCCAGGTCAGCATCGACTGGGCCAGCGGGAGGACCACCTCGGGATCGGTGGTGACCGTGCGCCACGTCGGGTCTGCAGCGAGGTCGAAGCAGAGCCAGGAACTGTCCGAGAAATGAACGTAGGCGTGGGTGTCGGTCCGCTCCACGGCGAGGTTGTAGCGCTCGAGCTTGGCGTCGGGCCCGCCGGAGGTGCGGGTCGGACCCATTCTGATGTCCCGCCAGTCCCACTCGTAGTGGGCAGCACTCCGCCAACGCTGCGGAGTGGACCCGTCCAGGAAGGGGACCAACGAGGACCCGTCGCACTGGGTGGGCACCTCCTGTCCGAGCAGCTCGGCCAGCGTCGGCAGGATGTCGATCCCTTCGGTGTACTCGGTCACCACCCGGCCGACCTGGACCGGTCGACCGGGGTGGCGCACGATGCACGGGATCCGGTAACTCTCCTCGAAGAACCCGAGCTTCCAGACGAGACCGTGGTCACCGAGTTGCTCGCCGTGGTCGGACGTGACCAGGACCAGCGTGTCATCGAGGGTTCCGGCCGATCGCAGGTACTCCACCACCCGACCGAGCTGGTGGTCCACCTCGGACACCATGCCCAGATACTGGGCCCGTAGCTGCGCCATCTCGATGGGGTCCTCGGGAGCCCGCAACAACCCGTTGCCGAGGGCGAAGTCGTAGAGGGGGTGGAGCCCGGGCACGGGCGGGATCGGTTGGCCGACCTCCTCGAGTGGGTACCGGGTGGCGAACTCACCGGCGGCGGCGTAGGGGAAGTGGGGCCGGAGGTAGCTGGCATGGGCGAACCACGGTCCGTCCTGACGGTCGATCCAGGAGATCAGCCCATCGGACAGGAAGGCGGACGCGCTGTGCTCGGCCGGCCGGTCCGGCTCGGATCGCAGTGCCTCGGGCGCACTCAAGGTCCCGTAGCCGAGCTCCTCCAACCACTCCAACCAACCGATGAAGCGCCCGTCGAGTGGGAGGACCGCATCGAAGCCGGGGAGCACACCCTCGTAGGTGTCGAGGCGGGGGTCGGATGCATCGGGGACGATGGACGGGTCGACGCCCTGGTCGGTGTAGCCGAAGAGGGCGGGCGCATAGCCGGCCCGGCGAGCCAGCCGCGCCACGTTGTCGAATCGGTCCTCGAGCGGGGCGCCGTTGGCCACCACCCGATGGTTCATCTGGTACATGCCGGTGTACAGCGAGGCCCGTCCCGGGGCACAGGGCGCGGCCTGGCTGTAATGAGAGGCGAAGCGGACGCCCTCGGCCGCCAGCCGGTCCAGCGTCGGCGTCGACACGACCGGGTGCCCGGCGATGGAAAGGCAGTCGGCGCGGAACTCGTCGAGGGTCACGAAGAGGACGTTCACCCGATCCACTCTTTCATCCAGCCGGCGACCCGACCACCATCGGTGGCAACGGTGGAGGCCCGGTGGGGGCAGGGAGTCGACCGCATCCACCACGCGAGGGCACCGTGTACGGCGGCGTCCGCCCCGGGGGAGGTGCCCTGGGCCCTGCATAGACTCGGCGCCCATGGACCACGTCGACGTCTTGATCCTCGGGGCCGGGCTCTCCGGCATCGGAGCTGCGTGCCACCTCGAATCCGAGCGGCCCGGGACCACCTACGCCATTCTCGAAGCCCGCGAGGTCATGGGCGGCACGTGGGACCTCTTCCGCTACCCGGGCGTGCGGTCCGACTCCGACATGTTCACCCTGGGCTACCGCTTCCAACCGTGGGTCGAAGCCAAGGCCATCGCCGACGGCCCGTCGATCCTCGAATACATCCGATCGACGGCCCACGCGCACGGTGTCGAGGACCGGATCCGTTACCGCCGTCGTGCGTTGTCGGCCTCGTGGTCGACGGCGGACGCCCGGTGGACGGTCGAAGTCGAACACACCGACACCGGCGAACACGAGCAGGTCACCTGCGGATTCTTGTGGGGTTGCACCGGCTACTACCGATACGACGAGGGCTACCGACCCCGGTGGGAGGGCGAGGAGAGCTTCCGCGGGCGGATCGTGCACCCCCAGCACTGGCCCGAGGACCTCCTGTGGGGGGGCACCCGGGTCGTGGTCATCGGCAGCGGGGCCACGGCGGTCACGCTGGTACCCGCCATGGCCGAACGGGCGGCCATGGTGACCATGCTCCAGCGCTCCCCCACCTACGTGGTGGCGCGGCCGGGCACCGACCGGTTGGCCGACAGACTCCGCCGGCGTCTGCCGGCCACTGTCGCCCACGCCATCATCCGCTGGAAGAACGTGCTGCTGACCCACTACAGCTTCCAGCTCAGCCGGCGGAATCCCGAGTTCGTCAAGAAGGGGATCCGCAAGGGAGTCGTCGGGGCACTCCCCGACGGTTACGACGTCGACACCCACTTCGGCCCCCGCTACAACCCGTGGGAGCAACGGCTGTGCCTGGTGCCCGACGGCGATCTGTTCAAGGCCATCTCCGACGGGCGCGCCGAGGTGGTGACCGACACCATCGAGACCTTCTACGAGAACGGGATCCGCCTGGCGTCCGGGGTCGAGCTCGAGGCCGACATCGTCGTGACGGCCACCGGGTTGAACCTGCAGTTCCTCGGGGGCATCACCCTCGACGTCGACGGGACGCCCGTGAAGCCCGGCGATGCCGTCGTCTACAAGGGCATGATGCTCTGCGGCGTGCCCAACCTGGCCGAGACGTTCGGGTACACCAATGCCTCGTGGACGCTCAAGGCGGACCTGACCGCCGGCTACGTCTGCCGGCTGCTGGCGACCATGGAGGACTGTGGGATGCGTCAGTGCACACCGGTGGGACCCGACCCGACCCTTCCCACGGAGCCGTTCATCGACTTCTCGTCGGGGTATGTCACCCGGGCGGTGGCCGACCTTCCCCGCCAGGGGGCCACGGCTCCCTGGCGGCTGCACCAGAATTACCTGCGGGACACCTGGCTCCTGCGCCACGGCCCGGTGGTGGACGGCATGGTGCTGTCCAACCCGGTGCCGGCGACGGCCTCGGCGCCGGCCGTGCCTGCCTGACCGAGCAGTCGGCCGCACCGGACGGCACCGGCGGCGGCTAGGATGTCATCAGCTGATGACTTCTGAACGCCGAACCTCGCTCCTCGTCCCGACCCTGGTCTTCGTCGGGCTGCTCGTGGCCATAGTGAGCAGCCTGGGTGCCCCGATGATCCCGTCGATCGCCCAGTCCGACCACGTGTCCCTGAGCACGGCACAGTGGGTCCTGACCGCCGCCCTGTTGACCGGTGCCCTGGCCACGCCGGTCATGGGCCGCCTGGCCGACGGTTCCCGGCAGCGGGCCGTCATCGCCTGCACCCTGTCGGTCGTACTGGCCGGATGTGTGCTGTCGGCAATCTCGACGTCCTTCGTGGTGCTGGTCCTCGGTCGGGGGCTGCAGGGATTCGGACTCGGGTTGCTGCCGGTCAACATGGCGATCGCCCGGCGCAACCTCGATCGTGAACGGGCCGGCAGGGCCATCGCCACGCTCTCGGTGTCGACGGCGATCGGCGCCGGCCTGGGCTACCCACTGACCGCGCTGGTCGCCCAGGTGTACGACGTCCACGCCGCCTACTGGTTCGGCGCCATCGTCGTGGCCTGCGCCCTGGCCTGCTCGCTGGTGACCCTGCCGTCGCGGACCCCGGCCGCCCGTCGCCCGTTCGACGTGCCCGGTGCGGTCCTCCTCAGCCTCGCCGTGACCGGGGTGTCGGTCGTACTGAGTGAGGGCGGGAGCTGGGGGTGGACGTCGGTCCGCTCCCTCGGCACCGTGGTCGCCTGTGTCGCGTTGTTGGCCATATGGGTACCCCACGAGTTGCGGAGCCCCCACCCGCTGGTCGACCTCCACCACCTGACCAACCGGTCGGTCCTCATGGCCGACATCGCCGGGTTCCTGATGTGTATGTCGCTGTACCTGGTCGTTCCCATCGTCGTCGAGTTCGTCCAGGTTCCGGCGTCGACCGGGTTCGGCTTCGGAGCGTCGGTCCTGGTATCCGGTTTCGTGATGGTTCCCCTGTCGGTCGGGACGTTCCTCGCCAGTCGTTTCCTCGTCCCCTTCGAGCGGCGCTTCGGGGTACGCAGCATGATCCCGATCGGTGCCCTCGTGTTCGGCGCCGCATCCGCCTACTTCGCCATCAGCCACGGCTCGCTGATCGAGGCCTTCGTCACCATGGGGATCGTCGGCCTGGGCATCGGTTTCACCTTCGCCGCCATGCCCGGATTCATCATCCGCGCCGTCCCGGCGGCCGAGACCGGCAGCGCCACCGGCTTCTACCAGGTCCTCCGGAACATCGGGCTATCGGTCGGTAGTGCGTTCGGCGCCGCCGTCCTCCTCGCCTACACGCCGCACGGGGCGACCTTCCCTGACGTCAATGGATTCCGGGTCACCCTTCTTGTCTCGGCCGGCCTCGCCGTACTCACCGCCGTACTGGCCTTCGTCCTTCCGGGCCGCGCCCAGCCGGTCCCGGTCCATCCGGCCGGCAGTGTGCACGACGTCACCGAGGTGCGGATGGAGGAAGAGGCGCTGCTGCAGGCCGGTGGTGCCCTGTTGGCCGACGAGCTCGACCTCGAGGCCGGCGACCGGTCGTGAGCGCGGCATCCGGTTCCCGGGCGACCAAGAGCACCCGGCGCGCCTACGACGCCGATGCCACCCGCCAGGCACTACTGGCGGCGGCCCAGCGGTTGTTCGGCCAGAAGGGCTACGAGCGGACCACCACCCGGGAGATCGGTGACGCCGCCGGAGCCGACCCCGCGCTCATCGCCCGGTACTTCGGATCGAAGGCCGACCTCTATCTGGCGGCCGTGGCTGCGGACCGGCTCACCGACCGCGACAGCCCGTCGGACCCGGACAGTATCGACTCACCCTTCGCCGACCTCGCCGAGGTGGCCGAGGTGATCCTGCGGAGCACGGCTGCCCATGGGCCCGGCCCGATATTGCAGGCCCTGGCCCGCGACGACGCGTCGCCCGAGATCCGGGCGGCGGCGGCGGCCCGCCTGATGTGGCGGGTGGTGGAGCCGATCGCCGCCGAGTACGAGGCGGCCGACGTCGACCGGCCGAACCTGCGGGCCCAGGTGGCCGTGGCCGCGGTGATCGGGGTCGCCCTGGGTCGCTCGCTCGGTTGGTTCGACGAGCTGCACGGTACCGATCCCGAGGAGCTCGCCGGTCTGCTCGTCGACGCGCTGGGACCGCGGCAATGGGGCGCGGAGGTGGACCCGGCCCTCCGTCGGCTGCCTCCGGGTGCTTGATCGGGCAATTTGCGGCAGGGCTGTCGATTCGCGGCAAGTCTGTTCGTCGGATGGACAGAGAGGCTCGAGACACGGGCCGCCGAAGGGAGCCGAAATGGCCGAGTACCTGGTCCTGATCTACGGGGACGAATCAGCAATGGATGAAGCCGCGCCGGCGGAGATGGCGAAGATGATGGAGGGACACCGCCAATTCGGCCAGAAGTACGCAGCGGCCCTCCGGGGAGGGAACGCCCTCCAGGCATCCGCTACCGCCACCACCATCCGCAGCGACGGGGTCGGAGGGTCCACCATCACCGACGGTGCCTTCGCCGAGACCAAGGAGGCCCTCGGGGGCTACTACCTGCTGGAGGCGCCCGACCTGGACGTGGCCATCGCCATGGCCAAGGAGATCCCGGCGCCCAACGGCGGCGTCGAGGTCCGACCCATCCGGCCGATCGACTGAGTACAGACCCGCGGTGGATGCCTCGGTAGAGGCCGCAGTCGCCGACGCGCACCGTCGTGAGTGGGCCTACGTGCTCGCCGCGACGGTGCGGGTGACCGGCGATATCGACCTCGCCGAGGAGTGCGTCCAGGACGCCTACGCCCGTGCCCTCACGACATGGCCCGTCCAGGGTGTCCCCTCCCGACCGGGGGCATGGCTGACCACGGTCGCCCGCAGACGCGCCATCGACATGTTGCGACGACGGACCACCCACGACCGGGTGGTCCCCGCGTTGGCCGGGTTCGACGACGCAGACCACGAACCGGCCGACCATGGCGGGGTGATCGCCGACGACCGGTTACGCCTGATCTTCACCTGCTGCCATCCAGCCCTGGCCCCCGAGTCGCAGGTGGCGCTCACCTTGCGGCTGATCTGCGGCCTGACCACCTCCGAGGTGGCCCGGATGTTCCTGGTCCCCGAGGCCACGATGGCGGCCCGCATCACCCGGGCCAAGAAGAAGATCGCCACCGCCCGCATCCCCTACCGCGTGCCGGGACCCGACGAGTTGCCGGACCGGATCGACGCCGTTCTCACCGTCGTCCACCTGGTCTTCACCACCGGTCACACCGCGCCACAGGGTGCTGAACTGGTGCGCACCGACCTGGTCGAGCGGGCCCTGCACCTGGCCCGGATGCTCCGATCGCTGCTGCCCGACGAACCGGACGTCGCCGGTCTACTGGCACTGATCCTGCTGACCGACGCCAGGTTGCCGGCGCGGACGGCCGAAGACGGCACGCTCGCCCTCCTTGCCGACCAGGACCGCAGCCGGTGGGACGCCGACAAGATCGCCGAGGGACTCCGCCTGGTGCGAGAGGCGCTCGAGCGGCGACCGCCGGGCCGGTTCGCACTCATGGCCGCCATCGCCGCCGTGCACGCCGAGGCACCGACCTGGTCGGCCACCGACTGGGCCGAGCTGGTCGGTCTCTACGACTTGTTGGTGACCATCTGGCCGTCGCCGGTGGTATCCCTCAACCGGGCGGTGGCCATCGGCCTGGCCGAAGGACCTGAGGCCGGGCTCGCCGCGCTCGACGCCCTGGCCGGCGAGCCGCAGTTGGCCGCCTACGGCTACCTGGCATCGGCTCGGGCCGACTTCCTCCGCCGGCTGGGCCGGGTCGACGAAGCCGCTGACGCCTATCGCCAGGCCCTGGCCGTCACCGAAAACGCCGTCGAAGCCGGGTTCCTGTCCGCCCGCCTGGCCGAGGCCGACCACGACCTGCGATCGGCGCCCTGAACGCAGGGTTCACGAACCCTGAAGTCCGGCGACGACATCGGGGTGGAGGGGCGGCCCACCTTCGACGATGCGATCGACGAACGCCGCCACATGGCCGTAGATGTCGCGACTCGCCTCGGCCCACGGCATCAGGATCTGGAACACGTGGAACATGCCGGGTACCTCGTGGGCGTGGGTGTCGACTCCGGCCTTCTCCAGACGCTCGACGAATCGCCGGATCGGATCGCGGAACATCTCGTCGCCTCCCCACGAGATGGAGGTGGGAGGGAACCCGTCGAGGACGGCGTCCACCGCCGACACGTACCCACTCGACGCATCCACCCCGTGGAGGTAGGAGGCGGTCGGAATGTTCCACGGAAGTATGTCCGACTCGGCGTTCTCCGTGATCGAGGGCTCGTCGAGACTCAGGTCCACCTCAGGTGAGAAGAGGATCATGCCCGCCGGCCGCACCAGGTGATCGTCGCTGAGGGCAGCCACCGCCAATGACGTCGCCAGGCCTCCTCCACCCGAGTCGCCCGAAACGAAGAGCCGCTCCCGGGGAACGCCGGAGGCCACCATTGCGTCCAGTATGTGGGAGGCGTCCTCCAGGCCGGCCGGAAAGGGGAACTCGGGGGCGAGCCGGTAATCGGCGACGAACACCGCGCATCTGGTGCGGGCACAGATGCGCGAGGTGAAGGCGGCGTACATGGTGGGCGACGTCCCGATGTAGCCGCCGCCGTGAAGGTAGAGGACGACACCCTGGGACTCGGCCTCCCGGGGAACGTAGAGGATGCCGGGTACCCCGCCCAACTCGCTGTCGATGAGGTCGACGTCGCGGGAGTGCACAACCGGGGGCATCACCACTTTGCACAGGTCGTCGAGAAGGAGCTCGATCGAACGGAACTCGGCAATGGGCAGCGACGAGCAGTACCCCATGAACGACCGGAGCACTTCCCGGGTGACGCTGGTGCCGAAGTTGGCGAGCAGGTTCGAGTTGCCCCGCAACGGCTTGCGGAACGGCAGGCGGGCCAGGGCGGCCACCATCTGCTGGGCGAGGAGGACGGTGTCGATCGCCACCACCGGCTTGGGGGCGGTCCGAACTTCGGGCCTGTCGGCCATCACCATGGTCAGGCTCCCTCGTCGTGTCGTCCGGCCTCCAGGCTACCGGCGGGTCAGTGCAGGGTGGCCAGAGCCTCGTTGAAGGTGGCCGACGGTCGCATCACCAACGCGGCGAGCGCCTCATCGGGAAGGTAGTAACCCCCGATGTCGACCGGCGACCCCTGGACGGCGAGCAGTTCGCCGACGATGGCCTCCTCGTTGTCGGCCAGTCGGGTGGCGAGGTCGGTGAACGCCGATGCCAGCCCGGCGTCGCCGGTCTGGGCGGCGAGCTCCTGGGCCCAGTAGAGGGCGAGATAGAAGTGGCTGCCGCGGTTGTCGATCCCTCCGAGCTTGCGGCTCGGCGACCGGTCCTCGTTCAACAGCCGTTCGGTCGCCCGGTCGAGGGTGTCGGCCAGCACCTGCGCCCGGCTGTTGCCGGACCTGTCGGCGAGGTGCTCGAAGCTGACGGCCAGCGCCAGGAACTCACCCAGGCTGTCCCATCGAAGGTAGTTCTCCTGGAGGAGCTGTTGGACATGCTTGGGCGCTGAGCCTCCTGCACCGGTCTCGAACAGTCCACCCCCCTCGATGAGCGGGACCACCGACAGCATCTTGGCGCTCGTTCCGAGCTCCATGATCGGGAACAGGTCGGTCAGGTAGTCACGGAGCACATTGCCGGTGACCGAGATGGTGTTCTCCCCGCGTCGGATGCGCTCGAGCGAGAGAGCGGCGGCGGCCACGGGCGCCAGGATCTCGATGCGGAGGCCGTCGGTGTCGTGATCGCCGAGATAGCGGCGCACCTTGGCGATCAGGTTGGCGTCGTGCGCCCGGCCTTCGTCGAGCCAGAACACCGCCGGGTCGCCGGTGGCCCGGGCCCGGGCCACGGCCAGCTTCACCCAGTCGCGGATGGGGACGTCCTTGGTCTGGCACATGCGGAACACATCGCCGGCCGCCACCGGTACCTCGAAGACGATCTTGCCGGATTCGTCGGTCACCCGTACCGAACCGGTGGTCGGGATCTCGAAGGTCTTGTCGTGGCTGCCGTACTCTTCGGCGGCCTGCGCCATCAGCCCGACGTTGGGGACCGAGCCCATGGTCGACGGATCGAATGCGCCATGTGCCCGGCAGTCGTCGACGACGACCTGGTAGACGCCGGCGTAACTGCTGTCAGGTATGACGGCGAGAGTGTCCTGCTCGGTCCCGTCCGGGCCCCACATGTGGCCCGACGACCGGATCATCGCCGGCATCGAGGCGTCGACGATCACGTCGCTCGGAACGTGCAGATTGGTGATCCCCCGGTCGGAGTCGACCATGGCCAGGTCCGGACCGGCGACCAGCTCGAGCTCGAACGAGGCACGAATGGCGTCACCGTCGGCCAGGGCGGGCAGCCCGTCGAGGATCGCCCCCCATCCGTCGTTCGGACGGAGACCGGCATCGGCCAGAACCTGGCCGTAGGCAGCGAAGGTGCCCGGGAAGAAGGCCCTGACCACGTGGCCGAAGATGATCGGGTCCGAGACCTTCATCATGGTCGCCTTGAGGTGGATCGAGAAGAGCACCCCGACATCGGCCGCCCTGGCGATCTGGCGGTCGAGGAAGGTCCGTAGGTCACCGACGCGCATGACGGCGGCATCCACGACCTCGCCGGCCAGCACGGAGATGGGGGCCCGCAGCTCGGTGGTGGTGCCGTCATCGCCCATCAGCTCCACGCGCAGGGAGCCGGCTTGGGCCATGACCGCCGACTGCTCGGTCGACCGGAAGTCCCCGCTGTCCATGTGGGCGATGTTCGTCCTCGACTCGGACGACCACGCGCCCATGCGGTGCGGGTGGGAGCGGGCGTAGTTCTTCACCGAGGCCGGGGCCCGGCGGTCCGAATTCCCCTGGCGCAGAACCGGGTTGACGGCGCTGCCCAGGATCCGGCGGTACCGGGTGAGCGTCTCCACCTCCTTATCGGTGGTCGGGTCCTCCGGGTAGTCCGGTACGGCGAAGCCCTTGGACTGGAGCTCCGTCACCGCGGTCTTCAGCTGCGGGACCGAGGCGGACACGTTCGGCAGTTTGATGATGTTGGCCTCGGGGGTGAGCACGTCCCGACCCAGCTCGGCCAACTCGTCGTCGATCCGCTGGTCCTCGGCGAGGTACTCGGGAAACGCGGCGATGATCCGCCCGGCCAGGGAGATGTCCCGCTTGGTGACATCGACTCCGGCCTGAGAGGCGTAGGCCTGCACCACCGGGAGGAGGGAGTACGTGGCCAGCGCCGGCGCCTCGTCGGTGTGGGTGTAGATGATGGTCGATCTGGTCACGCGGGCTCCGTCGTCAGTCGTCAGATGGTCGCCCAACGTTAGACGGACCGCCGGAGGTGCCGACCAGTCGGGAGGCGCGTCGACAAGGTCCGCTCTGGGACACTGGTGCCTCATGTTCGCGCTGGTGATCGGTCTGGTGAGCGTCGGCTGCCGCTCATCGGCTTCGAACTCGGGGCCCCTATTCGGGCCCCTACGGGCGACAGGGCCGAAGTGGTCGGCTCGGTGGTGCTGATGGCGGTCGGGGTCGCCATTGCCGCCGGGTTGCTCTGACCAACTCCCGGCGTACCTGTGGTCAGCCCCCGATGACACCGCCGTGGGATCCCACCACGGTGGCGGTGGCCGGGAACGGACCTTCGTCGAGCCGTGACCCGATGCCGGACTGGAAAGCGGTGAAGGCGGCCGACGAGTCCAGGGGGTTGTCGTCGGCGTCGAGGACGGCGACGTGCAGGAAGGTCACCCCATCGTCGAGCCGCAGCGCGATGTAGCGGATGCCGGCGGTGTCGTTCTCGGCCAACTCCTCGAACACCGCGGCGATCAGCCGTGCGTTCTCGTCGGCGCACTCGGGCTTCGTGCGGTAGCGGATGACCCGGGTCTCACTCATGGTGTGGCTCCCTGTCGATAGGTATGACGCGGCCAGGCCTCACACGGCCCGCATGGAATTGTTCCGGGGATCGTGGGTGACCTCGGCCAGCCCGAGTGCCTCGAGCAGCGGTGGCAGGTACATCCCGAATCGGCCCCGATAGCCCTTGCGCAGGCCGTACCAACCGCCGACCGGGTTGTCGCCCGACCGGCCCCAGGCCTCGACGGTGCCGGCGGCGGGTTCCTTCTTCTCGTCGGCGGCGCCGAGTGGAACCCAGTC
>Ga0302314_10019426_pt1 | contig 11291 bp, 9 predicted proteins | sample III_Palsa_N2_3_FD_200533 | JGI IMG/M metagenome (GOLD analysis project Ga0302314, IMG submission 200533) | Peat permafrost microbial communities from Stordalen Mire near Abisko, Sweden - III_Palsa_N2_3 | ecosystem: Environmental > Terrestrial > Soil > Palsa > Peat permafrost | place: Sweden... | reverse complement strand
GGACGTGAGCGACGAGAAGGTGACGGTGCCCACCGTGCCCGGCACGGACGCGGTGGCCATCGTCGCGATGCCGGTGAGCGTACCCGCCGTCGCGGCGCCGCCGCAGCCGTACGGCGTGATCTGCACCTGGTACGTCGTGCTCTGCGTCAGCGCGCCCTCGGAGCCCGTGCCCAGCACGCACGAGTTCAGCGCGGAGCCGTTCTTGGCCAGCGTGATCGGCCCCATGAACGTGGTGCTGTAGCTGCCCACGCCGTACTTGACGAGGTACGAGTGCGGCTGCGTCGGCCACGACGCCACGTTGGGCGTGTTCCACGTGACGCGGATGGTCGTGTCTGCGCGCACCGCCACGATGGTGGAGGAGGCCAGCGCCGTGGGCGCGGCCATGGTGGTGAGCAGCACGGGGCCCGCCGCGCCGCCGCCGCCTACGGCCTGGATGGTGAACGACACCTTGGCGGAGCCGCCGACGTTCGTCAGCAGCGAGCCGGGCGTCGCCGCGCCCAGCGTGGCGGTCCAGCACCCCGCGATGCCGTACACGCTGGGGCCCGCGACAGCCGTCTCCGTGTACACCGTGCCCGTGAGCGTGCTGCCGCTGGGCGTGCCGGTGGACCACTGCACGACGTACGACGACGCGCCGCCGCTGGGCGGCGCCCAGTAGATGGGCTGCGTGACGGTGTTGGCGGCGTTGCCCGACACGAGGGACGACAGCGTCGGCTGGCCGTACGCCAGCGAGCCGACCACGGGGGTCGACCCAAAGTTGTTGGCCACCACCGCCGCGGGCGGTGTCCACCCCGCCTGCACCGCCGACTGCGTCCCGCTCTGCGGCACGCCAATGCTGACGTTCGTGGCCGTGACGCCGACGTAAATGGGCACGTTGGGCCCCAGCCCCGTGAACGTGCACGAGCCGCCGCCCGCGCCGCCCGACACGAGGGTGACGGTGCCGGTAAAGGCGGTGCCCAGCGCGGACGTGGAGCCGTACGCCACGCTGTAGCCGGACGGCGCGCCGCCGGAGGGCGGCGCCGCCCACGAGAACGTGATGGACGACGCCGAGGACGACGGCGTGATGGTGCCCACCGTGCCGGGCGGCGCGACGGCGCCGCCGCCCACGCTCGCGTACAGCCCGACGGTGCACTGGCCGCCCGTGTACGACGGCACGTTGGCGGCGGACACGGTGCCCTTGGTGGCGTCGAACGACACGCCGGCAATCTCGATGATGCACTGCCCCAGCGAGATGCCCGCCGCCGACAGCGTGGCCGACAGGTTGACGGTGTTGACGGGCGCCACCTGCAGGATGCCCGCCAGCGGCATGCCCGACGAGTACGCGGTCTGCGACACCAGCACGGGCAGCACCTGGCTGTACGTCGTGCCCGTGCCCACGTTGACGGAGGTGGAGGACGCGTAGTTGGTGGAGTCGTCCGCGTGCAGGAACTGGTACCCCGCCGTCAGGTTGCACACCTCCGACGCCAGCACGTTGACGGTGGTGGTGCCGTTCGTGACCGAAATGACGTAGAAGCCGGCGTTCTGCAGCGCGGACCACGACGTCGCGGCGGAGCTGAAGCTCAGGACGCCCGTCGACGCGTTCCACGACACGTTCTGCGGCGCGGGCACGCCCGACCCCGCCGGCGCCTGCAGCGCCGTCAGGTTGGCGTCCGCCGGCGGCGCCAGCCCCGTCAGCGCGCAGTACGCGTTAAAGTAGCGCGCGCCCATCATGCGCACGTCCTGCGCGCGGAAGTGGGGGTTGGTCCACGCGATCGTCTCGCCCTGCGTGGCCGAGTAGTTGAACTCGTGCGTGCCGTTGGCGTTGGTGACGACGGCGTTGGCGTCGCCCGCGGCGTACTGCTGGATCTGCGCGTTGATGTTGGCGGGCGTGGACGTGACGACGGGGTACGACGCGTTGGTGGTGGGGCACAGGCACCCCAGCACGACGGGCACGGGGCGCGGCTCCGAGTACGGCGCCGTGGTGAGCGCCGTGCGCAGGCCCGCGATCATCGTCGCCAGCGCGGCGCCGTACCCCGTCGACGTGGGCCAGTCCGCCTCGCCCTGGTGCCACATCAGGATGGTGCGGTGGTTGGTGCACCCCGCGAACGTGCCGGAGGGGTGCGGGATGAGCGCGGGCACCGCCTTGATGGCCAGCGCGGCGTTGACCATGCGCTGGTACAGCTTCTGCGGCGGCGACGCGCCCCAAGAGCCGTTGCCGAAGCCCGTGGACGCCACGGCGACGGGCACCACCACCAGCTGGCGCCCCGCCGGCACCGTCTCGGCGTAGTACTTGGCGAACTCGTAGCTGGGCGACACGCCGCCCGTGCCCTGCGACGACGTCCACTCCACGCCGGGGTAGAACACGGGCGCCACGAGGCCGCCGCTGCCCGTCGCGCCCGCCACCTGCGCGCCGCCCCACGGGTCGTTGGGCGCGCCCATGGGCACGCACGTGCCGTACGCCGCCGACGTCAGCGTGGCGCCGCCCAGCGCCGCGGCGCCGGCGGACGTGATGATGAGGTTGCCGTTGGGCGTCGGGTTCGCGGCGGAGGGCACGGCGGGCGTCCACGCCTGCGGGCTGGCCGTGGTGGGCGTGTTGGTCTGGTACAGGTTCAGCATGCCGATCTGCGCGTCAAAGGACCGGGACGACGACTGGTAGAACTGCTGCGCCATGCGCCCCGTCCAGGGGTACGGGCCGTACGGGTCGCTGGGCGACGCGCTCCAGAACAGCACGGCGTTGCCGTTGCGGTCCACCAGCGGCGTCGTCGTCTCGGCGGTCGTGTACGCGCCGGCGTTGGTGGACGTGTCGGCGCCCACCATGTTGGACTGCCCGCCGCACAGCAGGATGTCGTAGCCGCCGGAGCTGCTCACGGGCGACGGCGCGGTGGAGCTCTGGTAGATGGACGCCACGGTGGCGTAGTACGTCGTCAGCGGCGCCACGGACACGCTGGCGGACGTGCCCGACACCTCGACCGTCGTGGGCTGCACGAGGGCGCCGCCGGCCACCGACGCCGAGAACGACACGGCGTACGCCGTGGGCGTGGGGCCGGACACGGGCGGGCTCCACGACACCTGCAGCACCGTGGGTGTGGAGTTGATCAGGCGCAGCGCCGTGGGCGCGCCGACGGTGGCGGAGCTGCCGCCGGAGCCACCGCCGGGCGGGCTGGCGGGAGGCGCGGCGCCATTCGCAAACACGGCCGCGGTCACGGCGCCGCCGATCAAGAACAGAATGGCAATGCCGACAACCCACCACACCCACACGTCCATGGGGGACACGGCAGCGGCGTCTTTACTTTTCTGCGGACGGGCATTTGCGAACCAGGCGGGCCAGCGCCGCCGCGTCGGCGTTTTGTGCCACTGCCACGGCCACCAGCTCGGGCGTGTGCGCGCCGCAGTACTCGAGCGCCAGGCCGTTGCCCGCCACTGCCAGGAACTGGAGCGGCGCCGACCGCTCCGCGCAGAAGCGGATGGCCATCGGGTCTTGCGCAATGGCGGTGGCGCGGATCGCGGGCGTCTGCGTGGCGACAAACTGCAGCGCGGAGCCCTTGCGCCGCACCGCCAGGAGACACAGCTCCTCTGAATCGAGGCTCACGAACTCGAGTGCGTCGGGGTTCTCGAGAATGGCAGCGCGGCAGATGGCGTCCGTCTGTGTCGCGACGAACTGGAGCGCGGACCACTTGCGCTGCACCGCCAGCACGCACAGCTCTTCCGTCTGGCGGCACACGAACTGGAGCGCGTCGGGGTTGTGTAGGATGGCGGCGCGGCAGATGGCGTCCGTCTGGTACGGGAGCAGCACGTGGCGCAGCGCCAGCCCGTTCAGTGAGACGGCCGCGAGTGCCACCTGCGCGTACTCGGCCGGCGTCAGCACGCGCGTGTGCTCGGACTTGGACATAGTGGGTCGGATCGAGGTCACGGCTGCTCCCATCTTGAACGATCTCCGTCCTAAACGCAGCGGAATTTAACTGCGGCGTGCACGCCGCTGCCAGTCCTTCATTTGAACGACGACTGAAACTTGGGAGTTGCGATGGCTCTTCTTCCTTCCGAGTGCGTGTTACTCCATACCGGCGGAGGCCTCGGGGCGTTCCTCTGGATCCGACACCTGGCGGACGGGAGCGACCGCAGGTGGGCGACCACGGCGGTCCGCACCGACGCGATCGTGACCGTGACGGGCGGCTTGAGCTACGAGACGAACGCCCTGGGTGCCGTGTGCTTTGGAGTCGGGCCCGACGCCACCAAGATCGCCTACTTGTACCCGTCGGTCGACTTTGCCTCGGAGGTCGCCGACCGCGTGATGACGGCACTGTCGCACATGTAACAAAGAAAATAAAAAGATGGCCAAGTCCGTGAAGAAGTCCGCCGGCAAGAAGGCCAAGCGCGCGCCGCGGGCCGAGACCGAGTACAACAAGTTTGTGCGCGAGTACGCCGCGCTGTGCGCCGCGGAGCGCCGCGAGTATACGATGGTGGGCGCCGCCGAGGCGTGGGAGCGCAAGCAGGCGCTGGCGCGCGCCCGCGCGCGGATCACGAAGGACAAGTCCGTCAAGAAGCACAAGAAGACCAAGTCGGTCAAGAAGGGCAAGAAGGCCATGGCGGCGGCGTGGTAAGGCCTCGGACAGTCAGCTCCTCCAACTTGAAGTGATCCCTTTTCACGGACGCGCTACAGTTCAAGTTGATGCGACCGCTTGCGCTTGCCATTCGCCCTTTGCTCCGCAAACACTGGCGCGGGCGGCATGTCGGGCACGGCGTCCGTCTCGCCAAAGTAGCCCCTGAACGCCCGGCGCAGCGTCGGAATGACGCGCTCCACGTAGTCCTTTGCTACGTCCGTCTTCAGGAGCGTGTGGCGCGTGGCGCGCCCCCACGCCAGCACCGCTTCCGCGGACTGCGCCTTCTGCAGCGCGTGAAAGATCTTTTGCGGCCCGAACCCGGGTATGCCGTCCGCAAAGTCGTTCTTGAGGAGCAGGCACGCGTCCAGGAAGGCGCCGGCAATGAGGCCCGTCTCGCGCAGCACGGCGGCGTGCTCTACGGCAAAGCACTCGGACGAGCCGAACTTGCAGATGATGAGCGGCGCGCCCGCCGCCAGTGCGTCCGTGTCGTCCGTCAGCACCGCCGCCGCCGCGCCGATGGAGCACAGGTACGCCGATGTCGCCTCGGCCTCGTGCTTGGCCTCGATGCACTCGTACCCGCTGGCCTCCAGTCCCCTCTGGAGGTTGACGTAGTTTTGCTTGGTGGGCGCGTACGGCAGGCGGGCGAGTGGCTTGGGAGACGCTTCGCGCTCCACATCGACCGGCTTGGGAGACGCTTCGCGCTCGGCTTCGGCCGGAGGACCCGGTGAAGCCGGACGCGCAGACGCTGCCTCGCCGTCGACCGGCACCGACGACGGTACTTCCTCTGGTACGGTCGTTGCGTTGGCAGTGGGAGCGCACGGCACGACGTCTGCCGCAGTGTCTACTGGCGGCACGATGCCGTACTTGACGTCGAGCGCGTCGTCGGCCTCGTCCTCATACAGCTTGGTCGTGTTTTCCTCGCGTTCCTTCTTCAACGCGGCAGTGCGCGCCGCGGCGTCGGCGCGCTTCTTGCGCTCGCCGTCCTTGAGGCGCACGTGCGGGCCGTCAAACACCACCTTGGGCACGAGATTGCGCCGCTCCAGTGCGCGGCACAGCCCGAGAAAATAGTCCAGCAGCTCGTCGTCCAGGATACGCCCCGCGCTGAAGCCGTGCTTGTACGCGTAAATCGGGGCGTCGATGGCTACGCCCGATCCCGGCGGCAGCTTGGCCAGCCACACTGCTTCGTCGCGAATAAAGGCGCTGGGCGCGATGCGCCGCAGCGTGGGGAGCAACTGTCGAATCCCCATTCTTTTGCAACCGGCGTTTTTTTTCCGTCCCACGACGCGCACGCGCAAACATGAAGGGTGATCCATGCTCGGAGAAAATGTGCCGTGTCTGTGGCGCGCGCGGCTGCGCCACCATCCGCAAGTGGCGCGCAAACGGCGCGGCGTTCGGCTTTCCCAAGTGCTGCGTCGACGCCTTTTGCGCAGAGCAGACCACGGCCGAGCAGTACCAGTACGCCGAGCACGGCTTTGTGCCGTGCCCCGCACACGTCGAGCTGCTGAAGGCCGGAGCCGTGCTGCAGGACTTTATCGTGGGACGCACGTGCCCCACGCCGTTTCCGTTTGACGGCTTCAACTGACACGTGGCGGCGTGCACGCCGCGTTCTTTGTGGCGCTACTTTATAATTGTGAGAATGGACAGCGCCAAGGCCATGGCCGCGTCGACCGAGGACGTCGCGCAGCTCCGGGCCGAGTACCGCGCGGCGTACGAGCAGCTCCGTGGCGCGCGCAAAGCGCTCGACGACGCAGACACGTCCAGCCTGTCGTCGCTGCTGTCGGACGTGGGCAGCGCCCTCTTTGAAGACCAGAGTTTGCCCGACTTTGAGCGGGCTGTCGACACCCTGCGGTCATGGGGCACGGCGTTCCTGGCGAAGTACAACGAGCACACCTACGAGCTGGAGGAAAAGATGCTGCGCCTGCGCCGCGCCATCGTGTCGACGGTGTCGCGCGACACGCGCGCGCTCCTGCACTTTCTGTGGACCAAGTACGGCACGAGTCTCGACGTGCCGTTCGACGCGTGCACGCGGTACCACTGGTTCCTGCGCAACGGCGAGCGCGCGGCACTGCCGTCCGTGCTGCACGACGTGACGTGCCACGTCGTTCGGCTGGAAAAGACGGACTTTGGTCAGCCGCCGCCCTTTGACCTCGACTGCGTGTACGTGCTGTGCGTGCACGCGTACAGCGCAGCGACAGGGAGCGAGAAGTCGCAGTACTGGGGCGCAACGTTCGAGGAGGCGAGTGCGGCGGCGTTCAATTGTCCGCTGCACATAGGCGCGTGACGCTTCACGCTCGCCGCGATTGAAAGGACACGCTCACCGCAGCGCCACGGCGCCGGCACTGCCGACCGTCAGCAGCGTAGATCCAGCAAGCGACGCCGTAAGCGCTGCATGTGCAGCATCGTTCCCGGCCTTGTACGTCAGAAAATTTTGGCGGGACATGCCCGACAGCTGCAGCTCCAGCTCGAGCGCGTGCGCCTTGGTCACGGCGTTCGAGGGCGCCCACCACGCGTACACCGCGCCCAGCACCAGGGGAATGGGCACGACCCACCACGGCAGCACCCACACGCCGGCAGACGGGTCGGCATTGTTCCACGCCCACGTGCCCCAGCAGATCAGCGCCACGACGATGGTGGTGACCACCGCCCAGAACCACCCCGTCTCGACTGCCCTGTGCGCGCACAGCTCCGCCAGCTCTGCGGCGTCGTCCACGTTGCCGCCCACCCATGACCGCGCTGGAATGGCGCACGCCGCATCCACGTCCAGCCGCGTCGACACCTTGGGGTCGTACGTCTTCTTTGACGTCTTGCCCCGCAGCGTCGGCAGCGTGACTGACAGCGCCTTGACGGCGTTCTGCGCGCCGCGGTCGGTGGCGTACACGTTTTGGATCTCTTGCTCGGACGAAAATGCCGGCATGGTGTTTGCTCCTCCGCCTCCGCCGTCGCCGTCAGACATTCGGTTTTAATTAAAATGGAGGCGTGCCCCACCATCGACACCACGACGCCGCCGCAAAAGGTGCCGCCGCCCGGCGCCGCCATCGAGGCGTACATCAGCCACCGGTGCGGGCACTGCGTCCAGTTCTGGCCCACTCTGTGTGCGCTGAGCGGCAAGTACACGGTGCGGGCGTGGGAATCGTGGACGCCCGACGGCGCCAAGGCGCTGCAGGAGGCGGGGCTCGAGATCTCCAGCGTGCCCACGGTGTACATTGTCTCGGGCGGCACGCGCACGCTGTTTCAAGGCCTGCGGTCGTACGACGCCCTGGCGCAGGCGGTGGACGCCGCAACAGAGCCTGCCGAGGGGCTCGAGGCGGGCGCGACCAAGAAGAGCACGGCGCGCGGGCGGCCGCGCAAGACGCCGGCGTCCGTCGATCCCGAGATTGGCGCGCTGACGCTGGCGCGGCTGACGCTGGCGCGGGTGAAGCTGGCACGGCCCAAGTCCAAGAGCCCGAAAAAGTCGGCGCTGAAGCTCACGGGCGGTCCCGTGACGCGGTCCAAGGCGAGGGCGGCGGCGCTGCGCGTGAGGTGGAGGGAGGGGCCCGACGACTTTCGCGTCATTGAAAAGAAGAAGTGATCGCTCGATGTCTCTCAATCTCAGCCTCAAGCTACTTTCGATCCAGTCTCTGCGCTACGCCGCAAGGATCGCGGTCGCTACGGCCGACGCAATCATGGCGTGCCCAGCATTGCCTGGGTGGATGGTCGACGACGTGCTCTCCAGGCGCCCAGACGTCGGCTGGTTCTGGCCAGGGACCGCCGTGTTGCCCGACGCGCCCGCCGCGGCGCGCGTGCCGTTGCCAAACCCAAAGTAGCCGTCCGCCACGCCGCCCGCCCAGCTGGTCTCGTCGCCTACCGTCCACACGCCATTCGCCGCGCCGCTGAGCGTGATGCCCGCCGTCAGATCCAGCGTCGCGCACCCGTACGTCGGCCCGATGGTCGACACGATGGCGTCGCGGTTCAGCAGCGCGGACGGCGTGTCAAACTGGCCGTCGCTGCCGTTGCCGCCGGTGGGCGTCGCCACCAGCAGCACGGACTGGTTGGATGCCGGCAGCGCGGCGCGCGCGCCCGTCATGAAGGCGTTGTACGCCGTCACCAGGCCGGCGTTGGACGCGGGCCACCCCGACGGCGAGCCGTTGCCGTTGTTGCCGGACGGCGGCACCGTCGACAGCACGACGGAGCCCGACGCAATGGTCGTGCCGACGGACGTGGACGTCAGCCCCGACCCCTGCAGCGACAGCGTGTTGCCGGCGACGCCGGTGACCCAGAAGAAGGCGCCCGTGCTGTCCATGGTGGCGGTGGGCCCGATCCACACCAACTGTCCCGCCGCAAAATACGTGCCGTTGACGACGCCCACGCTCGTGGGCTGGTTGGGCGCCACCTGCTGCACCGACGCCGTGGTGGACGACGAGTCGATCACGCCGTACACCTGGAAGCCGGACGACAGCGTCTGCCCCGCCGTCTGCGGCACAAAGGGGTGGCCCGGCTGCGAGTTGCTGACGCCCAGCGCCTTGCCGGTGAAGGAGCTCGCGCCCACCGTCGTCACGAGGACGTACGTGCCCGCGGCGTTGACGAAGCCGCCGCTGTTGCCCACCCACACAATGTTGCCGGCCACGATGCCCGTCGTGGACGCCACGGGAATGGTGATGGACGCACCCGTGGCCACCATCGTCGCGCCGCTCAGGTTGACGGTGGTCAGCAGCGGCCCTGAGATGACGCCGCTCGCGCTGATGGGGCCGGGGTACGTCTGCGGGATGTCCGTCAGCACGCCGTGGTCGTTGGCGGACAGCGCCACGATGAGCAGCGACGACTGCAGCGAGCCTGCCTGCCCCGCGAACGCCGTGCCGCCGTTGGCGTCGTAGATGTTGGCGTAGCCCGGCTGGATGTTGTACGTGTAGCCGTTGTACGTGATGGAGTTGGCGGCGGTCGTGATGCCGCCAAAGTTGTACATGGCCAGCCCCGGCACCGCCATGTTGTGCACCACCACGCCCGACGCGTTGGTGCCGGACACGCCGCCAATGTACACCGTGCCGGACATGGTGATGGCGACGGTGTGCCACCCCGCCGACGCCGTCGTCGTCCACACGGCGTACGCCAGCGCGCCGGTCGTCTGGTTGGGCGGCGTGACGGTGGCGGCGCCGTCAATGGACACGGAGAACGTGCCCAGCCCCGAGCCGCCAATGTAGTACACGGCAATGTTGGTGCCGCGCACCACGAACGTCAGCGCGCCGGAGCCCGCCACCGTGAGCGAGTACGCGCCCGGCATGCCGCACGTGACGTCCTCCGTCTTGGTGGACAGCGTGCCCGTGGCCTGCACGGGGCACGGGTACGTCACCGAGAAGGGCGTCGTGGGGTTGGCGGGCACGCCGCCGTACTGCAGGTCGGGGTACGCGCCGTTGGACGCAAAGTCCTGGCGCTGGCACGCCAGCACGAGGCCCGAGCCGCCGTCGCCGTACTGCGCCTGCAGCGCGCCGCCCAGCTGCGACACCCACGACGTGCCGCACTCGGACGCGACGGTGCTCGGCGGGTAGATGTTGGACGCGCCCACGCCCGCCGAGATGGAGTCGCCCACGACGGAGATCTGCACCAGCCCGGTGCCGTTCGCCTTCAGGTTTTTCAGCGCCGTCAGGATCGCGGTGTTCCACCCCGCCGGCGTCGCCAGGCCCTGCTGCAGCGTCGCGCCCGTCAGCACCGAGGACGGGATCGCGCCGCCGGCGTACGTAGCCGACACGGTGGCGTACACTGGCGAGCCGTACGGCAGCCCCGTGATGGTGTACGACACCGCCGTCGACGGCAGCGTCACGGTCGTCGGCGACACGAGCGAGCCGCCGGACAGCGACGTGGAGTACGCCACGGCGTACCCCGTCACCAGGTTGGCGTTGGTGGAGGGCGCGACCCACGTCAGCGTCGCGGTCGTGCCCGCGGGCTGCGAGAATGAAACACTGCGTGGCGTCGACGGCGGCGGGGGCGTTTGACTGCCTCCTCCCCCGCCTCCGCCGCCTGAACCGCCACTACCGCCGGCACCAGCGCTCGTAGTAGAACTGGCCGCCCACCACGTGTACAGTCCCCACCCACCCAGCGCCAGCACGACGACTACTATCAACACGACCCACAGGGACACGGCCATCCGCGTTTTATTTTTTTCATCTCCGCCGATCTAATCGACGCGTGCCCCCGTATTTGTCAGAAGGGCCCGTCGAACAGAACAGGATGCAGGCGCACGGCCGTCTCCGCACGGTGCTGGGACTCGAGGTGCTCGAGCTCAGAACGACGCCGTCCACCGAGACGGGAGAACCGTTCGTGCTGCCGTCGTGTACGCTGTACCTTCACGTCGAGTCGCCGGCGCAGGCAAGGGCCGCCGAAGTCGACTACGTGCTGCCGCACGATCTGATCGAAGAGGGCGGCGTGCTGACCGCCGTCGCGGGTCGCATCCAGATCTGGGACACGCCGATCGAGAACCCGTGGGCGCTGCAGCGCATCTTTTACGAGGCGCAGTCGTCGCCCAACGCCCGGCTGGCGGCGGCGACGCAGAATGCGTGCAAGCTCGTGTCGTCGTACCACGGCACGTCGGGCGCCGTGCTGCCGAGCATTCTGAAGGAGGGGCTGCGGCCGTCGTTCGGCATGATGGGCACCGCGTTCTACACCGGCACCTTCTTCAAGGCGGCGCGGTACGCCGTGTTTGAGCAGGACTACCGCCGGCGGCACGCGCCCGTCATCCTGCGCTACCTG
>Ga0302314_10019424_pt1 | contig 11292 bp, 8 predicted proteins | sample III_Palsa_N2_3_FD_200533 | JGI IMG/M metagenome (GOLD analysis project Ga0302314, IMG submission 200533) | Peat permafrost microbial communities from Stordalen Mire near Abisko, Sweden - III_Palsa_N2_3 | ecosystem: Environmental > Terrestrial > Soil > Palsa > Peat permafrost | place: Sweden... | reverse complement strand
CGAGATGAACACGATCGGCAGCGCCACGGCGAACAAGGTCAGGCCCACCAGCACGCCGGCCACGGTGATCAGAAACTGCTTCATGCCAACGTCCTCGGGTGTTCTAGCGCGGCGGCCGGCCGGCGGCGGCTTCGGAACGCGGTCCGAAACGCACCCGAGGTCCGAGGGGGGAATTTGGTCGGAGTGGCAGGATTCGAACCTGCGACCCCCGCGTCCCGAACGCGGTGCTCTACCAGACTGAGCCACACTCCGATGAAAGAGCGCGCCTTATAAGGGAGCCCGAAAACCCCCGCAAGGACACGCCGAGCCGGCACCCGCCAACGCGCCACGTTGCAAGCGGAGGGGTCCTGCGCTATCCCACCGCGCTCGCGCGAGGGCCCGTCCCGACCGTTCCTGCTGGGGAATGGTGTAATGGTAACACTGCGGTTTTTGGTACCGTCATTCTAGGTTCGAGTCCTAGTTCCCCAGCCAGCGCCGCCACCCGTGGCGTCTGTCCGCCTTCGGCCGGCCCCCCGTTCTTCCGCCGAACCTGATACGGTGCTATTCGGCCGGCCAAGTGAGAGGCGGCGGTAGTGGGCTTCAGACGGATCATCGCCGCGTCGGTCACGCTGGCCCTGCTCCTGATCGCGCTCACGGTCGCCTTCGCCTACAGCCTGCTCGGGGCAGGGGCGAGCGCGCGCTTCTGGGTCGATCACACCCATCGCGTGATCGAGCAGAACCAGTCACTGCTCGCGCTCGTGCAACGCACGGAGAATTCCGTCCGCAGCTACCTCCTCAATCGGGACGAACGCTATATTCCCACCTACCGCTCGGCGCAGGCGCTGATCCCGCCCGCGGAAGCGCGCCTCGCCGCGCTCGTCGCCGACAGTCCACGCCAACAAACCCGTGTCCGGGCGCTCAATGAGGCCATAGACGATCGGCAGAGCCTGCTCGAGCGTTCGGTGGCGCTTGCGCGCGCGGGCGATTTCGAAGCGGCTCGGGCCTTGCTGGCGCCCGCTCCGGGCCAGGGGCTCTCGGCGGGCGTCAGGGAGCGCACGGAGGCCGTCCGCGCGACCGAACAAGCCCTTCTGCAGCGGCGCGTGCGCGACGCCGCCGAGACCTCGACGATGACGTTGCTCATTGGCCTGGCGGTGGCCGCGCTCGCCCTGCTGGGCCTGACCGGATTGCTGGTCGACCTGGCGCGGGTCAACCGTCGCCTGAACGCGGCGCTGGCGGACGCCGCGCGGGCGAATGCCGAACGGGAGGCCAGCGACGCCCTGAACAGGGCGGTGTTCGCCAACAGTCCGGACTACCTGCTGGTGATCGAGGTGGAGGGCGACGATCGCTTCGTGGTCAGCGAGATCAATCCCGCTTTCGAGCGGGCGCTGGGCGTCCCGGCGTCCACCGTGCGCGGCAAGAGCCTGAGCGAGCTTGCGCCCAAGGACATCGCCGACCGGATGAACGCGCTGTGCAGGCGGGTGTGCGGGTCGGAAGGGCCGGTGCTCACGCGCGATCGCCTGCCGGGCGCGCCCGGCGGCCCGCTCACCTGGGAGTCGATCCTGGCGCCGGTCAGGAACGCCGAGGGCGTGGCCAGCCGCATCGTCGGCTCGATCAGAGACATCACCTCCAGGGTCCGGATGGAGGAGCGGCTGCGCGAGGCCCAGCGCATGGAAGCCGTCGGCCAGCTGACCGGTGGCGTGGCTCACGACTTCAACAACCTGCTGCAAGTGATCCGGGGCAATCTCGAGCTGCTGGAGCCGCTGGTCAGCGAAAGCGAGATCGGGCGACGGCGGCTAGCACACGCGGTTCACGGCGCCGACCGCGCGGCCCAGCTCACCCGCCAGCTGCTGGCCTTCGCTCGCCGCCAGCCGCTGGCGCCGCAGGTGATCAACCTCTCGCGGCTAGTCGGCGACATGGCCGAGCTGTTGCGCCGCACCCTCGGCGAGGCCATCGAGGTCGAGACCGTGATCGGCGGCGGCCTGTGGAACACCCTCGCCGACCCGGCCCAGGTGGAGAGCGCGATCCTCAACCTGGCGCTGAACGCGCGCGACGCCATGCGTTCGGGGGGCCGCCTCACCGTGGAAGTCACCAACGCCTCGCTGGACGAGGCCTACGCCCACGAAATAGACGGCGTGACGCCAGGCCAATACGTCATGATCGCCGTCTCGGACACCGGCGAGGGCATGAGCCGGGAGACGCGCAAGCGGGTGTTCGAACCGTTCTTCACCACCAAGACCGACGGCAAGGGCAGCGGCCTCGGCCTCTCGATGGTCTACGGCTTCGTGCGCCAGTCAAACGGCCACGTCCGCATCTATTCCGAGGTCGGGCTGGGCACGACCGTGAAGCTGTACCTGCCCAGGTCGCGCGATGCGGTCGCCCGGCCGGCGGCGACGCCGGTGATGCCCTCGGGAGGATCACAGCAGACGATCCTGGTGGTGGAGGACGACGCCAACGTCCGCGCGGCGGCCGTGGCCCTGCTCGACACCCTGGGTTACCAGTGCCTGGAGGCGGAGGACGCGGCCAGCGCCCTCTGCGTGATCGAGACCGGGGCTCACGTCGACCTGGTGTTCAGCGATGTGGTGATGCCCGGCGAACTCAAGACCCGGGACTTCGCCGAGCGGCTGCGCGCGACGTCGCCTGGACTGCCCATCCTGTTCACGTCGGGCTACACGGAGAACGCCATCGTCCACCACGGCCGCCTGGACGACGGCGTGACCCTTCTCTCCAAGCCCTACAGCCGCAACGAACTCGCCCGCAAAATCGCCCAGCTCCTGACAACCAGCGATGAGGACGGCGTCTGACACAGAGCGACAACCCGGCCCCTTTGCTTCCGGCCTAGTGTTCCCTATCGAGGTCGAGGCCGACACTCGATGGCGGGGAGGCGTCACCGCCGTTAAGGGATCGCTGCATCCAGACGACATCGAGCCAGCGGCCGTGCTTGAAACCCGCCGCCCGCACCACGCCACGGTGCTCGAAGCCGAGCGAGCGGTGAAGCGCGATGGACGCGGCGTTGCCGCTGTCGCCGATGACGGCGATCATCTGGCGAAGACCAAGCGCCTCGCAGCGCGCAATCACCGCCTCCAGCAGCGCCTTGCCCACGCCCTGTCCGGCGGCGCCCGGCGCGACATAGACGCTGTCCTCCACGCTGTAGCGATAGGCGGCCCGCGGCCGGAACAGTCCGGCGTAGGCGAAGCCGACAACCTCGCCGGCCTCCGCGACCAGGTAGGGCAGCCCCAGCGCCTCCACGGCGGCCACGCGCCTGGCCATCTCATCGGCGCCCGGCGGCGTCTCCTCGAACGTGCCCAGGCCGTGCAGCACGAAGTGGCCGTAGATGCCGGCGAGCGCGTCGACATCGCCTGGCCGCACCGGGCGGACGATCACGCGGCGTCCTCGTCCTGGATCGCCCAGATGGCGAAGGCGTAGTCCAGCGCCACCTCCTTCAGATGGTCAAAGCGCCCGGACGCGCCGCCGTGCCCCGCTTCCAGGTTGACCTGCAGCATGACCGGCCGCCCGCTGGTGGTGCGCTCGCGCAGGCGGGCGATCCACTTCTCCGGCTCCCACCAGGTGACGCGCGGATCGGTGAGGCCGCCGCGCGCCAGGATCGCGGGGTAGGGCCTGGCCTCGACGTTGTCGTAGGGGCTGTAGCTGGCGATGTAGTCGTAGGCGGCCGGATCCTCGAGCGGATTACCCCACTCGGGCCACTCCGGCGGCGTGAGCGGCAGGGTGGTGTCGCTCATGGTGTTGAGCACGTCCACGAACGGCACGGCAGCGATCACGGCGCCCCAGAGATCGGGGCGCATGTTGGCTACCGCGCCGACCAGCAGGCCGCCGGCCGAGCCGCCATGGCAGGCGATCCGCCCCGCCGCGCCATAGCCGCCCGCCACCAGATGTTCGGCGCAGGCGATGAAGTCGGTGAAGGTGTTCTTCTTCCTGAAGCCCCGGCCGTCGAGAAACCATCCCCAGCCCTTGTCGGATCCGCCGCGCACATGGGCGGCGGCCCAGATCCATCCGCGGTCCACCAGGCTGAGCAGCTGGGTCGAAAACGTGGGCTGCTGCGGATAGCCGTAGGCGCCATAGCCATAGAGCAGCAGCGGCGCCGAACCGTCGAGCGGCGCGCCGCGCCTCATCAGCACGGTGATCGGCACTTGGGCGCCGTCCGCGGCCCGCGCCCACAGGCGGCGCGCCTCGTACCGGGTCGGATCGTGACCGGAGGGGACCTCCTGGGTTTTGCGCAGGGTGCGCGCGCCGCTGGCCATGTCGTAGTCGAACCACTGGCGGGGCGTGGTCGGCGATTGGTAGATGAACCGCGTCGTGGTGGTGTCGTACTCATAACCGCCGCTCAGCGACAGCGCGTACGCGGCTTCGTCGAACGCGATCGCCTGTTCGGCCCCGTCGCGGGCCATGACCACCAACCGGTCGCAGGCGTCCTCCCGCTCGAGCCGCACCAGATGGTCCTTGAACGCCGCGACCCCGGCGATCAGCCGGCCGCTGCGGTGCGGGATCCACTCGCGCCAGCTGTCCGCCGCCGGAACATCGGCGTCGGACACCATCAGCTTGAAGTCGACGGCGTCGCCTTCGTTGGTGCGAATCACCCACCGGTCGCCCCAGTGGTCGAGGTCGTAGCGGAACCCCGGACGCCGCGGAACGGCGATGGTTGGCGCGGCGGCGGGGTCGCTCGCGGGGATCAGCCAGTCCTCGCTGGTCTCCTGATTGCGCACGCCGATGACGATGTGGCTGTCGTCGGCAGTCGTGCCGACACCCAGGAACATGCCCTCGTCCGCCTCCTCGTAGACGAGCACGTCCTCGCTGCCCCGGGCCGGCCGCCGAAACACCTTCGCCGGCCTGGCGTTCTCGTCGCGCCAGACCCAGAACAGCCAGCGCGAATCCGGTGAAAAGGCGAAATCGCCAGAGGCGCTGGTCGGCCCGTCCGGCAGGGTCTCCCCGCTGGCGAGGTCGCGCACGACGATCTGGTGATATTCCGAGCCCTGTTCGTCGACAGCGAAAGCGTAGAGGCCGTGGTCGGGCGAATGGGTGGCGGCGTCCACCGCATAGTAGGCCTTGCCCTGGGCCTGCGCCTCCTCGTCGAGCAGCACCTCCTCCTCGCCGCCGGCCGCGCCGCGCGGGCGCCGCACGTGCCTGGGATGCTGCGCGCCGGGTTCATAGCGGCTGAAGTAGTCGAACGGCCCGTCAGGCGTGGGAACCGAGACGTCGTCCTGCTTTATCCGTCCCTTCATCTCTTCGAACAGCTTCGCCCGCAGCGGTTCGACGCCGGCCAGGACGGCGGCCAGATAGACGTTCTCGGCCGTCAGATGCTCTCGCACCTCCGCCTTGACCCGCGCGGGATCGCGCAGGACGGCCGGCCAATCGTCGTCCTTCATCCAGGCGTACTCGTCGACGCGCACACGGCCCAGCTGTTCGATCCGTCTGGGCTCCTGGCGCGGTCTCGGCGGCGTAGGCGTGGTCATGGCGTCCGGTAGCGCGCGAACCAGGCCAGGATCGCGCTCGATTCGGCGGCTTCCTGCGACGGGCGGTCTGCCAGGCCGTGATGCGAGGCGCCGGGCACGCGGATCATCACGGTCGGGATCGAACGGAGCTTCAGCGCCTGGTAGAACTGCTCGGCCTCGCTGCTCGGCGTGCGCCTGTCTTCCGATCCGACCATCAGCATGGTGGGGGTGGTGACGTTGCCCACGAGCGACAATGGCGATCGTTTCCAGTACAGCGCCTGGTCTTCCCAGGGGTTCTTGCCGAACCAGTTCTGGGCCTGGCTCACATAGAAGTCGACGGTGAGGACTTCGCTGGTCCAGTTGATCACCGGTTTTTGCGCCACGGCCGCCTTGAACCGATCGGTCTTGCCGACGATCCAGGCGGTGAGCAGGCCGCCGCCGGAGCCGCCGGTCACGAACAGGTTGCCAGGATCGACGAAGCCCTTGGCGATGGCGGCGTCCACGGCGCTGATCAGGTCGTCATAGTCGTGGCTGGGGTAGTTGTAGTTGATCTGGTCGGCAAAATCGAAGCCGTAGGAGGTCGAGCCCCTCGGATTGGCGTAGAGCACGACGTAGCCCGCCGCCGCGTAGAGCTGCAGCGCCGAAGCGAATATCGGCCCGTAGCTGGCGTAGGGACCGCCGTGAATCTCCAGAATGAGCGGGTATTTCTTGGCCGGGTCGAACAGCGGCGGGGTGATGATCCAGGCGTCGATAGCCTTGCCGTCGAAGCTCGACTTGACCTCCAGGGGCGTGACTTTGCCCAGCGTCTTGCCCTGGAACAGATCGCCGTTGAGGTGGGTCAGGCGGCGGACGACCCCGTCCTTGACCACGGCGACGTCGCCCGGTTCGTCAGGAGCGCCCTGGGCGAAGGCCAGCGCGCCGTCGCCGGCGGCGCTGAACTCGCCGCCTGTGTAGGGCCGATCGAGTTCCGCCCCGCTCCCGCCGGACGCGAGGTCCTGTAGGTGGCCGGTCAGCGACACCCGCGCCAGCCGGGTCACGCCGTGGTCGGCGTACTGGACGAACAGGCTCTTGCCGTCGGCGGCCCACCGCGGCGAGCCCACGGATCGATCCAGGCCGTCGGTGAGCGAGTGGATGGCGCCGCCGTCGCGGTCCATCACGTAGAGCCTGACGTTCTCGTAGCCGCGGTGGCGTTCATCGAAGCCCACGAAGGCGATCTTGTCTCCCGCGGGCGAGACGCGAGGGTCCTGGGTCGGTCCCGAGCGGTGGGTGAGCTGCGTCAGCGAGCCGTCGGCCAGCGCCACCTGGAACAGATCCGACTCCTGAGGTTCGAGCGCCCAGTTCTTCGAGCGGTTGGCGCTGAACACGATGGCCTCGCTGTCGGGCGTCCACGACAGCTCGCTGCGCTCGTTGAAGGCGCCGAAGGTGAGCTGTCGGGGCGCCCCTCCCTCGGCCGAGACGGCGTAGACATGGCTGAAGCCCGGCTTGAGGTAGCCTTCGCCGTCCGCCCGATAGGTGACGGCGTCGATCACCACCAGCGGGTCCGCCCACTTGGCGCCCTCGGGCTTGGTCAGGGGTGACCCTAGTTTGGCGCCCTCGTCCGGGGTCAACATCGAAAACGCGATGGTGCGGCCGTCCGGCGACCAGGCGAGGTTGTTGGGAGACTGCGGGAGGTCGGCGATACGGGCGCTAACGCCGCTCGCCAGCCAGCGGACGTAGAGCTGCGGGCGGCCATACACGGTGGAGACGAAGGCCAGGCGCTGGCCATCCGGCGACCAGCGGGGTGCGAAGGCGGAGCCCGTACCGGTGACCAGAGGCGTCTGCGCGCCGGTGGCCACATCCACCAGCCAGATGGCGCGCCTGGCGTCGTCGGTCATCATGTCTTCGCTGGACCGGACGTAGGCGACCACGCGGCCGTCGGGGCGGATCTGCGGATCCTGCGCCTCCTGCAACGCGAACAGGTCGCGAGGCTCGAACACCCGCGACGGACCCGCGGCCGGTTCGGCTATCGCAACCCCGCACAGCGAGGCGAGCGCCGCGCCCACCAGCAACATCGATCGCATGTGAGGTCCCCTCCGGTTACGGCCGCGCAGATTCCATACCCAGCTGCGATTGGCCATGGCCGGCGGCCCGTCAGCGCCAGGCGTAGTTGAAGCTCAGGCTGACCCGCGGGGCCTTGGCGAGATTGGGCAGCACCTCGTGTCGCAGCCAGCTTTCCCACATGAAGATTGCGCCAACTGCGGGGGCCAAGGTCACGAAGCCGCGCAGGTTCTCGGGGGCGTCGGCGCGCCGGGGCGGAGCAGCCATCATCAGCGGCAGGCGCGGATCCTCAAGGCGCAGCCCACCCGCGCCGAGCGGTACGGCGACGTAGACCGTGCCGGAGATGACGCTGTGCGGATGGACATGGCCGGAGTGGGCGGCCCCCGGTCTGAGGATGCTGACCCACAGGCTGTCGAGCGCCAGCCGGCCGCCGCCGAGGTCGAACGCGAGGGCGTCCGCGAAGGCGGCGACATGCCGATCGAGGCGCCGCTTCAACTCGGCGAACACCGTGGCCCGGCGGGGAAGGTCATCCAGCGATGCGTAAGACGTGTAACCACCGTAGCCGTGCGCGCGACACCAGGCCCTGCCGGCGCGGTCCTCGGCCGCCAACATGGCGCAGGCGCCGGCCAGATCGGCGTTGAAGGCCTCGAACCCGTGCGGCCCTGCCAGCGAAGCCTGATAGACGCGGGTGACGAAAAGTTCGCGCGTGGTCCCCTCCCCGCGCGTCACGGTCGCCTGCGGTCGGGTGAGGGCATGGCGGCTCCTGGCCTGGCGGTGGCGCACCGGGATGCGCGAGCCCGGCGTCACACGCAGATTAGCTCGTAGCGGCGCAAACCCGCACCGGCAAACGCCGCTCGCCATCATCGCCAGGAGAGGATCATGATCGAAGGCTCATGTCATTGCGGCGCGGTGCGCTACACAGTCGATGCGGCGCCGGAGACGGTGACGGACTGCAACTGCTCGGTCTGCCGGCGGCTGGGCGTGCTGTGGGCCTATTACAATCCAGCCGTCGTGACCGTGGCCGCGGCGCCCGGATCGATCGGCCAATACGTGCGCGAGAACGGACACCTGGGATTCCATCACTGCCTGACGTGCGGCTGCACGACCCACTGGCGGAGCCTCGATCCCGAGCGCGACCGAATGGGCGTCAACGCCCGCCTGATGGACCCCCAGGTTCTCGCCGGCGCGAGGGTCCGCAAGCTCGACGGCGCCGATACCTGGCGGTATCTCGACGAGCCCACGCCTGACGGTGCCTGACCCGCCGTCAGATTTATGACCGGTGGTGAGTCGCGGGCCTCGCCTTCACCAGTGATAAGTTGATAGGCTGGAGCGTGAACGGCCGACCGGCCAAGGAGGACGCTTGTCTCAAGTCGACTATGTCGCGCCACGTAGCGCCGAAGAGGCGGCCAACGCCCTGGCGGCTGGCGGCGCGCTCGCCCGGGCGCTGTCGGGCGGCACCGACCTCTTGGTCCAACTGCGCTCCGGGCGGCTGAAGCCCGGCCTGATCGTTGATCTCAAGCGCATCCCCGGCGCCATCGGCATCCGGCAGGAGGATGGCGGCTTCGTGATCGGCGCAGCGACCCCCGGCGCCGTCATCGGCGAGCATGGTCCGCTTGGCCGGTCATGGCCAGGGGTGGTGGAAGCGGCCACCCTGATCGGTTCGACCCAGGTCCAGGGGCGAGCGACGATGGCGGGTAATCTGTGCAACGCCTCGCCGGCGGCCGACAGCGTTCCGGCCCTGATCGCCGCGCGCGCCGTCTGCGTGATCGTCGGACCCAATGGCCGGCGCACGGCGCCGGCCGAAGCCATCGCCACCGGGCCGGGCCGCACATCGCTCCAGCCTGGTGAGTTCGTGCTGGAGTTGCGGCTGCCGCCGCGCCTGAAGCGCGCGGCCGACGCCTATCTGCGCTCGATCCCGCGCACGGAGATGGACATCGCCATCGTGGGCGCCGGCGTGAACCTGACCCTCGACGCCGACGGCGTGATCATTGAGGCGCGCGTCGCCCTGGGCGCCGTCGCCCCCACCGTGGTGGTGGTGGAGGACGCCGCCGAAGCCCTGATCGGATCGCGCCTCGACGAAGCCGCGCTGGGACGTCTCGATGAAGCGGCGCGGGCGGCCTGCCGGCCGATCAGCGACAAACGCGGCACCGCGGAATACAGGACCAAGATCGCCGGCGTGCTGGCCAGGCGCGCGGCGAGCATCGCCTACGACCGAGCGGGAGCAAGAGCGTGAGCAAGCGGCACATCTCGGCGGTCGTCAACGGTGACCCGGCGGAGTTCCTGACCGAACCTGGCCGCACCCTGCTCGACGCCCTGCGCGACGATCTGGGCCTGACCGGCTCCAAGGAAGGGTGTGGATCGGGCGATTGCGGCGCCTGCAGCGTCATCCTCGACGGGCGGCTGGTCTGTTCGTGCCTGGTCCTGGCGGCGGAGGCCGAGGGACGCCGGATCGAGACCATCGAAGGCATGGCCGACGGCGGCGTCCTGCATCCGCTGCAGAGCAAGTTCCTGGAGCACGCGGCCCTGCAGTGCGGCTTCTGCACGCCGGGCCTGCTGGTGGCGGCCAAGGCGCTGCTGGATACCAATCCCGACCCGACAGAAAGCGAGACCCGCTACTGGTTGGCCGGCAACCTGTGCCGCTGCACAGGCTACGACAAGGTGATCCGAGCCGTGATGGACGCGGCAGCGGACCTGAGACAAGCGAGGGTGTGATGACCGACGTTCTCGAAAGACTCGGCAGCCAGGCGGCCCTCAAGGTCGTCGGCACGCGGCCGATCCGGCCGGACGGCGCCGACAAGGTCACCGGCCGGGCGACCTATGGCGCAGACTTCGCCTTGCCGGGCATGCTGGTGGGCAAGATCAAGCGCAGCCCGCACGCCCACGCCCGCATCGTCTCGATCGACACACGCAAGGCGCGGGCTCTGCCGGGCGTCAAGGCCGTCATCACCTCGGCGGATTTCCCTGACCTGGCGTCGGAGGAGTACGAGGCCGGCGAGAGCGCGTCCAACCTGCGCGACCTGTCGCTCAACTGCATGGCCAGGGACAAGGCGCTCTACGACGGCCACGCCGTCGCCGCCGTCGCCGCGACGTCCGCCTCGATCGCCGACGAGGCGCTCGACCTGATCCAGGTCACCTACGAAGTGCTGCCCCACGTCATCGACGTGGAGGCCGCCATGGGCCCGAATGCGCCGCTGCTGGATGAGGCGCTGTTCACCGAGGGCCTGGAGGCGCGCCCGGAGCGGCCGTCCAATATCGCCAAGCGCAACCAGCTGGCGCGCGGCGACCCAGACGCGGGCTTCGCTGCCGCCGACGTGATCCTCGAGGGTCGCTACACCACCGCGGCCGTTCACCAGGGCTACATCGAGCCCCACGCCTGCGTCGCCGCCTTCGCGCCGGACGGGCAGTGCCAGGTGTGGAGCTCCAGCCAGGGCCAATTCATGGTGCGGTCCTGCTGCGCCAAGGTGCTGGGCCTGGAATCGTCCGACATCCGGGTCACGCCGGCCGAGATCGGCGGCGGCTTCGGCGGCAAGACCACCGTCTATCTCGAACCGCTGGCGCTGGCCCTGTCGCGCCAGTCGGGCGCGCCGGTGAAGATGGTGATGACCCGCGAGGAGGTGTTCCGCGCCACCGGGCCTACCTCGGGCGCCGTCATCGAGGTCAAGCTCGGGGCCAGGGCGGACGGGACCTTGGTCGCCGCCGACGTCGTGCTCAAGTACCAGGCGGGCGCCTTCGCCGGCTCGCCCGTCGGCGCCGGCAGCATGACCGCGCTGGCCTGCTACGACATCCCCAACTTCCGCATCACCGGCTACGACGTTCTCACCAACAGTCCCAA
>Ga0302314_10019423_pt1 | contig 11292 bp, 9 predicted proteins | sample III_Palsa_N2_3_FD_200533 | JGI IMG/M metagenome (GOLD analysis project Ga0302314, IMG submission 200533) | Peat permafrost microbial communities from Stordalen Mire near Abisko, Sweden - III_Palsa_N2_3 | ecosystem: Environmental > Terrestrial > Soil > Palsa > Peat permafrost | place: Sweden... | reverse complement strand
GCGCGGTCACATTGCTGACATTGATCTACCGCGTGAAGCGCCGGCGCGCCGCTGCAGTGGCCTAACGCCGTTACTTTTGGCGCGCATCCAGTTTGCCGAGGACAACCTTCAGCTCATCCAGCTTCTGTCCGGCTTCGCCCAGCTTGCCCTCCGCAGTCAGGCGCTGGTAGTCGGCGAAGGCTTTACTCGCCTCGCCGATGAGGGCATTGGTGTCCCCCGGTTCCGTCGCGTTTTTGGTTGCCGCCGCCGTTTGCGTCGCGCTTTGCGGCGCTTCGGTCATCGATGGAGCGTCACCGCCATAGAGCGAAGCCAGCGCTGCCTCGAACGTCGGCCCATACGCCAACTTGTCCTGGAGCGCCAGCACGACCAGGCGCAGTTCCGGCATCGCGCTCGTCTGCGCCTGCAGGAAAATCGGCTCGGCGTAAAGCAGCGCGCGGCCCGATGGAATCACCAGCAGGCTGCCGCGCACCACATGCGAGCCTTGCTGGTTCCACAGCGTCAACTGTCCTGAAAGCTGCGCATTCTGATCGATGCGCGCCTCGATTTGCTGCGGGCCATCCACCAGCCTCGTCTTGGGGAAGTCGTAGACCACCGACTTCCCGTAGTTTGCGGCGTCGCAGCGTCCGGCGATCCACCCGATCAGGTTATTCCGATTGGAAGGCGTAAATGGAAGGATCTCTACAAACTCCGCGCCCGTCTCTCCCGGCAGCTTCATCAGGACGAAGTTCGGCTGCATCGCCTGCTTCGCCTGATCCCCGTTGGAACTCGAGCCTGTCTCCGTGGCCACAGTCCACAAATCCTCGCGATTGAAGAACACCTGCGGATTCGTCATGTGATAAAGCCCGTACACCTCGGCCTGAAGTTTGAATAGCATCTCCGGGTAGCGCATGTGCTTATGCAGCCATGCGGGCATCGTGGAGGCATCCTTGAACAGGCTGGGAAAGATACGCCGGTACGCGCCAAGGATTGGGTCCTTGTCGTCGAACACATAGAACGTCGTCGTCCCGTCGTACGCGTCGATCACGACCTTTACACTGTTGCGCATGTAATTGATGGACGAGTCGTTCAGCGCGTAGTGGGTCGAATATGGATAGCTGTCCGAGGTCGTAAACGCGTCCATCACCCACGAAAGCCGGCCATCCTCGCCCAGCACAATGTATGGGTCCTGGTCGAAGGTCAGGAATGGCGCCAGCGCAGCCACCCGCTCGCGCACGTTGCGCCGCATCAGCAGCTTGCTCTGCGGGGTCACATCGTCGCTGAAAGGCAGCTTCCCTAAATCGTCCCGATCGATTGCCAGCAGCACGCGGCGTACAAACCCGCCCACTTCGATCCCGCCAGTGCCCTGGTAAGACGTCAGGCTGTTGGTCTGTCCCTGCGGGTAGTCGAACTCCTGCTGCTTCGTCTTCACGTACACGTCGGTGTTGGTGACTTCGCCGAAATAGATCTCCGGACGCGTCACGCTCAGGCCCTTCACCGTGCTCTGCACCGGCATATTGCTCAGCAGCAGCGTCGGCAAGCCTTCGGCAGTGAATCCGTTGACCGGATTCATCGTAATGCCGTAGCCATGCGTGTAGATCAGCTTCTCGTTAATCCAGTTGCGGCTGCTATCCGGCAGCTTCTCCACGTTCAGTTCGCGGGTTGCCAGCATCACCTCGCGCATGGTGCCGTCAATCGAGTAGCGATCGATGTCGATGTCGGGAAAATCGTAGTAGGTGCGAATCTCCTGCACCTGACGCAGGGTGTCCTGCAACGCGTGCCAGTCCCACAGGCGAATGTTCTGCAGCGTAGGCTGGTTGTTCGCTGGGTCGGTTGCCTCCACGGTCGTCTCTGCTGGAAACTCACGCTGCGAGAACTGGTCCAGCCCATAGGCTTGGCGCGTCATCTCGATGTTGTTGGCGATGTACGGCTCTTCACGGACCAGTTCGTTTGGTTTGACCACGAAGTTGCTGACGTACCAGCCCACCAGACCAAGCAAGGCGTAGCACAGCGCCGCCGGGAGGACGGCACCCACAATCCATGCTCCGCGCGGCCTGCGCACGGCATTGACCACCGCGATCCCCGCTCCCAGCAGCAGTGCCGCGCAGACGATCTGCAGTCCCGTCAGCATCAGGTGCGCGTCTGTATAGGTGATGCCATCGAAGATGGTGTGATGTTCCAGCAGCCGGTCGAAACGATCGAGGTACACGTCGACGGAAAGGACCACCAGAAGGCCTGCCACCGCGAGGGACAGCCCGCGCCACGGCGACGGCCCGTAGTTCACGCGGCTCCTGTCGAGCGCGCGCATGCCTCCCGTAATCAGCAGAAAGAACGCAGCGATCAAGCAGACCGCGACGGACATCGTAATCAGCCAGTCGAGGAGGATATGCCACGCCGGCAAAGTGAACAAGAAGAAGCTCAGTGGCTTGCCGAAGATCGGATCGACGGCGCCGCTGGCGCCTTTCGGCGTATACCACCACAGCGCCAGCGCCGGCCAGTCGTCCACCATGGAGAAGCCGGTTATGCACGCGCCTCCGATACAAACGATCCACCCGGCAAGCCGCAGCACCGGCTCGACGGAGAAATTGATAGGCTGGCCGCCTAAGACGATCTGGTGGTCCCGCGGCAAATCGTTGCGGTGAGCGCGCCTGAGCGCAGAAAACGCTCCAAACAGGATCGCGAACGTCGCCACCGAGAAGATGGCGAAGATTCCCCACTGCAGGTTCAAGGTCTTCCAGAACACCTCTCCGTATCCCAGGGACGTGAACCACAGCAAGTCCACCCAGTAAGACAGCGCGGTCCTGCTTCCGAACACGATAACGGCGATAACAATGAGGACGACAACCACCGTGGTGCGTCGCCGCGTACTGCGCGGACCCCGCGGCTCCCGCGGAAAGTCAATCGATGCTGGCAAATCTCTACCCCGCCGAAATATCCATTCGCAATCAGAGAAATTGTACAGCGCGGACCAATAGCCCCTGCCGCTGTATAGTTGTCTGCGACTTAGGCTCCCGGCCAAACCTCCGGTTAAGCGAACCAGTGAAATGTGATGTCCGTCACAGCAGCCTGCGCCGAGCGCAAAATCCGCCCCACTTGCTGGTAAACTCAACTTATGCGCGGTATGCCACCCATCAAGATTCTCGCGGCTGCAGTGGTGATCCTGGCGACGGTGAGTTGGCTTGCCTACACCGGCGTGCGCGACACTAAAAGCTATTACGTCACCATCACCGAACTGAACGCATTGGGCAACAAGGCCTACACCCGCAATCTGCGCGTGGCAGGCAACGTCGTCCCCGGAAGCATTCAGCGTTCGGGCCCCGACGCCCAATTCGTCCTGGTGGAACAGGGCCACAACCTCAAAGTGAGCTATCAGGGCTCTGAGCCACCGCCCGACACTTTCAAGGACGATGCGCAGGCGCTCGCCGTCGGCACCTATGGCCGCGATGGCGTCTTCCACGCCACGCAGTTGCAGGCCAAGTGCGCGTCGAAATACGCGCCCCAACAGCCCGGCGCAGCGCCCGCGACACCTGGCCCCGTACCCACCGGCAACACCGCCATGCTCACTCCGGCGAAGTAACGTTGCACAATGCCCCTGCGCACTCGGAGACGATGATCGAATCCGCTCTCGAATCCGCGCCACTCCCACCGGCCGCCAGCCTCGATTCCGTGTCCAAGCTCTACGGGACTTTTGCCGCGCTGCGCATGGTTTCGGTTGAATTCGCGATAGGTTCGTCGACCGTAGTGCTGGGCGACAACGGCGCGGGCAAATCGACTATGCTGCGCATGCTGGCGGGGCTGATTTCACCCTCGCGCGGGGCCGTCCAGGTCTTCCGCGATCTGCCGGAGAACCAGCGTCACCGCGTCGCCTACATGAGCCACGATTCCATGCTCTACGATGAGCTCTCCGCCATCGAGAACCTGCGCTACTTCGCCTCGCTGCAGGACATGGGAGGCATAGTCTGCAGTTGCACCGCCTCGCCGGAGATGGCACTGCGCGCGGTGGGCCTCGATCCCGCGCTCACCCGGCCCGTCGGCCAGTATTCCCAGGGCATGCGCCAACGCGCCTCGCTGGCCCGCGTGCTGCAGTCCGACCCCGAGCTCCTCCTGCTCGACGAACCCTTCTCGAACCTCGACGTCGATTCGGCCAAACACATGGTCGATCTGCTGCTCGACTTCCGCACCTGGCCTGTCGAAAGACCGCTGCCCGCGCCGATCGGGCCAAACTCGCCTGCCGTTCCGGATGCCCGCGCCCGCACCATTATCCTCACCACGCACCAGCCCAAGCTGGCGGAGCCGCTTGCCCAAACCACGCTGACTATGCGCGCCGGAACCGTCGTTTCCATCGTCAACACCGCAGCGAACGGCATGGCAGCGCACGGAGCCGCCGAATGAAGCCGGCTAAGCCCGTCAAAACAAATGCTGCCCGCCTGCTCGACTCGCTCGACATCGCCTACGAAGTCCGCGGCTACGAGGTTGACCCCGACGATCTCAGCGCCATCTCGGTCGCCCGCAAAATCGGCCTCCCCGCCGAACAAGTCTTCAAGACGCTTCTTACGCGGTCGGCGACCGGCGAGACCGCACATCTCTTCGCCGTAATCCCCGGCGACGCCGAACTCGACCTGAAGAAGTTTGCGCACGCCGCATCGCTCAAGAAAGTCGAGCTGGCGGCGCTCAAGGATGTCGAGCCCCTCACCGGCTACGTCCGCGGCGGAGTCACCGTATTTGCCGCGCGCACCGCCTTCCCGGCCTACGCGGACGAGACCATCGAGCTCCACGACATCATCTCTGTCTCAGCCGGGCAGCGGGGCTTGCAGCTTCTGCTGACCGCAACCGACTACGTCCGCGCGACCGGCGCGATCCTCGCCGATCTCACCAAGTCCGCCCACCCCGTGCCCGGCGCAGAGGCGCACGCATGAGCTATTTCGGCCACGTCTTCACCCACCTGCGCAAGGATATCCAACTCGAATGGCGATCGCGCGACTCGATCAACGGGATGTTGTTCTTTTCGCTGCTGGTAGTCGTCGTCTTCTCGCTGGCGTTCGATCCGACGGCGGCCATGTCGCGGCAGATCGCTGGCGGAATCCTGTGGGTGACACTTCTGTTTGCTTCGATCACAGCTCTGAACCAGGCCTGGACCCGCGAGCAACGCAATCGCGTGCTGGACGCGCTGCGCATGTCTCCAGCGCCGCCCTCGGCTCTCTTCCTCGGCAAAGCTCTAGCCAACCTGCTCTTCGTGGCTCTGGTGGAAGTGGTGCTCGCGCCGTTGTTTATTATCTTCTACAACCTGCATGCACTTGGGCAGGGGTGGCTGCTCCTCGTAGTGATGCCTTTGGGAACGTGGGCGCTGGTGTGCAATGGAACGTTTTTCGCTGCGCTCGGCCTGCGCACCCGCAACCGCGAATTGCTGCTTCCGCTGATCCTATTCCCTATCTCGATCCCAGCGCTGTTGGGCATGATGCAGGCCACTACCGCCATCCTGACGGGCGAATCCGAACCCGGCATCTGGATTCGTCTGCTGATCGCCTACAACATCGCGTTCACCACGGTCTGTCTGCTGTTGTTCGAAACTGTTCTCAGCGCAGAGTAGCCGTGGCGTCGTGGAACCGGTAATCTCCCAGCGCTCCGTGACGATGGTCACACTCGCCTGTCCCTAAACCCCTGCCTTCGCGGTAAACTGAATTCACTGTGCAGCGCTCTCGCATCTTCGCTTCGGTCGGCATCGCATGGCTCCTGCTCACGCTTGTAGTGATCGGCTATGCCACGCGACAGGGGCTAATCCTCGCCCCCACGGATGTGCTCCAGGGCAACGTTTTTCGTATCTTCTTCTATCACGTCCCCCACTCGATGCTGAGCCTGGTGTTCCCTTACGTGAACTTCGGGGCCTCGCTCTGCTATCTCTTCTGGCGCCGTCGCGATCCCCTGAAGGCGCTTACCGCCGACGCCTGGGCCATCGCTTCTGCCGAGGTCACCGTCGTTTACGCCAGCATCTGCCTGTGGACTGGGATGCTCTGGGGCCGGGTGGAATGGGGTCTCTGGTGGACGTGGGATGCACGCCTCACCAGCATGCTGTTGCTGTGGCTGCTCTATGTCAGCTACCTGATGCTGCGTAAGCTCTCCTCCACCGGCCAGACCCATACCCTTGCCGCCGTTTTGTCGGTTTTCGCCGCCATCGATGTGCCCATCGTTTATATGTCGATTCAGTGGTGGCGGACGCAGCACCCCGCGCCGGTATTCTTCGGCGGTCCCGATGCCGGCCTCGACAAGTCCATGTATCCGGCGTGGATATGGAATATCGTGGCCTGGGGGATGTGGGGCCTCTTCCTATTGATCTTCCGCTACATGCTTGAGCGCCGCCGTCAACAATCCCAGCAGGACGCCGCGCTGCAGGCCATTGAAGCCTCCCTGGAGCTCGCCAAGTGAAACTCAGTTGGATGTTCGGCAGCAGCATGGCAGCTCGCCATCTGCTCTACGTCTACCTTTCGGTGTGGATCATTCAAGGCGGATACTGCGTTTGGATCGCCGTGCAGTGGATGCGCACGAGGACCGCCCCCCGGATAGAAAGCTCGCCTTCCTCCGCGTCGCACAATGACTACTAGGCGCCCAAAAAAATACAACGAAGTCGCAAAATTGACGACTTCGTTGTCCGAGGATAGTGAGAACGAAGAGTGGGCTCCGGTCTGTGGCGGAGCTTCGCCTCTCTGACCTAAAACCGAGTTCTCCCAAAAAGTTTCGCGCAGCCCTGTTATCGGCGCCGCATGTTTTTTGGGACTCCAGTCACCGTTGAAATGCTCTAAACTCGCGGAAGTGCAAATCATCCAGTCAGTTTGGCCTGCTGTCATCTCCTGTGCCGGGTCTTCGCCACGGTTGCGAGCCTCGTCCGGAAGACGGAGATACGTCGGAACCGCTCTTGCAGCCTCGCTCCTTCTGCTGCTCTTGCCTCTCGGCTGCCATCGCGGCCGTTTTCCGGATGTACCGGCCGGCTACCGCGAGTTCGCCTACGTCTCGAACGGTGCTTCCAACACCGTATCCGTGCTCGACCTTGTTTACCTGCGCCCGGACCGAACCTTGCAGGTCGGAGTCCAGCCCACCGGCCTGGCTGTAAACCCCAGGCGCAATGAAGTCTACGTCGTCAACGCCGGCACCGCATCCGGCAACGGCTCCGTCTCGGTCATCGACACGGACTCCAACCGCGTGGTCGCAACAATCCCCGTCCACAAGCTTCCCTACTTCATCGATGTCGATGCCGCCGGCCATCGCGCCTACGTGGCAAACAGCGGGTCGAACACCGTCAGCGTCATCGACCTGGATCGCCGCCGCGAGATCGCTGTCGCGGGAACCGGCGAGCAGCCCGGACTCGCTCGCATCTCACCCGACATGCGCACGCTGGTGGTCACCAATCGCCGCAGTGGCAGCGTCTCCATCTTCTCCGTAGCGCCCTACGATGTAGACGGAGGCAGCGCGCTTCCCGGTCTGCCCGCCAGATCAAAGCCGGCGGACCCCACCCCGCACCTGCGCGCAGCCTTCTCCGGCTGCCCCGGTGCGACCGATGCCGTCCTCCTGCCTTACAACCCGTCCAAGGCCTTTATCGCCTGTTCGGACGGTCACCAGGTGATGGCCGTCTCGTTGGCTGTCGCTCCGAATTCGTCCGAGGCAAAGCAGGACCCGACCCAGCTGACCGACCACATGCTCGCCCTCCTGGACGTCGGCGACAAACCCATCCAACTCGCCCTAAAGCCCGATGGTGGCGAGATCTTCTGCTCCAACTTCGGCTCCGGTTCGTTCTCTGAGATCAATACGCAGACGAACGAGGTGGGAGGCACATATCCCATCGGCAACAAGCCGGCCTTCGGCATCGTCGACGCGGAAAACAGTACGTTGTGGGTATCGAACTTCGGCTCTGACGCCATCAATCTCTGGAGCATCGACGATGCGAAGAAGGCGGGAAGCGTTCCCGCCGGCCACGCGCCCGACGCTCTCGCCTTCTCCGCTGACCAGCACTTGCTGCTGGCCGCCGACGCCCAGTCCGGCGACGTCTCCGTCATCCGCGCCACCGACAAGAACGGCGACGCAACGCTGTTCACCATCCTGTCCGCCGGCGGCTCGCCGAACAGCATTGTGGTGAAAGCGATGCAGGGCAAACCTTGACCCGCAGGCCGCGCAGAATCTTTCGCTAAGTCGTCCCGTTCGGAATCAGCCGCGGCACCGTGAACGATCCCGCGATGTCCGTAAATATCTGATTCAGATTCGTCGTCGGCTGCGACGCTGAGACGCAACTGCTCGTCCCTCCTGATGCGGTGTAGTCCGAGTAGAAATATTGGGCAGCTGAGGCCATCTGCTGCATGGTCTGGCAGGGAGTGATGGACGGACTGTCGGTGCCGCACCCCGAAGCCTCCGCGCCATACGCGACCGTATAGACCCTGGTTCCCGCGGTCGCCGCCGTCACCGCCGCTGTAATCGCCTGGTGGCACTGCTGTTTCGTCGATGGATAGGTCCCGGAAGTTGTTGACGCCCCCGGCATCGCCCCCGAGTCGGTCGTGCCCGCATCGCCATCGCTGATCAGGATGATCACGTTCTGCGACCCCGGGTAGGCCACTTGCTCAGCCACCAGCGACGCCTGCGCAGCATAAATCGCCGCCGCGTAGTATGTCCCCTCGCCCCCCGGATTGCCGATACCTTTGCAACCGCTCTTGCCTCCGATTGCGACGATGTAGTCCGCCGCAGTCGAGAGTGAACTCGCCGTGTCGGACGTCTTGAAATCGCTCGAGTAGCCCACAATCTGGTAGGTAGGTGTCGAGGAGCCAGAAGGCGCGTACGAACTCCCGGACGCTGCGGGGAACGTGTACGGCTCGATGGTAGGGTTGCTCGTCGGGCAGGCCCAGTCCTTGGAAATTGTTCCCACAGTCGGATTCGGAAATGTGAACAGCGATACCCGGTCCACCGAGTGCGCCACCATCCCGCCGCCATTGGTGTTGGCGGTCACCGTTCCGCAACTCGCCTCACTCGAAAGGCAGGGATAAAGCTGCTGCAGCAGCACCGCCACGCCGGTCAGCGAACACGCCAGCCGCGAGGTGCTGCATTGACTGTCGTTGTCCATATCGCTCATCGAGGCTGTCGTGTCCACGACAATCGCCACGTTGTACGGTGTGGTCGCTGCCCCAGACATGGCAGCCGTCGCTGTAGCCGTCAGGGTGAGCGTCTTTTTGCCGAAGATCGGCGCGAAGAACAGGTTGACCACCATTTGCTGCTGTACCTGGATTGCGTTCGCATTCGCCGGCGCGACGCACGCCATACCCTGATTGGTCAGCGCCGCCAGGCACTCCAGCTTGGGATAGCCCGTCACCATGGTCACGTTTGCCATGCCGTTGGCGTTGTTGCCTCCCGCAGCGGCGCTGTAGGCAGTCGCCTGGTTTGCGGCAGTGGAGTTCGGAAGCGCTTCCGCCCCAGCCAGCGCCGCGGCGTTGGTCGCATTCTGCAACTCGCGATAGCCCACGTAGGCGCGCCCCAAATCCATCGATAGGGCCGCCGTGCCTAGAAACCCCACCAGCAGGATCGCCATAATCGGCAGCATCTGGCCACGTTCATCCAGCAGGAACCGGCTAATCCACGATTTGCGACGTAGTTTCATTGCACCATCTCCGACGCTTTCGCGGTCAGAACACAATTTGAAAAATTGTTCGCCCGGTAGACCGTCAAGTTGCACGGATACGTGACCGTCAGCGTGGCTGCTTGTCCCTGCACCAGGTTGCCTGCTGCTCCCGTCGTGGTCGAACTGCTGCTGCACGAGGTCCCGCTGTACGCAGTCCCGTTCAGCGTGTACGCAAACGTCAGGCTCGACGACGTCAGCGTCGGCGCTGCCGCCGCCACCGCGGCCGAAGCCAGAGCGCACGGATCCAGAGTGTTCCCGCGGCTGATCGCCAGGTCCATTGCGGCCGAGCTGGTCGCATTCGTCAGCATCACGTAGTTACCGATCGCAATGCCGAAGGCAAAGATCCCGGTCATCAAAAGGCACAGCGGCGGCAGGCACAACGCAAATTCGATCAGCGAAGAGCCATCTTCGCCGCGCCGGACAAGAGCACTCATACGGTCTCCTCCGAAACAGGCCAGCGCGCCCTGGTCCTTCGGCGGCTGGTTCCGGGGCACAAAAGACAGGCCCACAGCCTCTTATCGGCGGCAACCTAGATCACTTGAATCGCGACAATCCGACCTGGTCTCGTTCGGTCAGGCTCGAGGAGCTAAATCTGCCGCGCCAGCACCAGCGTGATATCGTCAGGCTGCTCTTCGGCGCCGATCCAGGCATCCAGTGCCAGCATCACCTGCGCCGAAATGACATGAAGAGGCTGGTCGCGATACCTTGCCACCACCTCCATCAGGCGCGCCTCGCCGAACTCGCCAAAGTCATTCTCGGGCTCGGTGACGCCATCCGAATATGCCACCAGGATGTCGCCCGACTTCATCTGGATGCGGCCTTCGTCATAGCGCATGCCGTCCATCAGGCCCACCACGGTCCCGCCGCACTCCAGCCGCCGCACCTTGCCATCGAGCCCCAGCACCAGGGGCGCCAGGTGCCCGGCATTCGAATACGTCAGCCGCGCCGTCTCCGCATCGTAGTGCGCCAGGAACAGCGTCGCGTACTTCTCCGGCGTGGTGCTGCGATACAAATGCCGGTTCAGCAACGACAAAATGCGCCCGGGCGACTCGAACAGCTTGCCGCCGTCTCCCGCACGCTCCTCGCGGCTTGCAACCAGCCCGGCGATCGACGTGTCGCTGTACACCAGATCCTCGCCGGCCAGCCGGTACGCCCGTACCGCCGAGTGCAGCGTCGCCATCAGCAGCGCCGCCGAGATGCCCTTGCCGCTGATGTCCCCCAGCGCGATGCCAACGCCCGACTCGCGCCCACGGCTTCCGTCCGGATTGTCCGCATGATGAAAGATCAGGAAATCGTAGTAGTCGCCCGAGACCGAACGCGCCGGCCGGCACACGCCATGCAGTTCCAGTGTGGGCAGACTGTGCACGCGATGCGGGAAGAGATTCGCCTGCACCTCTTGCGCGATGGAGAGCTCACTCTGCAGCCGTTCCTTCTCCTGCTGCTCGACCATCAACCGCTCCAGCGAACCGGTCATTCGGTTGAACGACCGCGCCAGCTCGCCGAGTTGGTCCTGCTGTCCGGTGTGAACGGCAGCAATGCGATGCGTAAAGTCGCCCCGGTCGACCCGTTGCGTAGCGGAGTAGAGTTCCTGAACCGATGTGGTGATGCTGCCGCTCAGCCGCAGGGCAAACCACAACGCGATCGCCCAGATAATGAAGAACAGCACACAC